>JAEEGH010000488.1_pt1 | contig 155284 bp, 144 predicted proteins | sample 9134181 | NCBI WGS metagenome assembly JAEEGH01 (sample SAMN16246544, study PRJNA631951) | gut metagenome | biome: gut microbiome; feature: rumen; material: DP-attached | host: Bos | place: Iran: Karaj | collected 2018-10 | reverse complement strand
ACCTTCGCGGATAGCGAACTGGAGACCGTCAGATATTGCTACCGGATAGATGAGGTCAACGGTGGTAGTAACGTTATCGCCTGGCATAACCATATCGTGACCCTCAGGAAGCTGGATTTCTCCAGTTACATCCAGTGTACGGATGAAGAACTGAGGACGATACTTGTTCTTGAAAGGAGTGTGGCGTCCGCCTTCCTCTTTCTTCAGAACGTAGATCTCTGCCTGGAAGTTCTTATGAGGGGTTACGCTGTTTGGCTTAGCCACAACCATACCTCTCTTAAGCTCTTTCTTGTCTATACCTCTGAGGAGAAGTCCTACGTTATCTCCGGCTTCACCCTCGTCGAGCAGCTTGCGGAACATCTCGACACCAGTTACAACAGTCTTCTTAGGCTCGTCGCCAAGACCGATCAGCTGAACCTCATCACCTACGTGAACGACACCGGTCTCAATTCTTCCAGTGGCAACGGTGCCACGGCCAGTGATTGAGAAGATGTCCTCGATAGGCATCAGGAACGGCTTCTGGTTGTCACGCAGAGGAAGTGGAATGTACTCATCAACAGCGTCCATAAGTTCCATTACCTTAGCTTCCCACTGAGGATCTCCGTTAAGTGCTCCAAGAGCGGAACCCCTGATGATAGGGCAGTTTTCGTCGAAGCTGTAGAAGCCGAGAAGCTCTCTAACTTCCATCTCTACCAGGTCAAGCATTTCAGGGTCGTCTACCAGGTCAACCTTGTTAAGGAAAACAAGGATCCTTGGAACGTTTACCTGACGTGCCAGGAGGATGTGCTCTCTTGTCTGAGGCATAGGACCGTCGGTTGCGGCTACAACAAGGATAGCACCGTCCATCTGGGCAGCACCAGTTACCATGTTCTTTACGTAGTCAGCGTGGCCTGGGCAGTCAACATGTGCATAGTGACGCTTTGCGGTCTGATACTCAACGTGAGCGGAGTTAATGGTAATACCTCTCTCCTTTTCCTCTGGAGCGTTGTCGATCTGGTCGAAAGACTTGATATCATCATTGCTGGTGAAACCTCTCTCAGCCAATACCTTGGTGATAGCGGCAGTAAGAGTGGTCTTACCGTGGTCAACATGGCCGATCGTACCGATGTTAACGTGAGGTTTGTCCCTCAAAAATTTTTCTTTTGCCATAGCTAGAATTAATTAATTAATTTATAATGATTTTGAATATTCTTAGAGCCGACAACGGGAATTGGACCCGTGACCTCTTCCTTACCAAGGAAGTGCTCTACCACTGAGCTACGTCGGCCTTAGAGCGGAAGACGAGGTTCGAACCCGCGACCCTCAGCTTGGAAGGCTGATGCTCTACCAACTGAGCTACTTCCGCAATCTAATGTTAGTGGAGGGGGAAGGATTCGAACCTCCGAAGGCATGAGCCAGCAGATTTACAGTCTGCCCCAGTTGGCCACTTTGGTACCCCTCCGTCTAATATTTATGTCTTTCTCTTGAGCCGATGGAGGGATTCGAACCCCCGACCAGCTGATTACAAATCAGCTGCTCTGGCCAACTGAGCTACATCGGCAGATAAATCTGCGTTTCTCAAAAGGGACTGCAAAGGTAGAAGAATAAAATTATTTACCAAAACTTTTTTGAAGAAAGTATCAAAAAAAGTATTTTATAGCCTTCAGGATACTTTCTGTGTCTATTCCGCACTCCTGAAGCTGTTGTGGAACCGTACCTTGTTCTATGAATTTGTCCGGTATGCCAAGACCGGTAACCGTGCAGCCGGAGGCCTTGTCTGAAAGTGCCTCGCAGACAGCACTGTACAGGCCTCCAATGACACTTCCGTCCTCTACCGTTATTATATGATCGTGCTCAGAAGCTGCTTCAAGAACTGCTTCCTTGTCCAGAGGACGGAGGAATCTCATATTGTAGTGGGAAGGATTGATGCCTTCCTTTTCAGCCTCAGCGATGGCTTCCTTAACCTTGTTTCCTATAGTTCCTATTGAAAGAACGGCAACGCGGCTTCCTTTCTTGAGTCTTACGGCCTTTCCTGGCTCGATTCTCTGGAATTCTTCCGGCAGAGCCAGGCCCTGGCAGTTGCCTCTCGGGTAGCGGATAGTGACAGGACCCTTGTACTCATCCAGTGTCGCTGAGTAGAGCATATCCTGCATTTCTATCTCGTCTATAGGAGCCATCTCTATTATATTAGGTATAAACCTGAGATAGGCCAGGTCATAGGCTCCCTGATGGGTGGCTCCGTCTTCTCCAACCAGCCCGGCGCGGTCTATGGTGAAAATCACTTTGAGTTCCTGAAGGGCCACGTCGTGGATAATCTGGTCGAATCCCCTCTGGAGGAAAGAAGAATAGACATTGCAGAACGGAAGCATTCCATCTGCGGCAAGGCCTGCAGAAAATGTAACTGCATGTTCCTCAGCGATGCCCACGTCGAAAGTCCTTTCCGGGAAGGCCTTCATCATATCGCTGAGCTGACCTCCGGAAAGCATTGCAGGGGTGATGCCCACAATACGGCTGTCTTTTTCCGCCAGCTTGACAATGGTCTGGCCAAAGATGTTCTGGTATTTGAGTGGAGCGCCCTCCGTGCGGATTCTTTCTCCGGTCTCTATGTCGAACTTGCCGGGAGCGTGGAATACGCTCTGGTTTTCTTCTGCCGGCTTGTATCCCTTGCCTTTTACCGTACTAATGTGCAGAAGCTTTGGCCCTTTCAGGTCTTTTATCCTGCGTAGTTTTTCTACGAGTTCGGATATATTATTTCCGTCTATAATTCCAAAATACCTGAATCCCAGGCCGCTGAAAATAGTGGAGTGCTTGAAGAAATAGTTTTTGGCACCCTTCACGACTTTTTGCAGATGCCTACGTAGCCAGTTGGCTCCAAGCGCGTTCCAGACCTTGTTTTTAACTCTGTTGTAGGTTGCGGAAGTGGAAAGCCTGAGCAGATAGTTGTGCATTGCGCCAACATTCTTGTCTATGGCTATCTGGTTGTCGTTGAGCACAACAAGAAGGTCTGTCCCGCAGGCGCCGGCGTTGTTCATTCCCTCATAAGCCAGCCCGCCGGAGAAGGCCCCGTCTCCCAAAACAGCCACCACTTTGGTGGACTTTCCCTGAAGCCTTGCAGCCGTGGCCAGTCCCAGAGCCGCTGAAACAGAAGTGGAAGCGTGCCCGGCTCCAAAGGAATCGTAAGGGCTTTCGCTCATTTTTGGGAATCCGGAAAGACCGTCTTTCTTGCGGTTAAGCTTGAAGAGCTCCCGTCTTCCGGTTATAATCTTGTGGGCATATGCCTGATGGCCCACGTCCCATACTATTTTATCTTCTGGAGTGTCCAGAACGTAATGCAGCGCAACAGCCAGTTCCACGCTTCCAAGAGAAGCTCCCAGATGCCCCGGGTTGGTGGCGCAGCATTCTATCATATAGGCCCTTATCTCTTCGCACAATGTCTCCAGCTGCCTGATGTCCAGACTCTTGATGTCTGCAGGTGAATTTATCTTGTCCAGTATTGCAAATTCCATTTCTGAAATGTTATTGTCTATTTTTCTTTCCCAGATCCAGCCCGTAGCCCTTCTTCCTGTCAAGCCTTCTCAGTGCAAAGGCAAGTATTATTGCCACAACTCCCATTGCAGCAAAGATTATCTGCGGAAGGGTGTAATCGTACTTTATGTTGTCCGGATAGCTCACAGTTCCGCCGGAGAAAGTTTCAAGAAGGCAGAATTTGTCCAGCACCCATCCTATGGCCATCGGCACCAGCATCAATCCTATGTTCTGAATGTAGAATGCCAGTGCAATGGACGTTCCGTACTGTTTCTGAGGCATTATTTTAGCCAGAGAAGGCCACAGCGCTGCCGGAAGCATTGCATAGCCAAGTCCCAGCAGCAGCAAAAGCGCCACGGCAACCCAAATCTGGTGAACTCCCGGAAGGCCGAATACCACGTGAACAATAGTTATGGCGAGCGCCCCAATAATCATAAGTCTGGTGCCTTTTCCCCATTTGTCATAAATGGCTCCGAAAAGAGGGGAGAACAATATGCATCCGAACGGTATCAGCGATGGGAATATGCCCGAATAGAACGGGGTTACATCGTTGAACTTGTTGACCATAAGGTCTGAGGTGAACTTGAAGAAAGGGCTGACTGCCGCGTAGAAAATCAGGCAAAGCAGTGAAATAAGCCAGAATCCCGGATTGGAGATTATGCTCTTGACGTCCTTGATGGAGAAAGAAGACTCTTCTTCCTTTCCCTCTTCTTTGAGGAGCTTGGCTTGCTGACGGTCTAGCTTCCTGTCTTGCAGGCAGTAAACAAAGAAGCCCAACATTCCTATTATCAGGAATACCAGCCCTATACCAACCGTTGTTGTAACGTTGTGAAGCCTTTCGGAAATCATAGGGGAGAATATCAGGGCTACTCCGCTTCCCAGCCTTGCAATGGATAACTGCACAGCCATCGCCAGAGCCAGTTCCTTGCCGCTGAACCACTTGACTATGGCCTTGCTTATGGAGATGCCGGCCATTTCGCATCCCGTGCCAAAGACCGCAAACCCGAGGCTCGCCCATAGAACCTGTTTCTTCATTGTCATAGACAGGAAAGAAACATTTCCCGCATCAGAAGGAATGAAAGTTACGGCATAGTATTTAAGGGCAAATCCTACTACCATCAGTATGCAACCAAGGTTTCCCGTAAGCCGGATTCCTTTCTTGTCCAAGAGCAATCCGCTGAAAATAAGCATTCCAAGAAAAACATTGAAAACGCTTTGGGCCGCTCCAAAGTATCCGTATTCAGTGCTGGTCCAGCCGTTGTCTTCCTCCAGAAGTGTCTTAAGCGGAGAATACACGTCTGAGGCTAGATAAGCGGCAAACATCACGAACGACACTATCATAAGTGCCGTCCAGCGGGCTTTTGCTGAATCTCTGAGCAATTTCTTTACCTGTTCCATCTGAACTATCCCCAAAAATCAGGTGGCAATTTACTCAATATTTTGTAAATTGCGAAGTCATTTTGGCACCTAAAGGAAAATATCTTTAAACATATAAATAATGACTACAGATCTGAAAAAGACTCTAAGAGATTCGGCCGCAATCCGCTGGACCGCCTTGCTGCTTCTGGCGCTTGCAATGTTCTGTTCATATATCTTTATGGACATACTGAGCCCGATCAAAGACTTAATGCAGGAAACAAGGGGCTGGGATTCAACCGCATTCGGTACAATGCAGGGTGCGGAGACCTTCCTGAACGTTTTCGTTTTCTTCCTGATTTTCGCGGGTATAATCCTGGACAAGATGGGCGTGAGATTCACCGCCATACTTTCAGGATTCGTGATGCTGGTGGGAGCGGTTATCAAATGGTACGCCGTAACGGACTCGTTTGCAGGCTCTTCTATTGCAGCCTGGTTTGACGCCAACCTCAATTACATACCTGGCTTTGACGAGCTGGGCATTTCTCCGTTCTACAGGGGAATGCCGGCGTCGGCAAAATTCGCAGCCGTAGGCTTTATGATTTTCGGATGCGGAGTGGAAATGGCCGGAATTACTGTCTCCAGAGGAATAGTAAAATGGTTCAAAGGCCGTGAGATGGCTCTTGCAATGGGTTCTGAGATGGCTCTTGCAAGACTTGGCGTTGCAACCTGCATGATATTCTCTCCGATGTTCGCAAAGATGGGAGAGAGGATAGATGTTTCACGTTCAGTTGCTTTCGGAGTGGTTCTGCTGATGATCGCCCTGATAATGTTCATTGTTTACTTCTTTATGGACAAGAAGCTGGATGCCCAGACTGGAGAGGCTGAGGAAAAAGACGATCCGTTCAAGGTCAGCGACATAGGAAAGATTCTGGTAAGTTCCGGCTTCTGGCTGGTGGCTCTGCTTTGCGTTCTTTATTACTCAGCTATCTTCCCGTTCCAGAAATATGCCGTTAATATGCTCCAGTGCAACCTAACCTTTGTAGACGTGCAAGAAGGCTCGTTCTGGGCAAGCAACACGGTAACAATTGTACAGTACATTATAATGCTGGTAGTTGCTGTAGCTGCTTTCATGAGCAACTTCTCAAAGGGCAAGGCAAAGAAAGCTACGCTGCTGACAATCGCGATAATAGCCTTGATTGTATTCTGCTATATGGGCTATATGAGAGGAAGCGCAGAGACCATATTTGCTGTATTCCCTCTTCTGGCAGTGGGCATCACTCCAATCCTTGGAAGCTATGTGGACCACAAGGGAAAGGCCGCATCGATGCTTGTTCTCGGTTCCATCCTTCTTATTATCTGCCACCTGACATTCGCCTTCATACTGCCTATGTTCAAAGGCAGTGCAGTAGGTGGAGTTGTGGTAGCATACATCACCATTCTGGTTCTTGGAGCTTCATTCTCGCTGGTTCCGGCATCACTCTGGCCAAGTGTTCCTAAACTGGTTGACGCTAAGATCATAGGAAGTGCCTACGCTCTGATATTCTGGATCCAGAACATCGGTTTGTGGCTCTTCCCTCTTCTTATCGGCAAGGTTCTGGACAAGACCAATCCAGACGTGGATGATCCAACACAGTTCGACTATACGGCTCCGCTTGTTATGTTGGCCTGCCTTGGCGTTGCAGCCCTCATTCTGGGCTTCATTCTCAAGAGGGTAGACCGCAAGAAAGGCTACGGCCTGGAGCTTCCTAACATCCAGAAAGAACCGGATAAGGTTATAGAAGAGACTATTACCGGAGAAGAATTAAGGTAAATTAATCAATAGCAATATGAACAAAGCAGTCAAACTACTCAGAGACTCCAAGAGCGCAAGGTGGATTGTGCTCGCCTGTCTCGTTGTTCCGATGTTTGCATCGTACTTCTTTGACGATATGTTCTCTACGCTGAGCCATATCTTCAAGACTCCAGAAATGCTTCAGCTAGGATGGGATTCCCAGAACTATGGCTTCTACGCTGGCGGTTATTCCTTCCTTTGCGTATGGGGCGGTCTGATTATCTGCGGTATGCTCCTGGATAAATGGGGCGTAAGAGTTACTGGTTCCATCTTTGTTGGAATGATGGTAGGCGGCGCCGCAATAGTGGCCTACGCCATATCTTCAAGCTTTAACGGCAGCGGCCTGTGCAACTGGATGGCCAATTCCCTGCATATTGCCAAACCTTCTCTTTGGCTGGCATATGTAGGCTGTATGCTATTCGGCCTAGGCAGCGAAATTGCCGGAGTTGCCGTTACGCGCTCCATTGCCAAATGGTTCAAAGGCAAGGAAATGGCCTTTGCAATGGGCGCACAGCTAGCTATCGCCAGACTTGGTACCGCTATGGCTTTTGTGCTCTCTCCTGTTCTTGTGGGCGAGCACGCCAAGGACGCTCTCTACACCTTTGCCGAGACTAACCGTCCTGCTCTTGTAGGCCTTGCAATTATGATTGTGGGCATCATTCTGTGGAGCGTATTTATCACGATGGATGCCCGCTATGACAAGCAGACCGGAGAAACAGACACCAAGGAAACCAGCGAGGACGACAAGTTCAAGTTCTCAGACATCTTCAAGATTCTGACCAACAAGCACTACATCTTGATTTCCCTGCTATGCGTATTCTTCTACTGCTGCATTATTTCGTTCAAGAAGTTTGCTACATCCATCATTATCCCTCGCTTTGGCCTGGATGTAGAAACCGCGGCCTGGATGGTTTCCATGATTCCGTTCTGCACGGTTATCGGAACTCCTCTGTTCGGAATTCTGGTAGACAAGATTGGCAAGGCAACTACCTGGATGATACTGGGTTCCTGCCTGGTTCTTGCAGCTCACCTTATTATCGCCTTTGCTCCTGAGGGAAGCCAGTTCTCCGGCTATGCCGCTATCGGCATTCTCGGAATAGGTTACAGCCTTGTTCCTGCAGCAATGTGGCCGAGCGTTCCTAAGATTATTCCGGAAAAGAATTTGGGAACCGCATACTCCCTGATCTACTGGATTCAGAATATGGGTATGCTGCTGGTTCCTATCTTTGTTGGCGGTGTTCTGAAGAAATACGTTATCGATGCCGGCAACCACGCCCAGGAGATTACCGCTGCCGTAAGAGCAGAATACATCTTCATCGGCTTGGGAATCGTAGCAGTTTGCGTATCACTCCTGCTGAAGGCATCTTCCAAGAAGAACCCTCAGCTGGAACTCGACCTTCCGAACAAGAAGAAGTAGGCTAGAATAATATGTAAATAAAAATCCCTGCCGGCTGGCAGGGATTTTTTGTTTAGAGTTTGATTGTCTGGGAGCGGTCAGGCCCTACGGAAACATAGGCGATCTTGACTCCTAGCTCTTTCTCTATAAAGGCGATGTAGCGCTTGAAAGCTGCCGGAAGCTCCTTGGCTGTCTTGCACTTTGTAAGGTCTTTCTTCCAGCCCTTGAACTCTTTGTAGACAGGTTCTATCTTGGCGTCGACCTCGTATGGATAGCGGTCTGTCTTCTTGCCGTTTACCTTATAGCCGACAGCAACCTTGATGGTGTCAAACGTGTCAAGCACATCTGCCTTCATCATAATAAGGTCTGTTGCTCCGTCCACCATAATGGCGAACTTGAGGGCAGGAAGGTCAAGCCATCCAGTTCTTCTAGGCCTTCCGGTAGTGGCTCCGAACTCGTGACCCTTCTGGCGGATTTCTTCGCCGACAGCATCGCTGAGCTCAGTAGGGAAAGGTCCGCTTCCAACTCTGGTGCAGTAAGCCTTGAACACTCCGAATACTCTGCCGATCTTGCTAGGGGCAACTCCCAGTCCGGTGCAGGCTCCCGCGCAAATTGTTGAAGAAGAAGTAACAAACGGATATGCTCCAAAGTCCACGTCCAGCATTGTTCCCTGGGCTCCTTCTGCAAGGGCTTTCTTTGTCTTGAGAAGGGTGTTGAGCTCGTACTCGCTGTCTACAATCTTGAACTTCTTCAGAAAGTCAATTGCCTTGAACCATTCCTTCTCGTTCTTGTTCACGTCATACTCAAAGCTGAACTGCTTCAGGTATGCTATATGCTTCTGCTTTAATACATTGAATTTCTTCTTGAAATCCTTTGAGAGAGCCTCTCCTATCCTCAAGCCGTTTCTTCCGGTCTTGTCCATATAGGTAGGGCCTATGCCCTTGAGAGTGGAACCTATCTTTGTCTTTCCAAGGCTGGCCTCGGAAGCTGCATCCATTATCCTGTGAGTAGGGAGAATCAGGTGCGCCCTCTTGGAAATGATAATGTTCTTTGTTGGATCCACTCCCATTTTGGCTATGGCCTGGCATTCTTCCTGGAAAATAATAGGGTCCAGAACCACGCCGTTTCCAACAACATTTACGGTGTTCTTTCTGAACACTCCCGCCGGAACGGAATGGAGAACAAAGCTTTTGCCTGAGAACTGCAGAGAGTGACCCGCATTAGGGCCTCCCTGGAACCTGCATATTACAGGGTAGTTCTTTGCGAGAACATCTACAATCTTGCCTTTGCCCTCGTCTCCCCATTGCAGGCCCAATACCACATCAACTTTCATAAATCAAAATGATATTAATTATCGCGATAAAATTCAGAAAATCAGAATGGAAGATCGTTTGCGTCTGAACTGGCGTTGAAATCGTCCATTGCAGGGAAATCCTGTGGAGCCGGAGTTGCAGGAGCTGGCTGAACCGGCCTCTGAGGCTGTTGGTAGCTGCCCTGGCTCTGATATCCGCCCTGAGGCTGTACTCCTCCCTGGCCTTCAGGCTTTCTGCCAGTGAGCTGCAGTGTGTCTGCAACTATTTCCGTAACGAACCTTCTCTGGCCGTTCTGGTCGTTGTATTCGCGGGTTCTGATCTTTCCTTCTATGAATACCTGTGTTCCTTTCTTTACGAATCTCTCGGCGAATTCCGCCAACTGTCTCCAGCACACGATGTTGTGCCATTCCGTTCTTTCCTGGCGGTTTCCGCTTCTGTCTCTGAATACTTCCGTTGTGGCTACAGTGAAGTTCGCAACTGCCGCGCCGCCTTCCAGGTGCCTTATCTCAGGATCCTTTCCTGCGTTCCCTAAAATCAATACTTTGTTGAAAGACATAAATCAAAAATCAAAAATTTAACCGAGTAAAGTTACGATAAATTTTAATAACCTGCACAAGCAAATATTTTGAAGCTTTCTTCTGCCTGATATTCGAGCCATTTGAGACCACTTTCACTATTCAGGCAAGGGTCTTTGTAGTTGGCCTCGATGACTTGGATAGTAGGGGTATTCTTTAGAGTATCGCTGAGAATGCCGTCAGCTTTAGGAATGGCGTAGATAGCAAGAATGCCTTGCGTTGGATTTTTCAGCAGGGTGTTTGCCTCAGCGATGCTTATAGCCTTTATCCCGATATGCTTTGCAAAGTCTGTTGCTTTCTTTTGGGTGCGGTTGGTGATGAATGTGTCCAGTCCTTCGTCTTTGCAGGCAAGGGCAGCGGCTTTGGCGGCTCCTCCGCATCCGACAACAACAGCAACAGTGGCTCCAATTTCTCTGATCATCCTTCTTGCAGCCAGATAATCAGTGTTGTAGCTGAAGATTTTATTGCCTTTTAAGATGATGAGATTAGTTGCGTTTAAGATTCTGGTTGTTTCGTCAGGATCGGTGACAAATCTCATTGCGCTCTCTTTGAAAGGGGAGGTGACGTTTGCTCCGCAGAAGCCTTTTTCCTTAAGCTCAGCGATTGATTCTTCCACGGTCCGCCTTTCTATCAGATCGTAAGACATATCGTCATTAGGAAAAGCCTCCTTGAAAAGTTTTGGGCTTTGTGAGTGGGAGATGGGATTTCCTATGAGAGCAAACTTCTTCATTGCTGATTTGCAGTTCTTTGCCTAAGTGCCTCGTAACAGAGGATGGAAGCGGAAACGGAAACGTTGAGAGAATCCAGCCGGCCCAGCATAGGAATCATAATCTTGCGGTCAGATGCTTCTCTCCAGATGTTGGAGATGCCGTCTGCTTCGCTGCCGAGGGCAATGGCGCAGGCTTCTGTCATATCAGTTCCGTAGTAAGGAACGCTGTCCTGAAGCTGGGCGGTGTAAATCTTGATATTGCGGTCCTTGAGGAAATCTATTGCATCCTCGCTTTTGCAGCAGACAATCTTCTGGGTGAATACTCCGCCAAGACTTGCCCGTATGAGGTTAGGATTATAGAGGTCTGTTCTTGGGTTTGCAAAGATGACTGCAGTAGCGCCAACGGCATCGGCGGTTCTGAGAATCGCTCCCAGATTGCCTGGTTTCTCCACAGCTTCGGCTACAAGAATCAGAGGATTCTGCTTGCTGTCTTCCAGGAGGTTGCCAAGATCGCTGAGACTTGTATGCCTGGCCTTGGCGAGTGCCATTATTCCTTCCGTTGAAGAGCGGTAGGCTATCTTCTCGTAGACTTGTGGAGTTACGCTGAAGATATTTTCAGGGCTTATTCCTTTCAAGCTTGGCTTTTCTTGAAGAATCTCGTCGCAGAGGAAAACTGAATCTATTTCAAAGCCAGATGAGATGCAGGCGGAAACTTCCCTTAGGCCTTCTACAGGAAACAGGCCGGTCTTTTCCCTTTCCCGAGCCTTCTCCTGCAAAAGGACAACCTCCTTGACCTTAGGGTTCTGCAAGGAGGTTATCTTATTCTGCATCAGCTGCTTATCCATATTTGCCATATTTTTCCGCATCAGTTGTGACTTTTGCACCACGCTCCGCTATGTGCTGCAAGTCAAACTTGATGCTGCCTTTTCTCTCTTACTGCTCTTTTTTCATCTGAGGGAAGAAGAGCACGTCCTGGATGGATATCTGGTTGGTCATAAACATAGCCAGGCGGTCCATTCCAATGCCCATTCCGCTGGTTGGAGGCATTCCGTACTCAAGGGCGCGGATGAAGTCGTGGTCTATGTACATTGCCTCGTCGTCTCCGCCGTTCTTGAGCATCAGCTGATCCTGGAACCTGCCGAGCTGGTCGATTGGGTCGTTAAGCTCTGAGTAAGCGTTTGCCAGCTCCTTGCCGCATACGAAAAGCTCAAACCTTTCAACCAGGTTAGGGTTGTCTCTCTTGCGCTTGGTAAGAGGAGAAAGTGATACCGGATAGTCTATGATGAAGGTTGGCTGGATGAGGTTACCCTCCACAAATTCACCGAAGATGGCGTCAATCAGTTTGCCTTCTCCAAAGCTCGGCTGGATTGGAACGTTGAGCTTCTTGCAGGTTTCCCTGAGCTGTTCAACGTTCATTCCGGTAACGTCCACTCCTGCATACTGCTTGATGGCCTCCAGCATAGGAAGTCTCTTGTATGGGCCGGCAAAGTCAACTTCCTTGTCGCCGATTGTGGCCTTGGTGGTTCCGTTTACGGCTACTGCAATCTTTTCCAGCATCTTTTCCGTAAAGTTCATCATCCAGAAGTAGTCTTTGTAGGCTACGTAGATTTCCATTGCGGTGAACTCAGGGTTGTGGGTGCGGTCCATTCCCTCGTTGCGGAAGTTCTTGCTGAACTCGTAAACTCCAGGGAAGCCGCCTACTATAAGCCTCTTAAGGTAAAGCTCGTCTGCAATCCTGAGGTACAGGTCCATATCCAGAACGTTGTGATGCGTTACAAAAGGACGGGCGTTTGCCCCTCCAGGAATCGGCTGGAGGATAGGGGTTTCAACTTCCAGATATCCGTGGGAGTTGAAGAATTCCCTCATTGTATTGTAAATCTTGGTCCTCTTCTCAAAGACCTTCCTGACTTCCGGATTAACGATCAGGTCTACATACCTCTGGCGATAGCGCATTTCAGGATCTGCAAAGGCGTCGAACACTTCTCCGTCTTTCTCCTTTACGATAGGAAGCACCCTCAGAGACTTGCTCAGAACCTTCAGCTCCTTTACGTGGATGCTCTTCTGGCCGGTCTGGGTTACGAATGCAAAACCCTTGATGCCTATGATGTCTCCGATATCCAGAAGCTTCTTGAACACGGTGTTGTATAGAGTCTTGTCCTCTCCCGGGCAAATCTCGTCTCTCTTTACATACGCCTGGATTCTTCCCTCGCTGTCCTGCAGCTCGATGAAGGAAGCCGCTCCCATAATTCTACGGCTCATAAGCCTTCCGGCAAAGGAAATGGACTTGAAAGCCAGCTGGGAAGGGTCATCTTCTGCGGCTTCCGGATTGAAACCGTCCAGAATCTGCTTAGAAGTCGCGGTTATTTTAAACTCCTCTGCAGGGTATGGATTGATGCCCAAAGCGCGTATCTGTTCAAGGCTCTGCCTTCTGTTCTGTTCCTGTTCGTTAAGATTTTGTTCCATAGGTTTTTCTATTACCGGGCAAAGGTAACATTTTTTTATAACATAAATATTAACTAAATTTGCCATTCCCCAGACAAGTGGATTATTTATGGTAGTTAAAAGCAGGGAAAAGCAATGGATCGTGCGCGAACCGGGTAATCCCATTTACACCCGGCAGCTGGTTCAGGATCTCGGAATAGACGAGGTTCTGGCTAACCTGTTGGTCCAGAGGGGAATAAAGAACGCAGACGAAGTCCGCCGTTTCTTCCACCCTTCTTTGGAAGCCCTTCACGATCCTTTCCTGATGAAGGATATGGACGTGGCTGTGGAGAGGGTTCACAAGGCTGTCCTGAGCAAGGAGAAGATTCTGGTTTACGGAGACTACGACGTAGACGGAACCTCTGCAGTTTCACTTGTTTTCTCCTTCCTAAGAAGGCTTACCGGCAACATAGAATACTACATTCCAGACCGCTACGACGAGGGTTACGGCATATCGTTCTACGGCGTGGACTGGGCTGCCCAGAGGAAATGTTCTCTGGTAATTGCCCTGGACTGCGGCATCAAGGAAGCCGAAGCCGTAAGATACGCCAAGAGTAAAGGCATAGAATTCATCATCTGCGACCACCATCTCCCTGGCGAGGAACTGCCTCCTGCAATAGCCACCTTGGACCCTAAGAGAGAAGACTGCCATTACCCTTACGACGACCTTTCAGGATGCGGAGTGGGATTCAAGCTGGTTCAGGCGTACGCCCAGAAATACGGCATTCCTTTCGAGGAGATAGAGCCGCTTCTGGATCTTGTAGCGGTGAGCATAGCGGCTGACCTTGTGGGAGTTACAGGAGAGAACAGGGTGCTGGCCTACTACGGCCTCAAGAGGCTGAACGAATCGCCGAGGAAAGGTCTTCTTTCAATGATCAAACTTTCCGGCCTGGAGAAGCACAAGATTACCATAGACGATGTAGTGTTCAAGATTGGCCCTAGAATCAACGCTGCCGGCAGAATGGAGAGCGGTAGAATGGCGGTTGACCTTCTGATTTCGGACGACATCCAGGAAGCCAACCACATTGCTAAGCAGATCAACGACCACAACAACGAGCGCAAGAGCATAGACCGCACCATTACTCAGCAGGCCATTGAGATTGTGCGCAACCATCCTCAGTTCAGCACATTGAACTCCACGGTGGTTTACAATCCGGAGTGGCACAAGGGCGTTGTGGGAATCGTTGCCAGCCGTTTGGTGGAGGCTTTCTACAAGCCTACGATAGTTCTCACCAAATCTTCCAACGGGTTCATTTCAGGTTCTGCTAGAAGCATTGCCGGATTCGATCTTTACGATGCCATCGAGAGCTGTTCAGACCTCCTGGAGAACTTTGGCGGACATACTTACGCCGCCGGCCTTACGCTCAAGGAAGAGAATCTGGAGACTTTCCGCCAGAGGTTTGAAGACATTGTAACCAAGAACATTACAAAGGAGATACTTACTCCTATCATCAACATAGACGCCTTCCTGGAATTCAGGCAGATCACTCCAAGATTCTTCCGCCTTCTAAACATGTTCCAGCCTTTCGGACCGGGCAACCAGTCTCCTGTATTTATGACAACAAGCGTCTATGACAACGGCAACGGACGAATAGTCGGAAACCCTGTAGGCGGCAGGGGCGGCCATCTCAAGCTCGAACTTATACAGGAGGCTGATTCATTCCGCCCTCTTAGCGCCATCGCCTTCAATATGAGCGAATACTTCGACCACCTGGCTGCTGGCGAGCCTGTTGACATCTGCTACTCGATCGCCGAGAACTTCTATCGCAGCAGCATTGCCAACATCCAGCTCAGAATCAAGGATATCCGCGAGGGCAAAGACACTACCCTCTAAGAATTTCGTCGATTATTCTATCAACATTCCAATCGCTGGTGTCGATTGTCTTGACTGAGCAGGCTTTGTAGATTGGTTCTCGTTCTTGGAGTTTTTCTTTTGCCCACTGCTCGAGTATCTGGAGTTTTTCTTCAGGGGTTGATGATTTGTGGTTTGCCAGAAGGTTTTTGACAAGTGGCCTGCCGTCCTGAAGAAGGAGCATTCTGGCAGCAAGAACCTTTGGATTGCAATTAAGGAATATGCACCTTGACTTTTCTTTCAGAATGGCTGCGCATCTTGGATTCATTGGAGTTCCCCCGCCTAAGGAGAGGATTATATCATCATCTGTTTCAACGATTTGTTTAAGGCACTCTTCCTCTCTTTTTCTGAAGTAAGGCTCGCCTTTTAGCTTGAAGATATCCTCCATCTTCAAGCCTTCTTTCTGCTCTATGTACTGGTCTAGGTCAATTAGCCTCTTGCCTATCTTTTCAGACAGGGCTTCTCCGGCAAGAGTCTTGCCGGCTGTCATAAAACCGCACAGAGCAATTATCATTTAGAATAGGGTTGGTTCGTCTTCTCCTTCCCAGGAATCCTGGCTGTCTTCTTCTTCAGGGAAATCAATGTCTTCCGGAATATCTTCCTTAGGGCTCTCAGGGGTCTCCTCCTCTTCCTCGTATTCATCTTCCTCAAGCACAGGAGGCTCTATCAGCACAACCTTCTCAACTTCAAACTGGGTGAGCCTCTTTCCTTTTGCCTTCCAGCCTTTCTCGGCGATGAAAGAATCTACGCTTATCGCTTCGTTCTGCCTTCCTTCGTGCTTTCCGCCGAACTGCAGAACCACCTGGCTTCCCGTTGCCGAAGTGATGGCCACTAGATATGATCCTTCCGCCTCGCTTATGAAAATATTGGAAGGGTTATTGTTCAGCTCAAACTTGAACCTCTTGAGGTAGAACTTCTCGCTTTCTGCATCGTAGTATACGGCGGCATAGACCTTTGCAGGATCAAACTTCTCAACCCTGATGAGCTCTCCCTCGTAGTGGTTGTTAAGATCCTGGCTGGTAGTGGCGTAGGTGCCGTTCTTGTAAACAGCAAGAATGCGGTCTTCGTCTTTGAACTTGCCCAGGTATGTTCCTCGCTTGTCTTCGTTGAGGCGGTTGACGTCTGTATCAAACCAAAGAGGCTTGTCGCCGATTGTTGAACCGCCCTTTGCCTTCAGGGTGATTTTGCTTATAGGGTTCTTGCTCAAGAGATTGCCCCTGGAGGTTCTTCCCTTGATTGCAAGAGTTGCAAAGTCGTAGTCGAAGTTCAGCTTCTTGAGCTTTAGCCTTGGACGGAGGTTGACCTTTACGGTTTCCGCCTCTCCGTTATGGTTGGCGGTAAACCAGAGAATTTTGCTGTCTGCAGTTCCAAGTGTAACGTCATACTCCTTGTCTCTGGTAACGGAAGAAACGGCAAATCTCTTTACATAGTTGTTGCCGGCCTTTCCGTCGCGGTAGATGACATTGTAGATGGTTCTGAGGTCATTCTTCTGGAAGACAGCCGCGTGGATTATGCCCTTGCCTACGAAGGCCTTGTCAGATACCTTGGTAACCAGATACTTACCGTTCTGCAGGAAGACAATGATATCGTCTATATCTGAACAGTTGCATACGAATTCAGCGTTGTCGTCTTTCTTGAGAGCCATTCCTATGAAGCCCTCTTCAAAGTTGGCGTAGAGTTTGGCGTTGGCAACGGCCACCCTGGCAACCTGAATGGTTTCAAGGTTGGAAATCTCAGTGCATCTCGGATAGGCCTCTCCGTATTTTTCTTTCAGGCTCTGGAAGTATTCTATCGTGACCTCTGTAAGGTTTTCAAGATCGCGATGGACTTTGGCAATTTCCTTTTCTACGTTGTCTATTTTGGCGTTGCATTCCTTGATATCGAAACGTGAAATTTTCCTTACAGGCTTTTCCACCAGCTTGAGAACATCGTCTCTTGTAACTTTCTGGTGAAGAAGCGGCTCGTAAACTTTCAAGGCTTTGTGGATCTCGTTCACCTGGCTGTCCCAGCTTCTGGTCTTCTTGTCTTCCAGCAGCTTGTACTTGCCTTCTTCAAAAAAGATTTTCTCAAGGGAGAGGGCATGCCAGCTGTCTTCCAGTTCGCTGAGCTTTATCTCCAGCTCCTTCTTCAGAAGGTCTCGGGTGCGCAGCGTGCTGAATTCCAGCACTTCGGATACAGTAAGAAAATGCGGCTTGTTGTCTTTTATGACGCAGGTGTTAGGATTTATGGAAACCTGGCAGTCTGTAAACGCGTAAAGGGCGTCTATGGTCTTGTCCGGAGATTCTCCGGCAGCCAGGGTAACCACGATTTCCGCCTTCTTTCCGCTGAGGTCCTCAACTTTGCGGACCTTGATCTTGCCCTTGTCGTTGGCGGCTATGATGCTCTGGAGTATGTTGCCGGAATTTTTTCCGAAAGGAAGCTCAGTGATTTTCAGGGTTTTCTTGTCTACCTTGAGGATTCTGGCCCTGACTGTAATCTTGCCGCCGCGTTTGCCGTCTGCATAGCGGCTCACGTCCATTATTCCTCCTGAAGGGAAATCTGGATAGAGATGGTATTCCTCTCCCCGGAGGAAAGCGATGGAGGCGTCTATGATTTCGTTGAAGTTGTGCGGAAGAATCTTGCAGTTGAGTCCTACGGCAATACCGTCCGCTCCTTGGTACAGAACCAGCGGGAACTTGACCGGAAGGGTGACAGGCTCCTTGTTCCTGCCGTCGTAGGAGTTCATCCACTCCGTGGTCTTTGGATTGAAGACCACCTCAAGGGCAAAGTTGGAAAGCCTTCCCTCAATGTATCTTCCTGCTGCTGCTTCGTCTCCGGTTATGGTGTTTCCCCAGTTTCCCTGGCAGTCTATCAGCAGGTTTTTCTGCCCGATCTGCACCAGCGCATCCTTGATGGAGGCGTCGCTGTGGGGATGGTATTTCATGGTTTCTCCCACGATGGTGGCCACCTTGATCAGAGAACCGTCGTGGATCTTCCGCATTGCATGCAGAATCCTTCTCTGAACCGGCTTCAGGCCGTCTTCTATATGCGGTACGGCGCGGTCCAGAATAACATATGAAGCATAGTCCAGGAACCAGTTCCGGAACATTCCCGGAAGCCTGTACTTGTTTTCTCCCTCTTTAAGAAGCTTTGAGAACTTGCCTTTCGGCTCATCGTTCTGCAATTCTTCCTGAGCAATATCTTCCCTCTCTATATCTGACATTTTGTATCTCTTGTTTTTTCCCGAGCGCAAATTTACGAAAAAATCGCGCCTTCAAAATTCTATTCGTATCTGAGAGCCTCAATAGGATCCAGCGCCGCGGCCTTTTTGGCAGGGAGGTAGCCGCTGGCAACTCCCACAGCCACGCACATCAGCACGGCGGCGATTATCCAAACCCACGGGACTATGAATGAGGCTTTTGTAATAGCCACCACCAGAGCTCCAGCCAGAAGTCCCAGTATGATTCCTATAACGCAGCCGATCTGGGCAATGGCTATGCTTTCCACCAGGAATTGCTGGCGGATCAGCTTGGCGGAGGCTCCTATGGCTTTCCTGATTCCGATTTCCGCCGTCCTTTCCTTTACGCTTACAAGCATTATGTTCATAAGGCCGATGGCCGCTCCCAGGAGGGTTATCAGACCTATGATTCCGGCAATCAAAGTTATGGTTCCCAGAGTTTTGTCCGCCTCCTTGGCCATTGTCTCGTTATAGCTTATGCCAAAGTCTGTCTGATCCGCCGGAGAGAGCCTTCTAATGGAGCGGAAGTAGTTTTCAGCTTCTGCATAGAGGTTCTGCATATCTGCCTGGCTGGAAGCGGGGCGTATGCCTATGGAGAAAGAGTTGGTAGTAAAGCGGGCCCTTCCGTTGGTTACGGGCAGGATAACCGCCTGGTCTATGTTGTTCATTCCTCCAGCTGAAGATTTCTTGAGCACGCCCACCACCATATAGGGGCTTCCGCCTATGCTGATGTTGCTTCCCAGCGGATTCTCCGAGCTGTCGAAAAGGGTTGCGGCCACGCTGCTTCCTAACACGCACACGAAAGCGGCGTCTCGTATGTCCTTCTTGTTCAGGTCTCTGCCTTTTTCTATAGTAAAGTTGTTGAAAAGGACATAATCCTCATCGCTGAGTATTGCGGTTGAATTGGGATTGGTGCTTTTGTCTGCTCTCTTGAAGGTAATTCCACCGTTTCTGCAGAAGACAGATACTACGCAAGGTGTTTCCGGAGAGAAGTTGTCTTTGAAACTTGTGGCCTGAAAGTAACTGATGGCGCTGTTGTTGCGGATTCTTCCCGTTCTTTCTCCGGAGGCCCTGAATTCAGAGCTGATGAAAAAAGACTGGGATCCTATGGATGCAAAACTCTCGTTGACCTGATGCTTGAGGGCCTCCGTGGCAGTAAGGATTCCCAGCAGGGACGTGATGCCGAAGGCTATCATCAGTATGGTAAGAGTGCTTCTTAGCTTGTTGCTTTTGATGGATTTAAGGGCGACTTTCACATTCTCCCTGACCAGCGGTGCCATTATCGCTCTTCTCTTTCTTTCCATGCCCTTAACTTTTAGAGCCGTAAATGTAGGAAAAATAGTTTAATCGGCCTATCTTTGCAAGATAAACAAGTAGAATTATGGCAAGACAAGCAAATACGGGAAGAGCTGCTTCCAGAACAAGAAAGCCTTCTTCCGCAAAAAGAAACCCAAAAGGCCCGAAACGTTCATTTGGCGCAAAGAGTTCAGGCGCTTCAAAGCGTTCATTCGGCGCAAAGAGTTCAGGTGCTTCAAAGCGTTCATTCTCAGCCAAGTCTTCAGATGCTCCGAAAAGATCCTTCAAGCCGAGAAGTTCAGATGCTCCTAAACGCTCTTTCTCTCCGAAAGGCAAAGAGGCTCCGAAGAGATATTCAACTTCCGGCAGGACATCGGCGGCCATCAAGAGGACATTCTCCAATCCTGAGGCAGGGAAAAAACGCACCCGCGGCGATTTTGAGCAGGTAAGAAGCCAGCTGGAAGGAAGGGAAGCGGTTCTTCCTCCTCGCAAGGCCCAGACTCAGGTCTATACTCCAAAGCCTCGCAAGCCTAAGGCAAAGCTGGAAGAGGGAATCCGCCTGAACCGCTTCATTGCCAATTCCGGAATCTGCTCCCGCAGAGAAGCAGACGAATACATCCAGCAAGGTATGATAACCGTTAACGGCCAGACCGTTACAGAACTTGGAACCAAGGTCTTCCAGACAGACGAAGTACGTTTGGACGGCAAACTTCTCCAGGGAGAGGAAAAGGTTTACATCATAATGAACAAGCCTAAGAACTGCGTTACCACTACAGACGATCCGCACGCCCGCAAGACTGTGATGGATCTTATTGCAGGAAAGTGCCCGCAGAGGGTTTATCCGGTTGGCCGTCTTGACAGAGACACCACCGGCGTTCTCCTTCTTACCAATGACGGAGACATGACGGAAAAGCTCACGCATCCTTCATACAACAAGAAGAAAATCTACCACGTCTTCCTGGATAAAAACCTTTCCCAGGCAGACTTTGACAAGATTCTCAAGGGAGTTTACCTGGATGACGGAATGATCAACGCAGACGCACTGTCATACATAGACGGAGACCAGACTCAGGTCGGCATAGAAATCCACAGCGGACGCAACCGCATCGTCAGAAGAATCTTTGAGGCTCTGGGCTACAATGTTGAAAAGCTGGACCGCGTTTATTTTGCGGGACTTACAAAGAAAAACCTCAGAAGGGGACAGTGGCGTTTCCTCACAGAAAAGGAACTCGCCATTCTCAAGATGGGATCTTACGAATAAACAATCATCCGAATATGGAAGAAAAGACTTTCCGTTCCGGCTTCGTGAACATAATCGGCAATCCTAACGTGGGCAAGTCCACCCTTATGAACGCCCTCGTTGGCGAGAAGCTTTCCATCGTAACCGCCAAAGCCCAGACCACCCGTCACAGGATTATGGGCATTGTCAATGGAGACGATTACCAGATTGTCTTTTCAGACACTCCGGGCATCCTCAAGCCAAGCTACGAGCTTCAGGAAGCAATGATGAACTTTGTAGACACCGCCATCGGCGACGCAGATATAATTATCTATGTCACCGATGTTTACGAGACTTCCGAGAAGAATAAGGAATATGTAGACAAGCTCAACCTTCTCTCCGTTCCTGTAATAGTTGTAGTCAACAAGATTGACAAGGTTCTCAGCGATGAAGCTCTTGGTGCACTGGTGGAGAAATGGCACGGCCTGGTTCCAAAGGCAGATATCCTTCCGATGAGCGCCCTGAACAACCTCAATACGGATATTCTCCTGAAGAAAATCGTTACCCTTCTTCCTCAGCAGCCGGCCTGGTACGACAAGGATGTCTTCACAGACAGGAATCTGCGTTTCTTCGCCTCCGAGATCCTGAGGGAGAAGATTCTTGAGAACTACACCAAAGAAATCCCTTACTGCGCTGAGGTTGTGATTGAGAGTTTCCAGGAAACGGAAGAACTTTATTCTATAGAGGCCGTAATCAATGTCGTGAGGGAATCGCAGAAAGGCATTATCATCGGAAAGAAAGGCGCTGCCCTCAAACGCGTTGGAACCCAGGCCCGCAAAGAGATGGAAAACTTCTTCCAGAAGAAAGTCTTCCTGAAGATCTTCGTAAAGGTTGATCCTTCCTGGAGGGAGAACAAGCGCGAACTCAAGAAATTTGGTTACATACAATAATCGTTGAAAATGAAAAAGCTTTTGCTGTTGCTGACTGCCGTATCGTTGTCGGCAAGTTCCTTGTTTGCAGCTGACTATACGCTGAGGCTGGACTATATCTTTTCCGGCGATGCAACCCATACGGAAATCTCACTCGCCAAGATGGGAAAACTGGACGGCTGGTGGGGCAGAACTGTCAATATGGACAGGTTTCTCTTCAGGGGCAACGGCCAGATAACTCTCAGGGATTCAGCCACAAATCAGGTTTTATACTGCAACTCTTTCTCTACGCTGTTTTCAGAATGGCAATCCACTCCGGAGGCTAAGCATACCAGGAAGGCCTTTGAGAACGTGTATCTTGTGCCGATGCCAAAGAATACATCATATGTAACCGTACAGATCTTTGACAAGATGGATTGCATTGTAGCTTCGTTTACACACGTTGTCCATCCCGATGACATACTCATCCGTCCCGTTGCATCTCCTTATACAATAGATAAATGCCGCTATGTCCATAAGGGCGGAGACAGCAAAGATGCCATAGATATAGCCATCGTGGGAGAAGGCTATACCAAGGAGGAAATGGAGATTTTCTATCGCGATGCAAAGGAAACTGCAGACCAGATTCTTAGCTACGAGCCTTTCAAGGGCAAGGCAGATAAACTCAACTTCATTGCTGTGCCTGTCGAGTCCAAGGAAAGCGGGGTGAGCATTCCTCTGAAGAACATCTGGAAACAGACGGCTTTCTCTTCTCACTTCAGCACCTTCTACTCAGACCGCTACCTTACCACCCTGCATCTTTTCGACCTTCACGACGCCCTTGCAAGCATTCCTTATGAGCATATCATAATTCTCGCCAACACAGACAACTATGGCGGTGGCGGCATTCTCAACTCCTATGTTCTTACAGCAGCCCATAACCGCTGGGCCATGCCTGTTGTGGTTCACGAGTTCGGCCACAGCTTTGCCGGCCTTGCAGACGAGTACTTCTACGATGACGGCACAGACCAGTATGACCTGAACACCGAGCCGTGGGAACCAAACATCACCACCTTGATAGGCTTTAAATCCAAGTGGGAGGATATGATCGAAAAGAAAGAAATTGTAACAAAGTCAGACCAGAAATTTCCGGCCTACACTACTCTTGTAGAATCTGACTACAAGGTAGGCATTTATGAAGGCGGCGGCTACCTCTCCGAGGGCATCTACCGCCCGTTCCCTACCTGCAGGATGAGAGACAATACATACCCTCTCTTCTGCCCTGTCTGCCAACGTGCCATCTCCCGCATGATTGACTACCAGACAATACCTATCGTTGAATAGTATATATCTGTTATTATCTTACTGGAGGGTGAAGACGTAGGTGATGTAGCCAACCTGGGTAGGGGCGTCGGAAGGGGAGAAGCGGGCCTTGAGAGCGGCCTGCTTGGCTGCGTTCCAGAGAGTTGAGTTGTTGGTGGTTGTGCCTTTCTGGCCAGGGATGGCGTTGGTGACGATGCCTTGTTCGTTGACAACGATTTTGACCACAACTGTTCCGCTTTCGTTGACGGTGTAGGCAGGTAGAGGAAGGGAGCCCAGAGTTGAGCGTCCTTCCAGCCTTACGGAAGGTTTGCCGTTGAGTTTGCCGCTTTCTGTGTTGCCTTTTGCATGGCCTGCCTTGAGGTCTCCTGAAGCCTCATCGGCGGTTTGAGGTTTGCCCGTGTCTTTCTTGTTGTCTGCGCTAGGGAAGAGGGCTCTCTTGTCTATTTCACGCTTAGGCTCAGGGATTTCAACGTCTCCCTTGCCCTGGGCGGTTTGAGGCTTTCCTGCATTGGACTTGTCGCTCTGCAAAGGAGCCTTGGCCTTCTGGACAATATTGACTTCCTTCTTAGGGTCGGCCTCCGGTGCTCTTGGTTCAGGAGATTTTCTCTGAACGGCTTTTCTCGGAATTTCCTCTATGGGGATTTCCAGAAGTATGCCCTTTTCTGCAGGAGGCGGATAGACGAGTTTGAAGCCTGTTATTCCCAGGACAAAAAGCAGCACCACGTGAAAGGCTATGGTCAGAACCACGCCTATCCGCTTGCCTTCCTTGGCCTGCCGCTGCTGCTTTGTCAGGGAGTACATTTGCTTGTTTTTTATATTATTCCGGTGCAGTAGCAAGTATAACCTTGTACTGGTTGCGCTTTGCAATGTTCATCAGTTCAACCACTTTCTCGATAGGGACGCTCTGGTCCGCGAGTATGGTGAACGTAGGCTCGTCTGTGTTCTGCAAAAGGGCCTGAATAGAAACTTCCACCTGCTCAAACGGAGTTTCCTGCTTTAATCCGTTAATGTGGTACGAGAAGGTGTTGTTCTCCTGGTAGTGCTTGATGGAAACGCTAACCTGAGGCTTGGCCGAGATCTGGTTGGTGCTCTTTGGCAGAAGAAGCTTCAGGGCGTTAGGGTTTATGAGTGTGCTTGTCACAAGGAAGAATATCAGCAGCAGGAACACAATGTCCGTCATAGAGGACATGCTGAAAGCTGCATTCACCTTGTTTCGCTGTTTGATTGCCATAGCTTACTTTTTTGCCGGTTCGTGGAGCAGATCCATAAATTCAATTGTATTGCTCTGAAGAGTGAACACCAGGTCTGATACCTTGGATGTAAGGTAGTTATAGCCGAAGTACGCCAGAATTCCCACAATCAGACCGGCCACGGTGGTGATCATTGCGGTGTAGATACCTCCGGAAAGCAGGGTGATGTCTATGTTGTTGCCTGCCTGGCTCATGTTGAAGAAAGCCTGCACCATTCCCAGAACAGTTCCCAGGAATCCGATCATAGGGGCGCCGCCTGCAATTGAAGCCAGGGTAGGAAGGCCTTTCTCAAGCCTTGCAACTTCTATGTTTCCCATATTCTCCACGGCAGCCTGAATGTCTGTCAGAGGTCTTCCCATTCTCTCTATGCCCTTCTCAACAAGGTGAGATACAGGAGTATCGTGCTGGCGGCAGAGATTCTGGGCGGCAGAGATCTTGCCTTCGTGGATGTAGTCTCTGATGTCTCTCATGAAGTTAGGATCAATCTTGGACGCGCGGCTGATTGTCCACCATTTCATTCCGAAAATGTAGATGGTAATCAAACTTAGAATTATCAGAGGAATCATCAGCCATCCTCCCTTTACGGCCATGTCAATCATTGAGAATGTTACTTTTTCTTTGGTGGCAACTGCGGCTGCTGCTTCTGTCAGCGCCTGCGCAGTATCTGCCTGGAGTAAAAACGTGAGCAATGTCATATAGGTTATTGTTTTATAATATCTTTTTCAGCGACGGTTAATTTATAAGCAAAAATTGTGCGAGTCATTTATTTGACGGGATAAGGGTATTTGACATCGCAGAGGAAAAGGGCCTGCCCCGGCACGCTAAGTCCAGCGGCTGAACGGTCTTTCTTCTCCAGCATTCGGGCAATCCACTCAGGATCCTTTTTATGGGTGCCAACTTCCAGCAGTGAGCCCACCATAGCACGGACCATGTTCCTGAGAAAACGGTTGGCGGTTACGGTAAAGACCAGCCTCTTTCCGGCGGCTTCCCTGGAGAACGGAGCCGGCAGGGGAGCCTTTTTCCAGAATGCCTCGGTTACTGTGCAGATAGGGGAAGTAGTGTCGCTTCCCGTCTTCTGGAGGCTGGAAAAGTCCTTGGTTCCAACGAAATAGGCTGCCGCTTTGTTCATAGCCTCCATATCCAGTTCCCTGCACTTGAAATACCAGGTGTGAGGCCCCAGGAAAGGAGAAGGCTCGGTGCTCAGATAGTACTTGTAAGTGCGGCTTGAGGCATCAAATCTGGCGTGGGCTTCCGGATGCATCTTATATATGCCAGAAACCTTGATGGAATTGGGCAGAATGGCATTTATTTTGTATAGAAATTGCTGCTTGGATTTTGCTCTCAGAGCCATTTTGGAAGTGATTTCGGTGTGCGCAACATAGCCTACGGCATTCACTCCGGTATCTGTCCTGCCGCAGCCGGTAACCTCAATATCTTCCTTAAGCAAAAGAGAGAAAGCCTTTTGCAGCTCCTCCTGGATGCTTGGAGCATTCTTCTGGAGCTGCCACCCGTTGAAAGGCGCCCCGTCATATGAAAGCTTGATGAAGTATCTCATATCGGAGCATAAAGGTAAGACAACCAACGCAAAGTAAAAAACAAAAGATATAAAAAGTCATTTTTGATTATGGAGAACATCAACATTAAAGAACTGAACGACAGGATTCAGAAAGAGAGTGCCTTTGTAGACATCATCTCGATGGAAATGAACAAGGTCATCGTTGGTCAGAAGCATCTTGTAGAAGATTTGCTGATAGGCCTGCTGGCAGACGGACATCTTCTGCTGGAAGGAATGCCAGGATTGGCAAAGACTTTGGCAATCAGCACTCTCAGCGATATTATAGATGCCAAATTCCAGAGGATTCAGTTTACCCCAGACTTGCTGCCTTCCGATATCGTGGGAACGATGATCTACAGCCAGAAGAACGAGCAGTTCCAGGTAAAGAAGGGTCCGGTTTTCGCCAACTTCGTGCTGGCGGATGAAATCAACCGTTCTCCGGCAAAGGTTCAGAGTGCCCTTCTGGAGGCGATGCAGGAAAGAGCCGTAACCATCGGCGACCAGACTTACGAGCTTCCTAAGCCGTTCTTGGTAATGGCAACCCAGAACCCGATTGAGCAGGAAGGAACCTATCCGCTGCCAGAAGCCCAGATGGACCGTTTCATGCTCAAGGTGATTGTCAACTATCCGAGAAAAGACGAGGAGAAGCAAATCATCAAGATGCACAACGCCCGTGAATTCCCTAAGGCCAGCACAGTGCTCAAGCCGGAAGATATCATCAGAGCCCGCAGCGTGGTAAAGGACGTCTATATGGATGAGAAGATTGAAAAATACATCGTTGACATTGTATATGCCACAAGAACTCCTGAAGAGTACGGTCTGGGAAAGATCAAGGGAATGATCCAGTACGGAGCTTCTCCAAGAGCCAGCATCTCCCTGGCAAAGGCCGCCAAGGCTTACGCCTTCATCAAGAGAAGGGGATATGTGATTCCTGAAGACGTGAGAGCCGTTTGCTACGAGGTACTAAGGCACCGTATCGGCCTTACCTACGAGGCTGAGGCAGAGGATATAACTACAGAGAACCTCATAACCGAAATCGTAAACGTGGTAGCCGTTCCTTAAATCTGAGCTATGGACAACGATCTTCTGAAGAAAGTACGTAAAATCGAGATCCGGACAAGGAGCCTTTCCCACCAGATCTTTGCAGGAGAATACCATTCCGCCTTCAAGGGCAGAGGAATGGCCTTCTCAGAGGTGAGGGAGTACCAGTTCGGAGACGATGTCCGCAATATGGACTGGAACGTTACGGCCAGGCTCCGTTCTCCTTACATAAAGGTTTACGAAGAGGAGAGAGAGCTTACGGTCGTGCTTTTGGTAGACGTGTCTTCTTCCAGTATTTTCGGAACATCCACCAAGACCAAGAGGGAACTTGTGGCGGAGATAGCCGCCGTGCTGTCTTTCTCTGCCTCCATAAACAACGACAAGGTAGGAGCCCTGTTCTTCTCTTCCAAGGTGGAGAAATTCATCCCGCCAAAGAAAGGCAGAAGCCATCTGCTTAGGATAATCTCCGAGCTGCTGGAATTCAAGCCGTCTCAGCCTGGAACAGACATTTCCGAAGCGCTGAGATTCCTTTCAAGGGCCATCAAGAAAAGATGTACAGCCTTCCTTCTCAGCGATTTGCTGGACGTTGACTCAAATGGCAAGCCTCGCTACGAGGATGCCCTGAAGCTCGCCGCTAACCGCCACGAGATATCAGCCATCAACATCTATGACCCGAGAGAAAGGGAGATTCCAGACCTCGGTCTTGTGAGGGTAAGGGATGCCGAAACCGGAGCGGAAGGATGGATAGACACCTCCAGCCGCAGCGTCCGCGACAGTTACTCCAGGTGGAGCCGCACGGTTCTGGATTCCGCCCAGAGACTGTTCAACCGCTACAAGGTAGATACCGTAAGCATTTCTACCGACGACGATTACGTAAAAAGCCTGATAGCATTTTTCAAGAATAAATGAGAAAGATATTATTGATATTGGCAATAGCCCTTGCAGGCACCTCCTGGGGTCAGCGGCTGGACAAATCCACTCTTTCCGCAGACTCCCTTCTGGTAGGAGACCAGGTCGTTTGGACTCTGGACTTTTCCGTTCCGGAAGGCAAGATGCTTGCCGTTGCCCCTTATTCAGAGATACTTGCAAGAGACACCTCCATAAAAGGATCTGTTGAGGTGGTCAGAGACTTTGAGCTGGACACCTTGAGCGTGAAGAAGAATCTGGCTCAGCTGAGGGGAAGGATACTTCTGACCTCCTTCGACAGCGGAGCATTCCGTCTTCCTCCGCCTCTGATTCTGGTGGACAAAGACGGGAGCGGAGATGCTGATACGCTTAAAATAGATCCCAAGACTCTGTATGTTAATACAATACCAGTAGACACCGCCACTTTCAAGATGTACGACATCAAGCCTCAGGAGACTTATCCAGTTACTTTTAAGGAAGTGCTGCCGTGGATTCTTCTGGGAATAGGAATAGCCGTCCTGATTTGGGCCATAATCCGCTATTTCGAGATGAGGAGGAAAAACAAAGACTTCTTCGGGCGCAGCCTGGAATCCGATCCGCCTCACATAGTGGCCCTGAAGAAACTGGAGAAGATACGTACTGAGAAACTCTGGCAGAACGGAAAGGAGAAGCTTTTCTACACCGGCATCACAGACACCGTCAGGGAGTACATAGAAAAGCGTTACAGCGTCAGGGCTATGGAGCAGACTTCCACGGAGATAATGGAATCTCTGAAAGACAAGAAGATAGAAGAGAAGGTACTCAGCGATTTGGGGACTATGTTCTCCACGTCCGACCTTGTGAAGTTTGCAAAGCACACACCTGGGGCTGAGGAAAATGAAAAGGCAATACCTGCTGCAGTCAATTTCGTGAACTTCGCCTATATGCAGCAGCTGGAGGAGAATGAAGGCGAAAAGAAAATCGGGGAGGACAAGTAATGTTCTTTGAATATCCAAAACTACTGTGGTTGCTTGCACTGGTTCCCCTTGCCATATTGATATATGTATGGCGGGAGATAAAGGGCAGGCATCCTTATCTGACGGTTTCAGACATAACCCCGTGGAAACTCAGCGACCAGGGATTTCTCAAGAGAGTGGCAAGACACCTTCCATTCATTTTGAGATGCGTGGCCATTGCGGCTCTGATTCTGACCATTGCACGTCCGCGTTCGGCTTCCGAGCTGGAGAAAGTTTCCACGGAGGGAATAGACATAGTTCTTGGCATAGACGTTTCAACCAGTATGCTGGCAATGGACTTCAAGCCAGACAGAATCAACGCCGCAAAGCAGATTGCTATGGAGTTTGTGGCACAGAGGCCTGCTGACAGGATGGGAGTGGTTGTGTTTGCAGGAGAAAGCTACACTCAATGCCCGCTTACCACTGACCGCCAGACTCTTATCAATATGATGAAAGACATCAGCTGCGGAGTCATTGAAGACGGAACGGCCATAGGAAACGGCATAGCTACCGCTGTGGCCCGCCTGAAGGAATCCGATGCCAAGAGCAGGGTTGTGATTCTGCTCACCGATGGTGTTAACAACACCGGAGAGATTTCTCCGCAGATGGCTACGGAAATAGCAAAAACCTACGGCGTAAGGATTTACACTATTGGAATCGGCGCTATGGGAGAAGCCCCTTATCCGACCGATTACGGAATCCAGATGGTAAAGGTGGATATAGACGAGCCTCTGATGAAGCAGATAGCTGCCGATACCGGCGGCAAGTATTTCCGCGCAACAGACAACACCAAACTGGCCGAGATTTACGCCGAGATCAACAAGATGGAAAAGACAAGGACCATCGTTGATACTTATCCGCAGTACAAGGAGCTGTTCATGAGGTTTGCCCTGATAGCTCTTCTGGCTGTGATACTGGAAGTTATTATGAGATTGTTCACTAGGCATCTGCCTGATTAGAAAGGAGGGGATTATGTTACAATTTGCAAGACCTGTATTTCTTCTTTTCATATTGGCGATTCCGCTGTTCTATGTTTTTTACGCTTTTTACCGCAGAGGCAGGAACAGGCGGCTGAGACGTTTCGGTAATCCCGAGATGGTTTCATCTCTGATGCCTGAGCGTTCAAGCGCAAAAGGCTGGATTAGGCTTACCTGCTTCAGCCTGGCCTGGCTGTTCCTGATGCTGGGCCTTGCCCGTCCGCAGATAGGGGCAAAGCTCCGCGAGAGCAGTAATACCGGAAGCGAAATTATGGTGGCTCTGGACGTTTCAAACTCTATGAAGGCCAAGGATTATTCTCCTAACCGCCTGGAAAGGGCCAAGATGGACCTTTCTCGCCTTATGGACAAGCTGCACAGCGACAGGGTTGGCCTGGTGATCTTTGCCGGCGAGAGTTTTGTTCAGGTTCCTATTACCGCAGACTACGTTTCCGCCAAGATGTTCCTTTCCGGAATCAACACTTCATCTATCCCTGTACAGGGAACCGCAATCGGCAATGCCATAATGACTTGCGCCCAGAGCTTCTCTATGGAGGGAATGCAGGAAGAGGGCAACAAGGCCATAATCGTTATCAGCGACGGTGAAAACCACGAGGATGATGCCGTAGCTGCTGCCGAATACGCCCACAAAGCCGGCATCAACGTCTATTGCATAGGCGTGGGAACCCCTAGCGGAGAGCCTATTCCTGACGATGGCGGAGGCCTGATGAAAGACAAGGACGGCCAGATAGTGGTTACCAAACTCGACGAGGAGACCCTCAAGAGCATCGCTGAGGCTGGCGGCGGAATTTATGTCAGAGCTTCCGATACCAACTTTGGCCTCGGAGACATTGTAGAAAAGATTAGGGAACTGAAAAAGACATCATATCAGGAACTTGCGTTTGAGGAATACAACGAGCAGTTTATGTACTTCTTCGGAATTGCTCTTTTCTTCCTCGTTCTGGAGTTCTTGATCGGCGACAGGAAAATGAAAAAGAAACTTTTTGCAATACTGATACTTTTGTGCCTGACTTCTGTCCAGATGTCGGCTCAGGTGGACAAGCGCGATATCCGAAAGGGCAACCGCTATTTCAAGAAGGACAAATGGAAGCAGTCCGAGGTGGAATACCGCAAGGGTCTTCTGAAGGATTCTCTCTCAGTAAAAGGCAATTACAACCTCGGCAATGCGCTTTGGAAGCAGCAGGATGTTGAAGGCGCCGCCAAGGCTTATGCCGCAATTGCCGATACCGTTTCCAAACTTCCTTATTCCCCATCATGGAAAGGCTCCGTGAACAAGATGCCTGTTATGCCTGAAAACGTACAGGGCTCCATAGACGATCCGCTGCTTAAGATGCAGGGCAAAGACGATGCTTCATCCAAGTATTTCTTCAATCTTGGAAATATGATGCTGCAGGCCAAGCAGTACGACAAGGCGATGGAAGCCTACAGGCAGGCTCTTCTGCGCAATCCTTCAGATATGACGGCAAAGGCTAGTTACTCCTATGCACGCAAGATGATGCAGAACCAGCAGAACCAGCAGCAGAACCAACAGAACCAGCAAAATCAGCAGAATCAGGACCAGAATCAGGATCAGCAGCAGAACCAGGATCAGAACAAAGATCAGAATCAGGACCAGAACAAAGACCAGAATCAGGACCAGAACAAAGACCAGAACCAGGATCAGAACAAAGACCAGAACCAGGATCAGAACAAAGACCAGAATCAGGATCAGAACAAAGATCAGAATCAGGATCAGAACAAAGACCAGAATCAGGACCAGAACCAGGATCAAAACAAAGATCAGAATCAGGACCAGAATCAAGATCAGAACAATGATCAGAAGCAGGACCAGCAGAATCAGCCTCAGGGCGGGGGTTCTGACCAGAAGATGAGTTCACAGGCTGCAGCCCAGATGCTTCAGGCCATTCAGGACAAGGAGAAGGAGACACAGGAAAAAGTGAAAAAAGCCAAGGCCGTTGCTGCAAAGAAAAAGAAGAAAGACAAGAATTGGTAAATTTGCGTTTGCTGTAAATATGAAAAACGGATTATTGAGATTATCGCTGATTGTTTGCCTTATGCTGGGAGCCTCCTTTGCCTGGGGGCAGAACAGCTTCAAGGTTGAGGCTCCTAATGTGGTGGGGGAAGGCGAGAGGTTTTTAGTCAAGTTCATCGCCAGCGGAGAAGTGTCGGATTTCATCCGCCCGACTTTTTCAGGGGCGGATGTTATTGCCGGACCTTCTACTTCTACATCTTGGAGCACCACCATCATAAACGGCAAAAGGTCAAGCACCTATACATCTACCTATACTTATGTTCTGGAGGCTTCAGACCAGGAGGCGGTAACCGTTTCTTCTGCAAGCGCGGAGATTGAGGGAACCACTTATACCACCAAGCCTCTGAGCATAGAAATAGTCAAGGGGTCTTCTTCTTCACAGGCTTCTTCCCAGGGACAGCAGCAGTCTTCCGGTCAGCCGAGCGCTTCTTCTGCAGCCCAGAGCCAGACTCAGAGCCGCAGCCAGCAGGAGGATTATGACGATGATCCGGCAATTACCTACGGCAAGGCGGATTTGTTCCTCAGGCTAAGCCTGAACAAGACCAAGGTGTTCAAAGGAGAGCCTATTACGGCTGTACTGAAGATTTACACCAGAAGCAACATTGTGGGCTTTGAGGATATCAAATGGCCTGTATTCAACGGCTTCTGGAGCCAGGAAACAGAGGCTCCTCAGAACCTTAATTTCGTCAGGGAAAAGGTTGGAAACCAGATATACAACAGCGCTCTTATTCGCCGGTATATGCTTATGCCTCAGAAGAGCGGAACTCTTACCATAGATCCGGCGGAGATGGTCTGCCAGGTTGAGGTGGCATCCCGTGCAAGGGGAGGCCGAAGCATTCTGGACGACTTCTTTGATATGGTAGACAAGAACTATGTCAAGAAGCGCCTTTCAACCGGCAAGGTCACGGTTCACGTATCCGAGATTCCTAGCGGCGCTCCTTCCACTTTCGGCGGAGGAGTCGGCCGCCTGAATATGACGGCACGTCTTACAAAAGACAGCCTCAACGCCAATGAGGCCGCCTCGCTCATCGTTGAACTTTCAGGAAGCGGCAACCTCAACCTCATTGAGAATCCTGTGGTTTCATTCCCTCCTGATTTTGAAAGATACGACGCCAAGAGCACAAACAATTTCTCCAATTCAGCGGAGGGGTATTCAGGCAAGAAAACCATTGAGTATCCGTTTATTCCAAGAGGAGAGGGAGTTTACCAGATTCCTCCTATAGCTTATTCGTACTTTGACCTTGGGCAGAGACAGTACCGTACGCTTACCACAGATACCATAACTGTTAAGGTAGGCAAGGGCAAGAGTGAAAACACCGGAGGAATGTATATTCCTGCCACCCAGAAAACCGTAAGCAATCTCGGCGAGGACATCCGCTACATCAAGACCGGCATCCCATCTATGAAGGGAGAGAACTTCCTGGTTCTAAGGTGGATCTATTATGTGATTGCCGCCGTTCTTCTGGCTTTGGCCTTCCTGGCCGCAAAGCTTATGAAAGACCGTGCCGCTCTCCGCAAAGACGTTGTCCGCAGCCGCAACCGCAAGGCCAACAAGGTTGCCCGCCAGAGGCTGCGCCAGGCTCAGGCCTTCCTTTCCCAGAACAAGGTGCCGGAATTCTATGAGGAACTCCACAAGGCGATTCTGGGTTACACGGCAGACAAGCTGTCTATACAGAGGTCTGACCTTCAGAGGGATATAATTCAGGAGACTCTTCTTTCCAAGAGCGTTCCGCAGGAGGATGTGAGTGCCTTGATTGCTCTTCTGGACGATTGCGAGATGGTTCGCTATTCCCCAGAGGGAGCAGCCGGAGCAATGGACGCCCAGTACAGGAAAGCGGCAGAGCTTATTTCAGGATTCGAGAACAAATTGTAAAGGATATGGAGATGAAAAGGTTTTTACTCTCAATAGCGCTTGTAATTGTTTCTGCAGGACTGTTTGCCCAGGAATCACAGCAAACTCCGCAAACCCAGCCTCAGAGTCAGGCTTCCGTGTGGAAGAGCGCGGAGGACGCTTATTCCGTGGGAGATTTTGACGGCGCGATAAGGAATTACGAGGCTCTCTGCAAGGAGGGCGCGGTTTCTTCTTTTCTCTTTTACAATCTCGGAAACGCCTATTACCGCAGGGGAAGCGTTGGCAAAGCCATTCTCAATTATGAGAGAGCCCTCAAGCTTGATCCTGCAGACCAGGACATAAAGCACAACCTGGAAATGGCCAGAACCCATACTCTGGACAAGATAGACTCTGTTCCGCAGTTTATTTTGGTTGAGTGGGTAAGAAACCTGAGAAACAAGCTTTCTTCCAATGCCTGGGCAATTCTGTCTCTTGTTTTCCTTGCCCTGACTGCAGTCCTTATCCTGCTTTACAGGTTTGGCCGCTCCGCTTCATCAAGAAAAGTTTATTTCATTATCGCGATGGTTATGCTGGCCCTTACCTTGTTCAGTTTCCTCTTCTCTGTCAGCCTTGCCCGCCAGGCAAATGCCACGGATACGGCTATTGTGGTTGAGAACATCGGCAGCGTGAAAAGCTCTCCTGCCGCAGGAGGAAACAGCATCTTTGTACTCCACGAAGGAACCAGGGTAAAGATCCTTGAAAGTGTGGAGCAATGGACCAGGATTGAGATTCAGGATGGCCGCCAGGGCTGGATAAAAACCTCTGACATAGAAGTTATTTAAACCTGTATATATGAGTTTTAGGAAGTTGACGCTGACTGTGGCCGCATTGGTTGCGGCTGCAGGTTTTTTGTGTGCCCAGACAGTAAAGGACGGGACTTATTCCGGAATGAGGATTCCTTTGAAGGAAGACGGAAGCCTGAAGTTTGCCGTAATGAGCGATGTGCATATTTCCGTTGGAACGGCAAGCGAGTCCGGAACTCTGGAATGTGTGGAAGACATAAACAAGGATCCGGAGATTCAGTTTGTGCTTATAACGGGAGACATAGCAAACTTTGGCTCTGACGATGAGATACAGTCTGCAAAGAACATATTTGACCATCTTAAGATGCCGTGGTTCATAATTCCGGGCAACCACGATGCTACCTGGAGCGAGAGCGGAACCAATTCCTTTACCCGTATATTCGGATACGAAAGGTTTGAGTTTGAGGCAGGTGGAATAAAGTTCCTGGGAACGCCCTGCGGACCTAACATAAGGATGGCGCCTGCGCTGGTTCCAAGAGAAAGTATGCTGTGGCTCTCTGACCAGATTGGGAAGATGCCTTCTTCTCAGCCGCTTTTCTATGTGAACCATTATCCGCTGGACACGTCTTTGCTAAAGTATGACAATGTGCTGGAACTGCTTAAGACCAAGAACATACAGCTTGTATTCTCGGGCCACTGGCACGTGGACCAGGCAATGGAATACGAGGGTGTGCCGGGGGTAATTATCCGTTCCACCCTGGCAACTGCAAAAGGGGAGAAAGGCTATGTAATCGCTGAGCTGAAAGGCTCCCTCATTACTTTCAGAGACAAGATTGTGGGCAAGAAGCCTGGGAAGATCTGGTATGCTGTAAGGCTGAGCCAGGGAAAGGCTTTTCCTTCAGATGTGGTTTACGAGCATCCGAAAAATGACTTCAACGCCAGGTTCCCGGAGGTTAGGGAAGTGTGGAGATATGAGAACAATGCGGACATCGGCAGCGCGGCTGCTATTTGGAGGAAGAAGGGGCTTGTATTTCCAGGTGTTGGCTTCAATGCCCTGCCTTCAGTGGGCGGAGAAGTCAGGGAAGGGGATGTTGTGATATTCGCCGATGAAGCCGGAATGATTTACGGGCTGGATGCTGTTTCTGGCGTTAAGAAGTGGGAATTCAAGACGGAAGGAAAAATATTCTCTACTCCAGCTGTTTTTGGAGATTATGCTGTAGTTGGAAGTTCAGACAACAATATCTACTGCCTGAATCCGGAAAACGGCAAATTAAGGTGGAAATACACTTGCGCCAAGTCTGTACTCGGCAGCGCCAATATCTTCAAGGAAAAGGTCTATATCGGGGCTTCTGACGGGGTTTTCAGAGCTCTGAACCTTAAAGACGGAAAACTGGCGTGGAGCTATGACGGGATGAAGGGCTTTGTGGTAAGCCGCCCTTATGCGGACAAGGATCAGGTTGTTGTGGGCGACTGGGGAAACTGCCTTTATTCTTTTTCTCCTAAAAACGGAAAGGTGCAGTGGATATGGAAGACTCCAAAGAGCGTGAGGAATTACTCTCCGGCCCAGGTTTGGCCTGTAAAGAGCAAGGGAAAGATATTCATAGTCCTTCCGGACAGGATCAGCTATGCAATTGATGCTGCTAGCGGCAATACAGTTTCAAGCATTTACGGCGGAAGAGAAGCAATAGGACTTTCACCAGATGGACAGCAGTATTACATCAAGTGCATGAAAGATACCGTAAGGGCCTATTCTACAGACAATTTGAACACCGCCTGGCAGACAATCACGGAATACAGGTATGAAATATCCCCAACGCCAATTACGGTAAAAGAGAAGGCCGGAAAAGACGGAAAGGGGTTGCTATTCATAAGTACAGACAAGGGCAACGTTTTTGCCCTCAACTGCGCAGACGGGTCTGTGGCCTGGCAGCACAATGTTTCTGGAGCTCTTGTGAACTATGCTCTCCCTGTGGGTGACAAACAGCTTCTTGTTTCCACTATGGACGGAGTGATCTGTCTTCTGGAATACTGATTTGGGTGCTTAGGGGATTTTTCCGTATATTTGACATCCCAACCACTTAGAACACTTATGTTTACCCAGTCCGCCATAGATATCTTCCGCCGCAGCATTTCTGACTATCATATCAGGAACGATGTAGACACTCCAATTTCCAATCCTTATGAAGAGGGGTCAATAGAGAATTTGCTTTATCTGAAGAACTGGATAGATACAGTCCAGTGGCATCTGGAGGACATAATCAGAGATCCGGATATTTCTCCGGAAAAAGCCTTGGCCATAAAGCATAGGATAGACAGTTCCAACCAGGACAGGACAGATCTTGTGGAGAAGATAGACGACTGGTTTATGGCGAGTTGCAAAGATGTTCCTCTTGAGGATGGGGCGTCTATGAACACGGAAACTCCGGCCTGGGCAATAGACAGGCTGTCTATACTTCAGCTTAAGATCTATCACATGAAGGAAGAGTCTGAAAGATTAAGCGCCAGTCCTGAACACAGAAAAAAGTGCCGTGAGAAGCTTTCTGTTCTCCTTGACCAGAACAAGGATTTTTCCTCAGCGATAGAAACTCTTCTGGAAGACCTTCAGAGCGGGCGAAAGTATATGAAGCTTTACCGCCAGATGAAGATGTACAACGATCCTTCCACCAATCCGGTACTTTACAAAAAAGGTTGAAAAAGAGGCGCAACATATTGGCAATCCGCCTGTCGGCATTGGGAGACGTAGCCATTTCCGCGCCTCTGGTTAAGGAATATGCCCGCTGCAATCCTTCTATCCAGTTTTATATGATGAGCCAGCCAGCTTGCCGTCCGCTTTTTGGCGGAGTGGAGAACCTGCATTTCATTCCGGCGGACATAAAGAAAGTTTCTCCGGATTATTGCGGAGACCGCAAAGGCCTGAAGAGACTGGCTTCCCAGGTTGTCAATGAATACAAGATTACAGACATTGCCGATATTCACGGAGTTATAAGAAGCCGCACAATAGGCCTTTATGCCAGGCTGATGACTTTCTTCGGGATCAAATACAGGAGGATAGACAAGAGGCGCAAAGAGAGAAAACTTCTGTGCAGCGCGGAGAACAAGGTTCTTGCACCTATAACCCGCAGCCAAAGATGTATGGAAGAAGTTTTTGTGCGCATCGGGCTGGAAGACCTGGGTTTTGCCCTAAAAGATGGAGTTCTGCCGGCAAAGAAGAAAGATTCTCAGGGTTTCAGGATAGGAGTTGCTCCGTTTGCAAAGCATACTGGAAAGCAGTATCCCCTGAATCTTATGGAGAAAGTAATAGAGACTCTTTCCGGTAGAGAAAATACTGAGATTTTCCTTTACGGCGGTGGAGAAAAGGAAATTGCCTTGATGCGTCAGTGGGCTGAAAAATACCCTCATACGGCTTTGGCTTCTGGAAAGAACGACCTGGGAGGAGAAGTTTCTTCTATGGCAGCTCTGGACGTTATGCTAAGTATGGATTCAGCTAATATGCATCTGGCTTCACTGGCCGGAACTCCCGTGGTTTCCATTTGGGGCGCCACCCATCCGTTTGCCGGATTCTACGGTTGGAGGCAGAATCCTTCAAATGCTGTTCAGGCAGATCTGGCTTGCCGCCCTTGCTCTGTGTTCGGCAAAGAGCCTTGCAGCAGGGGAGACTATGCCTGCCTGAATATGATTTCTCCTGAAATGGTGTTGAATAAAATAGATGTAGTTCTCCATCTCTAATCCAATGAAAAAGATAGCTCTGGCAATAGTTTTCCTGTTTTCCTGCATTTGGGCTGATGCCCAGAAGCTGGATTACAACGCTGCCCTTGAATATGTGTTTGCAGACTACGAGTACAATGCTTCCCACAGCCAGATGGACAAGTCCCACACTGTTCACGCCGTGAGGCTGACGCCTGAGGTTGGCCTGTATCTGGAACAGAATCCTTCCGTTTTCCACAGGCTGAGAGCCGGAGTAGACCTTTTCCGCCAGATGGGAGAAGGGGTGGAAAACAAGGGGCTTTTCAAGGAAATCATATTCTACTACAATGCAGACGCTTTTCTTGGAAACGGAAGCCATTTTGAGGCTTACGCAGGATGTTTCCCTCGGCGATACGGAAACAGGAGCGCCTATGCGTTCACGGTTTTCACCAGCGACCTTATCTATCTGGATCCCAACATAGAAGGCTTTATGCTGAAGTATGATAATCCTCAGAAAGTGTCCGCAGAACTGATTCTGGACTGGCACAGCAAGAGGGGAGATGAAACTCATCCCCGTCGCAGAGAAAAAATAAGGATCCTCAGCAGCGGAAAATGGAATCTGGCTCCAAGGCTGGATCTGGGCTGGACAATGTCTCTTTACCATTACTCCATTTCCCACATCAGCGAAAACGTGGTGGATAACCATATGGTAAATCCGAGGCTGGAATGGAGTCCGGCCTCAGGCCTTCAGGAACTCAGGATAGAGACGGGAGCCCTTGTGTCTTATCATCGCGACAGAATTGTCTCTCACGACTTTAAGGTTCCTGCCGGTTTCTACTCCAGAGTGGTGGCCGGAAAGTGGAACGTATTTCTTGACAACCGCTTTTTTGCAGGGAAAGACCAGATGCCTTATTATGACGGCGGCTGGGATGATGAACCTTATGGCGAAAACGTCTACAAGGCTGAACTTGGATTTCATTTCCAGGGAAGGAATACAGGCTGGGTAGACTGGTTTACAGTAAGATACAATCCTCAGATTACGCCTTGGCTGAAAGGAGAGGCTGCGGCATCGCTGCATTTCGGCTCTCCATACAGAAAGGCGGAAGAGAAGTGCTACAACGTTTTTCACGGTTGGAGGTTCGCCTTCCGCCTTACTATGGATCTTGACTACCTGCGCCCAAGACCTAGGCGCAAGTAATCCCAAAATCTTTTAATCCTTGTCTTCTACCGTTATGCGGCAGGAGTTTGTATGTGCCGTGTACTCAGGCGCGTATGCGCACTGGATATTTGCAAGTCCGGCTTCGTACTCGCCGGCTCTGGAGGCTCTGTAATTGACTTCCAGAACATAGGTGCCCTTGCCCAGAGAGTAGAAGAAGAAGTTGGTAGCGGCGTCCTTGATTTCCTCGTAGTAGCCGGTTCCGCCTCCGTAATGGTAGCCGGATAGCTGAGTCATTGGCTCAAAGCAGGCGGCTCTCTGTTCCTTCAGCTGGACAAAGTCCATGCGGCGGTCTATCTTGATAACCATTCTTGCGGTAACAATGTCTCCGACCTTGATCTTTGCGCCATTGGCCAGAGGCTCAAGAGTGTAGGCCAGGGCTCCGTTATCAGTATTGCCGGTTTCGGAAACCTTGTTGACTCTCTTGACATAGAGTTCCTTAACAATGCTCATCTCCTTGCTCTGGTTGTCCTTAACGTTGGAGAGTTTCTCAAAGAAGGTGGCGTAGGCGGCTCCCCAGGCGATGCCTGCATCTTTCTTTTCTACGGTTATAGTGCGGGCGTCTATGGTCTTGTCGTCTGTGTAGGTCCTCTTGATGTAGTTGAGACCCGGAACAGGGGCGTTGCCTTCTTCGTCAGGCTTGTTGGTGGATACGGTCCTGTCTGCAAAGCTCAGGTCTGCAACGCCCTCGCTTGCCAGCCAGTTGTCTCCTCTTGCCAGAAGGGCGAAGACTGCGTCTGCGGTAAGGGCGGAAGTGCCCCACATCTGAGTCTGCTTCTGCTTCAGGAGCCAAATCTTCATCTCTTCCACTGTCTGCATATCACCTGCAACTTGGTCAAAGGCCTCGATTGCGGCAACCTGGGCGTTGAGGTTCAGGCTGCCCCAGCGGTAAGGATTCTCGTTGAAGGCAAAGAACATTCCCATCTCCTCTGAGCTGGTCAGATACTCTCTTATAGACTGGATATATTCGTCTGCGAGCTGCTGCTTTCCATTAGCCTTGAGGATTACAGCTGCCATACTCTTCTCCTGTATATCCTGGCTCTTAGGAACTTCGGCCACCTTGTTCAGGAAGAAGTTGTACATTGTCTGCCTGTTCTTAGGAACGATGTCGATAGGGGCCTTTCCGTCTGCCTGGGCTTCAAGTGCTACCAGGTAGAGATACTTGAGTATGAAGTAGGAAACTCCCTTGCTCTTGATCTTTTCCTTCTTGATCCAGTCATAGTCTTTCTGGGCCTGGCTGTGCATATAATGCATACCCTTGGAGTGCATCTCCATACGGGCCCCGGTAGGCTCTTCGCCTGTAAGTATCCTGAGCCTGATATCCTGCGTCAGGACATATTCAGTAATCCAAGGGCTGGATTCCATTCCCTTCCACCATGTCCATCCTCCGTCAGCCATCTGAAGGTCGCCGAGCTTCTTGACGGCCTTGTCCTGGATGTTCTTGATGTTCATCACATCAAAGAGGGTGGAGATCATCATCTTCTGGTCCTCTTCGCTCTTGGCTTCAAGAACCCACGGAGATTCAGCAAGGAGGATGTTCTTCAGCTCCTGGTTCTTCTGCAGGTTGCTAAGCAAGGTTTCCTTGTTCTGCCCGCTCTTCTTCCAGGCCTCGAACACGCTCTTGATCTTTGGCTGGGAGTTTGCAATTTTGCTTGCCAGAACGTTTGCGTAAAGGGCGTTGGTCCAGCAGATTGCGCAGTCGTCATCTGGCTCGGCGAGGCTTGGCAGCGCCTGAACTGCATACCAGGCAGGGTTGCCGGTAAACTCTATAGTCAGAGTCTTCTTTGTCGCCGATGGAGAATGGTGGTTGAAGAGTTTCTCAAGAGAGAATTCCTTCTTTTGGCCGCCTCTTACAGGGAGAGCAACGCTTTCAACCAGGCGTACCTTGTCGCTGAGCACTGCCAGAGAATGTTGCTCGCCGTCTGAGAATTCTCCTCCCTCAGCGATGATTCTCACTCCGATAACATCGTAGGTATCCTCAACCGGGAAGCTGAAGCTTACCTTGGAGGTTCTGCCGGCTGCGGCGCTTACTTTCTGGTTCTGTGTGTGGAATACTTTCTCGCTTGCCACGTCAAACAGCTCGAACTTAACGTTGGCCTCGATATCTTTGTCTGACAGGTTGATGAGTGATGAAGCTATGGTGGTTACGTCTCCGTTTCTGAGGAAGCGAGGCATGTTAGGGGATATCATAAAGTCTTTCTTGGCCTCTATCTCATCCTGCAAGTATCCGGTCTTAAGGTCCTTGGTATGGGCCATTGAGAGGAATCTCCAGCGGGTGAGGCTTTCCGGAAGGGTAAAGCTGATTGCCACATTTCCATCCTTGTCTGTTACCAGCTGAGGCAGGAAGAACGCAGTCTCATTGAAGTTGGTCCTGAGCTGAGGCTCCTGCTCCTCTTCCTTGTTTATGGTAGGAGCAATATCTTTAAACACTTCAGGATTTTCATCTGCAGCTTTTTCAAGTTCATCATCTTTAAGAGAATTGACACCTCTTATTCTCATTGATTCAGCAGGGGCTGCGGATTCTTCCACCATCATATAATCAACATTTACATTCCTTCCGGCGCCGGCGCCCAAGGCCTTGGTGTAGCGGGAGTAGCCTATACTTCTGACGACTAGGAGGTTAGCGATGTAGGTGAAAGAATCGAATTCCAGATTAGGCACATAAACGCTCCTGCCAGGAGAATATCTCATTCCAAAGAAAGATGATCCGGTACAGTTCCAGTTTGAGTATGTCACCCTGCGAGGGTAGTAGCGGTAAATTGTACTGAGGTAATGGCTTCTGATCTTGTCCAGAGAAGCGTCGTACATCAATGCCAGAAGTTCCGCGTCGGCTGGCTTTCCGTCCGGTCCTACAATGTTCATTGTCCACTGCTCTGCCTGTCCAGGAATCAAGGTGTTGCGGAATACGCTCCACTTGAGTTTCAGGTGGTTGTCAGGAATTGGCTTGGTTACGGAGTAGGACTGGTTGAAGAATTTGTCGTTTCTAACCATACGGAAGTTGATGCTTGCCCCGTCTTTGTATTCAGGAATGTAGGCAAAGTTCTTTTCCAGGATCTTGTCGCTGAGTCTGAATACTTTGCTTTCCACATTCTTGCCGTCTGAATAAACGTCCATATAGATTACGGCATCCTTGTGTGAGGTTCCGAACCAGATCTTGTCGCCGTCGCGGTAGGTCCACAGGTCCGTTCCTTCCAGAGGCTTTCCGTCCTTTACGGAGAACATTGAGAAGGAGGTCTGTCCCTCTGCCTTTTCTCCCTTGTCGTCAACGGCGGAGTACTCTATTATGTATTTTCCGGAAGGCAGGCTCTTCCAATCGTCCATTTTAACCGGTATATTGGACTGAACCTTTCCTTCCTTGACCTTATTGCCTTTTTCTCCGTTCTTGTCTGTGTAGACGGCGTAGGAAACTTCCTTGTCCAGCTCTGTTCCATCCAGATTGGTAACGCTCATCCTTATGGAGATTTCCTTTTCCTTGTCTATGGACTTGTCTATGCTGCAGCTGATTACAAGGCTCTTCTTTCCTACGTAAACGCTGGTTGAAGTGCTCTGTGTTTCTCCTGCTGTGTTGGTAACGTCTATCTTTACCTGATATGAGCAGTAGCTGCTGGAGTAGCGGGAGTTATCTTCCTCGTCTTCATCCAGAGGAACAAGTGTAACAGGAATTTTTACATTTCCCTGGCTGTCGGTCTTGGCTTCTCCCTCCTGGAGGATCTTTTCGTCTGCCATTCTCCACCAGCTCCACTTGCGGCGGATTACGGTATACTTGACATCTGCCTCATCCAGCGGAACTCCGGAGAAGGACTTGGCGTTTGCCTTAACCTCAATCTGGTCGCCGAACTTGTAGCTGCCTTCTATGCGGTCTGTCTTTACTTCAAAAGTAGGCCTCTTGTATTCCTCCACGCTAATGGTGCTGGCGTCATATGTAAAACCACTGCCCTGAACCTCAATCTTGTAAGTGCCCATAAGCCCTGATGTCGGAATCTGGAGAGATGTCTCAAAGGATCCGAAGGCGTTGGTCTTGACTTCTTTCTTGTCAACCTCCTCGCGGTTGTGGTTCTTGAGGATAACGGTAAAAGCTTTTTCTTCAAGCACTTTGCCCTCGTCTCCATTCTGGGTGTAGCAAATGCCTTTGACATAGACTATCTGGCCCGGGCGGTAGATAGACCTGTCGGTCAGAAGCTGGAGGTTTTCGCCTGAGTTGTTGTTATAATAGCCTCTGCCGTGATAAAGGCTGACAGAGGTCTTAGGCATATAGATATCATTGCCTTTCTCGGCATATATAATAACACTGTTGCCGTAGCCATCCATATCTTTCTCACTCTGGACAAATTCCAGTTTTCCGTCTTTTCCGCTGGTCTTTTCCAGTATCTGTCCTTTGCCTTTATTGCTGTAGTAAGGAGTTTTCTTGAGGAATACCTTGGCTCCTTCTATAGGCTGTCCGCTGATGCGGTCTACCACTATAACCTCCACGTTGTTGCTCTGGAAGTTGTTTGTCATCAGCTTCATCCGTCCCACTCTCATTACGTCCCAGCTGAAGATTTCCTCCTTGTCAGCAAGGGCCCTGCAGGTATAAACTCCAGGTTCTGCCGGAATATCAACTTGAATGGCTTTGCTGTCAGAAAGATAATCCTTAGGCCTTTCAAGAGCGTAGGTCTGGGAAGATATCATATGGCATTTAGCAAGATCTTCCTTCTTCAGCTTTCTCTTTTCCCCGTCGTTGATTATCTTTATTATAGATTCAGGAAGCTTGTAGATCACAATCTCCACCTTGTCAAGGTTTTTATGGCTGATATAAACTTCTTTCTTCTGCCCAGGATATGCGAAATCAGGCAGGGAGAAGTATACGTAAGGCTTCAGTATGTTTTCCTTGATTTCCTTCAGGTAGCTGCTCCTTTTGTAGGACGAGTAATTCTTGAGTCCCATATCGCAGTACTCCATAGCCTTGGACGGGTTATCATCCTCAAGCTTTTTGGCTAGCTCAATGAGAATTTCCGTGCAGGAAGGACTGGACTTAACCTTTTCGTCCATAAGGTCTTCCAGAGCCTTGATGTACTTGTTTTCATCGTCTCTTCCAGAAAGCCTTCTGTTCAGCATTTTCATCGATGAAATAATGTATCCGTCTATGTTGTCTGCCTTGTAATAGGAAACAATGGCTTGCTCCTCTATCTGGCGGATACGGTCGTTGATGGCCTTCTTGTCTTTGGCTACCCCGTTTGCCTGGCTGAGACTGGATATGGCCCTGGATGTCAGGATGTGCAGCAAATCGTGATTGTAGCGTTCCCCATCTTTGCGCTGTTCCACAAACGGCAGGAACTTGGAATTGTCCGCCTTCCTTAGCGCCTCAATGTCTGCAAGTGAGGCGTTCACGTTATTCAGGATGGTCTTGACGAACTTTACGCTGCCCCATTCCTTAACGTCCTGAGAGTCTTCTCCGCCTTCAACATTGGTGCGGCTGTTTATTCCCCAGGAATTCCAGTCTGCATAATTGGAATATATGGATGCTATGCAGCTGTGCAGCACCATCTTGGTTACAGGATCCTTTTCTTCCTTTGCCCAGCTCTCCAGTTCCCTGAGATTGGAGTAAAGGGTGTCTGGAGTGATGTCAGTCTTTTTGTCTACTCTGTAGAACCAGGCCTTGAGCAACTGTCCACGGTTGCCCTCTTTTTTGGCCTTAACGATAATCTTGTCACAGATTTCCACCACAGTCTTTGGGTGGTCTTTGTCGTCCGCCTCCTTTACCTGTTTCCAAAGCTGATTGTAGGAAACATCTTGTCCAAAAGCGGCCCCGAATCCTAAAAATGCCATTACTATAAGGATTAAGGTGAATAATTTGGTTTTCATAACCTAAGATTTTATTGTTCTCAAATTTACAAATCTCTTTTGACAATCCATTGCATATTTTGAGCAACGGACAAAGAAATCTTCTCAATAACTGTGCAGAAATATGAGATTTTTCCTCCGCGATGGGATTATTGATGAAAAAATGATGAAACTAGGCTTTGCGTTTCGGATTCTTGGGGAACCAGCCCTTGCGAACCCTTTCCCTCTGGTGGAATACTTCCAGAATGCCCCAGAAACTGGAGAAAGAAGCAACTCCGAGGATGGCGCTCCAGAAGATGCTTGGAGTAAGGCAGGCCCATACTCCGAACCCGATTCCGGCAATCAGGAACGCCCACCAGATCTTTACACCGAACCAGTATTCACCCTTAATAACAAAAGGATGAAAAATTCCAATTATCAGGAAAGATATGGCTCCTATGAGTATTCCGTGCCAGTTCATATCAGTCTTCCTGTTCGTAGTAATATGAATAGTCAATTCCCTTCATGAACAACTCGCGGTCGTTGATCTTGTCTGTAAGAGCCTGTTTGAGGAGAGCCTTGATGTCTTTGGGGTCATACTCGCTCTTTATCATTGCTTCCAGATACTCTTTCTTGTTTATCTTGCTCCAGTCCACGCAAAGCTTCAGCTCTTTCTTGAAGATAAGATCCAGCCAGATTCTGGTTGAACGCCCGTTCCCTTCCATAAACGGGTGAGCCATATTCATCTCCACGTATTTGTCCACGATTTGGTCAAATGTCTTTTGCGGCATCTTTTCTATCTTCGCCATCTCTCTGTGAAGGTATTCAGCCAGACAGAACAGGGTATTGCCCTTGTAAATCGATACCGTGCGTATTTTTCCGGCAAAATCATATAATCCGCCAAAAATGTAAGCGTGTATCTTCTGAAGAGCCATTACCCGTCCTACTTCATCATCCGCAATCAGGTTGCTTTCCCAGAAAGAATAAGCTTTTTTTCGGCTTTTTCCGTCAATGGTGTTGTCTGAATAGGTAAACCAGTCCAGAAAAGCAGATGTGTTTTTTGTTGGAAGTGTCTTGATTACAGCCTCAATGTCTTCTTGTGCAAAACAATCGGTGGCGTATCGTTTGCCGTCTGAAGAAGCTAATTTCAGTTGTATACATTTTGAATACAACTGGGCATATTTTGATTTTTGCCTGTTCTTGACAGTGCCCCAATAGACACGTGGACGCGGGCTTTTTGTTATTGCCGCAATTATGTCCACAATGGAGAAATACCATCTTTCTTCTTCGCTCCAGATGGCCCTTACCTCATGGTCCTTGTAGAACCTAATTGAAATCTTGTTGCTCATGTCCAAGTACAAATATAAGCAGAAAAACCAAGTATTTTGATATATTTGCAAGCCTTAATCAATGTGATTTTTAATGTTCACCGATATATTTGAAATGAAAACAAAAACCATCGGGATAAAGGCGGTTTTGCTGTCTATCTCCCTTCTTTTTTGCGGCCTGTCATATGGGCAGGACAATGGCTCCATTGCAGATCAGGAAGACACCATCAAGAAGTACTCGATTGAAGAGCTGTGGGTTGTGGATTCCCCTAAGGAGAGCAGGGTGCTGCGGAATCAGCCGGTCTCTTCTTCCATCCTCCAGAGGAAGGCGATGGAAGATAATAGGGTATTTTCAATGAAGAATTTGAGCGGAATAGTTCCAAACCTTTACATACCAGATTACGGAACAAAATACACGTCGTCAATCTATGTCAGGGGAATAGGATCCAGAATCAATTCTCCGGCTGTGGGAATCTATGTGGATGGAATACCTTATTTCGATAAGAGCGGATTTGACTTTGACTATTCAGACATTGAGAGAGTGGAGGTGCTAAGAGGCCCGCAGGGAACGCTTTACGGAAGGAATACTATGGGTGGGCTGATTAATTTGAAGACCAAGAGTCCGTTTGACTACTCAGGCACAGACCTGATGCTGAGCGCCGCAACCAAGAACAGCTACAGGGCGTCTGTTACCCATTACCACAGAATCAGCTCAAAGTTTGCTTTTTCTGCTGGAGGATTCTATGACTATACCGGTGGATTCTACAGGAATTTGTTTGACGGAAAGAAGATAGACAAAGGCTCCAGCGCGGGAGGAAGGATGCACGGCATAATCAAGCCGAATTCCAGCCTGTCGTTTGACTTGAATGTCAGCTACGAGTATGACGATGACGGAGGCTATCCATACGGAGCCTATGACAAGGCAACGGGGGAGTTTTCCAATCCTGATTACAATTTCAAGAGCACGTACAGAAGGAATATGGTCAATGCCGGCCTGATAACGGCGTATTCTCCCCAGAGTCTGAGAATAACCATCACGTCCACAACCGGATGGCAGTACCTGAAAGACCGTATGACAATGGATACGGATTATTCTCCGGCAGACCGTTTTACAATGAATCAGAACCAGCTGCAGAACACCATCAGCCAGGAGGTCATAGTCAAGGGCAAATGGAACGAGTTCTGGGGCGGAATGGATTTTTCAACAGGAGTCTCCGGCTTCTACCAGTGGAACCGCAACCGCACTCCGCTGACTTTTGGCTCTGCATTTATATCTGACCTTCAGGCCACTATGGATGCCGCTATGGCACGTTCACCGGTAAAGGTAAAGCTCACAGACGAGAGGATGGATGTTCCGGGGCTCTTCTATCTCCCTTCAAGCGGAGCCGCCCTTTTCCACCAGAGCGTGTTCAACGACATATTCGGAGCAAAGGGCCTGTCTGCCACCCTTGCCGTAAGGTTCGACTACGAGAAGGTAAAGATAGACTATGCCACTTCCTCGGCGATGAACTACCTTATGACAATGCCGGGCGGAAGAACCAGCGAAGGAAGCTACAATGTGGAGTATTTGGGAAAGCAGTATCAGGAATCGATGCCGGTGCTGCCGCGTCTGGCACTCAAGTACGACTTCAACTCCCGCAACAACATTTATATAATGACTGCAAAAGGCTATCGTGGAGGAGGTTTCAATATCCAGATGCTTAGCGACTATATGCAGGGAGACCTTCAGAAAAACGTGGGCACGCGGGAAAACGACGAGACCATAAATGAAGCTTTGCGCTACAAGCCTGAGTATTCCTGGAATCAGGAGCTGGGTGGGCATTTCACCAGCAAAGACTCAAGGCTTTCTGTGGACGCGAGCCTGTTCTATATGATGGTGAAGGACCAGCAGGTTTCCCGCTTTGTGGAAAGCGGAATGGGAAGATATACATCCAATGCCGGAAAAAGCCTCAGCTGGGGCGGGGAGATGTCTTTGATCTGCAATCCTGCATATGGACTGACCTTGATGGCGGATTACGGTTATACGAATGCAAAATTCACACGACACGAAGACTACAAAGACAAGTATGTGCCTTTTGCGCCAAAGCATACTCTCAGGCTTGCAGCCTCATATGATGTAGAATTGTCGCGGAGCAGCAAGGTTTCATTTGGAGCGGATTACACAGGACTTGGCAAGATATACTTTACAGAGGCAAACGACGTGAGCCAGAGTTTCTACGGTCTTCTTGGCGGAAGAATTACGTTCTCTTCCGGTAAAAAGAATACCTCCAGAAGCGGCTATGCGGGTCTGGAGGTTTCCCTTTGGTGCACGAACATCCTGAATAAGGATTACGCGCTATTTTATTTCGACAGCGGCGCTTCTGGCTTTATGCAGAGAGGCCGCGGACCTCATGCCGGATTGGACCTGAGACTTCGTTTCTGATTACTTGATCAGGCCTCTGGCTCTGAGCATTGCCTTAGGGTCCGGCTGGCTTCCCTTGAACATCTCGTACAGAACCATTGGCTCCTCGCTTCCGCCTTTCTCCAGGAAGGTCTTGCGGAACTTGGAGGCTACGGCCTTGTCGTAGATGCCTTGCTTAACAAAGTAATCAAAGGCGTCCTTGTCCAGAACCTCGCTCCATAGATAGCCGTAGTAACCGGCGTTGTAGCCGGAGTTGAAGATGTGGTTGAAATAGGTGGTGCGGTATCTTGGGATAATCTCCTTAATCAAGCCCATATCCTTGCAGACCTTGTCTTCAAAGGCCTTGATGTCAATTCCTTCCAGCTGTTCTTCTGTAAGCTCGTGCCATTTCATATCCAGGATGGAAGCGGCGCATAGCTCAGCAGTCATAAAGCCCTGGTTGAACTTGCGGGCATCGAGGATCTTGGCCACAAGGGAATCAGGGATAACTTCTCCAGTCTTGTAATGCTTGGCGTACTGGGCCAGGATTTCAGGCTGGAATGCCCAGTTTTCGTTGAACTGGGAGAAGGTTTCCACAAAGTCTCTTGTAACGCTGGTGCCGCTTACAGAAGGATAATGGCATTTGGTCAGAAGGCCGTGGAGGGCGTGTCCGAATTCGTGGAACATTGTCTCAACCTGGTCTATGGTCAAAAGGCCTGGAAGAGAATCGGTAGGGGCGTTGAAATTGGCAACGTTAACAATGATAGGACGTACTTCATTGCCGTCTTTGTCAACGTACTGGTCTCTGAAGTTATTCATCCAGGCTCCGCCTCTCTTGGTGCTTCTAGGGAAGTAATCGGTGAGGAAAATACCTAGCAGAGAGCCGTCTGCATCGGTGACCTTGAAGACGTCTACCTCCGGATTATACTTAGGCGCGTTTTCCAGCGGCTCAACGTTTATGCCGTAGAGAAGGTTGGCGGCGTAGAAGATTCCGTTGCGCACGTTTTCCATCTTGAAATACGGCTTGGTCTGTTCCTCGTCCAGGTCGTATTTGGCTTTGCGTACCTTTTCAGCGTAGTAGAACCAGTCCCACGGCTCTATCTTGCTGCCCTTAGGTAGCAGGCCAGCCTTGATGTCCTGATCCATTACCTTCTGCATATCTGCAACTTCTTCCTTGGTCTTGGCGTTGGCGGCTGCCATTATCTCGGCAAGGAAAGAGTCTACGGTCTGCGGATCGTGAGCCATCTTGTCATCCAGCTGGTAGGCTGCAAAGCTTTCAAATCCAAGAAGCTTGGCTTTCTTTGCCTTGAGTTTCAGAATTTCCAGGCAGATGGCCTTGTTGTCCAGAGAATCGCCGTGGTTGGCACGGTTGGAGTAAGCCTCAAACATAGCCTTGCGCCTCTCTCTGTCTGGGCAGCTTCCCATTTCTTCATAGTATGCCGATACAGGAATGCCGAACTTCTCCTTGAAGGCGTTGCTCTCTGCCAGAAGGTTGTCGCCGAATTTGTGCTGGGCATCGCGGAGGGCCTGGTTGATTCTCTTCATCTCTTCCTGGTCGGCTTCGTCCAGAGCTACGCCATTTCGGGTGAACCTTTCGTAGAGTTTCTTCAGAACCATCTGCTGCTCGCGGTCAAGATGGCTTTGGTCTGCATCATAGACAGCCTTCACCCTTTCAAAGAACTTTTTGTTCATGAATATCTCGTCCATATGTGCGGTCAGAAGCTTGTTGGCCTCGTCCTCAACTTTGTTCAGAGTTGAGTCAGCATCGGTCTCGGCGAGGTTGAAAAGCACTCCGCTGACTTTAGTAAGAAGCTGTCCTGAAAGGTCGTATGCGGCAATGGTATTAGCGAAGTTCGGAGTTTCCGGATTGTCAATAATGGCAGCAAGTTCTTTCTGGTGTTCCTCTATGCCTTTCTTGATGGCAGGAATGTAGTCTCCTGTCTTTATCTGCTCAAAAGGAGGAATTCCGTAAGGAGTGTTCCATTCTGAAAGGAACGGGTTCTTTTCTGAACAAGATGCTGCCAACATAATCAATGAAACAATTGCCAAAAATCTTTTCATAAAATTTTCTGTTTGTTTGCGGGTGTCTAAGGATCAACAATCTGCACCCCGTCCAAATCTATAAGCGTGAACTGGGCAGCTCCGCGATAGTTGGAAAGGATTCCGGTTACGTTAATCTTTTTGGAGCCGTTGAGAACATTCTCGTCCAGTTCAATGTCTGCAAACTTGGCGTATCCGCTGGTACGAATCTGGACTTCTGAAGAGCCCATTACAAAGTACTGGGTTACATAGGTGGCAACAGCTTCAATAGCATTATCTTTCCTGAGCTGTGCAACAGTCTTGCCTCCGTCTGCAGTAACTGCAGCATCCCAGATTCCGGAATCGAGATAAGCCTGCATCTTGTTCTTGCTCATAGCCCAAGTTGTTACGCCCCAGGTCTTGTCGCTGAGGAAAACCCTGTTGGCTGTGCTCTTCTTGTCTCCGTAAGGGTCTGGATAGAGAAGGGCAAATACCTCGTTTTTGTACTGTAGCCCGTTGAGAGTAACCAGCCTGTCCATATTCTCCTTCAGATAGAGTTCACTTTCTGAAAGAACAGCAGGCTTTACAGGGGTGTCCATCTTGCCTTTGATAATGTGAAGGTCTATGATTCTTTGCAGATCTATATATGTAGTCTCATATTCTCCAGATGGATCATCCAGGCCTACCTGAAGCATTCCTTCATAAGATCCAATAGTGAGTCCGTTCAGTTTTACAAATACCCACTGTCCAACGTGGTAGTCGTTATGGACGTTGGTCTTGCCTATTTTAATCTCTATAGCTCCGGTCTCATCTTGTAAATAGAAATAACGGTAAATATTGCCCGCCTGGTCTGAAGTGGTTACCTGGCCGCCAATTATGAGATCTTTCTCAATATGCAAAGGCTTGCCGGCGTACAGATCCTTTACTGCCGCAATAGTAATGTTGGCCTTGATATCCGGTACCGGAACTTCCTCCGGCTGGTCATATCCTAAGTTGACAATCGGGTCCCACTCAGAGCAGGATGCTGTCATAAAGGCGGCTGAGGCCAAAATCAATGAAATGACAAATATCTTTTTCATAGTTGCTCGCATTTAGAATCTGACATAGAAATTAATCATATAGTTCAGACCCGGCATATAGTAGTACTTAGGGTCGAACTTGTAGTAGCACTCCTTGCTAAGGGTGTTGTCAACCATACGGCTCTGCTCAAATCCGCCGGTCTTGACGTTCTTGTTGTTGAGCACGTTGTTTACGTTGATGTTAACTCCAATCTGGTATTTGCGGTGGAGATACCAGGACTTTCCTATGCTGAAGTTCACGATCCACGCTTTCTTGAACTTTTCCTGGGCGGCCATATAATCAACTTCGCCCGGAGTGATAATCTTGTCCGGACCTGCAGTTGCCATATCTGTCCTGAACAGAGGGTTCATAGCAAGGTAGGACTTGTCAAAGAAGTTAACGTTGGCATCCACAAACCAGTAATTCCTGTTGTAGGAAAGTCCCAGAGAGGAAGCCAGTTGAGGGGTTGAAGGAACATAGTGCTTCTGGTATTTTTCCACTATGTAATGGCCCTTGCCGTCTTTGATATAGTTGCCGTCTGCATCCATCTTGAATACAGGATGGCTCATCCAGTACGGAATCTTCACATTATCTACAATAATCTCAGTAGTGTTGTCGTAGGTCTGAGTCATCTGCGGGTTGGATGTGTAGATGTATTCGCCGTAGCTTGCAGCTCCCACGATGAACAGGCCACGCATAAAGATAGGCGCCTTGAATCCCATCTCAACACCCATATGCCTTTCGTCTATGCCGCTCATTGCAAAGTTGGTGAAGGTATTCTGGCTGTCGTCATAAAGGCTCATCACGTCTGTCTGGTCTTTGATCTTTGCGTAGAATCCTGTAATCCTGAAGTTCACGTGGTTGTTGTTCAGGGAGTAGGTGGCGTCTGCTGCATAAACTTTGGTCTTGTCCATCATCGGGATGAGGGTGTTTCTTGTCCTCGGCGATATAAATGCTTTGTTGAAGAACGGAGCCTCGGTGAAATAACCTCCGCTTACCTCGAACCTGTGGCCTCCCAGCAGGCTGTAGCTCAGAATAGCCTTGCCGGAATAGGTAGTAAAGTGCTTTTTCTCGCTATTTCCGTATGATGAGATGATATCTCCGTATCTGTCGTATCTGGTGAGCAATTCGCCGTTATAATAAATATCTGAGCCGTCTTCATTAGCCCCGGCAAAAAGCCCCTTGCGGTAAAGGCCTTCTCTCCAGAAACCGCTTCTCTTGACCTGCCCGGCAAAGCTGGCCCTGAGCCCTCTGTACCTGAAAGTCCAGTTCATCCAGCCTGTGTAATTCTGCACGTGGGCGTAGTAGTCGTAACCGTACTTGTCTCCCTTGTGGAGAATCTGAGCGTGACCGTGCTTGAAGAAGTAGTTGAGGTCGTTCTGGATCAGAGCCTCATTGGAAGCGTAGTCTCTTTCCGCAAAGTTGTCTATGTTAACAAAGTACTCTCCGCCAAGAAGGTCAGCGACTTTCTTGTAGTACTCCGTTTTGTTCCACTTGGCGTTTGCTCCGGCTGTAATAACCCACCATCTGAAGGCGTTCCACTTGAAGTTCAGGCCTACGTTGAGGTCTTTCTGGTCAACTCTTCTTTCCTCTTGCACATACTTAGAACGAAGGCCGTCTGCCGTTCTGCTGTTCTTGTTCACCTCGTAGAGCCTGTCCCAGTTAACCTGGGTTATAGACTTAATGTTCTGTTCCCAAGAGTCTTTTGCCCACAAATACTTCTGGATGTTGATACGGTTGTAGTCCTCGTTGTCCATCAGGAAGTAAGAAGGCAGATTGCGGTAGTAGTCTGGCCTAGGGTCTGCTGCGTCATACCAGTCCAGAGCCGTGTAGCCATTCTTTCCGAATCTGTAAAGAGTGGTCAGCGATGCCTTGAAACGGTCTGAAGGAGTAAAGTCATACTTCAGGATTGCGATAGGCTCGTGAGTCCTCCTTTCCCTTGCATTGCGCCTCTTGCCGTTCTGGTATCCCCAGTTGGAGTTGTACATATTGTCTTTCATCAGGTCGTAAACCTCCTGGGTAGAAGCGTTCTGCGCTCCTCTTGTTCCTGGGGTTCCCATAAAGGTGAAACCAATGCGGTGAGTTCTGGCGAAGGCTTTCTCTACGCCTACGTAATAGCCGAATGAACGGTAGAACACACCGTTTATCCAGTCGTTGCCGCCAAGCCTAGCGGAAACGCTGAAGGCGTAGCTCCAGCCGTTGTCCATCACACCGGAAGCGTAGGTGAGCATAAGCCTTAGCCTGTAAAGGCTGCTGTTAGTCATTGCGCTTGCCCTCCATCCCTTTCGGATATTTGAAGCGTTAGCCGGAATGTTTGTCAGGCCGTTGTATCCGCCGAATCCGTAATCAGAAATCTCGCCTCCGTTTACAGTGTACTTGGTTCTGGTCGCCTCGTTCAGTCCGCTCCAAAGTGAGAACGGAGAGAAGCCGGTTATGGCGTCGTTCATCTTTATGCCTGCAAGATAAACGTCTTGAGCCTCGCTGTTGAAGCCTCTGGTCTTGAACCTGATAGACGAGAAGTTGTAGCCTGCCTGGTTGTTGAATACGTCGTTCTGGCCATAGAGGATTGTAGGGCTGTCCTGGTAACCGGAATCTTCCAGGTCTATGTCTATGTGCTCATCATCAGACGTGGTTTCGTTCTGGCGGATAATAGGGTAGACGGAAATCGTGAACATGTCTTTGACATATCCGTTGTTGACGGTTACGTTCACTCTTGTGGTAACATAGTTGTCTGCAGCTATGACCAAAGTGTAAACTCCGTCTTTAAGGTCGGGAATCAGGAAGTTTCCGTCTGAATCAGTGTTTGCCGTGGCAACGCGTTCCGTTCCGCTGAGAAGCATAAGTCTAGCGTCAAAAATCGGAGACCGGTCCGTTCGGTTGATTACCGTTCCCTTAACGCCGCCGGTAGGTGTCTGAGCCCAGGCAAGAGCCGAACACATCAAAACGGCTAAAATCAAGGAAATTTTCTTTAGCATATCTTTATTTTTTATTTGTTACAACTATATAGGTAGGGTAGTGGTCGCTGTAGCCTCCCACAAAGGCGCCGTTAGAGAAAGTCCTGAAAGGCACGTCTTTGTACTGGCCTTCTTCAGTAGTCATCCAAGGCTTGTGGAAAATCCTGCCGTAGAATTTCTTCCTCACGATAGGTATAATCCTCAGCGTGCCTTCCTTGGCCTTGGCCAAATTGTGGTTGACCAGCAGGATATCGTAGATATTCCAGGCTCCCTGATAGGCCAGGGAACCGTATCCCGCCTTCAGCATAGACAGGAACGGAGAGAAAAAGTCTCCTTCTCCAACGTCTTCTATGTTTTCCTTTCCGTGCATAAAGACAGTCATGCTCTCGTCGTCAGGATTGTCGTTCATATCTCCCATAACAACAATCTTGATGTCCGGAAACTCTTTCATCAGTTGGCTAGCCCTCTTGTAAATGATTTCAGCTCCGCGGCTTCTGAGATCTCCTCCCTTGCCTCCGATTCTGGAAGGAAGGTGGGCAACAAAGAATGCAAACATCTCTCCTCCAAGAAGACCCCTAACCATCAGTATGTCTCTTGTTCTGAATACTGACTTGGAAATAGAATCCATATCAAAGACAATGGTTTCTGAATTGAAGTCAAAAGGAATGCTCTCCTCGTCCAGAACCTCGAACTTTCTTGGCTGATACAGAAGTCCAACGTCTACTCCTCTGTTGTCTGGACCATCAAAATGAGCTATCATATATCCGGCATCAGCAATCTGAGGGTCGTTGACCAGATCCTCAAGAACGTGCCTGTTCTCAATCTCGCTCACACCCAACACAGCGTGATAGACGGAATTTTCGTCTTTCATCGCCTTGATGACTTTTGCCATATTGTGGATCTTTTTCTGATACTTTACGTCGGTCCACTCGTTTGCTCCGTCCGGCAGGTACTCAAAGTCGTTCTTGCCGTCGTCGTGGTATGTGTCAAAAAGGTTTTCCAGATTGTAAAAGCCGATTACAAACGTGTATTTCTTGGCCTGTCCCCTAAGCGGGAGAGAGGAGAGAATCAATGCGGCTGTAACGGCCAGTATATTGTATAAAAGTAGTTTTTTCATATCGCGAGTCTTTTACCACCAGTAAGATACTTTAGTAGGGTCTTCCGCCTCCACCTGGTCAGCAACGCTCTTTCCTGCAACTTTTTCCAGATTAGGGAAAAGGTCAAGCCCGAGCTTGGATTCCAGAGCGTCTATGCTCATAACTACTTCTGTATTGGTTTTGTCTATGTTGGAGTAGCTGTAGGCTTTGTGCTCAAAGTACATTCCAAGTCCCATATAGCCGCTGTAGCCCAGAGTGCTGCCTTTCATATAGCGGATTACTGCCTTATAATATGCCACAGGAACCGTCACGGCCTTGCCGTTGTTGTCATAGGCCTTCTTGGAACTTCCTTTGACAACGCAGCCCGTAACCACATAAAGCGTGTCGCAGCTTGTAGACCATCCTCTTACCAAACTCTCTGCCGTTGCCCAGATCTTGCCGTTGAAAGAATTCATCTGAGGCGTCATATTGGTGTAATAGAATGTTTTCACGTTCTCTGCATAAGTAAGCCTGTCTGCAGACGGCAGCTGATGGCCTCTGTCATAGCTTCCCTTGTAAGCGGAAGACAGCAAAGGCTGTTCAGAAGAAGACAGCTTAGGATCATATCCCCACGCATCTGTTCTGCTGCCGGAACCTATCAGGCTCTTGTTAAGAGGATAGGCTACCCAATTGGCTACCTGGTCAGTAGCATTCCAGTCATAAGAGAAGCTCCTGAGACTCTTGGAGTCAAAATTATGGGAAACGAACTTGTGTCCAGTTCCGGTCTGGAGGGCCGGAAGTTCAATCCATCCCGGGTTGACAGCAACAGGAGTGCTTTCCTTTCCTTTCTGGGTAAGAGTTGCGGTTGCACTCTTCCCCGAGCTAACCAAAGTTACTACAGCCTGCCTAGGAGAAGAAGACGTATTCTCTTCATAGGTGACTGAAGCCGTGGCGTTTCCGCTGCCGTTAGACTGGCTGACCTTCAGCCAGCTTACGGAAGAGTTCAGAGTCCAGCTTCCACTAGCTGAGATGCTAATGAACTGGCTTCCCTTGGCAGCCTCAACAGTAGAGGAAGTGAAAGACACTGATACCACGGCATCTGGCTTTATAGGGTCGGAACCCTTGCTGCCGCCTCCGCCGCCGCAGGCGCCCGCCAGCAACATCAGTGTTGCAAGCGGGGCTGCTAGCAGTATGTATCTAAATCTTTTCACGGTTATTCAAATTCAACTGTGATTTTCTTAATCCTAACTTGTGCTGTAGAAGCATTGGCAATCCAAGGCGCTCCGGCGGTTCCGGTCCAGGTTATGGTAGTGCCTGAAGCTGTGGCTGTTCCGCTTGCAGGGGAAGTAACAGTCATATTGGAACTGTAGTTTGCTCCGGTCGCTTCAAGAACCACTTTCTTTATCTTCTTGCTTTGGTCAAGAGGAGTGATCACAAGCACTGAATACTTGTAAACCCTTATATGGTCTGCAGAGGCCGTTACAGGAGCAGTGGTGCTGGTGTTCTTGTAATATGCTACCTTCATCGTATTGTCTGAGGCTGAGAAGCCTGCTCCGTAGGTGTTGTCTGTTTCCTCAACCCAGGTCTGGTTGCTTGAGCCAATGGTCCAGCTGTAGGAATTGCCAGAGTCGTCACCTCCAGGATTATCGTCTCCGCCTGTAGGGTCATCGTCACCGCTCGGAGTTGTGCCGCCGTCTACCCTTTCGTAAAGCTCAGGCCTTAGGGCTCCGTCCTGAGCAGAGTCATAAACTCCCCAAGATGAGTGAGTTGTGCTGTACTGCATCCACTTGTTGTTGGAGTAGTTTGCAATCAGCAATCCAGAAGCTGTTGCATCAGCCTTAACAGTCCAGTACTGGCCTTCAGTAGGGTTGGCGTCCACATTGCAGCTGGTGTAAGTACCCTTCATATAGAGGTATCTTCCGTCTTTCTGCTTGATAGTATATACAGGATTGTCTGAAGTGCTTCCAGGAAGCTGAACCTCCGTGAATGTGAACTCGTTCTCATCAGAACTCAAGGTAATTTCATCGTTTGAGGCGGTTACTGCAACCTTAGGCAGATATCCGTATGTCTTGTTAGATGGAACAGGGCCTGCGGCAACGGTTCCGTCTGTAGTTACTATCAGATAAGCCTTTCCGCTGGTTACCCTTTGAACTTTCTTGTACTTGTATTCTGTGGTAGGACCTGGAGGAGTAGGGTCGTCATCCAGGACAACGCCGCGCTCGAAGTCTATGCTTGTTCCAGCTTCTTCTGATACCACTACCTTGAAGTCATCCAGACGGTAAGCGCTGGCTACGTCTGCCTGTATGCGGAAGAACAGTTTGTCTGTTCCCTGAGGTACGGTGATGGTGGTTGAAGCCTCGTCCCATCTGCCGCTCTTCAGGCCGTTAGGGAATGTATATGTAAGTTCAACCCACTTGATAGTGTCTTTTCCAACGTAAACGTGGAATTCCTGAGGGTTGAAGTTGCTGTCTCCCTGGTTGACATACTTTTCGCTTCCGAAGGTAATCTTGTAATTTGCCTGTTCAGCAATGGTTGCAATATCCTTTATCTTGAACATTCCGTCGCTTCCGAAGAACAGGTTGTTGACTCCAGAACCGGCATAGTCTGAATAAGAACCGTCAGATGCGCTGTTAGCTCTTACAGTTATTCCTTTGTTGTAATATGTTACGTTGGCAGCGCCTTCTCCCTCGTGATTGATCCAGCAGTCGCTCTGGTCTGTAAATGGCCAGCTAGTTCCGCTTCCGTAGGTCTGAGTAGCCTTTTCCTTATCAAAGTTGTTGAAGTAAACCACGGTTCCGCCCACTGAGCCTCCGTCTGGATTTACTCCGTTCTCAAAGTCGAGAGGAGTTCCAGCGGTGGTGGAGACGCTCAGGTTAACGTCATCGAGACGATATGCGCTGGCTACGTCTACCTTATAATATACGCAGAGGGTTGTGGTTCCTTCCGGAATCGTGAACACTGTTGAGGCCAGATCCCATCTTCCGTCTTTAAATCCGTTAGGGAAAGCGTATTCAACCTCAACCATATGGTCTGGGTCAGAACCTACCCATACGTGGAACTCTGCAGGATTGAATACAGATGATCCCTGAGCCATATATTTTTCAGAACCAAAGCTCAGCGAATAGTTTACTCCCTTGCCGGTAATGTCTATGTTGGCAATCTTGAAAGCTCCCTTGGAACCAAAGAACATATTGTTGACTCCGGAACCAGAGTAGTCTGAATAGTTTCCGTTGGAGTTGCTGTTGTTCCTGATACTAAGGCCATTAGTGGTGTAGGCAATGTTCTCAATACCAGAACCTTCTTCGTTCTTCCAGCAATCGCTCTGGTCTGTGTAAGGCCAGCTGTTGCCGGTGCCGTAAGTCTGGGTTGCGGCTTCCTTGTCAAAGTTGTTCTTGTAGATAATCAGGTCTTCAGGATCTCCCCATTCTCCTTTCTGCTTGACGGTTATGGTCCTGTAGTCATAGTCGATGGAAACCTTGAACTGGGCAGTCCTGTCAAAGGAGTCGTTGTTCAGTACGGTAACAGTGATTTCCTGCGGCTCTGTAGTGGCCAGACCGTATGAAGGAAATACGTTAATCCACTCCTGGTCGTAGTCTATGTGCCAAAGCCTGTTGGCAGAAAGAGTAAAAGTCTTAGAAGACGCTCCGGCCTCAAAAACCAGAACCGCATCCTGAGACAGGCCATCCAAATCTATGAACGGCATGTCCTGATGGTCTTCCTGTGCACATCCGGCAGCCAGCAAGGCGCCAGAGATGATCGTCAGAAGTAATGCTTTAAGTCTCATAAGTGTGTGTGTTGTATAATTATTTTGTTATTTCTTTGCCATTAGTATCTCTTTCATTTTCTGCATGCCCACAGTGGCCTTCTCCTTTATGTGGGTGAATCCCACGCTAGAGGAGACGTCCTTTGGGTCTATCAGGTAAATCTCTGTGCCTGGCCTGGTATAGTAAATCAGCCCCGCAGCAGGATAAACTGCAAGACTTGTGCCTATTACTATCATAATGTCTGCCTGCCGCACGGCCTTTTCGGCCTTTTCTAGTTCAGGCACGGCCTCTCCGAACCAGACTATGTGAGGGCGGACCTGCTGCCCTTTTGGTGTAAGGTCACCGATTTCAATATCGTCATAGCCAATAGGGTAGGCACTGTAATAGTCATCAAATTCGCCTCTTGCCTTGGTCAGCTCTCCGTGAAGGTGGATTATATTTGATGAACCAGCCCTTTCGTGGAGGTCGTCTATATTCTGGGTGGCTACGGTAACTTCAAAATCCTTTTCCAGCTCTGCGACAATTTTATGGGCAAGGTTGGGCTCGCAGCCTTTCAAACTTCTCCTTCTCTGATTATAGAAATCAAGCATAAGAGCCTTGCGCCCATAGACATACCAGCTGTCCGAGGTTGCAACCTGCTCTACAGGGTAGTTCTCCCATAGTCCGTTGCTATCTCTGAAAGTGCTTATTCCGCTTTCAGCGCTTATTCCAGCTCCAGTAAGTACCGCTATCTTTTTCATAATCAGTTGTTGTCGTTGAAGAAATAATTCTTAAACCAAAGCTTCAGCAGAGAATCGTTGAACTCAATAGTGTTCTTAGAGACAAAAGTCACCACTTCCTTCTTCATCAGGGCTTCCTTCAGCCTGTTCACGTTGGCGGAAGAGTTAAGCCCATATTTTTCAAGCACTTCTGTCTTGGAAAAACGCCTCTCCCCGTCCAGTATAGCCCTTATGAGCTGAAGCTGGTGAGTGCTCAATCCATAGATTGTGTTGTGGAGTTCGTAGTCGTACATGCTCAGCAGATATCTCAGGCTACGCTGGTAAATCTCCGGCGTAAGCTCCTTGTCTGTAAGCAGATAGCAAATCTCGGCCAGATGCTGTGTGTACCACGGGTCTCCTTCCAGCGTGTCAAACATCAGAAGCGCGTCTTTCTGCGAGCATACTTTCCCATTGTCTGCAAAGCACTTGCAGATGAAATCGGCGAACACCTTCCTGTTGACTGGCTTTATAGGGATTTCGGTTACCAGATTGCGGAAGAAATGCATCTCTTCAAATATGGAATACATAGCGTTACGCTTGTCTCCGGTAATTATGAAAGACACATCCTTTGCCTCAGCGAAAGCTCCTTCAAGCATATTGAGAACCTTCATGGGCTTGTCGAACAGCAGGATATCCTGGAATTGCTGGAAATAGACCACCAGGTGAACTCCTTTCAGCCTGGCGGCCGATTGAGGAAACTTCAGAAGAGTCTTTATCTGCCTGTCTGTCAGGACGTCTTTAGAAGCTGGATCCAGCGGGATATTCTTCAGCAGGGTGGAATAAGCCTTCTGCTGCTCTTCCTCGTTAAAAAGGGTACGAGAGACGCTGCGCGCCAGGCGCCTTAGCAATTTGTCTATGTGGCGGATGTTGAAAAGGTCGAACTTGCAGACCGCAATTCCTTCTTTTTCAAGGTCCATTCCCTTGAGGGCATTATGCACGATGGATCTCTTGCCGATCTTTGGCGGGCCGTAGAGCAAGGCGTTCTTGCGGGAGGAAATCAGCTTCTGGAGCCTGGAAACCTCCTTCTCCCTGCCTACAAACCGCTGGCCGGTTACGATATCATTATATTCGAATGGCGACAGATACTCCATCTTTCAATGCATAGGGACACAAATTTAATCAAAAATTTTGTTTTTTCCTGCCAAATACACTACTTTTGCCTCCCCAAATGAAAGAAGGCAGTGGAGCTTTTTATAAGAGCCTGCAAGTCAGGCCGCTTGCTGTCAAAACCAAAATGTGTTTTAGTTATGTACGCAATTGTAGACATTGCAGGTCAGCAGTTTAAGGTTGAGGCCGGAAAGAAGATCTACGTTCATCGTCTTGCAGACGAGGTAGGCTCTACCGTAACCTTTGACAAGGTCCTGCTGACAGACAACGACGGAGCAGTAACAGTCGGAACTCCGTATGTTGAGGGTGCGGCCGTAAAGGCCAAAGTGCTTGAGCACCTTAAAGGTAACAAGGTTATCGTATTCAAGAAGATCGCCCACAAGGGATTCGACAAGAAGAACGGACACCGTCAGTACCTTACCAGACTGGAAATTGAATCAATCGCTTAAAGTAAAAGATTATGGCACACAAGAAAGGTGTAGGTAGTTCCAAGAACGGCCGCGAATCACAGAGCAAAAGACTTGGCCTGAAGATTTCAGGCGGTTCTCTTTGCAAGGCCGGCAACATTCTGGTACGCCAGAGAGGTACACAGCACTATCCGGGCAAGAACGTGGGAATGGGCAAAGACCATACTCTTTTTGCTTTGACGGATGGAATCGTTACCTTCACGGTAAAGTCAGAAGGCAAGTCCTATGTATCGGTAGTTCCTAAGGAAGAGGCAAAGAGCTAATCCCGGGTTTACCGCATAGAGAAAATCTGAGAAGGCGCCCTTTGCTTTACAGGGCGCCTTTTGTTTTGAAATCAAAAAATAAAGTATAGACAAATATGTTAGAGCTTAAATTATTGCGCCAGCAGCCGGATTTCGTTGTAGAAAGGCTTGCCGTAAAGAATTTTAACGCAAAGCAGATAGTAGCCGAGATTCTGGACATAGACTCCCAGAGGCGCAGCATCCAGACTCAGCTGGATGGTAACCTCTCTCGCCAGAATCAGGCCGCCAAGAGCATCGGCCTGCTGATGAAAGAGGGAAAGAGAGAAGAGGCTGAGGCTGCAAAGAAAGAGGTCGCTGAGCTTAAAAACGCTTCAGCCGAGCTTCAGCAGAAGCTGGATAGCCTCCAGAAGGAGCAGACAGAGAAACTGGTTCTCCTGCCTAATCTTCCTTGCGACATTGTTCCGGAAGGAAAGAGCGCTGAAGATAACGTCGTAGTAAAGGAAGGAGGCCACAAAGCAGTTCTTCCTCCAAACGCAAAGCCTCACTGGGAACTGGCCAAAGATCTGGGCATCATAGACTTTGACCTTGGAGTCAAGCTCACCGGAGCCGGTTTCCCAGTTTACATTGGCAAAGGAGCCAAAATCCAGAGGGCTCTGATAGCCTACTTCCTGGACCGCAACACCAAGGCCGGCTACCTTGAAGTTCAGCCGCCGCTTGTTGTGAACGAGGATTCAGCCTTTGCCACTGGCCAGCTGCCTGACAAAGGAGAGCAGATGTATTATATAGGTCTAGACAAGTTCTATATGATTCCTACTGCTGAGGTTCCTGTTACCAACATCTACAGAGACTGCATAGTTCCAAAGAAGAACTTCCCGATCAAGATGACCGCTTACACCCAGTGCTTCAGGCGCGAGGCCGGCTCTTACGGCAAAGACGTAAGGGGCCTTAACCGTCTGCACCAGTTCGACAAAGTGGAAATCGTTCAGCTTGCTCTTCCGGAAGAGTCCTATAAGGCTCTGGACGGAATGGTAGCTCACGTAGAGTCTCTGGTTCAGGAACTCGGACTTCCTTACAGGATTCTCCGCCTTTGCGGTGGAGATATGAGCTTTACCTCAGCCATTACCTATGATTTTGAAGTTTACAGCCAAGCCCAGGGCCGCTGGCTGGAAGTTAGCTCCGTATCTAACTTTGAGACTTATCAGGCAAACCGTATGCGTCTCCGTTTCAAAGACGATGACGGCAAGATACGTCTTGCCCATACCCTGAACGGAAGCTCCCTTGCCCTGCCTAGAATACTGGCATCTATTTTGGAGGACAACCAGACAGAAGACGGAAGAATCAGGGTCCCTGACTGCCTGAGACCATATACCGGCTTTGACTATATAGATTAAGGAGTCAGATGGCGGACCAGAAAGTTATATTGGGAATAGACCCCGGGACCAGAATCCTTGGTTTCGGGGTCATTTCCGTAACTGGACGCAAAGCCCGCCTGAAGGAGCTGGGAGTAGTAAACCTCAAGAAGGAAGAAACGCATTTTCTTGTCCTTCAGAGGATTCTGTCGGAAATCTCCAAGCTCATACGTAAATACCGCCCGGACGAAATGGCCATTGAAGCGCCTTTCTACGGAAAGAACCCGCAGACTATGCTCAAGCTCGGAAGGGCCCAGGGAGCTGCCATTGCCGCAGCCCTTTTGAAAGACATACCTATTTATGAATATGCTCCTACCAGCGTCAAACTGGCTGTTACCGGAAAAGGCTCCGCTTCAAAGGAACAGGTCTCAGCGATGGTGCAGAGCATACTCAGTTTCAGCTGTGATGTAAAATATCTGGATGCCACAGATGCGGTGGCCATTGCCCTCTGCCATTTCCTGAGCAGCGGATCCATCACATCAAAGGCCCAGACGGAGGATATCCGCACCCGACTTTCCGCTTCCTCCTCCAAAAAAGCTTCCGCACTGAGCCGCAGAGTGGGCAAGGCTGGAGCCGAAAACATAAAGAGCGCAGGTCACAAATCCAGCTGGAGTGACTTTATAAAGTCAAATCCTGGACGGACAATAAAAAGTGTCAAAAGTTCCCAAAAATCGTAACTTTACTTTTGCCTTTGTTTTCCGTCTAAAACGTTGTTAATTGATTTTTATGAAGAAGATATTTTTATACTTTTCCCTGATTGCAGCGCTGGTTATTCTGGCGGGCAACAGGAGTTATTCCCAGAACTCTTTGAAAGTCACGGTTCTGGACAGCGCGTCAAAAGCGCCGGTAGAATTCGCCACAATGAGCATCAAGTATATTGGCGAGGCTCAGGCAAAGCGTTATGCCCTGACAGACTCCACTGGAGTTGCAGTTATTCCCAACCCTCCGGTTGGAAGGGCAAATGTTTTGATAGAGTGCGTAGGCTACAGGCAGCATACCCAGGTTTTTGACGTCCACAAGGGTGCTAACGATATTGGAACGGTATACCTTAACGGCCAGAACACCCTTTCCAGCATTGTGGTTATTGCTGCCGGAAACCAGATTGTGGTCAAAAAAGACACCATAGAGTATAACGCTTCTTCATTCAAGACCAACGAGACAGATATGCTGGAAGAACTCCTGAAGAAACTTCCTGGCGTAGAGATAGATTCAGACGGAAAGATTACCCAGAACGGCAAGGAAATCACCAAGATAATGATAGACGGCAAGGTCTTCTTCATGGATGACCCTCAGCTGGCATCCAAGAACCTTCCTGCCAAGATCATAGACAAGGTAAGGGTAGTTGAGCGCAAATCAGACGAGGCCCGCTTTACTGGAATAGACGACGGAGAAGAGGAAACCGTTCTGGACCTTAGCCTGAAGAGAGGAATGGCAGATGGCTGGATAGGCAACGTGGGTGGCGGCTATGGAACTAAGAAAAGGTATGAAGGCTCATTTATGGTTGGAAGGTTCACTCCTAGGATGCAGCTGAGCTTCATAGGCAATGCCAACAACACCAATAACCGTGGTTTCAACGATATGGCAGGCTCAATGATGAGCGTGATGATGTCTGGCGGCGGAATGGGCCAGGGCGGCGGAATGGGTCGCGGCGGCGGATTCTCCTGGACCGGAAACGGAATTACGGCTTCCAAGATGGGCGGTATGAATGCCAACTACGAGTCCCAGAACAAAAAACTCAAGATAAATAGCAGTTACTTGTATTCCACTTCTGACAAGGATGTGTTTGAAACCAAAGACCGTACTACAATTCTTTCCGAGACCTTGAACCAGAATAACTGGTCAGACGGCAAGCAGAATACAGTATCTCGCGGACACAGGTTTGACAGCGAGATTGAGTACAATCCTACAGATGCAACTTCCTTCATTTTCCGTCCTTATCTGAGAGTAGGCAACGGAGACTTTGACCAGAGGAGCAACTTTTACACTCTCAGGGGAGCAGATTCCACCAACCGCGGATTCAACTCTTCTTTCGGAGACAACAATTCCCTTCAGGTTGGCGGACGTTTGATGTGGAGGCAGAGGCTTTGGAAACCAGGCAGAACTCTCACGCTGAGAGTCAACTACGCTTTCTCCAATAATTCTTCAGACGGATTCAATATATCTGAGACCAATTACTTTACTGGCGGCACAATTGCCAGGACGGATGACATAAACCAGAACTATCATCAGAATCAAAGGTCCAACCAGTTCGGATTGGCCGGAACTTACACGGAGCCTTTAGGAAAGAACTACTTCATCCAGGGTTCTTACCGTTACAGTCTCAACCACTCCAATACGTCTAAGGAAACCAACGATTATGATCCTGTTACAGACACATATTCAATCCGCAACGATGAGTATTCCAGCAACTATATGGGTGATTTCCAGAATCAAAGGTTTGAATTAGCCCTCAGGAAACAGGAGGAAAAATACAACTTTATGTTCGGCGTTAGCGCTTCTCCTTCAAAGACTACCAGCGTGGGAAGAGGCCGTGACACATCTTACTCGGTGACCAATTACGCTCCTAGCGCAAGATTCGATTACAGGATTTCCCAGGACCGTTTCCTCAGGCTCTACTATTGGGGAAGGACAAACCAGCCGAGCCTGAACCAGTTGCTTCCAATACCTGATAACTCCAACCCGCTGTATGTTCAGGAAGGAAATGACAAGCTGAATCCTTCATTCTCTCACCGCATCGGAGGAGAATACAGAACCAATAACCGCAAGAATTTCAGCTTCTTCGGGTTCAACTTTGAAACATCACTCACATCTAAGAGCATCATAAATCAGAAGAGATATGATGCAGACGGAGTACAGCACAGCAAGTACATAAACGCAGACAAGGGTATCTACAATTTCTCAGGCGGAATCTTCTACAATTCAAAGATTGCAAAGAGCGACTTTACCATCAACGTTTTCTCAAGGTTCAGCTTTGGCAACGGAATCAGCTATGTAGCTACGGCAGGGGACTTTGCCGAAAACGAGACCAAGAACTTGAACGTTATGCTTAACCTCAACCTGACATACAGGATAGACAACTTTGAGGCAAGGCTCGGCGGCGGAACCAACTTCCGCAACGCCTGGTACAGCGTCAAGAGCCTTGACGATGTCCAGACCTGGTCCAATAGGGTGACGGCCAGCGTAAACTGGACATTCCTCAAGACCTTTAACGTTACCACAGACATTACCCGCAGGTTCTACAACGGTTATTCTTCAGGCTTTGGCCAGAGTCAAACAATCTGGAACGGAGAAGTTTCCAAGACCTTCTTCAGAAACGCTTTCACCTTCAAGGTAAGGGTTTACGATATCCTCAACAAGTCAAGAAACACTTACAGGACAACATCCGAGAACTACTTTGAGGACGTGACCAACAACACCCTTGGACGCTATGTGATGTTCACACTTACTTACCGCTTCGGCAGCTTCGGCGGAGTGAATATGCGTGATGCAAGACGCGGTGGCGGTCCTGGCGGATGGGGCGGCCCTCCTCCAGGCGGCGGAAGAAGAAGATAATATGAAAGCTTCCATCGGGATAAAGGCAATCATCCCCCTCATCATACTTACGCTGTATGGTGGGGGGATGATTCTTTATGCCCAGAACACTCTTAAAGTCATTGTTCTGGACAGTGCAACCAAGGCTCCCGTGGAAGCGGCTCTTTTCAGCGTAAAGTATATCGGTGAGCAAAATCCCAAACATCACTCAATGACTGATTCTGCCGGAACGGCCATAATCAAAAAGGTTCCGGTTGGAAGGGCTGAAGCAAGGGTAGATTACGTGGGCTACAGGACATTCACGGCCACATTTGATGTAAAAAGGGGATCCAACGATATGGGTACCGTTCTTCTTTCTTCTGCCAATCAGCTGTCATCCATAACGGTAAGCGCCACCGGAAACCAGATGCTGGTCAAACAGGACACCATAGAATTCAACGCTTCTTCCTTCAAGGTGGAAGAGGCGGATATGCTGGAGGAACTCATAAAGAAACTTCCGGGAGTGGAGATAGAAGACGGGAAGATTTACGCAGACGGCAAGGAAGTCAAGAAGATAATGATAGACGGCAAGACTTTCTTTATGGACGATCCCGCCCTGGCTTCCAAGAACATACCGGCCAAGATAGTGGAGAAAATCAGGCTTCTTGACCGCCAGAGCGATGAAGCCCGCTTTACCGGAATAGACGACGGAGAAGAGGAAACTGTCCTGGATTTAAGCCTTAAAAACGGCATTTTTGACAACTGGTTCGGGAATCTCGGCGGCGGCTATGGTTCCAACAAGCGCTATGAGGGAGCCCTGCTTGCCGGAAGATTCACCAATACCTCACAGTTCAGCCTCATAGGCAACGCCAACAACACCAACAACGCGGGTTTCAGGGATATGGCAATGGATATGCTCACTTCCCTCGTGGGCAACACCGCCACCGGCAATGGCGTGACAGCCAGCCGCATGGCCGGCACCAACTACAACTACGAAAGCAAAGACAAGAAGATAAAGACTCAGAACAGCTACCTCTATTCAACCTCGGATCAGGTAATTGAACAGACAGTAGACAGAGTTTCCAGCCTCAGCGATGACGTTACGCAGTATAGCCATTCCCTGAATTCCAGCCGCAACAAGACTCGCGGGCACAGGTTCAACAGCGAAACTGTTTATTCGCCGAGCGAAAACACTTCTTTCACGCTCCGCCCGTCTCTCCAGATTGGAAGCGGAGATTTCTCCAGGGGACGAGTTTTCTCAACTCTCAGAAATTCAGATTCTACCAACAGAGGAACCAGCTCTTCCATCGGCGACAATAATTCATCAAAAGGGGCTGTGACATTCGTCTGGAGGCAGAGGCTCGGCAAGCCTGGCAGAACTATGGCTCTTGTCCTAAACTACAATTTCTCACGCAACACTGCAGACGGCACCAACCAGTCTCTGACATCTTATTTCAACAACGGAGAAATCAACCGCACCAAAGAAGTGGACCAGCTTTACAACCGCAAAAACACCAGTGACGGCTATGCGGTATATATTACTTATACAGAGCCGCTTGGGAAAAACTATTTCTTTCAGCTGGCCCACCGCAGCGCCAAAAGCCATTCCACCACGCTAAGAAATACATTTGACTATGATCCTTCAACCGGAAAATACGATATTCCGGATGAAGACCAGACAAGAGACTATAAGGGAGACTTTACCACCAGACGCTACGAGATTAGTTTCAGGAAGCAGGAAAAGCACTACAATTTTATGCTCGGGGCATCGCTCCAGCCGTCAAAGACCACGAGTACCGGCAGAGGAAAAGACACGTCATACACAGTATGCAATTTTGCCCCGACCGCAAGATTCATCCACCGTTTCGACGGCAGCCGTTATCTTAGGGTAACTTATCGGGGAACCACATCACAGCCTTCTCTGAATCAGCTTCTTCCAATAAGAGATAACTCCAATCCGCTTGTGGTCCAGGAGGGAAACGACAAGCTAAACCCTTCCTTCACCCACAATCTTGACACCGAGTACCGCACAGGAAAACGCAACCGCTACCGCTGGTTCAGCGTAACTTTCAGGGGAAAATATACAACCAACAGTATCATAAATAAAAAGACATATACTCCGGACGGAGTCCAGGTGCGGCAGTACATAAATTCAGACAAGGGTATTTACAGCCTGGATCTCAGGCTGATGTACAACTACCGTATTCCGGAGACGGATCTATACTGGAACCTGTGGAGCCGCTCCGCCCTAAGTAACGGAATCAGCTTCCTTAAGAACGGAGACCAGTTTGAGGAAAACCAGACAACTAATATGAATCTTGGTCTGAGCAACAGGCTTAGCTATCGCTTAGATGATTTTGAAGCTACAGCATCTTTGGCACTTTCTTACAGGAGAACCTGGTATTCGTCAAAGGCGCTGGAGAATCTTTCACTGTGGACCAACCGAGCTTCGGCTTCAGTAAACTGGACAATAGACAAGACCTGGAATATTTCGTCAGACCTTAACTACCGTTTTTTTATCGGGTATTCAGAGGGTTACGGCAAATCCCAGACCATCTGGAACGCCTCTGTTTCAAAGACTTTCTTCAGAAAAAAAATGACCGCCCGGGTAAAGGTTTATGACATCCTGAAATCCAACAAGGCAATTTCCAGGACAAACGCTGAAAATTATTATCAGGATACACGCAACAACACTCTCGGCCGTTACCTGATGTTTACTCTTCTATATCGTTTCGGGATTTGACATAGGCTCTCATTTTCTCTATAAGAGCTTGCATATCAGAAGGAATAGGGGAATCAAAATCCATTTGCTTTCCCGTTGTCGGATGCACGAATCCCAGAGTCTTTGCGTGGAGTCCCTGCCTTGGCAGAATCTTGAAGCAATTCTCGATAAACTGCTTGTATTTGGTAAAGATTGTTCCCTGCAGAATCTTGTTTCCGCCGTAACGCTCATCGTTGAACAAAGGATGGCCAAGATATTTCATATGCACCCTTATCTGGTGAGTTCGTCCTGTTTCCAGAATACATTCTACCACAGTTACATAGCCAAACCTTTCCAGAACCCTGTAATGCGTTACGGCTCTCTTTCCCTTGTTAGGATCCTTGGTTACGGTAAACCTCATCCTGTCTGACTCATCGCGGGTTATGTTGCCTTCTATAGTTCCCTCGTCCTGCTCAACGTTACCCCATACAATGGCTACGTATTTTCTTTTTGTGGTATGGTCAAAGAACTGTTTGGCCAATTTCATCTGGGCCTCTTCATTCTTGGCTATTACAAGGATTCCGGAAGTGTCTTTGTCTATCCTGTGAACCAGAATACCGTTCTTTCCTCCAAGATGATAGGCCACGGCATTTACAAGAGTGCCGGAGAAATGCCCGTGCCCCGGATGCACCACCATACCAGCTTCTTTGTTGATAACCAGCACGTCATCATCTTCATAAACAATGTCTATAGGAATGTTCTCAGGCCCAATATCCCTGACTCTTTTCTCGTATGGGAATACCAGTGAAATCTCGTCTAACGGCTTTATCTTGTAATTAGACTTGCCGATTACTCCGTTCACCCTAACGTAGCCGGCCTCAACTGCCATCTGGACACGGCTCCGCGATGTCTCGAACATCCTGGAGGTAATGTACTTGTCCAGCCTCATCATAGACTGGCCCTTGTCAACTATGAACTTGTAGTGCTCAAAGAGTTCCTCAACGTTCTCGTCATCTGAATAATCGGGTTCCTGCAAAGGCAAAGCGCTAAGCTTGTCTGCAAGGGACTTGACTGTATTATTCTTCTTGGAAGAGCCCATAAATGGTTAAAGTTCAGGCTCGTCTGTATTTGTGTCAATAGGCTGGGCCTCTTCAGGGGTTTCCGCCGGTTCAGGCTGCACTTCTTCAAGCTGAGTGTCTTTAGGCAAGGCCAGTGACGTTGTATCCCGAACCTGGTCTTTTGCCTTGGTGTTCTGCTTGTTAAGTTCAGCAAGATCCTTGTTGAGGGTAAGATACAGGACAACTCCCGTTCCCATCCTTACGGAATTTCCGATTGTAGGGCCCGGTTCCTGCTTGTAAACTATGGAATTAAGAGTGTCTGCATAGGTTTGGACCGTTGCGTCAAACATTATCTTGTCCAGATTCAAGGAGCAGTAGGTAAGTTCGCTTTTTACTCTGTGGTAAGGCAGCGTAAGAAGGTTAGGAACCTTTGTCCAGCAGTCTGAAGCACTCAGGCCAAGCGTGAGGTCTATTTCGCTTTGGGCTGGTATTTCCGTTCCTGCGGCAAGGTCACGTCCCTTGTAGCTCTGCCCCATAACGCTGTTAGTGGCAATATCCGGTACATAGTTGAGCCTTCCTATCCTCAGGTTGGCCGCATGCAGATTGCTCTCAGCCTGCCTCAGAGAATAACCGACAACATCCGGTGCCTTGACCATCATCGGAACCAGAGAGTTTATGGTTATCAGAATGTTGCGATTCTTCTTCACCCTTGATCCTGCGCTTGGGGTCTGCTTGAGCACCTGTCCTGCGTGGAGCTGAGGAATATAGACAGAATCGGTGATCTTGAGCCTGATATGATTCTTCTTTGCCACCTTTCTGGCTTCTGAAAGAGTCATATTGGTAAGATCCGGAACTTCCAGAGTTTTTCCGTGACGGGTAATTCCCTTCAGCATCCAGAACAGAATCAATACAGTAGCCAGCGCGGCTATCACAGCAAGCACCAGATGTTTAACCCACCAGTACTTGGATGTTTTTTCCTGAGTTTTCTTGTTTGCCATAACACACAAATATACAAAAAACTGAAATAGACCCAGAGAAAATAAAATCGGCCGGCCTAAAGGCCAGCCGCGCAAATCTCATCTCTGACGCCAGATTAGAATCTGTCCTCAGATGAAACTGTCAGTTTTTTTCTTCCTCTGCGACGGCGTGCAGCGAGAACTCTTCTGCCGTTAGGAGTGCTCATTCTCTCTCTGAATCCGTGCTTGTTGCGTCTCTTGCGGATGGAAGGCTGGAATGTACGTTTCATATCTTTAAATCTTTATTATTTCCTATTCTTTTCGTCAATTGGGCTGCAAATATAAGATTTATTTTCCAAAGACCAAAAAAATCTTGAAACACCACTAAAGGACAATCCATTCTCCGCCTTTATCAGGACCTTTGCGCATGATAATACCTTCTTTTTTCAGTTTCTTGATATGATAATAAGCTCCGTCGTAAGTTATGCCGCATTGTTTTGCAATACTTGCAACATTTAGCCCAGGTTTATCCTTAATTAAATCTATTATTTTCTCATAAGTTTTCTTGGTAGTTTTCTTGGTAGTTTTCTTGGTAGTTTTCTTGGTAGTTTTTCTTGTTGCTATTCGTTTTTTGTAAAGAATTGTCGTAAAAAATCCTTCTGTCTTGTATTCTGGGGCAGGGAGCCCTGCTTCTGTCATCAATTTTTCCATTCTTGGGATACCAGAACCTACCTTTTCAACTAAATCCATTCGTGTAAATAGTTCAAAGATTTTTGGATTGCGAGATTTGCTCATATGGCCAAAGTTTTTGGCAACAATCGGGAGCAAGCCTCCTGGATTTGATATCTCTAGCCTGTCATCATAAAGTTCGACCATAATGGTAGAAGCTGTGTCGTAATAATCTCGATGACATATAGCATTTGTAAGAGCTTCTTTTATTGCATTAAGCGGAATCTCCCATTTTTCGATGCGTGGATTGAAGCCATCCATAATGAACTCAACGGCTAATTTCTGCTTTAGCCACGTTGTTGCTTCGTTGTATTGTTTGAGAATGTGTCCTCCAATGACCTTAGAATCGATTATGTGTACTTTTGTCTTTCCTTTGAAAAGAACGCAGTGAATGATAGCCTGAGGAATTTTCTTGCCGCATTCTTCGGAGAAGAACATAGGAACCACATTAGTAATCTCGCCTCTAGGACCAAGTAGATCAAGGTTTTTAATAAATTCTGAATCTGGCGCCATTGATGTTATTCGTGCCTGTTCCTTGAATTCTCGAATAGCCACTTCGGAAACATCCTCAAAATGAAACCATCTGTTAAAAGCTTCATCATATATAATCGGAAAAACGAAAAGTGCACATTTGTAAATCCAAATGTACACTTTTTTTCTTAATACTACTACCGTTTCAACGGTGTTGAAATACTCTTTATTCAGTCTTGAACATAGGCTCCAGGGCAACGAAAGATGCCATTGGCATAGCCATATCGGCTGTTGCCGCATCCAAGGCAGATATTGAGACCTTGGCCAACTTCACAGAGATTTCTTCCTGCTCATGCTCCCTAACAATCTTCTGCCACTCCTCCTGGAATGGAGCGAAGTATTCGTCAAGCCTCTGCTGCTCTATGTCAATCTTGGCCTTGAGAATTGCCTTATCCTCTGCCGTTGTTGCAGTAGAGTGCTTCTGTATGGTCTCAGCGATGATCTTGGAAATCTTCTCTGACTCTTCTGTCTTGTACTGTTCCCTGAGATTCTTCATATACTCTTCATTCTCCTCTGCAATTTTCTTGGTTGCAAGAAGGTTTTGGATGAGAGCTACTCGGATCTTGGAATCTTTGATCTTGTTCTTGTCCTGGAGCTGAACCAAGACATTGTACATGGTAACTGCATCTATGCGCTTCATAGACTAAGCCTCCTCAAGTGTTACACCGTTTCCTGCAATCTCAGCCTCGATAGCTGCTACAATCTCATCTATGAGAGCATAAGCCTGGACTGAATAACTGTCCTTAGCTGGATCGATGTTTATTGTCCTGGACTTTCTTCCGGAATAGTCAACGGACATGGAAATGTTTCCAACGTTCTCATCGGTCTCTTTCAGGTTCACCTGAGCGGTGTTGAGTTCTGTTACCTTGCCTTCTGAGTTAAGCGTAGCTGAGAAGTTGTTGGTCTTGAGCACTTCGCCTTCATAAGAGGCGTTGACTCTAGTTTCTTTTGAATTGATTTTAAGCATAATTGTAAATATTTTGGGTTAATTAATTGGCGTGCGGTATTGTTGTAGAGTTAACATGAATGTTTCCTTCTGTTACATAGTTGTCTGTAGTAGAAACGGGGCTTCCGTAAGTGCCATAGCTCTGGAAGAAAGCACCGTCTTCGCATTCAATGGATTCGCTGTTGAGCTTCACAGGTGAAGAGCCAGTGATTCTTGCTGAGATTGATCCTCCGAATTGTATCCCGACAGGTTCGTTCTGTCGGCTGATGCCAGTGCAGACAATGGTAGTAACAAGCACTCCACCATTAGGTATCGTGCCGCTGATCTGCGCAAAGACATCCACATAGTATTTCTGTAGTGTTGTGTCGTAGGTGCCGGAGAAGCTGATGATTACAGAGTATGCAGAAGGCACTACAGGAGCATAACGGTTGGCATACCATTTCAGGTGATTGCTATCCACCACCTGTACATAGGCGAATCCATCTGCCCCCTCGAAATCCTTGTACGGCACTCCATAGTAGAATCCAGCAGGAAGGTCAGAGAGGGCCTTGTCATAAGCGTCTTCCACTGTCTCTCCAGACATCAATGCTGCACCCTGCAACCTTTCTGAATTGGCTATTGCACCGGCCATAGGGTCTCCTGCCCCAGTATCCACGAAGAGCCTGTGCAACACTCCGCCGGAACCGACTCCCTGAGAACTACCCTGAGCGTACATATTTCTGGATATGAGCATGACATAAGGCGTTCCTGTCGTCGGGTCTGTGTTCACAAAGTCCGGTTGCGTCTGGAAGTAATAGACCTGGATGAAAGACATGGCCGCCAGCAGAGTGGCCTCCTTATGCGTGGGATTGATGTATGTTCCTTCAGAGTTGGTCGCAGATATCTTTAACCTGATAGCTGTTCCTGCAGACACACCGCCCAGGTCTCTTATCTTGGCAACGAACTGGGAGAGGTGAGACTGTGCCGGAAGATATCTGCGGTCAGTAGCGTCGCTGACAGCGAGATCTACACTATGAATCCAGGTCTCAACATCGTTGGCTACAGTATATATGTCTATGGTAAATTTGTCTGTGGCTACATAATAAGCGGAATCTAGGTTGCATAGAATCTTGATGTAGTTTGTGTATGCGGCTATTATGTTACCAGAGAACTCTGCGTGAGGCTTGGTATTCAGACCAGCATCATTGAGCAGGTTGAAGAGCCTTCCCGAGTCATCCTTCTGCCATTTCTTGCCTATGCGCCCAGTGCCATGATGGTTATAGTTGTCGGAATCTTTTATTACACGTCCGACAAATACGGCATTGCCGTCTCCGTCGGTGTTGGTAATCAGGTCGTCAAGATAGAACCTGTCGGCTACAATTCCGGATTTCTGGGCCTCTGTGAGTCCGGAGGTATTGTAACCTTGAAGATAAGCCGCCAGCTGGAGTGCGAACTTGTGTAAGACTCCTTTGGTGCCATCGCTCAGCTTGAGCATCTTGACCATTCTGCTGTATCTGTCTGCTGTTGCTCCCATAATCTGTTAATTTGCAAATGACCCACCGGTTAAATCAATATACTCAGCGACTTTACCTGCCGGCACGGAAGACGGCTCTATTGTAGGTACCAGCATCATGCTGGTGCAATCTATCTTTGGTGCAGTGACATGATCTTCTACGGTCACTGACTTGAAATGAGCATCGGCATTGACACACTCTGTGATCTTGGTAAACATGCTTTCACTGTCAAGGTCTAGCAACTCATAGCCGAAATTCATGATAGTGTCAGCATTGGTTATGCTATCCGCATGTATAATAGAGTCTATGGCTATCATGCCACCTTGATAAAGTGCATTGGTATCATTGCAGCTTCCCAGCAGGATATACATGTTTGCTGAACTTGTGTTGCCATCTCTGGCAAACGCCACCCTCCCGGCAAAGGATCCTTCAATGGAACAGGAAGGATAGAGGGCACAAAATGCACCTGCTGTCAGGTTAAAGGCTCCTGCACTTACAGTAATCGTACTGCTAGGAGATAGATTATACGGACTGTAGAGCACAATCTTGAATGTCACATAAGGCCCCATACTGGACGGAATCTTGATGGCGAAAGTTCTCGCCTTCTTGGTGTTCTGGATGGCGAAACGAGCCACACCATAAAGCATAGTTCCTCCCATTGTGCCGGCACATTTGGTAGATACATTTATGGTGCTATACACATTTTTGAACGGATAGATAGTATTGCCGCTGCGGTATCCTATGGAAAGCAGGTTGGTGCCTGTGGAAGAGCGGATAGTGCCGTCTGACCATAAGGTCATGGAGTAGTTCTTTGAAGTGCCAAAGCATAAATAGGTCTGGTAGCCATACAGATACAGAGACTTGCTGTTGGCCGGTAATCCATCGCCGATTGAGAGGTCTCCGTTGCTTGACATCAGCAATACTCTCTGATTCAGCGTACCGTTATTTGAATAGAGACCTTTGGCGGACGATGTGTTAAATATCAGATTGCCGGTCAGCGTTCCTCCGGAAAGCGGCAAGTAGTTCGCAAGGCTCCTGTTCGTTCCATTGGCTATGTCGTCCAGAGTCAGCGTGATATTGCCGGAGAGGGCCTTGCTGTTGATGGTACGGGTCGTTGGAACATAGTTGCTAAGCTTTCTTGTACTGCCATCGGTAACTTCATCCAACGTGTATGACGGTTTGGTTGTTGTCTTCGCCCATGCCGGTACGGTTGGATCTGACTCCGTGAATGAGGTCAAATAACCGGCATCAGCGTGATTGCCCCATCCATAAGCTGAGCTCCAATTCGATATCTGGGTATCTGTAACCAATCTATGTGTTGAATCTCCAGAGAAGGAAGCCAGAGTCGTAGGTCTGGATGTAATTTCTGTCCAGGAATAAGATGGCTTTGTAGCGGCCAGAGCCCAGGAGGAAATGAGGTCATTGGTGAAGTCTGAAAGCTTAGATGGGCAGTCGGTAATGTCAGCCCAAAGGTGGCTGTGCTCCTTAGCTGCTACTGCAGATGCCAGAACACTGGCTGACCATACCCTGTTAGACGTGTTTGCTCCTGCATCGAAGAGAGCCTTTGTTCCTGCAGAATAGGTTGTATCATAATATGCTTCTGGCCATGCACCTGTGTATTTCGTTGTAGAGCCAGCAATGGAGACACTCTCCAGATAAACAAAGTCAATCTTTGTGCCGGCTGGAAAATGTGTTGTCAAACGGCTAGTTCCTCTCACATACAGATTGATTGTCTTGGTTGTATTGTCCGCAAAAGTTAAGGTGAGGGTTGCGTTTCCGCTTCCTGCATAAGGAAGCCAGTAAGAAAACCTGTATCCAGATGTCATGTCTGAAGATGTGGCTAGGTGACTGACTCCTGTCCAGGATCCGGTTGCTGCCGTCTGGGTACCCATTATTAGTTCGCCATAAGCTCTGTTCCAGCCGGAAATCTGCTCATCAGAGACAAGCCTATGTGTAGCATCTTCGGTAAAAGCGGAGAGGGCCGTAGGCCTTGATGTAATCTCGGTCCAGGAATAGCTCGGTTTTGTCGCAGCTAAAGCCCAGGAGGAGATGATGTCATTTGTGAACTGAGATAGCTTTGTGGGCCTGCCGGTAATGGCAGACCAAGCCATTGAGGTCGGAATCTCGCTCTTCAGGGCATAATCAGCCAGGCTCTGGTGTTCTGTCAGGAACTTGGCATCTGCCTGAGCCTTCGTGTAATAGTTACTCAGGCTTTGGTGTGAAGTAAGATACCCTTGCTGCTGCACCCAAACCTCCGTAGCATATCCGGCTAAACTCTGATGAGAGGTAAGGTACTGGCTGTGTGTATGGCTAGTGATGTTTCCTGTCAGGACATTCTCCACCATTGTCTTGGTGATGCCTTGCAGATAGTTCTTGGCTTCCACCCAGGACTTCAACGCATAGTTGGTCAGATCCACATTGAACTGGGCTGCAGAAGCTGGGTTGTAGGTAACCTGTGTAACTCCGTTGATTTTCAAAGTCAAGTCTTTCAGATCTGCAGGAGTGACAGAGCCCGAAGATTCTCCGAAGCTTCCTGAGTGGTCTATATACTCGAATACCTTGCCGGATTCTGCAGTTGGCTCCACCTGAGGTATCGCCAAAGCTCCAGTCACATCGAGATAAGAAATATGCTTCCGGCCAGAGATTGTCTGCTCATTGGCCAAATCAACGAAAGTATTACCTTTCGTGAAGGTGAGGCTATGGCCGGAGCCGGAGACTGCTGTAATCGCATTGCCGGAACCGGAGGTTGTCAGAGAAGAATAGCCGTCTGTTATTCCATAGCCAGACAGGCTAGCTGGTTTAGATGTTATCTCCGACCAGCTATAACTTGGTTTGTTTGCGGCCTTAGCCCACGCTGGCACAGTCGGATCTGTCTCGGTGAAACTTGTAAGAGGAGTGATGGTGTTTTCGCCCAGGGTGATAGTTCCGTTCTGAATCTTTGCATCAGTTATGCCGTAACCGGAAAGTGTTGTTGGACGGGAGCCTATCTCACTCCAAGAATAAGACGGCTTGGTAGCCCCAAGGGCCCAAGAAGAGATGAGGTCGTTGCTGAAATCTGATAACTTGGTAGGTCTTCCTACGACATCTGACCATGAAGTAGTCAAGGCCGTGAGTTCCAATGGTATCAGCTTGCCATTCTTGAATAAATACAGAGGGTTGTCATTTTTAAGCTGGACATAGTTAGCAGAACTATAACTTGGACCAATGTAAATGTAATAAGAACCATCTGTAAAGACTGAATTATAGTCTTGGCCATCTGTTTTCAATGCAAATACATACCATGATGTATGAGTGGAGGTATCAAGGGTGAATAGACCACTATTCTCATCATAGCTTCCTTTAAGAAAAATATCGGCATATGCAGGAACATTCGTGTTAAATGTGTATTGTCCTGTTGATAGAGGACATTCATTATATAAAGATGCTATAGCTGTTGTTGTTGCCGTAATGTTGGTCGTTGTATTATAGTACACGATACCCTTCTTCGGGTTGATCGGAACTGTTGTCGGTGTTTTATCCACAATTGTTCCGCTGGTCTGGTTGGTGACAGTCAGCGGTACAATTTTTCCCTCTGCACTGTACCCACATAACTTATATCGGTACAAAGGGGTAGCTGTACTGTGTATATAAGTACGTTCATACGTTGAATATAACCTATCATATACGGTGCTGTCATAATATGCATCAGGCCATGCTCCTGTGTATAAGGTAGTAGAGCCTGCTATTGAGATGTTCTCAAAGTACACGAAATCTATCTTGGTGCCAGCCGGATAATGGGTTGTAAGACGACTTGTACCTCTAATATAAAGGTTGATAGTCTTGGTGGTCCCATCAGCAAAGGTCAATGTGAGGGAGGCGTTTCCGCTGCCTGCATAAGGGAGCCAGTAAGAAAACCTATATCCGGATGTCATATCAGAAGCTGTGGCCAATCGGCTGACTCCAGTCCAGGATCCGGTTGCTGCTGTCTGGGTTCCCATTATCAGTTCACCATAAGCTCTGTTCCAACCGGTAATTTGCTCATCTGAGACAAGCCTATGGGTTGCATCATCAGCGAAGGCTGACAGTGTCGTAGGTCTTGAATTAATCTCGGTCCAGGAATAGCTCGGTTTTGTTGCAGATAACGCCCAGGAGGAGATGATGTCATTGGTGAACTGAGACAGCTTTGTTGGCTTGCCGGTGATGGCAGACCAGGCCATTGAGGTCGGAATTTCAGTCTTCAGAGCATAATCAGCCAGGCTCTGGTGTTCTGTCAGGAACTTGGCATCTGCCTGAGCCTTTGTGTAGTAATTACTCAGGCTTTGGTGTGAAGTAAGATACCCTTGCTGCTGCACCCAAGCCACCGTAGCATATCCGGACAAGCTCTGATGTGAAGTAAGATACTGGCTGTGGGTATGGCTAGTGATGTTTCCTGTCAGGACATTCTCCACCATAGCCTTTGTGATGCCTTGCAGATAGTTCTTGGCTTCCACCCATGACTTCAAAGCATAGTTGGTCAGATCCACATTGAACTGAGCTGCAGAAGCTGGGTTGTAGGTAGTCTGAGTAACCCCGTTGATTTTCAAGGTCAGGTCTTTCAGATCTGCCGGAGTGACAGATCCGGACGGTTCAGCAAAAGAGCCATCATGAGAAATGAACTCAGCGACTTCTCCGGAAGCCAGGCTGAATCCGGCATCCGAAGGATCTATCTGTGGCACCACCAACACAGCCGGTCTGATGAGCTGTGAGTTGTGATCATGTATGGTGTTTGCCTTCTGATCCAAGAGAGTCTTGACCATCAGGGAAGACATGGCATTGGTATCAAGGAATTCTGATACCGAAGCGTCTGAGGTGGTTTTGATAAGGTCAGCGATGCGGATATATCCGGAAAGATCCACATCAGCACCACCGCCTCCTCCAGAGGAGATAGAACCGCCGCCAGCGGCTATGTTGGCTTCTCTTCTTTTCTTGGATCTCGGCTGAGCTGGCCAACCCATCACCTGATAATTATAACTTCCCATAACTAATCCTCCTCATCATCATATTCTATGGCATCATAGACATCCTTTGATATCTGGCACAGTTCTATCTCGGAACATCCCTGCATCACATCCTGCCTTTCAGCCATGAGGGCAAACAGGTCAAGAGTGGCTCTGTCAGTGTAAGTATTGAAGCCTGTTGTGGCCAGAACCGTTCCGGACAGTTTCGTGTGCCTGGAAGCATAGTGAGAATACATTGTGCCTATCAGAAGCTGCTCCAACGTTCCGGAATGGTTGTTTCTTGTGTATTCTTCCATTATGGCCCCAGAGGTATTGTCCATAATAAACCCCTTGGCCATCGTGATATTCTTTTTGGTTGTGCCGATAATGGTATCTATGGAGAGTTCTTCTTTGGCAGAGCGGTTTAGCCAAGCTTTAATCTCGATATCCTCTTTATCAATGCTCTCACCATACTGATCTATAAGTTCAATTTTTGGGTCTTTGTATAATACCCAATGGCAATTATCGTAGTTTACAGATTTGACTTCACGGTTATTGTCATAGATGACCACGCCTGTCCCAAAGACCAGCTCCAGCCATCCGTCAGCTTGAGGGAAATCAATTCTTTGGCCCTCGTTATTGTGAGTAAACGATTTTGGGAGTTCTCTTGTTGTGACTCCTATACACCGTTTGTTGGTTGAATATCCATTGAGACCTGTCTGCTTCTTCCTATCCTGCTCATCATACCAGCAAAGCCAGGCATCGCCCCAATTCGCTTCACCGGCAACCCAAGTTCCGTTATCACTTCTGCTTGAGGAGTCTTTTATACCCTTATTGTAATAATGATACAGAGCATTCCCTTCAGCATCTCTTAGAGTAAGTTTTATTGGGATGTATGCAAAGTTTGCTCTGAGAATCTGAGAGTCCATCTTCTTTTCCTCGTTGAACTCGGATGCCTGTTCAAAAGGATTGTATCTCGGATCAAAGAGAAGGTCAACAGTCAGCTTCAGCTTGTTTTTGGTCAAGGCTCCTCCCCTGTATGTTATCCATGGCTTTTCCGGACAGGCAAAGAGAGCTCCTGCAGAGATGTTAGCTGTTGGCGCATTGAGTTTTCGTTCATATCCGTCCAGCCAGGAGCCGTTGTGATAACTTGAACCCATATGTCCAATGTCTATCGTCCAGGCTATGCCATACGACTCATCTCCCGACGCTTTGGGGATGACATGGTAAAACTTGGCGTTGCTGTTTTTCAGCTCCAGACCGGTAGCCACTGAGCCAAAGTTGATGTCAAAGCCTGGCAGACTGTCCGATCCGTCATAATCATAATTAACGTGAAAGTCCGGAGAGCTCGGCACATAAGACTTCTCTTTTATCTTTGAGGCAATAAGGTCTGTTACCTGGTAAGGGGAGAAATTAATCTTGATTTTGTTGTACACCGAATCAACTCCAAGGGTTGCGTCGTCACTATCCCACACGACTTCCTCTGAGGCCACATCGCAGAGAGCGTTCCAGTCCCATAGATATATCTTTCCGGCTTTCTGCCGTATATGCAGGTCGTATGGTTTCAGAACTCCCTCCAGCACTTCCATCAGGCTCAATGGCTCTCCATCTTCATCATAGAAGTTGTCGCAGATGATCTTTTCATTGGCAAGAAGGTTCTCTGGTATTACTCCGGTTCTGCTGGTGGATATATGCTGAACCAGTTCACCATACTGAATGCCTGTTGCCTCAAGGCAGGCATCAAGCACCTGTCTTATGGTCATGAAGCCTGCAAGAGAACAGTCTTTGCGTTCCAGAACGGCAAAGTCAGAGAAAGTCAGTTCTACATCGTAGTTCTTCTCGTATGAGTATGGCTCTTCGTATAGCTCGGTGTCAAGGGTCCCGCTCCAGTACAGTGCCCCGTTGCGATAGACGTCCAGCCTTACTGCACCAACCTCTATTTGGTACATATCTATGAACTGACGGTCTCTGTCGCTGTTGAGGACAAGAGTTGCCGCAGAACCCATAGCCGTATCTGTCTTCTCAATGGAATGCCAGTCAATGACAAGCGGACTCTCCCCCTGAAGGGTTATCTCCTCAGGGGTGAAGGCAGCAGCTGCTTCCTGGAGGATCTCCACCCTCCAGAGCACCTGTGTGGTGTCGTAGAACTCAGAATAATACCTCAGATATTTCATACTATGTTCTGCTGCGGTAATGTGATTCTTTGCCCAGGACTCCAACAAGGTTTCTGCCTTCGATGCGGAAAGTGACCTTTCCGCCAAATCCGGCAGGCTCATTCAGCATTCCTTTGAGTTTGTCCAATGGCGCAACAACCTCCGGATTATGAGAGGCTCCGGAATACTCACCGAATAATCCCAAGGTAGGGCCGTAGGCTATACCTCCATCTGCAAACTTCGGCAAGCTGAGCATCAGCCCAAGCATAGCTGCAACTAATGCAGCACCTATAGCCCAACCGACAAATGGGATTCCGGAGTGTGCCGACATGAGTGCAGATGCAGAGGCCGCAACATTAGCTGTTGTTTCCACGCCTTTTGCTTCAGCCACTGACTCTGACGCAGCCACTTCCTGGCCAGCACCAACAAGAGACTGAGCACCTGTTATCAAGTCTTGGTTTCCCTCCATCTCTTTTGCAACGGTCATAGCTTTTGTCACTCCCGTCAACATCTTGACTATCTCAATGATGGACTCCAGACTGTGATATATGCCTATCGCACCATCAATAATACCGGTGATTTTCTTCCAGGCATTTCCATGTCCTTTGATGGCTTCTGTCATACCCTCAATGCTGTTGCCCAATCCTCTAATGGTGCCCCAAGCCTGGATCATCCCCTTGTCTGTCTTGAGCAAGTCCTTGTAATAGCTTACATACTGGGCTCTAAGCTCTTTCAGGGCTTTCTTCTGGTCCTCCGTAGCAGAAGGGTCATTTATCATCTGCTGAATCTCCCTGATCTTCTGTGCCACACCATCCAAGCCAATCAGCTCCAGCTTCATCTTCAGCGATTTGCCCTCCAGCCCATTCAACTGACTCGTCTCAACCTGCATTTCGGCAATCTTAGCCTCATTTTTGGCAGGAGCCTCCATCAGATCCTTCTTCTGCTGCAGAGCATTGATGATTTTCTGGATGTCAAGATATTCTTGTCCGGATACTTTCTTCTGATGATTGCCATACCAGGATATCGCTTCATCAAGGTCCTCTATGGTCTTGAGAGTCGAGATGTCACCAGGCTTGCTCATTTCTTCCAGAACATCATCCCATTTCTTCTTAAGATCTTCAAGATCGACGATATGCGCCTGAATCTTCTTTCGGTCTGCTTCTGAAGCAGTCTTTAATTGTCTGCTATAGAAAGAAATCTCCTCCTCAAGCTGCCTGTATGTCTTTATCTCCTCAGTCTTCAGCTCTACATGCGTACTGTCTTCAAAAGCCGTCTTAAGATCATTCAATCTCTTGATTTCTGCATCTATTCCCTTTAACTCTTCTGCCGTGGCCGAATTCCGGAGCTTCTGCTGGTATTCAATAGCTTTGTTTACTTGCTCCAGAGACTGAATGTCGCCGACAGACTGGATCTCTTCCGGTTTCTGAGCTTCCAGCATTATCTTCTCTTTGGACTTGTTGAAGTCATCAACCTTCTTCTTTGCCTCTGCATAACCCCTTGCCAGGTTGGCAAGTTGCTCTTTATCGGACGCATCGGCTTTCTCTATCTCTTTCTCATAATACTTGACGTTATTGCTTAGCTCATTATAGCTTTTTGCCTCTGCGATAAGTCTATCGCCGCCATATTTGTGCTTTGTAGTACCTCCTGAAGTGTCATTGCTAAGACCGTTTTCCTTTCCGAGCTTTTTATAACGGGATTCCATTTGTTTAAGCTCTGTTGTCAACCTCTTTGCTTCTGCTTTTCCTTCTTCCGTTCCAGAGTTATTGGCGATGGATTCTTTCGTCTTTTTTATTTCATCGCCCAATTGAGCATAAGACATTTTTCTCCAGTCTGTTTCGGCATTGCCGCCCTCAACTGCTTTTTGAGCATCTGACGCAGCAGATATGGCCTCTTTCATTTTAGCCTCAGTTTCGTCTGCGGCCTTCTTTTTTCTCTCCAAATCTTGAACTGCGTTACCATATTCCGTTGAATGTGTATATTTATAAGATGATGCCCCTCCCATTGCTCCTGGAGTATAACTAGTACTTTTCGTTTCTTTTGCAGGCTCTACTCCACCATTCGCTTTTATCATTGCATCGACCTTAGCTTGCGCCTCATCAACTTCGACCATTTGCTGCCCCAGCTTGTCTTGATATGCTTTTGCTTTTGCCTCATAGGCTAATTGTCGGCAGTACTCCTTACTCTTGCTTATAAGAATATCATACCACTCTTTAGCAGTATTATGATAGCCGAAAGACTCTCCGTATGCAGCATTCAGTTCTCGAATCTTCTTCGTTTCATCGCCATGTTGCTTGATAAGCTTTTCTAGTTCAACGATCTCTTTAGCCATCTCCCCTCGAGCAGTACCGGCAGCATTGTTGTATGCTTGTTGCGCTTCGTCAACTTCTCCTATTGCCCCCGCCGCATCTTCTGCGCTGTCAGAAAAACTGTGGAAGAGAGATATAATACCAGTTATTATGAGAGAGATACCCATTGTCAACGCAGCCCAAAGAGCAGCGACGGCTGCGGTCAACGCCCTGGTTCCGAAGACAGCCGCCCAGGTAGATGTTGTTGCCAGATTCTGAGCCATAGCTTGTACCCTTGAGGCAACGGCAAGTCCCATAGACTGTATCTTTACTACCAGCGTAGATTTAGCCAGAGCATCCATGGCCACCTTAAGCCTATTCCACCCTGCTATAATATTCGTCACATTTGAAAGCAGAGTCATTGCCGGCATAAGATTCTGGATGGCTTTGCCTAGTTTTTCTTTTAAGTCTCCGATTGCATTGCCAAGTTGCTGCATCCTTCCGGCAGGAGTCTTTGCCAGTTCTGCGTTCATCCCACCCACAGCTTCTGTTACCACCTGCGCCAGAACGGCAGCTCTTTCACTTTCATCTCCATACTGGAGAATATGCTTCTGGACATCATCGAACTTGTATCCATATCTCGAAAGAGCTTCAGTCTGACCGTTCATGACCTTGCCTAACATGGAGGCTATCTGGGTTGCGCTCTCTGCGCTGGCACCTAGCCCGTATTGCTGTGCCACCATGTCATTCATAACCGGAATCAATGTCTTCAGATTGTCAGACATCGTAAGATATGTTGCCAGCTCTTGTGAGGCGGCCAGCTGCACCTCATCGCCAATGACACCCAGTTTCTGCTGTTCTGAACAGAGCTGCTTGATGGATTCTATCTCTTCATTAGAGGCATCCATCGTATTGCGCATAGCCTGAGCAAGCTTTGTCTCGGCCACGTGCTGATTGGCATAAGCGGAAGTCAAGCCCTGGAAGACTCCTGTCAACTGTTGTACCACGGAGGAGGCTCCCTCTGCTATTTGGGAGATGGATGCAAAATTGACTAGTTCAGAGTTTAAACTTCGAGCATTGTCTTGAATGTTTTTCAGAGCGTCCCCCGCACTTTTAGCATCTAGTTCGAGGACATGAAATTGATCCGCTCCGTCCAGCCTGAATTTTATTGCTACTGTTCCGCTTGCCATTGGTATAAAATTTGTTATATTTGCATAAACGATAGAGCTATGACAACCATTTTTTCTTTCTTCAATTCTCTTATTGACCTAGTCAATATGCTTTGGGATATTTCTCCTATCGTTTTTGTATTGTGCCTTGTAATACTGTTAATTGGAGCTTTCGTTCTATATGCTGAGATTCACGAATTCTCCGTTAATCCAGGATTGCATCCTAAAAATCACAGGCAAGAATCAGAAGACTGGGTAAAGTCTTTCCCTCGGTTCAACAGAATTGACTAGCTTACCTGCTCTGTCTCTTTTCTATTTCCTTCATTCTTTCGTAACTGCTAGAACCTTTCCGCACCTCTGGTCTCTTGTCCCATGGGAACTCTATGACATCAGTAGGCTTGAGGGCCTTCTTGCTGAATGGGGAGAGGTTAGTAACGGCCAGAAAGCGTGTCTGCTCCCAGCTGAGCTGCATCCGGTCTTCCTCCCTCTTCTGGTAGAACTCTACTATTCTTGAGAACTCCAAAGGGGTGCATCGTTCAAAGTCCTGAAGACTCATCCCTACACACCCCAATGCTATTCCCAAAAGAGTCTCTACTTCTGTAACTGATTCGCCTTCACTTTTTTTTTGCCTGATGCCTCCTTGGCCATCTGGTCAGTGAAGTTATTGAGCGTCTCCACTTCACACGAGTCAGCAAACTCCTCCAGAGTCATATTGAACTCTACGCCATCGGCTTTGGATGCACTTACCACGCAGCACCAAAGGAAGATTACCATGCCGCTTGTATCGGAAGACTCCAGCTTGCTTATATCCTGGCCAGTCTCCCTCTTATAGCGGAGGAGTGCCCCCATAGTTTGCCTACAGGGGTATTCCTTGCCCTTGATCTTGATCTTTGCGCCCATGTTTATCCAGAAACAGTTGCTAGAAGATCTATCTTGGTAGTATCAATCTCTACAGCACCATCGTTGTCCAGAGTGACAGAATAGGTTGCATCCTCACCTGCTGCAGCAGTGTTCTCCAAAGATGAGATGATGAAGTTTCCAGTAAGATAAGGATCAGAATCGTTCTCTCTCTCGAAACACTTTACAGCCACGCTCTGGCCCTGTTTCCACTGGCCGAGAGCAGCCTTGAATCCGCTTTCTGCTTCATTGTAGAAGCAGAGACCGTCTGCCTTGATCTGAACACTCAGGCCTGTAACCCTCTTGCTCTTGAACAGAGATGCCGCTGAAGCCTGTACAGAGGCAGCTGGCTTCACAGCCACATCCTTGGTCTCAGTATTGAAGGTAGTGGTATGGGTGGTGCAGTGTCCTGCAGCCTTGCCTGCTATGGAAACAAGCAGGTCGCTACCATTTACATAGTTCGTCATAATTTTATCTTGTTTAAAAGGTTTCTAAACAGTGTTGAAAGGCCGCTTAAATACGGCTTGAAATAGATGGATGCCAATCGTCCGGCTATAAGGACCAAAGCTCCTGCCCCCACCCAGATAAGGCCTTTCTGATACCATTTCAGACCCTTTTTCTGGGAAATAGAAGTTTTAGCCTGTATGTCAGATTGCTCAAGGCTTTGAACTCTAGTGTTCTGCCTGTTTGAGGCAGTGTCCGAGGACATAGAGGAAACCTCCATTTGGGTTTCAGATGACGTGGTCACTCCATATCTTTTCCTGGCAGAGCTCTTCTCAAGAGTCCTGGTCAGGATCTGCGGCTGTTGACCTTGGACCTTGGCTGTGTCGAAGACCTCCGTGACCCTCTCTGTCTCAATGATGAGTGTTGAGGTGTCCGAGATATTCAACTTGGAACTGATATCCAAGAGCTGCTTCCTGATGGAGCTTATTGACTGCCTGACCTCCTCCATCGTATCATACTGGCTATGGCTGCTCTCCTTCAGAGACTGTCTTGCCGACAGCCTCTGCGGAGCGCAGCTGCTCAGAAGAGCTGCAGTTATCAACAAAAGGGAGGTTTTTCTAAGCATCTTTCCTGATTCTGGTGATGGTCTTGACACCGTCGAGCTGGGATTTGAGTTCACCGATCTCATCTCTGAGGGCAGCGTTCTCCTTTCGGAGAGCTTCCACCTCCTCCTTCAACTCGGCATTCTCTTTCCGGAGGGCTATGACCTCCTGGTTGAGGTCAATCGTCTTCCTTATGAGCTTTGCATTGTCTTCGGAAAGGGCGTTTATGGAACGCTGCAGGTCAGAAAGGAAGTCATTGTCTCTCTTCCGCTTTCCGGCAAAGAATCCGGCCAGTCCCGTAAGAACCGGCAAGAGAATCTCCGCCACCCACTTTATGATGTCAAATGTTTCCATCCTGGTTGATTCCTATTGTTTTTAGCCATTTCTGGACATCAAAGCAAGGGCAGTCTTTGGCTGACACCTGATTGTGTCCAATAATCTTGACATCCGGATGCCTTTTGTGGAAGTCCTTCACATAAGTTTCCATAGCTTCCAGCTGAGCAGCCGTACGGGTGTCCTTTGAAGTTTTTGCATCCGACGCAAGCCCTCCTACATACACCACGTGACGGCTGACGCTGTTGTATCCCTTGGCACCGTTGGTGATCTCCCACGGATCTACCCAGGCATCCTCGTTGTTGTCTACCAGCCTCTCCACCTTGCCATCCAAGTGAATCATATCCGTATAACCTACCTGATGCCAGCCACGTCCGCCTTTAGATACAGGCAGGGTATGCCAGGCACGGATCTCATCCGATCTGACTTCACGGCCTTCTTTGGTGGCCGTACAATGAATGACAAGATATTGAAGTTGTTTGCGCATATCTACTTAGTTTTCTTGGTTTTCTTCGGAGTCGTTTTTACTTCTTCGGCCAGACCTTTGGCTATAAGATCCGCACAGCGTGCCTGATCTCTGAAGGAGACCACCTGTCCAGGCTCATAGATCGTGGACCGATGGTCCTTGTCTCTGAATCGTATGATAACCTTCAGTTTCATGGTTAGCTCTGGCTGGCCATTGCCTGGGTTACGGTCACACTCTTAGTGACGTTGGTTCCGGATATACCAATTGTTACAGTTGCAGAACGGGTTTCTGGATCTTCTGCGCTGTAAGCATAAGCGGTTCTGGTGAAGGTTACCTTATTGCCTGAAGCGGAAACGGTCAGCCAATCAGCATTGCTTTCTGCTGTTACTGCAGCTCCGTTGCTAGTGGCATAAGTCCTGGTATTGCTACCTGAAGTTGCTGCTACCTCCAGAGAATCATCGCCGGTAATAGTAGGCTGGCCACCTGCATTGTATCCGCTCATAAGCACGGCACCGGCATCTGCCTTCTTCGGCATTGCGATGAAGTAATGGCGGAAGTTGATGGTGCTGCGCTGCTTCTCAGGATCAGTCTCTGCAAGACGGTGGTACATCTTGGTGGAACCGGTAGCCTTGAAGATGCGGTTGGTATAGAATGCAAACGAGCACTGGAACTCACCGGTTGAAGCAGTAGAGCCATAAGCCTTCTTGGCACCTGCGGTGGTGTAGAGTGGGTTGGCCGCAAACTCGTAGATGTCGAATCCGTAGAGTCTTGCAATCTTGCCGTTGGCATTGTCAAGAGAATACTGATGCTCGAAAGCCTCACTCCATCCAAGCATGTCATTGACGTGATCAGGGCAGAGAACGAGCCTTCTTCCCTCTGCAGGAACTCTGAGCTTATCCAGAGCGGCTTTCAGATCGATGAGATCCTGACGGGTCATCCTCTTTCTGCCGGTCTCGGCGATTACAGCACCGCTAGTGCTGAGCACAGGGGTTGCAGCAGTATTTGCTGCAGCGCAGATAGAATGGGCTGCCTTGGCAAACTTGCTGTCGTTGATGGCATTACCATGGCTTTCCAGTACCCTGGCCATCTTATCGTAGCTAATTGCGTGAAGCTCATCATCTGTAATAGGAGTAACCTTGGTCTGGAACTTGTCCAGTCCAACAGGAATGTCGGCATCGTTAAGAGCCTGCTCCGGAATAGGATAAGTGGTGTTGTTCACCAGTACATCAGGATCAACTCCCACATCAACAAGATGGATAACGTCATTATCCACAAGAGAAGACATATCTGGAATTCCGTCCAGCCAGGTGGCTGCAAGCCCCCCACGGAGTTTCTTGACCATCTCTCCGGTCCAGATTTCACGATACACTCCTGCACGCAGGATAGAATACTCTGCAGGCATAAAGCCGGCGGCTACTGCCACAATGTTCATCCCGACGGCACCTACAATCGGCTCAAGGCCTACTGTGGCACCCAGAAAGGCTCCTGAAACGCAGTTGAGCATCAGAGCCATAGCGATAACAATAAACTTTTTCATAGCGGTTGTTTTTTAGATTTCACATTCGAATCCGTACTCGGCCTTGAAGAGTCTGCAGTACTGTGCAGGGTCGTTCTCTTTCATAGCTTCCAGCTGGTCAGCCGGAACATCGCTGAGCTTCTTCCATGCTCCGTCAGACACTCCACCGAGCATCTGGCTTGGTTTTACTGCAGGGTTCATAGCCTGAAGCACTTTCTTCAGTTCTGCCACGCCGATCTTCTTGCCGAGTTCAATGAACTGGCCCTTTCTGTCTGCAGAGAGTCTGCGGTCCTTAACCGCATCTTCTACAGAAGAAGTGATGGCTGACAATGTCAGTTCCTCTTTCTCTTTCTTCAAGGTATTGAGTTCCTCGGCAAGAGAAAGCAGGCTCTGGATCTTTGCCAGGATCTGCTTCTCCGAAGCATCTTCCGGCAGCCCTAACAACAGGGCTAATTTCTTTTGTTCCATACTTTTTTCTTTGGTTTTATTGGTTAATAATGGTAAAGGGTTCTTGCTGTCTTTCCCCAGGGTAAGATGATTGCCGTCCCTGGAAAGCCTCAACGCATCATCGTTGGCTCCAATATCTACGCAGGAGACTTCGTAGAGCTTGCTCTTGGTCACCGTAGGAGAGGTCTGGCCCAGCACAAGCATTTTAGGATCATCGCTGAGTTCAAGGATATCAATGCCCACAGACACCATCCTCATGCTGCCCTCCTCATACTGCTTCTTCAGCTGCTTGCTCAGGTCAGTGGCTTCGTCAAAGACAAGGGTTCCATAAACTCCGTCTTTCTCCTTCTTTATATCTTTTACCTGGCCGACCACGAAGCCTCTCTGGTGCATATACAGCAGCACCGGATTTCTCTGGTACTGCTCTATGTCCAGTCCTTCCGTAAGGATTCTGGTTCCGTAACTGTTTAGGCTGTCGTTGCTAAGCCTTGCTCTTATTTCATTCATGTCCGTTTGATTTTTGAGCAAGTTTAGTCTTAGGCGTGCAACCGTCAAAAAAAGTGTGCAACGGTTGCATACAAGTGTGCAATGGTTGCACACTTTTTTGCCTGACATCTGATTTTCAGACAAATTCGCTGCAAAATCAAACCGTATGAAGAAAGCTGATATCGAAAACAAGAAATCTCTGGCCAAGACATTATATCTCTCCGGTATGGAACAGCAGGAGATAGCGCAGAAAACAGGCATCTCCAAGGTTACCATCTCCCGTTGGTGCAACACCGAGGGATGGAAAGAGTCCAGGGCTGCCAAGAACATCACCAGGCCGGAACTGGTAAACAAGCTGCTGCTCACGATAGACAACCTCATCGAGCAGGTGAACGCATCCAAGGATCCTGCACTTATGGCCAGCCTGGGAGACAAACTCTCCAAACTCTCCTCAGTCATAGAGAAACTGGACAAGAAAGCCAATATCGTGGATGTCATAGAGGTATTTATGGCATTCAACAAATGGCTGGAGTTCAGAGCGCAGACAGACCCGCATCTGACACCGGAACTCAGGAAGGCCATCAACAAGTATCAGGACATGTTCGTGGTGGAGAAGATGGGAGAAAGGCTTGGACGCTAAACATCACTGACAATGGCATCACCCTCAGACATAAAGCTGCGGTATCTTGAATGGAAGGAGCATTGCAAGCAGGTGCAGACCCTTACGGAGACGGCATCGCTGGCACATGAGACTCCATCGGAGAAAGACTTGCGCATTGCACGTCTGAGGAAAGACTATGCCGCCTTCTGCGAGTACTACTTTCCACATTACCTCACGCTCAGAGACAAGACCACCGGAAAGCCTGTCCGGATTATCCACAACGCCCCGTTCCACAATGCTGCAGCCAAGCAGATAAAGGAAAACCCAAATCTCAAAGCCGTATTCAAATGGCCAAGAGGCCATGCCAAAAGCACACACTGCGACATCTTCACGCCGCTGTGGCTGATGTTCCAGGCTCTGCCGCTGATCAAGTTCATGGTCATCGTGGGCAAAAGCGAGGATGCCGCCAAGAGGCTTCTCGGCGATATCCAGGCAGAACTGGAGTTCAACCAGAGACTGATTGCCGATTTCGGTGAACAGAAGAACCTGGGCAACTGGGAAGAGGGAGAGTTCACCACCCAGAGCGGAATCCACTTCCTGGCTTGCGGCAGAGGGCAGAGCCCCCGTGGACTCCGAAACCGTGAAGACCGTCCGGACTACATAGTCATAGATGACTTGGACGATGACGAGCTCTGCCGGAATGAAGACCGTGTCCGGAAGATGACAGAGTGGGTTGTAGAAGCCCTCTTCGGAGCTCTGGACGTAGGACGTGGCCGCTTCATCATGGTGGGCAACCTCATTGCAAAGAAGTCCGTTCTTGCAAACATAGCAGCCAAGAAAGGAGTCCTGGTCTCAGAGATCAAGGCAGTGGATGCAGACGGCAATCCGACCTGGAAAGAGAAATGGACCAAGGAGGAGGCCCAACAGTACGCAGACTTTGTGGGATACGCTGCCTGGAACAAGGAGATGATGAATAACCCTATTACAGAAGGCACCATCTTCAAGCATACCTGGATCAAGTACAAGAAGATCCTTCCTCTCCACAAATATGACCAGATAGTCTGCTATACAGACCCTTCGTTCAAAGCTTCCAAGACAAACGACTACAAGGCTTCCCGTGTTTGGGGAAAGACGGGAAATGAGCTGCACCTGATAGACTGCTATGTAAGACAGGACACTGTCTCCGGAATGGTGCGCTGGCTGTATAACTTCTATGAAAGCCTTCCAGAGAATGTTGCTGTACTGTTCTATATGGAGGCCAACTTCATGCAGGACACCATCCTGGATGAGTTCACCAGGGAAGGAGAGATACGAGGCTACCAGCTGCCGCTGATGCCGGACAAAAGAAAGAAGCCGGAAAAGATAGCCAGGATAGAGGCTGTTTCTCCGCTCTGGGAGAGAGGCTTTGTGTTCTACAACGAAGACCTGAGAAACACCACCGACATGCAGACCGGAATAGAGCAGACGCTTGCTCTGGAGAGAGGCAGCAACGCACACGATGATGCACCGGATGCTGATGAAGGGGCAATATTCATACTACAGAAATTCACAAGACATACAAGCTTCACGCCGATATTCGGCAAGAGGCCGTCACCTAAAAACAGATGGTAATATGAAACTGTTCAAGAAAATAAGGCACCTGATATTTGCCGTCAGGTACAAAAGAGCCGTAAGACAGGCAAAAGCCCTGGCAAAGACATTTAACGTAAGATACTATGTTCTCTACTTCGGAGGAAAGCCTATAGTGATTCCAAAGAAAACAATTAAAGAACTTATCCGGAGGAAGAGGTTCAAGAAAGGCACCACCGTAGAAGACATAGAAAAGATAGCTCTATTCATAACAGACTGACAACTATGGCAAGATTGATTATTGAATTGGATAATGATGTCATGGAGGGAACAGCAGCAATTCTCAAAATGCAGGCCAAGGCACCAGAAAAAGAAATGCTTGAGAGGATAGTTTCCGAAATCAAAAACAGCCCAGGGGTTGAGGTGCCGTCATCTGCTCTAAAAGACAGCGAGGCTGTTATGGCTCTTTGCTTGGTTGCCCTTGGAGCAAAGATGGAGGAAGCAGAAAAAGAGAACGACAAATAAAACGTAAGTATATGTTCATCACTGAAGAAGATTATAAGGTTGTTATCGGTGAAGCTGCCCTGAGAGTGGTGAGCCAGACAGATACGACCAACCGGCAGAATGCAGAAGCTGAAGCCATAGAAGAGATATCCGGATACCTCAGGCCAAAGTTTGACTGTGCGGCCATCTTTGCGGCTGAAGGAGAAAACCGCAACAAGCAGATAGTAATGTATACCTGCGACATTGCCCTGTACCATATGGTGTCCTCCAACTCTGCCAGGATGGGTGCCGAAACCAGGAAGGAACGCTATGACCAGGCTATCAAATGGCTGGAGAAAGTCCAGGCCGGCACAGTTACTCCGGATCTTCCGTTGGCTGAAGACGAAGATGGACAGCAGATAGGACAGAAGCTCCATTGGGGCAGCGCAAAACGCCTGAAGAACATATGGTAATCCGGAAAGGATCGATCCCTAGAAAACAAACATATGGAAAAGAAAAAGAACATACTCAAAAGCGAAAAACACGGCACGTTTGACCTCTCTAAGGCTTCAGACCGCAAGAGACTCAAGAAGGTTGTAGTGGATCTTCAGCGATACACGGATATGCTTACAGAGCATGACATCTCCCACTGGAGATATGCTTGCCAGCTGGCCGTGAATGTGGAGAATCCGCAGAGGCTGCAGCTTTATGACATATACAATGATGTGGACCTTGATGCCCATCTTACAGGTGCTATAGGACAGGTGAACGGCTTTGTCAAATGCCGCAGCTTTAAGCTCACCAACCCTAAAGGCGATACTGTCAAGGATGCAGAAGTCTATTTCAACACTGAGTGGTTCAAGGATCTTCTCGACTATATCCTGGAATCCATCTACTGGGGTCATTCGCTCGTTGAGCTCGGCAATGTCATCACCGATGAGAACGGCAACATCAACTTTGACGGAGTGAAACTCATTCCCAGAAAGCATGTCATTCCGGAATATGGCCGCATCGTAAAGACACTGGGAGAGGGGTGGCAGTCCGGAATAGACTACCGCAGCGCACCGTATGTGGACTGGCTTATTGAAGCCGGAAAGAAAGATGATCTTGGCCTATACAAGAAAGCAGCACTGCATACCATCCCAAAGAAATATGCCGGAGCTTTCTGGGATACCTTCGCTGAGATGTTCGGCATCCCTGTCAGGATTGCTAAGACTACGGCCAGGGATGAAAACGAGAGGAAGAAAGTGGCCTCTATGATGGAGAATATGGGAGCCAAAGCCTGGGGAGTATTTGATGACACCACAGACATAGAACTCGTGGAAAGTTCTAAAGGCGATGCCTTCAATGTCTATGACAAAAGGATAGACCGCTGCAACTCCGAGCTCTCCAAACTGGTCCTGAAGCAGACTATGACCATAGAAGACGGCAGCTCCCTGAGCCAGAGCCAAACACACATGAAGGTCTTCAAGAACCTCATTGAGGCTTACTGTGATATGGTCAGGGATGTAGTCAACAACCAGCTGCTGCCAAAGATGGTCAGACACGGCTTCCCTGTGAAGGATCTTACATTCAACTGGGATGATCCGGTGGACTATACTCCGGAGCAGCAGGTGGCCATTGAGCAGATGGTGCTCAATAACTATGAGGTGGACGGATCTTACTTCCAGGACAAATACGGAATCCCTGCCGGAGAGAGAAGAAACAACGGACTCCCTGGCTTGACTGGAAGCAAGAAGACTCCAAACCGTTTTTTCGACTGAGCCCCTCCGACTATGAGGGGCTGCACCTGAGATATGAGCAGATCCTGTCCAAATGGAACGCTCAAGGCCTGACTTTGGCCAAGCAGGCGGAAGTCCCGTCAGAACTCCAGAAGAAACTCCACAAGAAGTTCGAGAAGATGATGTCTGCACTCTTCAGGGAGAAAGGTGCAGCTCTCCGGATAGACATACTTCGTGAGCCGGAAGTAGAGAGCTTCATAGAAACTCATTCCGATATCCTGGACTCCACCTTTGCCCAGGAGGAAATGTCCGATGAGATGAGGGCAAACCTCCAGCGTTCAGACTACATTTTCAGCGGTTTTAAGACTTTCCATGAAGTCGGAGAAGCATTTTATTCTCTCCTGGATGAAGACGGCAAGAAAAAGCCGTTTAACCAGTTTTTAAACGACGTTAAAAAGATAGACCAGACCTACAACGAAAGGTATCTCAGGGCAGAGTACAACTTTGTTTCCGCATCGGCTGATATGGCTGCCAGATGGGAGCAGTTCTCCAAGGATGAGGATGAATACTATCTCCAGTACCGCACGGCCAATGATGGAGCAGTAAGGCCGGAACACGCAGCCCTGCATGATGTCACTCTTCCAGCATCAGACTCCTTCTGGGATTCCTACTATCCTCCAAACGGCTGGAACTGCCGCTGCACGGTAGTCCAGGTCCTCCGGTATATGCACGAACCCACTCCTCACAACGAAGCCATGCAACGTGGCGCAAAAGCTCTTGCCAACGACAAGAAGGGAATGTTCAACTTCAATCCGGGCAAGCAGCAGAAGACCTTCCCGGACTATAACCCATACACCATCAGCAAGTGCAAAGGCTGCACCAAAGCCAACCTGAAGCTTTTTGCCGGAGACCCTGACAATCCGCTTTGCCAAGAATGTGGCTTAATTAGAATATGTGCCGATGAAAATGCTTTTTATGCTGATATTGAGCTAGGAAAAAGGCTTTTGATAAGTTCAAGGGCTGACTTGAAAGATTTAGAGCAAAACATTCAGACAGCCAGAAAACTCCTTACGGCTTTCCCTAATAGCTCAATGGAAATTCGTAGACACTATAAGGATGGACGCAAGAACCCGGAATATACTATTGACGGGATTGTTGCTGACCGTAAGGGCATTGAGGGGTATAAAGGTATAACAACGGGGTTCCGCAGCAGTCTTGGGCAAGGTTGTAAGGCTGTCATCTTCGATTTGGACCAACACATGGGGGAAAAGCCGCTGCCGACCAGGAAACTTGCCCGGAAACTATACGGGCGCAAGGATGACTTTATTACCGGCAGAATGGAGAGATGCTACATTGTTCATCGCGGTAAAGCCATTCTGATAACGAAGGATGACTATGCTCATGGGGGTAAAGATGATTCCCTTGAGTGGCTGGAGGGCCTCCTGGGGTAAAAAAATAAGGGATGCGAACACCCCTTAAATGAGTGCCCAAGCTTGGATATACCGCGCTACCCGGGCCGAAACTCGTTACAAATATATGCAATTCTTTTGATTTTGCAAAATCCATGAAACAGATAGTTTGCCAAAAGTCAGATTGAAGGAGTTGGTGGATAAATCAGCAGTTTCTGTCCGGTTTAGTTTAGCCCTAAGCGAAGAACTACACGATCCCTGATTTCGCTCTTGACGGCATTGTCTTCGTCCCCAAACACAAAGGCCGGATTATCTCCGACCTTGTATGAAAAAACTATACAGCAAACTGTGTCGAATCAAGATACTTATCTGGATAAACTATAGTAAAAGGCAGAGATTTAAATGAGTCATTTGAGAAATAGCAAATCTGAACTCTTGGACTCATATTCAAATATTCTGATCTCCCATCATAGAAAAACAATTTATTGTTGCTATTCATTTGAATCTTAGCATCACTTGCTCGTATTGCGACAAAACGTTTCAAAAAAATACGGTCTTCTTTAAGCCAATCAATAATAAATCTTACACATATTCGTTTCTTAAATTTGTATGCTTCTCTCAACCTTTCTTCTGCATCTTTAAGATCCTGGAGGTAATAAGGATCAGTTAAATCAAAGACCTTTGAAGTGTCATATGGCACTTCTATTTTCCCTATAATATAGGATCCATTATAACTTGACTTACCCCAAGAATGTGCATGATTAATATTGGTATCCCAAAAATAATAACCGTCCCCAAGAAATGCACTTCTCCTAGAACATTTAAAAGGACCATACTTTCGGACAAAGTCAATATTATGTCTGTCTTCTAATGTCTGATAAAGAATTCTATTCACTAGTCCTCTACTTTAACATTTGACTCCAATTCTTGCTGTAAAGATGATAAATTGAGAGTTGGGAGAATAATCGGTGGAATCATTCCTGCCTGAAGTGTAAGAGTGCTCACAAAGGCTCTGACATAAGGAAAAACTATCGCAATACTATTTGCATAGAAATAGTCTGGTAATTTGTCCTTTGTAATGGAGCCATTAAAGATAAATCTTGAGGAGCTCTTTACATAAACTACAGGTTTTGAATTTGATTTCTTTTCTATTGCAGCAGAGAACTCAAAGGTCAAATCAAATATACCTTCTTTTGTATGCAGCACTCCGCTCGGAATGAAGTTTAGTTTGAGAATATCTTCTCTCTTAATATGACCTAATTTAAGAGAAATCTCCTCAAAGAGGAAACCTCCAAGTTGAAAAACAGCTTTTTCCATAATTTAAATAAAACAAAAAAATCCAGATGAGTATCTGGATTCAACATTCTTGTTAAGAAAACACAAAGTGTAACCGACAAGATATTCATCAAGTGTAGGGCCAATATTCGAAGACTCTTCCATCTCAAGAAATTTCTTCTCCAGTTGCTCGTCGGTCATTTTTTCAAGACGCTTTTTCAGTCTATTTGCAAAATATCCCATAATGAATAATCGTTATTTGTTATCTAAGCATCTTTAAAGTGGTGCAAATATATAAATAATTTTCTTTTCAATAAAACAAATTAATGTCAGAGTCCAGAATAATTACATTTTGCGAGCTCTTGATTTTAACAATTTCCTTGCAAAAATAATGCAAGTATTCTGAAATCTGACAGCTAGAAGAGTTTTTATTCTGATATCCGAATGGCAATAAAAAGAGACCGCCAGCTTCGGATTTGAGGCTGGCGGCGGCATTGACATCACTATTTAATACTACTTGCTGTCCTTATGTTTAAATTATCTTACATTGCCATTGCCAGGCTTTGGCAGAGAGCTGCTGCCTGGTGTGTCTCTACGGCATTGCCTATGTACTTCTTTCTCTCTGCAGTTGTGCCCACCAGCTTGTAGTTGTCACCGAATCCCTGGATTCTCAGCAATTCCTTCTCGTTAAGCATCCGCATGTAGATGTCACAAATTCCATACATAGCCATGAACTCCTTAATCTGGACTTCCATTGGACTGTCATCCTCGTACACCGCTATGGATGCCCCGTACTCTGCCGTCACAATATATGGAGGCTTTTTGTCCATCCTCGCAATGAGCGTAAAACAAGGTCGGTCAATGGAGGAACCCTCTGAACCAAACTGAGGATTCAATAGGAAATTGTCTCTTTGGACAGAAACCAGGTTGAGTTTCGGTGTGGTTGTGACGGTCCCAGCTGGCCTTTCAATGGACGAGGGCTTTCCTGCACCATACTGCTGATCCAGAAACTGAATCGTATTGAGAGCAATTTTGTCCCTAGTGGGGATGGTCGGTGCTGGATCTTCCAAAGACACGGCCTGTCCGTTTCCATAGTAAGTGGTAATGAAGGCGTGATGGTCTATGCAAGTAATGGTGCTGGCTGGGCCATCAATGGAAATGTTCTTATCGTTTGGGGAACCGGAATACTGCTTTGACAGCCACTGAACCCTTGCAAGTGCAAGCCTGTTCTGCGTAGCTACAACAGGGCAGGGCTCATCTAGAGACGGTGGAACATACTTGCCTCGCTGATTCATTGAATTGTACTTTACCAGGAAAGAATCTTTGCCTCCGGCCACAAACTTTATCAGTCCGGCATAAATGCGTTCAAGTGTCTTTTCTGCCAGCTTCTTTTGACGGAAGATGGATTTTCCTATATCGTCAAGGTCAAGTACCTCCCTTACAGGTTTCCATGGCTTCAAGGTGCCGAATAGGCTTGGCAGAGGGTTGCGCTGGTGAGTCGGTTCAGGAAAGGCTATCTCCATCCCTTTCTTGGCGAAAAGGCCATAGTACCGTTCCCGTGAGGTGTATGCACCGTAATCTGCAGCATTGAGAATGCGCCAGTCAAAGTTGAACCCGTACCGCCTTACCTTGTTAACCCATCGGAGATAGAGTCTGCCCTTATCCTTGCTCACAGGCTTGCCGTTTGTGTCCAGCTCTCCCCAGGACATAAACTCCCTCACATTCTCAATCTGAATGTAATCCGGCTTCAAAGCCTCAATATACCGGAATAGATGCTCTGCCAGCGTCCGGCTGTCAGCGTCTCTGGGCATGCCGCCCTTTGCCTTGCTGAAATTGGTGCACTCCAGACTGGCCCAGAGTACAAGCCTGGCACCTGGGTTCTCTTGCCTCTGCTTTGCAGCGATTTCCACCAGCCCCGACAGTTCCAGCGTCCGGATGTCCTCTGTGAAGTGGACGACTCCAGGATGGTTTGCCAAGTGCGATTCAATTGCGTGCGGATCGTGATTGACGCAGGCAATGACCTTTGCGACCTTGGTCCCCATCACACGGGCACGCTCAACGCCTGTAGTAGTGCCACCTGCCCCACAAAACAAGTCAATGTAAAGAAGCTTGATATCGCCCGTTTCCATGGCTTATAATGTTCTCTGAAGGTTTACCTTGTAGATTTCAATGTTTTCTACGATGTCTTCGTGGTTATGGTTGGTGAGGGTCTGCTGCAGGGAAATATTCCGGTAGGAGTTTCCACAACCACCTTCAACCTTCTGCTGGATCTCTTCTGCTAGGCTCCAGCATTCCAGGTTGCCGTCCATCTCAGAGCTGCCATCAGCGGCAGAGCCTTGCCACTCTGTGACAATGTGCAGCATGACAGTGCCGGTGCCTGTCCAGGACTTCTGAGGGCCGTTGAGTGGTTTCCAGTCTATCTGCCCAAACTCGATGAACACTGCCGGCATTGGCCAGGATTCATCCTCAGAGATAAAGGCCACATTCTGATTCCAGAGGTCAATGTGCTTGATTTTCGGCTGATCGTTCTCATCTTTGATGAGCTTGAGGGCTGCGATCAGGTCTTGGTATAGTTCTTTTCTCATGACTAAAACTGTATTGTAACTTCCGTATATGTACTTTCAAACCCTCCTACAGGTATGAAAGACTCTTTGCCAATGGATATGCTCTTGTATCCACCATGTTCTTTCTCCAATTGCTCGGCAAGCTCTTGAAACTTGTCTTTATACTCCTGAATTGTCATTATCGTTGTCAGTTTTTTTGTTTGATTGTCTTTTCTAAATCATTTAGAGCATCCTCATATCCTTCATGGTATCCATCGTGATAACCGTCTTCATAACCCTCTTTGTATCCCTTGATATAGGCAAAGTGGTACACAAAAGCGAAGGCAATGCAGAGAATTGTGGCGAATATGAAGGCTGCTAACATCATAGATCCTCCTCTTTTAATGGCATAGCCTTATCCCAGATATCCTCATATAGGATGATTGGCTGCACTGTATCGGTCTGTTCTGCCGGTACTGCCTGCTTGTTTCTGGACTTGTATTTCATAACTCTTTCAAGGCCGTAGATTACCACTCCCAAAGCTACTCCAAGTAGAAGTACAAATAGAAGCAATGCCGTTTTGTCTGATTTGTTCATTGTTCAAGTGCTTTAACAGTGTTTAAATGTTCTTTTTAGGTTGTCTATGATTGTCCTGGAATAGAGTTCCAGATTGTGTTCTATGATGCGCTTTACCATCTGCTCCAGTTCCGGAGAAGTTCCCAGGAAACGTCTCCTTGGAATCCGGATTGTCTTTCCCTCCTTCATCAGGGCGAGGTGCTTCCAGAACTCGGCTTCCGTGGAGAGCTGCACCTGGGCTTTGCTTTTGCTCAGCGATCCGTCCTTCTTCCTCTTGAACCCTCCTGTTGCCTCATAGTATTTATGCCAGAAGAAGGCTTTCATCCGGGCCGTCACCTTTATTTCTCCGCCCTCATTATGGATGGCTGCGTATGGTAGGGAGGTAAAGAAAGTAATGCTGGTATCGTCGCTCTTGCTGGTAATGCTGCGCCTTAGTGCCCCTGAGCTGATGAGTGTCCCTCTCTGGGATCTGGACGGACTCTTGCGTCTCTGCCAGGCTTCAGAGAAGAAAGCCTGTCTCTCAAAGTTCCTGTCAAACTCCGAGGCTGCTTCCACCCTGATGTCTGCGAGTATCTTCTTTATTATGTTGCGTTCGTCCATCAGTTCTTTTGTTCAGTAAAGTCAAATAAGGTCAGCTGGTCATCCGGGATAATGTTCTGAGGCTCCATGGAAGCTCCCAGGATGTTGTAGAGGGTTCTTTCGCTGATGGCATAGACAGGATAGATGTATCTGCGCCATATCTCCCTGTTGGAGAGACCGTCCTTGGCGTGGGCATCATATATCCTGTTGATGTCTGCCACCTTCTTCTTGTAGCTCAATCCCCGTCTTTTCTTTGCCATTTTTATCCCGAAAATTCATATATTTGCCTTGCTTCTTGATTTATCCGGCTGATTCCTTCGGGATGAGGCCGGTTTCTTATTTGTGCTTCAGTTCTTTTACGTTAAAGGTTATCTCAAATTCTCTGGTCTTCTCATCAACGCCCCCAAAGAGTGAGGGGAAGATGTTGTGGAGGTAGTGAATGTCCAGATCTTTCTCTCCGGACGGGGATTCACATATAAGTTCCCCGAACTTCCCCCGACTCATAGTCCTCCTCAGGACAAGCGTCACCGGATAGGATGTCATGACTCAGTCATTCCTAGAGGTATCGGCTTCCAGGCGTTGGTCTTTTCGTCCTTCTCCCAGGCTCTGACAAAGGTCTTGGACGGTATCGGACAGTAAGCCTCCTCGATGATCTTCACTCCCTGGATGAACTTCTCGTCTCCGGTCTCATCGGCGATTTTGCGGAGCTGGATGATGCGCTGCGCCTTGAGTGTACCCTTAGCATCCTTTGCCAGAAGCTTCATTACCATACCCACCAAAGCCTGGCTCTTGGCATCAGTGGCCAGAGACTGGATATACTCCGTAATCATCTGGATTCCGTTCTCTGCGGTGTCCAGGTAATTGTCGTTCATATACTGGCCGATGGTGATCTTCTTGGTTCCCTCGGAGTTGGTGAACGTGTGGGAGTAGAAGTTCATGTCCTTGCCGTGGCGCTGGTTGAACATCTCGCCTTTGATTGCCAGGATGGCCTTGAAGTTCTCCAGCACGGAGTCCTTGGCCACCTTGATGTCGTCGCTGAGCCCCTTGAGTTCCGGAATGGCCGCAGCAATCTCATCATCCACCATCTGGCGGTAGGTCTGACGCTGCTCCTGGGCTTTCTGTTCCGCAGCTTTCTTCTCTTTTTCGGCCTTGAAAGCTGCAAATTCGGCCTGCTCTTCTGCTGTCATTACAACAGATTTCGTCTGATTTTCCATATTCCTAGTTCTTTGTGATTCCGTTCTTGAGTTGTCTAAGTTCAGCCTCCGCAACCATCAGTTCTCTGCGGATCTGGTTGGTGGATTCAATGAGTTTCTGGGTTGCCTGAGACAGTTCTGCGCTCTCCTTGTTGCGCTTCTCGATGATGAGCTCTCTGCGCTTGAGGATGGCCTTGAAAGACCTTACTTCAATTTCCTTGATCCCGATCTGAGCAGCAGGAGATAGCTTGCTGGTGTCGGTGATAACGATAATGCTTGCCATTGTATCAGTATTTTAATTGTTGATTGATTCAGTTTTTATGTTGTTGGATTCCAAGGCCCTTTGAACAGCCTGGTTCCATTCCTTTGCAGTTGCGTCCATATAGCCCTTGCTGTCCAGGGCTGCCTCGTCTTTCTTCAGGAAGCCGAAAGTGTTGTACACCCTGCGCAAAGCCGTTACGGAAATCTTGTTGAAGCTCTTGCAGTTGGCACTCCTGCACGCCATGGTGATGGCATAGGAGATCTTCTTGCCCTTGGAGTCAAAACGTCTTCCTGTTGCGTCCAGGTAGCTGCAGATGGCGGCTATGACACGTCTTCTCCAGGTCTCTCCCTCGTTGGTGTAGGCCGCTCTCGTCTGCTGGCCCTTGAGCCACTCCATCATCCGGAAGTATTCCTGAGGATAATCTTCGTAGATGGTCTTCAGAGAAGTGGTCCTTCCACCGCTGAACTCGGAGATAATGCTGCACTTGAGGTCGTCAGCATAATCCTTGCTGTAGTTCTCAAGCCCCTGGAGGTACCGGTAGAACGCTCCGAAGGCTGATTTGCCGCTTGTTCTGCTCTTTTCCATACTATTGTTCATTTTCACCCCAATATCTTCTGGCACCCTCATCCCAGACTGTGATGTAGTTCTGTCCTTGATAATCAGCCTTGAAACGGCTGTTGACGTATGCCCTGTAGCCTTCCACTCGGATCTTGACCATAGCGTCATACCTGACACGGTTGGCCAGACGGCCTTCAGGAAGCCTGCCTTCCGCCTGGCTGATCCAGATCCAGAGGATATCGTTGAACTTCCGCTTGATTTCTTTGTATTGAGCATAGTTGATTCCGCTGTACTGGATGCTGTCCATAATCACGATCTTGGGATGCTTCTTGGCGGAGAGCCTCTGGACAAGGTCTTCTATGTCCTCGCAGTCCAGAAGGTTGAACCTCCTTGCCACAGAAGACATGTCTGTCCTCTCTATGGCAACCTGGATACTGCGTCCTATGCCTTCCTCCATACTGTTGTAAAGCACCTTGCCGAACCGGCACAGGTACTTGGCCAGCTGCATGGCGAAAGCGGTTTTTCCGTTGAAACTCTGACCCCAGATAATCCAGCTGCCGCAAGCTGCCGGATTGCCGATAGCATCTTTCCAGATACCGTCAAAGGAAAGGGTGTCGTTTCTGGAAGAAAGCACCTGGTATATGCTCAACGCCTTGTTCATACCGCCTCCTTCAGCTGCTGCTCATGCTTTATCTTCAGGGAATGGATTCTGCGCCTTACTCTCCTGAGGTCTCCTTCGCTGTCTTCAATCACATCCCTGATATCATCCGTGTCTTCTAGGCCGTTGGCCTGGCATACCATAGTTATGTCTCTGTTGGAGACCCCGTTCAGAGGTATGAACCTCCGGCAGATACGGCTGTAGATTTCGTTGTAGCCTTTCTTGTTGAGCTTCACACCTCGGTTGATCCTCTTCTCCAGGAACGAGGTGGCCTGAAGGATGAGGCCGCAGCGCAGAGTACCCAGGTGATCTTCAAGTGAGTTGTAAATCGTGATGAAGAAGTAGAGCAGGTTGTCGTTCAGCTTATCAGCTTCATCCAGGATAAGCAGAGGATGGTCAATGCTCTTGATCTTCTTTACGATGGCATACATCATGTCTGCTGTCGTATAACCGCTCCAGTCACTTCCCATGACAGCCAGCAGCTCCTGCAGGAACATCTTCTTGTTCCAGTATTCGTTGCAGCAGAGGATAAACGCTGTTTTATTGCCCCTGCAATACTGTTTTCCGGCCAGAGTCTTGCCGGTTCCGGCCTTGCCTGTGATGGCCATGGCCGTTCCGTTGTTCTGGGCATCTTCATAGAGGTAATGCAGCGTCTGAAGATCCCTGGTCTCAACGATGTTCCAGGTGGCGGAAGAGTAACCGCATCCGGAGGCCACTTTCCTCCACATCTCATCCTTGATAAGGTTCCAGTCCCCTTTGAGCATCCTGCTTACGAGGGCAGAAGACACTCCCAGGGCTACGGCAGCCTTGTTTTGGCTGCCCATCTTGGCACAGAACTCCGAGAGAGCTCCTACCACGTTCTGCTTTTCTGTCTGGTTCATAATAAGTCGGATTTATAATGAGTCATTTGTTTACATCTTGGCTATCACCTCCAGAGGGTCAAAGTCTTCATCCTCCACGGCATTGCTTTCTGCCTTGGAGACTGCGCCGATGCTGACAGGCACAAGCTCCTTGGCCTTGGCAGCACCTTTTTTCTTGGCCGTCCTGTTGCTTTCAATGCCTGCAAGTGCAGGGGAGACCATACCATAATCTTCGTTGGAGGTGCCGAACTCTTTCTGCAGAGCCTCCATCCTCTCCTTCCTCTCAATCCTCTTGGCCTTGTTGGCAAGCTCAACCTTCTTGATGAACGCAGCCTCCCACTCATCCTGCTCCTGCTTGCCTCGGTGGATCACGGTCTTGGTCTTGGCTATAGCGGCCAGACGGAGAGATCCGTCACTGGCGTGGTCATACAGGAACACCTGCTCCATATCGTCCGGATCGAACTTCACGACGAAGCTCTTGCCAATGTTTCTCTCCAGCCAGTCCAGATCCGGCATCCCTTCACCGTCCACAACCATATAGTCATAGCGGATGTTCTGCTCCCTGAAGCTGATTCCGGCGGCAGTGCAGGTGACTTCCCTCAACCTGGTGACGGCAAACAGCTCTACCATATCCATTATGCTCAGCTTGACTGTCTGAGGGTTGGAACTGGAGAGGTAGTTTTCCATCCTGGTCTTTCCGGTAGAGGTCATGGCGTTGTTCCACTCGGTCCTGCGTTCTGTATATCTCTTGATTATTTCGTCTTTGGTCGGAAGATTTTCCTTGTTGGCCAGTATATATTCCATATTGGCCTTGCTTTCCGCTTTCCTGGCTGTGATGTTCTGCCCCGTGAAGTACCAGTCTTTCTTCAGATACTGGCTCTGGAAGCGGTTGAAAGCGCTCTCTATGGTCTTGGATTTACCGTTGTAAGGCTGCGTGTGAATGGCCAGATGGGCCAGTTTGTTGAGAAAATCACTGCTTTCAAGCTTCTTGTGGCCGCCCTGGTTGTCGAATGTAATCTGATATGGCTTGTAGCCGGAGGTCTGGAGGGCCATCTTGTATGCCTGGTACTGCGCTTTGAAGTCTTCTTTGTCGCTGATGCAGAATCCCAGCAGCACCTCAGAGTAAGCGTCCATAACCTCATATACCTGAAGGGTTCCAACCTGACGCTTGCCAGCCTTGTCCAGATACTGATAATAGTAGTTGAGCTTGGTTCCGTCGCTGTACCAGAGGCTGTCTCTCATGCCAGGGAGCTTGGTCTTGTGCTGGTAGCTGAACTTCTCCTTGCTCTTGAGCTCTCCATATCTGTAAGCCCACCAGTCTGCCACAATCTTCTCATCATAGATGAAGTTGTATATGGTCTTCGGAGAGGAGATGAGCTTCCATCCGTTCATCGTCATGGCTTTGGTCAGGTATTCGTCATAGAGCTGCTCTATAGACGCAACCTTGTTCACCTGGTCTGTCCAGCGGCTCAGAAGCCATTCCTTGGCTCTCTCGGTGAGAAGAGCCTTGTTGCTGTTGCTGATCTTACCGCTTACAAGAGCCGCATAACCTTTCGTCTCAAACTCTTCTAACTTCTGCTTCAACCTCCTTGGATTCTCCGGAAGAGAATGTTGAACTTTATTTCTTAAACAACTAACAATGGCAGAGACGTTCTTCCAGAGTCCACTTGTGCTGCCTCCACGGCTCTTGATGTATGTAAAGCGGTAATTATAGTATTTGCGCAACGCAATGAGTACACTCGCATTGACGGTATATTCTTCAATGAGTTTGTCACTCAGGCGCAGATCTTCTGTAGTCTTCCAGTTCCTGTAGAACTCCAGGGCTTCCTGAGAAAGTTTATAGAAACCCTCCAGGCTGTCCGTCTCAGCTGCTTTGTCGAAGTTCTCTCCATACTTTTCACGAAGTTTGCTCAGGATCTTCTCCGGAAGCGAAGCCACCTCAATCAAAGCCGGTGACTCAAAGCTGGCTCGACGGACACGATTGATCTTACCACGCTCAATAGCCTTTCTGAAAGCATCAAAGGAGTAGATAGAAGGAACTATCTCGTTATAACTAACACACAATATGTTGTTGTATCGTATCATTACTTCTCGGTCTCAACTCCACCTCTTTTGATAGCCACTTTTCTAATACGCTGGGCAAGATCTGTGTTGTATTTTCCTTGCAAAGCGCTTGTAACAGTATTTCTGTTACAGCCGATAAATCGTGCTATAGCCTTGACTTCTCCTTGCTTAGTGAGTATCTGTTTCATTAGAATAATTGTTATATTTGTAGCCGTTATGCAAATGCTTAACGAATGCAAATATAATAGATTTTTTTCTCATACAAATATTTTGTGTGATTTTTTGAGGAGGAGAAAGTATGACTTCGAGGGAAAGAGTAGTGAAATATCTTGATAGTAAAGGGATAAGCCGTTACAGATTTTATAAGACGACAGGCTTGTCCAATGGCTTTCTTGATAAGAAGGGGAATATCAGAGCTGATTTGTGTGAGAAAATATGCTCACACTTTGAGGATCTGGATCTGAATTGGCTGATAACTGGAAAAGGGGAGATGCTGAAAGGTGAAATGCCTGTCAAAAACTTCAAAAAGTTAGGTTCTCCGTATTATAACGTTGATTTTATGGCCAATTTTGAATTGGTATATAACAACCAGACCGCAAATCCCGATTACTATATAGATTTTGAGCCTTTCAATATTCCAGGAGCAGTTTGGTGTAATGTTTCTGGCAAATCTATGGAACCAGAAATCAGCAATGGGGATATGGTTCTTATTAAAGAAGTACCTTCATGGCAAGACTATCTTGACTTTGATGATATATATGGAATAGTGACTTGTAACGGTTTTAGAACTATTAAAAGAGTTAAAAAAGGCTCTTCTAAGGATACTTTTACACTCGTTCCGGCGAATCCCGATTATGAATCGCAGGAGATCAAGAAGGAAATGATCGCTCACATCTTCAAAGTTCTTTGTGCGGTCAAGAAGTTTTGATTCTCCGCACTTTTTCAACACTAAACAGCCGCAAATCACTCATATATTGCCTCTTATTATGCTCCTTTGTGGGTTTTAATGGGGGGCTTATCCGTCAAAAAAGCCATTTTTCAGCATTATTTTGACCCTTAATGGGTAGCAAAACACTCATTTTTGTCCTATGAGATGTCGCACCATCTGTCGCACCATCTGTCGCACCATCTCCAATTTTTGGCGTGGCGAAATATAATAAAAGCAGCAGGGGCCAAAGGTGCTATTTGACCCCCTTTGGCCCCTAATTAAACTTAGAGAGAGGATTGCCTGAGTGTGGTGAAATATGCCTGAAAAGGCCTTGAAATGCCGCTAAAATGGCTATATTTGCTAATGGATAAAGGTGTGTGCCTCCAAAATAAAGCAGGATTTAAACAGGGATAAATTTAGGAGCCGGAAAATTAAAGATCAATTAAAGCAAATTAAACTTTTTGCACATTTGGATTTTCTAAAGAATCACGGCAAGAATGAAGGCAACTCACTGGAAAACCGATGATTATTTAAGTTTAACCCATTTAATCAAATTGTACATCTCTATATTCCGCCCTTACATAATGAAGTGCACCAGCATCGTCAAATAATTGACGTATATCGGTTGGATTTCGTAGTTTTTGAGTGTTTGCTCCGTGACGGACAAATATGGAACCTGAAACAACATATGGTTTGTTGTCTCCCTCAGGAACCTCTATTATCCAAATGCTGTGATTCTTGACAGAAAGCTGATATAACTTGCAAGAAATTGGTGGTTGAATTGCATCCAAAGAATCTTGGATAGCAGATCGCTTTGTGTTATCGATGAATAAATTTGGCACTATTTCATTCTTGTTGTTGATTCCAATAAGAATGAATCCTCCTTCGGTATTCGCAAATGCACATACCTCTTCACTGAGCTCCCGAACCTTTGATGGTATCCTTTCCTTGAATTCACTGTGAATACCCTCTCCTTGTTCTATCAGTTCTAATGCTTTCTTTTCATCAATCATATTTCAACCTGATAATTCAAGTTGCAATAGTATAAGGATTCTTACATCAACGGATGCCAAACGGTAAAATTTACCGTGTCCGCCCCCAAAGTTTTTACGTTTACTAAATTGAACAACTACAATTTTTCTTATATTTGTGATGTTAGGGATAGGTGAGAGTTAACCCTAACGGACATATTATTGTATAATAGCGTTTGCTGTTTATTTGATTGGCCCGAAATACGCGACATTTCATAATCAAAGTTCAAATAAGACAAACGCCTGTGCTTGTGCGCAGGCTGACTTGTTGGACTTTGGTGGGCCGTCGCGGGCCTCGGGCCAGACAACTTGTGAGTCTGCGCCTTTTTTTGTGCCCTGCGGAAGCCTACCACTCAAGTAAATAGCCCCGCACAGACACACTATGCATGGCATATAACAAGAATGAACTGATTCAAAAGATTCAGTCCTTGGATCTTCTTTCAATTGAAGAGAAGTCTTCCTTGATAGATCTTCTTCGTTCACATAAAAAGTACGGATTGGTCTGGGAAAACAAACCAGAGGATGTCGAAGAACGGCTTAGAATAGAAATTCCTGTACTCAAAGAGGTAAAAGAACGTACTATTCTGTGCGATGACCCAACCGCCCCAAATCACATTTTGATAGAAGGAGACAATCTTGATGCTCTTGTTGCTTTGTCCTATACTCATTCCGGCAAAATAGATGTTATCTACATAGATCCCCCGTATAACACGGGCAACAAAGATTTTGTTTATAATGATTCCTATGTTGATTCTGAAGATTCATACCGGCATTCTAAATGGTTGTCTTTTCTTGATAAAAGGCTTAAGATATCAAAAACTCTTATGTCAGATAAAGGCTTGATATTTATCTCTATAGATGATAACGAAATATCTAACCTCAAACTATTATGTGATGCAATCTTTGGTGAATCAAATTGTATTGGTGTCTTGCCAACAGTGATGAATCTTAAGGGTAATCAAGATCAATTTGGTTTTGCTGGAACTCATGAATATACAGTAGTATATGCAAAGTCTACCGCTTTTTGTTCGATAGGTCAACTTGATATAGATGAAGAAGGTCTTGAAGATTGGTTAGAGGATGAGGTGGGTTATTACAAAAAAGGAGCAACTTTAAAACGCACTGGCATAGATGCTCCGAGGGAGAGAAGACCTTATTGCTATTTCCCAATTATGATTAACAATCACACTTTAGAAGTTTCAACGATTACTGAAGAAGAGTATCATATGATTTTTAATCCTTCATCTGTCACATTCGACGATGAATATGTTTCACAGTTGGTAAATAAATATTCGTCAAAGGGGTACTCTGTTTTATTACCAAGTATTGATGGAGTACCGACATCATGGCGATGGGGATATCGAACAGTAAAGACTAGTTGTCAAGAAATAATAGTAACAGGGTCAATTAACAATTACTCATTATATAAGAAGCAGCGTCCTGAGTTAGGAGACCTTCCTACAAAAAAACCTAAAAGTATTCTATACAAAGCTCAATACAGCAGTGGTAACGGAACATCGCAGTTGAAAACGTTATCGCTCGCAAACCTATTCAGCAATCCCAAACCGATAGATCTCATTATTGATTTATTGAAAATAGGAGGCGGAAAGGATTCCACTATTCTTGATTTTTTTGCTGGTTCGGGAACCACTCTCCATGCAACGATGCAGTTAAATGCAGAGGATGGAGGGCATCGCAAATGCATACTTGTAACAAACAATGAGAATGGGATTTGCGAGAATGTGACTTATGTTCGCAACAAGAAAGTTATTAGGGGTTATAAAACTCCAAAAGGGGAGGTAATAGAGGGACTTAAGAATAATAATCTCAGGTATTTCAAGACAAAATTTGTTGATAGAGAGCAAACTTCTAGAAATATGAGGGCTTTGATGGAAGCATCAATAGAATTACTTTGCATCAAGAATGACCTTTATGCTGAAGTTGACAGTCTTTTGGGGAAGAAACTTAACAAGAAAGTCGTACGGTATTTTGATAATGGGGAAAAGAGGATGCTTGTGGTTTTCAAGGAAGAGGCAATACCGGCTATCGCTGAGGAGATATCGAAAATGGAGTATTCTGGAAGAATGATGGTATATGTTTTCTCCCCAGGGAATTATGCCTTTGAGGATGAGTTTGTTGATGTGCTTGATAGGGTAGAATTGTGTGCTCTCCCGTCGGCAATTTACAATGCGTATCTCAAGGTATTGCCGAAGAAACGTAATGAGAATGATTTGAATGATTTGTTAAATGAAAATGATAAGGAGGCGTAAGAGATGCTAAAAGAACTTAATTATCAGGTTAATGCAGTTAGAGAACTGGTTGATAAGGCAATCCGTCTTCTCAACACTAGAGGCGGAAGAAAGAAGTTGGTGTTTGAGGCACCAACCGGTTCAGGAAAGACTGTAATGGCATCTGAGATGCTTTCTCGTCTGGTTGAAGAACTTCCACAGAAAATGGATGGTGTGGTTAATGAAGTTGCTTTCATATGGATAGCACCCAACAAACTGCACGAGCAGAGTTATTTCAAGATGAAAAGCCGTTTCACGGAATCCAGGGTTCTTCAACCGGTTATTTATGATGAGCTGGATCATTCTGTGGAAGGGTATATTCATCCTGGCCAGATTCTTTTTGTGAACTGGGAAAGTATCAATAAGGATAACGCATTGATGATTAGAGAAACGGAACAATCGGCTTCTTTGTATGACATTGCCCGTAGAACCCAGGAGGACAATAATATCCCGATAGTAGTGATTGTTGATGAAGAGCATATGTTCGGCAGCAGAAATGCCAGGAAGTCTGAGGCTGTACTTAAAAACATCAATCCTAAATTGGAAGTCAGAATATCTGCCACCCCAATTACAAGTGGGGATGAGAAAGTTAAGGTCTATAGAGAGGATGTAATCAAGGAGGAAATGATTAAGGAGCAGATAGTTCTTAATCCCAATATAGATGTGTCAGAAACACGAGGGCTGACCTCTAACCAGTGGCTAGTAGAACAAGCTCTGGCAAAAAGGCAGGAAGTAGCGGAGGCATATGAGAAACTTGGAGTCAAAATCAATCCTTTGCTTCTTATACAGTTGCCTAATGACACATCTGAGAAGACAACGATTGAGGATGAGACGATCAGAGATGAAGTTGTTTCATATTTAGATGACAAATGTCGCATCAGTGCAGAAAATAATCGTTTGGCTATCTGGCTGTCTGGAGAAAAAACAAATCTTGAGGGTATTGAGGAGTATGACAATACAACAGAAGTACTGCTTTTTAAACAAGCTATTGCTCTTGGATGGGATTGTCCGCGTGCTGCCGTGCTTCTGATTTTCAGAAAAATAGAGAGCTTTACTTTTACGACTCAGACGGTAGGACGGATAATGAGAATGCCCCAGCAGAAATTCTATACCGAGCCTGTCCTGAATAAAGGTTATGTATATACAGATTTGGCAAAAGACAAGATACAGATTGTGGCTGACGATATGAATTATATCTCAACTCTGACTGCCAAAAGAAGACCTAGGTTGAATAATATTTCTTTGCAATCTGTTTATACAGAAAGAAAAGGATCCGATAGAATGCGTCTGGGGGTCGGCTTTAAGAGCATTTTAAAAGAGGAAATGGCCAAGGCCTGGACGCTTCTGTATCATCCGGCAATGTTTTCAGTTTTTGAAATAGAAAATGAAAGTGCGCTGGCAAAACAAGAAGTTTCTTTTGACCCTAAGACAACGGAAAACCGTGTTCATGCATCAAAATATATAAAACTGGATGTAAGGAACATTACGATAGATATTCCTAAAGATGTCATAATAACAAATGACTTGGGAATCATAGATGTCAAGAATCGCGCAAAGTTTGCCAGAACACGGTCTGAACTTAATCATGTTCTGGATGATTATTGTCTCAAGCAATTGAGCCAGTGGGAAAAATACACTAGTCTTGGAGTTCTCAAGAATGCGTTGATTGAATCTCTTGAAGAACTGTTTGATGTAGAAGAGTATGATTGTATCAAGGTTATTCTTTATCACCTGAACCAGATAAAGTTTACAGATGTAATTCAGAGAGCGCTTGAAGGTTACAAAAGGAGGCTGACTCTCAGAAAAGCATCTCAAAGAGATACAATTAAATATATGTGGGAAGTGCCTGAAGATAGAGTTTATAGTCAAGATGATAATGAAATTATTTCTAATGTTGTAAATCACGCTCTCCTCCCATTTATCAGAAGAATAGAAGCCTCAAAACCAGAACAAAGATTTGAAGTCTTTCTTGAAGAAAACAAACGATACATAGACTGGTGGTACAAGAACGGAGATAGCGGAAAAATGAATTATGCCGTTCCCTATACTAATGTTGAAGGCGAAAAAGCTCTGTTCTACGTGGACTACATTATCAGATTGAAAAATGGTCAGATTTTCCTATTTGACACTAAATCTATGGGGAGCGACAAGAACGGGCCCGCTAAACACAATGCGTTATTGGATTATATTAAAACTCATTCTAGTTCAGAAAAAGAACTTTGCGGAGGGATAATAATAGAAGATAAAGGCGTTTGGCGATTTTCACCTGCTCGAATAGAGAACACAAAAGACTTGTCTGGCTGGATATCATTTTTCCCCGATCAAATAGACTAGTACTGAGGTTTTTATATATTTGTTCGTTTTTATAAGAGTATATGAAGAGTCGTTTGGCTAAGAAAGCCTTTTCAGCTGGTTATTTCAAAGTTTGGATTAATCATAGAAATAACAAAACTATAATAGTGCCCAGAAATGCCCGCTGTTGGAATGTTATTAATAAAGCTTGTTTTTATTACGGGCATCCTGAATGGTTGAACAAGATTTCAGAAAGCATTGTTTCCTCAATTGAGGGTTAACGTGTAAGGTATAGTATTTTTTTCTCAGAGAAATAGTCATCGGTGAACCAGTCCGATATGTCTTTCTGGAAGATTTGGGATGGGCGGATCTTGCATTTTTTCTGGGCCTCATCGATTTCTTCATCTAGGTTTCCGCCTTTGAGGTAGATGATGCCTTCCTTGTATTTGCCTTTTACCCACGGGATAAAGTTGGCCAGTGAGGTTACGGCTCTGGAAATGATGAGATCTGCTTTGATGTCAACGTCTTCTGCCCTCTGGTGGAGGGTTGTAACGTTGGCCAAGCCTATTTCATCGGCGACAGCTTGGGCAACCTTGACTTTCTTGCCGATGGAATCCACCAGCAGGAACTTGGCCTCGGGATAAAGAATGGCCATAGGAATGCCAGGGAAACCGCCTCCGCAGCCGACATCCATTATGCTGATGTCTTTTTTTAAATCAGGAAGGAACTCTTTCATAAACATAGCAACCGCAAGGCTGTGGAGAACGTGGTGAGTATAAAAGCAGTCCATATCTTTGCGGCTGATGACGTTGATCTTGGAGTTCCAGTCTTTATACAAAGGGCCCAGCATCTCAAACTGGCGCTTCTGGGTTTGAGATAATTGAGGAAAAACTTTGTATATGACTTCTGCGTTCATTATTTGGCCTTTTTTGCTGTCTTTTTGGTTGCGGCTTTTTTCTTTCCCTCGGCGGATTTCTTTGTACGTTTCTGGGCCAAAGGGCTGTCTTTAAGAGCTTCTGCAAGAAGGTCCTTGCCACGCTTTACCCTGACTTTAGTATTGGAGAGAGTGATGTCCAGCTCGTCTGCAATATCATCCAGGGCGTAACCTTCTATGTAGAGGAGCATCACGTCTTTGTAGATGTCAGGAAGGCGGTCTATGGCCCTCATCGTCTTTTCAATCTGCTGGCTGACAATAAGGTTCTCTTCCGGAGTGTCCGGAGAGAGAACATTGCGTACTTCTCCGCTGTCTGAAGAAGTGCTGGCATCGCTGAGAGAATTGCGGCTGCGCCTTAGAAAATCCGTCAGGCAGTTGATGGCAATCCTGTACAGCCAGGTGGAAAACTTGTATTTTGAATCGTAGATGGCAATATTCATAAACGCCTTGTTGAAGGTATCCATGCAAATGTCGTCAACCTCTTCGCTGAGCTCTTTCTTGAGCGTAACAAAGTTTCTCTGAATGAAGTTCTTCAGGGGGATGTAGTACTTGTCGAATAGCAGGGTAAACGCCAGCTGTTCACCCTCTTTGGCGTAGTTGATGATTTGGTTGACGTCCATCATCACGTACTCTTTGCTGTCAATGTGCTTCAAGCCAGTTTTTGCCATATCCGCATTCTGCTATAAGTTTGATTTTCAATTTAATGACGCTCTCCATCTCCTCCCGTGCAATCTGCATCACGGTGTCTTTTTCTTCTTGGCAGGCGTCAAATACAAGCTCGTCGTGAACTTGAAGAATCATCCTGCTCTTCAATTTTTCCTGCTCCATCCGGCGGGAAACTCTGGCCATCGCAATCTTGATAATGTCTGCCGCGCTGCCCTGCAAAGGGGCGTTGACAGCATTCCTCTCGTTGAATTTTCTCACGTTTGCGTTGCGGGAGTTTATATCTTTCAGATAACGCCTTCTGCCGTAAATTGTCTCCACAAATCCTCTGTTGCGGGCCTTTTCCACAGTATCGGCAATGTAGAGGCTTACGCCAGGATACATTCTGAAGTAGTTCTCTATGAAGTTCTTGGCTTCTCCCACTCCTATGCCCATCCTTTCTGCAAGCCCGAAAGAGGATATGCCATAGATGATGCCGAAATTTACGGTCTTGGCCTTGCGCCGCATATCATCTGTAACCTCTGCGGTTTCCACTCCGAAAAGCCTTGCGGCTGTAGCCTTGTGAACGTCCTCTCCGCTGTTGAAAGCGGCCACCAGATGCTCGTCTCCGCTAAGATGGGCCATAAGCCTGAGCTCAATCTGGGAGTAGTCCGCGCTTACGATATAGCCGTCTTCAAAAGAAGGGATAAAAGCCTTGCGGATTTCCCTGCCCCTTTCCGTGCGGATAGGGATGTTCTGCAGGTTAGGATTGTTGGAAGAAAGCCTTCCTGTTGCCGTAAGAGCCTGATTGAAAGTGGTATGTATCTTTCCGTCAAGTCTGCTGGCAAGTGTAGGGAGAACCTCAGTGTAAGTGGAAAGAAGCTTCTTGTAATTGCGGTATTCAAGAATATCCTCCACAATCGGATGCCCCACAGCAACGCTCCTTAACGTATTCTCATCGGTAGGGTAATTGCCCTTTGCCGTCTTTTTGATTTCCTGAGAGATTTTGAGTTTCCCGAAAAGCAGATCTCCAACCTGCTTTGGAGAAGAAAGGTTTATAGAAGAATCACCAGCGAGTTCCTTTGCCCTGAGCTCAATCTGGTTCATCTGCTCTGTCAGGGTCTTGCTGTATTCTTTCAGCTGGGAAGAATCAATCTTTACACCGGAGAACTCCATCTTTGCCAGGGTTCCAATCAGAGGCATCTCTATTGTCCGATACAAATCCCCTCCTTCTGGAGAAATACTGGAGACCTCTTCTTTCAACTTGTCTTTCAGGTAGATGTAAAGAACGCACTCCTTTGCTAGCGCCTCATCTTTTGCAGGATCATCTTCCTCAGCGATAGAGAAAAGGTCCATTTGCTCTTCCTCTTCTTTGCTCCCAGACAGGTTTTCAACCTCTATCCCGAACTGCTGCTTGATGATGAAGGAAGCCGAGTGGCTGACCTCCGGATCTATCAGATAGTGAAGCAGCGCTATGTCGTTCAGTTCAGATTTTGCAAAGCCATTTACAAGCTTTTCAATTTCTGAGACAGAATTCATTTCCGAGGCAATTTGCCTGAGAGAATCCTTGAGGTTGCATCCTGTCTTTGCTATGGAAGCGTCTTCTATCAGAGAATAAACTCCTGCATCTGGCAATCCCTTCCAGGCCAAGCCTTTAGGAGAAGCCTTGGTTGAGCCTTTGTCAAGCGCGGCAAGAAATACTTTTCCGGAAGAGGAAACCAAAACGGAAACTTCTCCGGCTTTCTTTGCAGCATCTCTCACAGATGCAAAGTCCGCAAACCTGACTTGAGGAATCTGAATCTTCTCCACAACCGTCTCCGGCTCATCCGCCGGCATATCTTCTGAAGGAAAATCAGAGATTTCTATGCCTTCTGCAATCTTGCTTTCAGCTGCGTAAGACGCAATCATCTTCTTCAGAGAGGTGAACTCGTACTTGGCAAAAACATTGTCCACAGCAGCCTTGTCTGCGCCTTCAACCTTAAGGTCTTCCAGGGTTACCGGCAAGTCTAAGTCTGTTTTGATTGTTACAAGGAACCGGCTCAGGTCCAGATGCGTAGAAGCGTCCCTGATTTTCTCCTGCTGCTTAGCAGGGAGTTCCTCCAGATGCTGAAGAAGATTGTCTATGTTGCCGTATGTTCCTATCAGCTTTTTAGCTCCCACTTCTCCGATTCCCTTAACTCCAGGAATGTTGTCCGAGGCATCTCCCCAGATTGTCAGAATGTCTATTACAGAGCGCGGATCCTTTATGCCGTAATAGGCGCAAATCTTCTCCTTGTCCACTATTTCCACATCGGTGGCGGAGCCTTTGGGGAACTTGTATTGGAAGATGTTATCATCTATCAGCTGGCCGTAGTCCTTGTCCGGAGTAACCATATACACCTGGGCGGAAGGACCGGCCCATTGCTTTGCCATTGAGCCGATTACATCATCAGCTTCAAACCCTTCCATTCCAATTGCGGGAATGTTGAGAGTCTTGAGGATTTCCTTCAGCGGTTCCAGCGCATCCACAACAAGTTCCGGAGCGGCCTGGCGGTTTGCCTTGTATTCCTTGTAGACTTTGTGGCGGAAAGTTTCAGCGTGTAGGTCAAACGCCACTGCAAGATGTGTAGGATGTTCCTTGTTAATTAGCTCCAGCACCATCTTGGTAAACCCGTAGAGGATGGAAGTGTCTATCCCTTTGGAGTTTATCAATGGGTGGCGCATGAATGCATAGTACATCCTAAATATCTGCGCATGTCCGTCTATAAGAAATATTTTATGCATTGTCAGAAGCGTACCAGGCAGCGCAGCTCTTTTCCGTTTCCCAGAGTATTATGCTGTAAAGCTGTACTCCATCTGGAAGATGTCTTGAAATAATATCGGCAAAATAAATAGCCAGCATTTCGCTTGTAGGCTGGAAATCAACCACAACTACATTGCCGTAAACCTTCTGGATTTCATCTGCAAGTTCAGCGTCTTTGCTCATTACAAGAGAGTGGTCGAACTTGTCTATGATATTCTCCCCAACAATCTTTTTCAGGTCCGTAAAGTCAATCACCATTCCTTTTTTGGGAGAATTGTCCTCAGCGATAGGCTTTCCTGTAACGGTAACAGCCAAGCGATAGCTATGTCCGTGGATATGGCTGCACTTGCCGTCATATCCTTTCAGGGCGTGAGCCCCTTCAAAGCTGAATTCCCGTGTAATTCTAATTATGCTCATTGTAGTTAATAGCCTTTATTAATTACCTTCTATAGAGGTCTTTACAAAATTATACAGCCTGTCTCCCCGGAGCCCGATAGCTGCAATCTTGCCCTGCGGATCAAACACCACGATGTATGGAATTCCTCCAAAGCCATAAGCGTCTGAAGGTATATCCTGGGCGTTGACTATCTGAGACCAAACAACCCCGTTTTGCCTGGCAGAAGCTTTGGTATCATCGAGTTTGTCCCATACTGCAATGCTGAGAACGGTAACCTTGTCTTTAGGCAAATCGTTGAAGATTCTCTTTAGAGTAGGGATTTCCTTGATGCACCATCCGCACCAACTGGCCCAGAAATCTGCCACAACCCATTTTCCTCTGCCAACATAGTTGCTCAGTGATACTTTGCTGTATGGATCCGCAGGATCCTGCTGGACAGTAAAATCTATGAACATATCGCCCACCTGAGGCTTGTTCTTAGTCTGACCAAAAACGGATGTTGCGGAGAACATCAGGAAGCACAACGCTGCAAGGGTAAATATCTTTTTCATAATCTTGAGTTTTTTTTATTGTCCGCTGAACCTTTTAGCTTGTTCGGCTATGAGCTCTTTGTCTTCAAAGTAGTTGATCTTCATTGCTCTGCGAACATCATCCATAGTCTGGGCCGCAACCTGGCGGGCTTCGTCGCTTCCTTTGCGGAGCATATTGTAGATCTCAGGAATGTCTTTCTCAAACTCATGGCGCCTTTCCCTTATTGGCTGGAGTTCTTCCTCCAGAATCTTGCCCAGGAACTTCTTGATCTTCACATCGCCGAGTCCGCCTCTCTGATAGTGGGCCTTCAGCTCGTCAAGGTTAGGATAATCAGGCAGATATTTTCCAAAATGCTCTTGGCGGCAGAAAGCATCCAGATAGGTAAATACTGTGTTACCTTCAAGATGTCCCGGATCGTTGATGGAGATATGGAGCGGATCTGTATACATGCTCATAACCTTCTTTGCCAGAGTGTCAGCCGGTTCGCTCAGATAGATGCAGTTGCCCAGGCTCTTGCTCATCTTGGCCTTGCCGTCTATTCCAGGAAGGCGGTGGCAGGCGTTGTTTGAAGGAAGGAGGATCTCAGGCTCCACCAGGGTTTCTCCGTAGATGCTGTTGAACTTGCGGACAATCTCCACTGTCTGCTCAATCATCGGTTTCTGATCTTCTCCCGCAGGTACGGTCGTAGCCTTAAATGCCGTAATGTCAGCTGCCTGTGAAATAGGGTAGGTGAAGAATCCTACAGGAAGCCCGCTGCCGAATACTGCCTGTTCTCCTTCAGAGCCAAAGCCTCTCATAGCTATTTCACTCTTTACGGTAGGGTTTCTCTGGAGCCTTGCCACGGTAACCAGATTCATATAGTAGAAAGCCAGTTCCGTAAGTTCCGGAATCATGCTCTGCACAAAAATCGTGATCTTGTTAGGGTCCAGTCCTACGCTCAGATAGTCTAGCGCTACTTCTATAATGTTCTGGCGTACTTTCTCGGGATTGTCAAAGTTATCTGTAAGAGCTTGTGCATCTGCAATAAACACAAACATCTTCTCGTAATCCATTGCATTCTGGAGTTCAACTCTTCCCTTGAGAGAGCCTACATAATGTCCGATGTGGAGCCTGCCGGTAGGGCGGTCTCCCGTAAGTATAATCTTGCCCATAATTCAAAATATCTACAACTTTCAAATATAAGCAAAAAACGGCAAGAAAATGCTCTATACATTTCTTGCCGTCTAAATGTTCAATGCAATCTATTCTTTCGTCTTTCGTGAATCAATCCAGCACCATAGCCTCCACATAAGCCAGCCCCAGGCAAAGAACAGCACAAAGTATATCCATTTTGGGATAGATGTCTGATAGCCGTCTGTCTTGAGAACCTTGTCAAAATCAGGAATGTCTGCATAATAGTAGGCGCCCGCTCCAAAGTCGTGCTCATCGCTGAGCCCCAGACGGTTCTTCATTATCCACACCGCGCAAAACAAGACAGCGGCCGCCATAACAACGGTCACTGCCTTTATGATATGTTTACGGTATGCCATTAATACAATGTGTGTGGTGGAGCATACGCATCAGCTAATCAGCATATTACATATTTGTCTGTACCTTAAACGGCCTATGGGTTAATGCGTAACTTGCAGAATATCTGAGGTTTGTACTTCACTTTACTTTATAGTCTTGAGAGCCTCTGCTGCGGAGATGGTGTCTGCAGGAAGCGCCTCTGAGTTTTGTGTTGCGGCGTTTGCCGGAGCCGGTGCTTCTACAACCTTAGGCTCTGCCTTCTTGCCGCTGTAATGATCCAGTTCAGGAACAGGGAAGAACTTTCCGCTAAGAAGCAGCCATACTGCAAAGAAAGTGAGGGCAATGTTGAATAACTGTCCGATGACATACAGCCACAGAACCTTTCCACCCTGCATCTTCTTGATAATCTGGCGGAAGTTGGTGTCAAGTCCAATGCTTGTGAAAGCCAGGACAAACGCCCAGTTCTTGTACTGGTCAAGCACCTTGTTGATAGCTCCCACATTCTCGCTTCCATAAACCGGAAGGATGATGAACGATGCCACAAGCGAAGCTGCAAAGAAACCGATTATGAACTTAGGGAAGCGGTACCAGATTTCGTTTGCGCCAACTCTCTGGCCCATCTGGCGGTCAACCCTTGTTGCAAAGAACAGAGCCACGAAGAATGCGATGAATCCGATAAGTATATTCTGGATGCTCTTTACCAGGACCGCTGCCTGTTCGGCTTCTGCTCCCAGCGCGCTTCCAGCCAGGACTACTGCTCCGGTCGAGTCAACTGTTCCGCCGATCAGGGAACCTCCCATGATCTGGCTCATTCCAGTCCAGCGGATAATCATCGGCTCAAAGACCATCATCAGTATCGTGAAGATGATGGAAATGGAGATTGCCAGAGAAAGATCCTCCTTCTTTGCCTTGGCTGCGGCTCCTGTAGCTATGGCTGCTGAAGTTCCGCAAACGCTTGTCGCTGAGGCAAGGGTGATTACAAGTGGCTTGTTGTCCATCTTGAAGATCTTGGTTCCCAGCCACCACATGAAGATTATCACGATTGGGGTCACGATCCAGGCGATTCCCAGGCCGTAGAGGCCGAACTTGGCTATGTTGGAGAACAGCACGGAGAATCCCATTATCACCAGACCGGTCTTGATGTAGAACTCGGTTCGGATAGCAGGCTTGAGCCAGTTTGGAATGCCTACCGTATTTGATATCAGAAGTCCTATGATAAGTGCCCAGAAAGCCCATTCAAGATAGCGGTTGAAAGTGAACTCGGCGCTCACGATTCTGACTATTATTGCCAGTATGAACAGTCCGATAAACGCCGGAATGAACTTGGAAATCTTCTCGCCCTGCAGCTTGATGCCAATGCCGAACAAGATGGCCAGGATCAGGAATGTCCTCAAGAGCTTGCCCCAGAACGCTCCGGCAAACTGCCCCAGAAGAGAAGTTTTCTCCGGAACATCTTCCCACAGATGCCATTTTGAAAAGTTCAGTGCCGTAAAATCAAATGCTTTGGAAATGACTGCAATCGCTGCAATAACAATAAGCACAGCGCCAATCCACACAGCCAGCCAGTCTTCTTTTTTCCACAAATCGGAAACGGTTGTCCTGTTACGGATAACCTCAGGTTTTGTTTTAGGTTCCATAAAAAAAGTAAAAGGTTTTACTATAAATAATGGGACAAATATAGAAAAAACTATCTCACATTGTTCTCCGCGCCCTAAAACAAGGTGCAAGTGGTGGCTTTTACCATCCGGATCAAATCGGCCGGGGCTAAGCAGATCTGAAGACCCCGGAGCCCTGCACTCACATACATTTTCTCCAATTCAAGACAAGACTCGTGTATATATGTCGGAAATTGCTTTTTCATCCCGATGGGCGAGCATCCGCCTCTTATATAGCCGGTTGTAGGCAGCAGCTCTTTCATTGGAATCAAGTTGCAGCTCTTGTTCCCCGATGCCTTTGCGGCCATCTTTAAATCCACCTCCTTGTCCCCAGGAATCACGCACACAAAGTGTCCTGTCTTGTCTCCTTTGAGCACCAGCGTCTTGAACACCTTGGATATATCCTCTCCCAGTTGCTCTGCCACGTGAATGGCATCCAGATGCTCCTCGTCCACCTGGTACGGAACCAGCGTGTAATCTATCTTCTCCCTGTCCAGCAGCCTTGCCGCGTTTGTCTTCTGAATTTTCATACGGCAAAGATACTAACAAATCTTACAACGCCATAATCAGCAACCAATTGCAAATACACAACTTTGTGTTACACAATCTTGTGTAATGCGATTGGCATATCAAGCCAATAATTGCTATTTTTGTGTATAGAAACGAATAGTCTCAGGTTTAGTTGAATGAATGCTTCAAGAACAATTGCTGTTATGTTTGCGGTCTTGGCTGGATTGGCCATAACCTCGGCTTTATGCGCATGCGGTCCTGAGGCAAAGCCGAACCTGGATCCTGAAGGCCATAAGACCGAACCGGCAGGCCCTTTTGTTTCATTCATAAAGATAGAGGCAACTCCATCTAGCTTTTCCGCAACCGTAACAGCTACGCTAAGCAAGGATACCGTTTTGACAGACTGCAAGATAGTCATAGAAGGAGTGGGAGAGTATCAGGCTGTCAAAGACGGCCTTGCATTGTCCGCAACCATTGATAATCTTGATTACGAGACAACATATACCGCAAAAGCCGTAGCCAAAAAGGGTGGCAAAGAAATGGTCTCTTCTTCAGTGGCGTTCAAAACGGCCAAGCATCCGTTTGACGAGATGTTCTGGAGTTTTGCCATTAGCAATTACGATACGGACAAAGACGGGAAACTTAGCCGCAAAGAAGCCGCTGCGGTAACTGAGATATTGGCTTCGGCAGAGGGTTTTACGTCGGTTTACGGTATGGAGTTTTTTCAGAATCTGAAATCAATAAATTTTGGCGTAAATTCCATATCTGAGATAGATTTGTCCAAGAACCAGAATCTTACTTGGATAGAACTCAACGAAAATCCGCTGAAAAGCCTGGACATTTCAAAGAATGCCAAGCTGATGCACGTTTCAGCCGGCGGATGCGGACTGACAAGCCTGGACGTTTCCAAGAATACTGCGCTAAAAGAGCTGCATCTGCAGGTGAACAGCATCAAATCTATAGATGTTTCCAAGCTCACAGGCCTTTCAAGTTTTTACATATCGGCAAATGACCTGTCAGAACTTGACCTCTCAAACAACTTGTCTCTGACGGAGTTGCATTGCCATCAGAATCCTAATCTCAAGGTCCTTTACCTCAAGCAGGGGCAGACCATTCCAAATATGTCAAAAGACAGCTGGACCGAAATACGTTACAAGTAAAACAATATGGAAAACATAAAATTTCCGGAAATACAATTCCTCAAGGCCAGAATAGAGGCCAAATGGGGCGGCAGGCTGGAAACGCCCAAAGATTTCGAGCTATTGGCAGAAGAAATTTCTTCAAAGTCCAAGGGAGCCATATCAACCAGCACACTCAAAAGAGTTTGGGGATATGACAAGAGCAAGTCTGCCACAAGTCTCCGTATGCTGGACATTCTTGCCGGTTATGTTGGCTTTTCGAGTTTCCGTTCTTTCCAGAATTCACTTAAGAAGGACTCCGCTTTTTCTTCCAGTTTTCTGACAACCAGTTACATAGAATCTTGCGAACTGAAAAAGGGAGAACATATTATCCTTGGATGGAATCCCAATCGTCTGGTAGAACTGGAATATCTGGGGAAAGACCGCTACAGGGTTGTGTCTAACAAGAATTCTAAACTGCGTGAAAAAGACGAGTTTGCCGTTTCCGCTTTCATTCAGGGCTATCCTATGTATATCTCCCACATAGAAAGGGAAGGGGAGAAAACCAGCATGTACGCGGCAGGAGTGAAAGACGGCCTTACTGTTGTTCAGAAGGTTCAGGGAAGCCGGCCTCGATAATCATATCGCGAGTTTCTTCAAATATCTTTTCCACAGCCTTTTCCGCTTTTCTGAGAGAAAGCTGTCTCCAGACTATTGCTCCGGCAACAATCAAAACCAGAGCGGCTGCAATGGCAAACAGCCAGGTTTTTCTGCCGGTTTTCTGGAGAGCCTCCTTGATTTCAGATGCTGAAGAATACCGGTCTTCTTTTCTTTGCCTTGTACATTTCTCGGCGATGGAACCAAACATCCCGCCCATCATCTCCATAATCTTGCCTAAGGAGTAAATATCTGTCCTGCTGTCTATTTCGCCGCCAGATATAAGTTCAGGGGAAGCAAAAGCCCTTGTTCCGGCAGGAGTCTTTCCCAGAAGATGAGAGTCTGAGTCTGAGAATCCGAAGTCTATGATTTTGGCATTGTCTCCGTTAAGGGTAACCATTATGTTTTCCGGCTTGAGGTCTCTATGGATAATCTGCTTGCGGTGCATATAGGAAAGGGCATCGCAGAGCTCAGCCAAAATCTTTCTGGACGTCTTTTCTCCTAGGCTTCCTTCTCTGATTCTTTGGTCCAGAGTCTTGCCGTCTATCCATTCCATTTCTATGCAGCGGCCGAGGCCAAGAATCTCCGTAAAAGCATAGTACTCGCATATTCCGGGGTGATTCAGCATATAGCCAATCTCAAACTCTTTCCTGAGAAGGCTTTCGTACAGAGGATCTCCTGCAAGTTCTTCTTTCAGGCATTTGTAAAGTCTGTTTCTTCCGCCGGTGCGGCTCCTGTACAAAACGGTAAATCCGGATCCCGATGTGTGAACGGGTTCCAGAGAAGAAGACAAGGATGAAAAGTCTTCAGACGGACTAGAGAAAAAGCCAGATTGCGATTCCATAAATACCTAATGCAAATATAGTCCATATTCCGTTTATACAGTATTCTTTTTAAGGCAGATTCTTTGTATTTTTACATCTTGAAAGTGATGCCTAGAATACTGCTCGCCATATTGCTTCTGACTTTATCCACAGCCTGTCTCCAGTGCCAAGACAGGCAGGAAGTCTATTGCTTCAACCAAAGGTATATAGTGTCCGAGGGCGGCAAATTCGGTCTTGTGGACAAGCAGAAAAAAGAAATCCTTCCAGTTGTCTATGACGGTATCTCTTTCATAACGGATGACATTGCCCTTCTTTCACGCTTCGGGAGTTTTATGCTCAGCGACAAATGGGGGAGAATCTTTGCCGAAGGCTCTTCCAGAGAGGAACTTGAAGACAGCTGCCAGGATCTTTATGACAAAGTTCTTGAAGATGACCGCCTCTATTGGGATTCCGTGATTGACGCCTATAGCGAGTTCACGTCCAAATGCATAGAACTCAAAACCAGCCGTAATGCAGAAAGCATTCTCCTCCCGATGAAGCAGAAAATTGCAGACCTTCTGAAAATGAAGCGAGGGCATATGACTGAAGACCAGCAGATCCGCTTCAAACAGATTTCCGCCAGACAATAACCGAATCATCACCGCAACACAATGATAAAACGAATCGCGATAAAACAGATTATTCTTCTGGCTGCCTTTCTGGCGCTTTCTTTTTCTGTGAAAGCCCAGAATCCTGAGCAGATAAAGAGCGATTCCAAGATGATCTGGGCGGAAGGCTCATCTCAAAAAGAGGCTCTGGACGGCATCACTTCCAAGCTTGCCTACGCCGTTGGCTTCACCTGCCAAAAGTCCAAGTTCCTTCCACTGATGCAAACTTATGCCCAGGACATACGCAAAGTTACCCATCAGATTACCTACAGCGGCAAGTTCCTGCGCTATATCTCCACCTCCGACCTTCCAAAACTCTTCCAGGCCCGGAGGCAGAAAATCGGTGAACTAAAATCTTCCGCAGACAAGTACAAGCAGAGGTTTACTCAAACTGGCTCTCCTTCTGACGCTGAAGACGCTGCCACTCTCTACCGATGGGCTATTGCATACCTAAGCAGCCTTCCAGGAGGCAACTCCAAGGAAATCAAATCACTGCAGCAGCAAATAAACTCCCTGCAGAAATCAGCCGGCAAATCATCAGCCATCAATGCATCATCATCCCCAATCAAATCCCAGATGGCCCATATCAATCGCCAGGCCAGCCAGATAGAATCCATCTTGGGCATTCGGAGCACTCCGCTTCTGGCCGCAAACGCCAAGTCAAATTCCAGCTCAAATGCTCCTTCAAATCAGCCCTTCTCCTCATCTAAAGTTGAAGTCCAGAAGCCCGTCAGGAAGGCTCCAGCCTTGGCAATTTCACTTCCAGAATCTCCTGCGCATAACGATTCCCTGGTTACAACATCTTGGGCCTCAGATGAAGTCACAAAAGCTCTACAGGGAAAACTTGAAGATTTTGTGCCATCAGAAGATGCACATATTTTCATAATTCCACAAATTGGTTTTTCTCCAGAATGGAATGCTGGCGCTATGCTCGGAACCAAGTTCAAGAGCAGCAATATGGGTGTATACGCTTCTTACAGGAGCAATTTCACCTCTGTTTCTTCGGACTTGTCAATTGACTCTTCTGAAGATCCTTCACATCTGACTGGGAGCCACAAAGTTTTTATCCAGTCTATAACTGCAGGCTTGTTGTTTCAGTTAACAGAAGCTCCACACATAAAACTAAATGTTGGTGCTGGTTATGGCAACAGAAACATTTATTGGCAAACCACCTCAAATCAGTGGGCTGAGGTTGCAGACCGCACTTCCAAAGGCTTAGTCCTTGAGGCCGGCATACTCTATTCTCCTCCCAAACATTTTTGGCACAAACCTGGCTTGACTCTCTCCGCAGGTCTAAGCACTATCAACTTCAAAACCATCGGCCTTACCCTCGGCATCGGCCTCAGTTTCTAATAAAATAGGGAACAGATTCCTGATTTTCCTATGAAAATCGGAAATGCATGTCCGATTTTCATAAATATATTCTCTCCAATTCAGCCTTTGTGAACGCCTTGAACCTAGCCATCCAGTATTCTGCCTTCTCCTTGGTAAATTCCGCCCTGTCTATTTCAGACTCCTTTCCAGCCTGATGGAGTATGGTGTTGTTCCCGCCTCCCATATGCTCCGCCCAAGTAAGTTCAGCAAACGGAGAGTCCTGCATCTGCCCTATATGATGCAGCTCATACGGATCTCCATTCCTGTCTCTTGGCGGAAATCCTTCTCCAATCAGGTCTGCATTGTTGTATTGGGCCCAGGAGTCATAGTCTTTCAGGCTCTGCTGCGAAGAATCCCTTAGCCAGGTATTCCTCCGGATGCTGTAGTCTGCCCAGTCTATATCCGTTCTTATCAACGCCACCTTTCCCCCAACCACCGCTTCCTTAAGTCCTGCTTTAATATAAATCTCCGCCTCTTCCTTGCTCCTCAAGCACCCCACCACCGCATCCGACCATCTGGTCCTAGCTTTGATATAAATGCAATCTTCTTTTGTCATATCAGAAATCTAATAGCGGTCTGGACGTATCTTCGTATAATTTGACAAATTCTTCGAAATCATCTAATGGTGAAGATGTTACTATATTGCTAATTCCATGAAGAGAATGAATAATTAATTCCCTGTCTCCAGATGCAATCGCATTGTCAAGTAATTCATAATGTTTGCTAAGAGCCTTATCTCTTTCTCCAAATGTTTTTTCTAGAAAATCTTGGCAACTTTTATACTTAGCTGTTATCTCTGCGATTTTAACATTGCTCCAAATTTTCAGCTGTTCTGTTTTAGCTTCAACTTCTTTACATTGAGCATATAAAGATAATAATGCTTGAGCGGAGCCAGCGGTTTCATTAAATAACTGAATGGTTCTGTCATTGTCATTTCCTTGTACAATGTTCTCAGAGTCGTTACTTGGTAAATTAGGATCTATTATTTCTAATTCTTTACTCATAATTAGTTCTTAAGGTTTGCTTTTGATATATTGTTGTATTCTTTTACAGCTTGAGCCAAAAGTTGTATGTCTTTTAAACAAATCGTTGAGAATTCACTGGTTTTGAAGACCTTATCTCTAAGAGGGGCATAAATGGTTAAGAATCCTTTATTTGCCTTGACGAGTGCCTTGATAATCTCAAGTCCCCTGTACATAACAGCTTGTCCTACATTATAAGCATCGATTAGTTTCTCAAAATTTTCTAGGATTGATTTCTGTATTTCTCTATTTTTCTCAATAACTTCTGCTCTTTTTTGCAAGTAGTCGCCAATAATGTTAAGAGCAACTTCTGCTAAGGCTGCCTTAGGATTATCGACGACATATTTAATATTTGATTCGCTAGAGAAAACTTCATCTATATAAGATGCCGCATTAGAAAAAACTATGTCAGATAAGTTAACAGATAAATCACCCTTAGAATACTCTACGTTGTTAAAATTGAGATCTAACGTAATAAGATCACCTTGTGAAACAAGGTTCTTGCCTCCAGCATTATCTCTTATAAAGTTTAATAATTCAGCACCAAGATAGATGTTTCTATATGCACAAACTCTAGTATAGGAAAGAATATAGTTCACCTTTTTCCTTATGTCTTCTAATTCATTGAATTCAAAGATAGAGGCATCATATAGTTCCTTCATAATTTTTGTTTTTCTTTTCATGCCGCTAGCGGATGTAATAAGACCGAACAGGTAGGAGGGATCATAGTCTTTCACATCATCGAATCCTTTAATGATTTCTTCTATCTTGTTTGTGTCAAGTTGCTCTTTAAATGTCTGTAATTCTTTTGAATACATTAATTCATCATTTGCCAGGATCTTAGTTTCATTCTCGTCTTTTCTAAGAGCATAATAATCACCATTATTTTCTGCAGAAAAAGCTTTTTTAGCAAACGTTGAATATACCTTATCGTTATGGGCTTCAAATGGAAGTGAAACATTGTAAAATAAGAGCAACCTTTTGTTGAATATTTTATTTTTGAGCATGCTCTTATCTTTTTTGTCCGTTGCTTGATCCAATCTATCCATCAAAAGCGATAATTCCGAAGTTGCTTGATTTGCATACTTTACATTTTTTGAATTTACAGCTCCTAGAGAGATAGGAATATGTGCAACCTCTCTTATTCTGTTTTCAGCAGACCTGAATTTCTTGTATAGATATCTTTTTCTAAGATAAATAATTAAGAACGTTACGGCTGCAATGAAAACAATGGAACCTATGACAATCAAAAATACTTTTGAAGAGATTATTGCCCAAATTGCTTTTGCTAGCCAAACAATCCCCTTGATAAGGTATTTGATTAGATAATAAAGCAACCCCAGCAAGCCTAAACCTCCAAATATGTCGGCATACCATTTTTCGGTAGTTTCCTCAAAATCAAAGCCGTCTATTAACCAGAAAACAAAGAATAGAAATAGTCCGCTAATAGTAATAATTGCAATTGTTGACATAGATAAGCCAATAATAGAATAGATTCTCCTTCAGTTTTATTAGTCTTTAGACCATAATAGAATTACTATGAAGATTGAAATAATCCAACCAATAACAGTAAGAATCCAAAAAGATGTTGGGCTTATAAATCTCCAATAGCGGATTGATTTGAAAAAGCCCCACTCTGGATCAAATTCAGATCTCACTCTTATATAAGAAGCCTTGTCACTTAAATAGTAATTAATAGCGTAATAATTAAAAAGCGTATTGATTTGTTTTTGATTGCTGTTAGCTATACTGTTTAAATCGGATTCTTTAATCTCTTTTAAATGGAGCATTCTTGCTAGAGATTCAGGATCATCTCCACCATAATAAAGAGCACTGAGTTTTGTTAATACACTACCATTGCTAGCGACTTCTAAAACTTTGTCTTTTTTTTCTTTTGAAGTGCATCCTGTTAGGCAAATAACCATAATGGAGATTGCTAATAAATACTTGTAAATACTTTTCATAGGATTATTAAGTTGTTATAAGTTTTCCAGCTCTTTTGCTCTTTCTTCCGTGATGTCCAGACTTTCGGCTTCCCTCATAAGAATCTTCCTTTTTCTAGGGGTAATCTCACCATCTGCCGCGATTTCTTTGAAGATTTCTAGATACTCTTTTTCTTTGTCGCAGAGGCTTGAAATACAGCAGTCTGCTTCCAATTCGGTTGCTCTTTCAACTGAAATTCCACATTTTATGCGGAATCTGTCTAGCATTTTACGATCTTTCTCAGAAATTATTCCTTCAGAAGAACACTCTTTGAAAACTTCAATGTATTCAAGTTCGTCTTCAGTATTTGCTTGTTTTGTAGGTGAACTATTAATCATCTGCTTTATTGTTCCAATTGGAGCAAACTTGACTTTTATAGAAGCTATAGCATTTTTTTGCTCTTGGAATTTTTTTTCTGAGTTTTCATCAAAGGCAATACCAGCTTTTCCAAAAAAAGCCTTAACCCCAGCTTCTAGTTTTGTGAGTTCTTGATTGTCCAGCATTTGAGATTTGCTGGTTTCGAGATACTCTTCATGAGACAGAAGATTCCCTTTAAGTCTTTGTTCACATAGTCTTTTCCATGACGGTTCATGATAATACCACTTTAAATCATCTGGAATAGATGGCTCTACAGTTGGTGTAAAATGCTGTGACAAACGTATTGACTGCTTTAAGGAATTAATAAGATGATCGCTTTTATGTTCAGAGTAAGATGCATTAACATCTGCTATTATAGTGTCGACATTTCCTATTACATTACTAGCTCTCTTGTTAGAATTATCAGAACTGTTTGTGTCTAAGAACTCAATGTTAATATCTGTAGCGCCTAACGATTGAACTAAGTGGCAAAACTCAAATAGACGATCTCTAACTAATTCCAATTGATAAGAATCAAGGGGATAGTAAATACTAGGCTCCAAAGGATGTCCTATGTACATATGATTGACGATAGGATGTCCTACTGGAAATGTCATATTTTCAGGCAAGAATCTTGGATTGAGAACTGTGATTGATTTTGAATCACAAACCTCATATTCGTCAGTAATGAGGATTGCTTTTCTATCTTGATAAGGTTTGTTTAGAATTACGTAACTATTTTCATTCAAACAAGTATCATATAATTCCCTGCATTCTTTAAGTGCTTCCTTGTTCTTTTCCCATCGAATTGAATTGGCAATAGAAGCCAAAGCCTCACCATAGTCTTTCCAATACAAAAATATCTCACCTTGCATCTTTGTTATACGGGCAAAGGATTCGTCCAAGAAATCACTTAGATAATCAGATATACTTTCTTTCTCATTTTCAAATTCAACGATAATACCTCTACCATAATCTAAGAAACTCATAGCATCTTCATATTCTTTCAGATTAATAAGTGCTCTTGATACTTTTCTACATATTTTTAAAATTTTAAGAACTCCTTCTTCGTCAAGTTCTTCTTGATAATTATTAAATGCCTCAATTAAACTAATTGGCCTAATTGGCCACTTTTTATAATTATTAAATGCCTCAATTAAATTAATTGTCCACTTTTTTAATTCAGTTTTATGTATGTCTATATCATCTGCGAAATCTGATAAGTCTTCATCAGTATTATCGTTCATATAATTGTAAAGATCTATCGTTTCAAGCAAACTATCAAGGTAATCGCAATAGTGAGCTGCCAATGAATCGAAATCTCCTTTTTCTCCATCTGACTCATAAATATGCATTTTTAAACCAATCAATCCTATGTAGCATAACAATTTATGATCTAGACTCATTTCAGTCTGGTTGTCAGACAACAATTCTTCTATGAAGTTGATACCTTCCGAACACTTTTCTTCCTCAAAGAATTGCCCTATTTGCTCTCTTAAGGAATCTATATCTAAACTATTGTACTTGATGCTATTAGACATAATTGTGATTTGTTTTAACAGGGTGTTGTTGAGCTATTAACTTACAGCATTTAATGCATTAAAATTACGACATGAAAAGAAACCTGACGCTCCATACCGCTCCGACAATAAGACCTATCCAAACGATAGCACCTACTGGCATAGGGAATCGAATTCCTTCAAAACTCCTAAAACTTATAGGTCTGCATATCCACCAGGAAATATCTGAAGGATCTACTCGTTCAATAATCATTTCCAAAATAATGTCAAAGATTTTAATGGCAGCCCAAACTACAAGAGCCCAGGCACAAATAGGTTTCAGTGTTGTACACCAAAATTCTGTGAAAGTAAGAATCGTATTCATTATAATAAGTTTTTGAAGTCACCATTTGTCTATTTCTTTTTTACATCCAAGTCAGACATATTCAGGGCATTGGCTTTGCGGAGGGAGATTCCGAACAATCGCATGAAGGCATCTTCCACTTCCTGGCCTCGGTTTGCTATGACGGGGTTGTTGTAGATGGAGGCTACCTGAACTGTCATTCCGGGTTCAATGACAACTCCGTTGCAGATTTTCCTGCGTTTGGTCGTTATGATGAATAGTGCCATAAATCGCTGAGTTTTAGTTAACAATATTTTCAGAGGGCTTGCTTTTTATTGCATTTACACAAAATTCGGCAAATAGTTTGGTTTTCGCGAACTCAAAATCAGCTCAAATTGAGGACGGGCTGAGGTTGTCTAGGAAAATGCTATGCCGTTGTCTTGAAACAGGGTTGATTAATTGAGGGCGGTTTGACGGAAAATGTTTATAATTGATGTGTGAAAGATGTGTAAAGATGAATAGTCAAGGAAAAGATAATAGATTCAATGTGCTGTTTGTATGCCATGGGAATATATGCAGGAGCCCAATGGCGGAATTCATTCTGAAGGATATGGTCAGGAAGGCAGTCGCTGAGGCTGAGAAAAGTGGTAAGGATGAAGGAGTGAGTGTCAAAGGGCCTGATTCTCCTGTATCGTTGTATGTGGAGAGTGCGGCTGTGTCCAGAGAGGAGATTGGGAATCCGATATATCCGCCGGCAAAGAGATGCCTTTCGGGGCACGGGGTGCCATTTGATTCTGGAAAGACAGCAAGGCAGGTGGTGGCTGCGGATTATGACAGGTTTGACCTGATCGTGTGTATGGATGAGTGGAATGTAAGGCTGCTGAAGAGAATCATATCTTCAGATCCTTTTGGGAAGATAAGGCTGATGATGTCGTTTGCGGGAGTTAACAGGGATGTGGCTGATCCGTGGTACACGGGGGACTTTGAGAAGACTTATCAGGATCTGATAGTTGGCTGTAAGGCGCTTTGGGAGCAAATCAGTGAGAAAAAATGATGGTGTAGAGTGCTGGTTGAGAAAAATTTTACGATATTTGCGTTACGAGAATTTCGTTACGAACTTTTCGTAACGCATTTTTCGTAATGTATATTTGATGGATAATCAGATGGTTATTTAATAGTTTGTGTTATGGCAGGATATATCAGCAACCCATTTATCATTGCGGGCTATGAGGCTCCAGAGTATTTTTGTGACAGGAAAAAGGAGACTGAAGGCATCCTGGAAGCATTGCGCAACGGCAGGAATGTCACCCTTACATCGCCGAGAAGAATAGGAAAAACGGGGCTGATTCTGCATTTGTTCCATCTTCTGAAAAAGCAGAAGAAGGGCACAATGACAATATACATAGACCTGTTTCCTACCAGTAGCCTCTCAGATTTTGCAAAGTTGTTTGCAGACTCAGTTCTGGGGCAACTGGACTCAAATCCTGTTAAGTTGTTCAAAAAAGTGGTCTCCGCATTCAAATGGATACGCCCGAATATGACTGTGGATGAGATTACAGGGCAGCCTAAGCTGGGGCTGGATATTGTACAGGGAACGGAAGACCGTACCATAGAGGAGGTTTTCAAGTATCTGAAAGAATCCGGCAAGGAATGTTATATAGCTTTTGACGAGTTTCAGCAGGTGGCGCAGTATCCGGAAAAGAATGTGGAGGCTCTGCTGAGGACTTATATCCAGAATATTCACAATGTGCATTTCATATTTTCCGGCAGCAGGAAGCATATGCTCAGCGAAATGTTCCTGTCGCCAAAGCGCCCTTTTTACCAGAGCGCTTCTTCAATGTCTATAGGGGTTATCGCTGAGAAAGAATACTGGAATTTTGCGGCTTCTTTCTTCAAAGAGCAGGGTAGGGAGCTTCCCGAAGATGTGTTTCACTTGATTTATGAAACATACGAGGGTTATACCTGGTATGTGCAGAAGGTGCTTAACCAAATGTACGGCAAGGCAGGACGGGAAGTCAATTCCAATCTTGTTTATGATGCAATAGCTGAAATACTTAAGGAAAACGAGTATTACTATCAGATGCTTCTTAAAATGTACAGCAACGGGCGAGGCAAGCTATTAAAGGCTATAGCTCAGGAGAAGAAGGTCAAGGAGATTACTTCGGGAGCATTCATAGCAAAATATGATTTGACTGCAGCCAGCAGTGTCAAGAGCGCATTGGAGCGTTTGCTGGACGATGAGATTATTTATCAGGAAGACGATGGCTATATAGTCTATGACCGTTTCTTTGGCCAGTGGCTAGCACAAAACTAATCGTACTTGGAAGAAATTATTTTTTCTTAACTTTAAGCATTGAAAAAACGTTTTGTTATGAAAAGGATTCTTATGAGCATTTTGTTATCGTTGGCCTTCTTCGGGATGTTGAAGGCTCAGGATGAGGGCCGTACCTGGCTCAAGCGTTACAATATAGATCCTATGAACGACAATCCTGTCTTTACGCGTCCTAATAACGAAAGAGACGAGGAAAGGGTTATGGGAGCAGGCATCTGCATGAACGACGGCCTTGCCTACAACCGCCGTTACTATAATTTCGGAAGAGATTGGCATTATGAGCCGAAACTCAGTCTATGCCAGGAGGAAGAAGCTGTCTTTCCAAGAATTACGGGAGAATATATGAGCAACGAGGATAATATGCATATATCCACTGCCGGGCAGATTCTCAAATACGGAGTTATCCCAACAGATTTCGGATGTATTGTGGCTTACCGAGTATGGGGATGGGGAACAGACGGCTATGAGCAAGTAAACCATTATTATGCAACATTCGACCATAAAGGCAATCTGATAGACGCTTTCTATGCCGGCCACGGAGAGTGGATGAACGAGATTCTCAAGGCTGAGCCGCACGGCAACTATAGCCCAAGAGAAAACTTTGGAGGAGGAAGCATGCAGTTCTCTGAAGACAACAAAACCCTCACAAAGACAGACTATTACTACTTCAAGACTCCAGACGATAAAAGCGACCAGTGGTTTGACACAACCGTAATCAACATCTCAGATGAAGGCTTCTTTACCCAGGCTTCACGAGTTCAAAAAGGAAAGCCAGAAGTAAACAAGATCGCCGAGGAACTTTATGATCTTGAAACTCTTCCTCTCAGCGACAAGAATGCCATCAAAAAGTGGAATGCCTTTGTAAAGAAGACCAAGGGCAAAGATCTTTTCCGCGAAAGGATAGACAGAGACATCCTCAAGCTTTACATCAGCCGTCAGCAGGAGTTTATGGCCTGGACTACAGCCAACAAGAAGGAGAGTGTGCTGATAACGGCTCTGGTTCCAGGGCTCAAATACCTGTCGGGCTATTGCGGTACAGGTGCAGCCCAAAAGCTCTATGTCAAGGGCTTGGAAGACTGCAAAGACAATGTTGTCAAGAACTACTGGAAGAACCTCAAGACAATCCGCGGCATCTGGTACTACGAATAGGGCAGCGCCGAAACATTACCTCTTTGGAATACGCTTTGCCATGCCGATGGCGCCGGTAGGGCAGACCATACGGCAGAGGTGGCAGCCTACGCATTTCTGGCCGATTATCTTGGGCTGGCGATCTTCTCCGAATGAGATTGCCTGGTGTCCTCCGTCGCGGCAAGAGACGTAACATCTTCCGCAGCCGATGCAGACTGTGCGGTCAACAGTCGGGAACACCTTGGTGTCTCTATCCACTTGTGCGGTGGTTGCAAATGTTCCAATCTCTTCTCCTACAATCTCGTCAAGACGGGATATGCCTCTTTGCTTCATATAGGTGAGAAGGCCTTCCTTCAGGTCATCGATTATCCTGTAGCCGTACTCCATAACCGCCGTGCAGACCTGGGTGTTGCGGCATCCTAACTGGATGAATTCCAGAGCGTCTCGCCAGGTGGCTATTCCGCCGATTCCGGAAAGCTGAGGGTTCTTGATCAGATGATTTTGTGCCATTTCAAGTATGAACCTCAGAGCGATAGGCTTGACAGCTTTTCCGGAATAGCCGGATACGATTCTCTTTCCGTCTATTTGTGAGCCGGTAGACATTGTTACAGACTTTATGGTATTGATGGCGGAAATACCATCTGCTCCGCCAAAGTGAGATGCCAGGGCAAATCTGCCCATAGAATCCACGTTAGGAGTCATTTTAGGAATAACAGGAATCTTAACAGCTTTCTTGACATATGAAGTGTAGATGGCTACAAGTTCAGGATTCTGCCCAACGTCGCTTCCCATTCCGGACAGTTTCATCTGCGGGCAGGAGAAGTTGAGCTCAATGGCATCCACTCCCGCCTCTTCAGCCATAATTGCCAAGTCTATCCACTGCTGCTCGGTATTGCCCATAATGGAAGCCACCACAATCTTGCTTGGATAGTTGCGCTTTAGGCTACTCAGTATCTGGAAATCAACGTCTGCAGGATTTTCTGACAGCTGTTCCATATTGCGGAATCCTGCAAAGCTTCCATCTGGATTCTTGACTACATCAAATCGCGGAGAAACTTCCTTTATTTCCTCAAGGCAGATGGTCTTGTAAAATACTCCGGCCCATCCTGCTTCAAAGGCCGCTGCCACCATCTCATAGTTGGTGCAGATTGCAGAAGAAGCCAAAAAGAACGGATTTTCGCACTTCAGCCCGCAGAACTCAATCTCAAGAGAAGGCTCAGGAGTTTTTTTGTCTTTCTCTGCGATGGTTTCAGGATACTGCTCAGCGATGATCTTTGCTATCTCTCTGATTCTGATAGGTCTGTCGTAGTGAATGCAGGCATTCTCGGCGGCAGCCAACTCCTCCTCGGAAGCGTTTTTGATCCACTTCCAGGCATTTGTCGCATTGTCAAACCTCACGGCTCTTACGGCCCTTGCCGGATCGGCATTCTTGCAGGCGGTGCTGCATGGAGCATTTTCGCAGAGCAGACATCTCTCTGCCTCTTCCATCAGATGTAATCTTTTCATATTGCGGTAACTTATTTGATAATTCTATAGTAGTTTTCCTTGCGAGGTTTGGCTGGCCTCGGTTCGCCTTCAGGATAGCCGAGAGCTAGGGCTCCTATGCCTGTAAGTCCTTTCTGGATAAGTTCTTCCGGAATGCCCATCTTGCGCATAAGGGCCTTGCCTTCTTCCGTTGCGAACATCTCCATCTCGCGATTGATCCAGCAGCTGCCAAGTCCTATGGCGTAGGCGGCGTTCATCATATTGCCCAGCACCAGGCTTCCGTCCTGGATAGAGTTCCGCCATTTTTCGGGGTCTGATCCGAACACCAGCACAATGGTAGGGGCTCCGTAGTAAGGGTCTGATGAGGTACCGAGAATCTTGGCGTTCATCTTCATGAGTTCTTCTCTGATTTCCGGATTCTGCACCGCCACTATCCAGGAATCCTGGATGCCCATTCCGTTAGGGGCGAATGTTCCGGCTTCAAGCACGGCTTTCAGTTCCTCGTCCTTAATCTGCTCCTTCTTGTAGCTGCGGACGCTTCTCCTTGACTTTAATGCCTTAAGTACAACGTTATCCATAATCTTGTCTGTATTATCATCTTGAGCGTATGATACTGACGTTGCCAGAATCAATAGCGCTGCTATGATTGCGAGTTTTTTCATCGGCGATGGTGATATATATGTTATTGCTTTTTTGCAGCAGGTTTCTTGGCTGGGGTTTTCTTTACCGTTTTCTTTGCGGTTTTCTTTACGGTCTTTTTTACAGCAGGTTTCTTGGTGACGGTCTTGAAGGGCAGACGCTGCTGAGGGCTTTCAAGGTCAAGCAGATAGCGTTTTGCCCCCAGTCCTCCGCCGTAGCCGGTCAGGCCGTCGTCGGATCCTATGACTCTGTGGCAAGGGATTATGACAGTGATGGCATTGTCTCCGCAGGCGTTAGCGGCTGCCCTTACGGCTTTAGGGTAACCGGCCATTGCGGCTATCTCTGCGTACGACACGCTTTTTCCGTAAGGTATGTCCATAAGACTTTTCCATACAGCTTGCTGGAATGGAGTGCCGGCCATCTGATAAGGAATGTTGAAGGTCTTGCGTCTTCCGCTGAAATACTGCCCCAGCTGCTTCTTTGCAGAGACAATTACCTTTGACGGCTTTTCCGGGCGAGGCTTTTTTGCTTTTGCCGGCTCAAGGGATATTGCGTTAATCTGTGATGTGTCCGCTGCTTGATTCAATGCAGAATCCTCCGGCAGTATGAATTCAACGTCAAGCGCTTTGGAAAGCCTTGACAAAGTGTCTGCAAGATTCTTGCTGAGTGCCCAGTCGCAGAGGCAGATGTTTCCCTTCTTGGCGGCCAGATAGAGCTTGCCGCACGGGGAATCGTATTCGTAGATCTTTACTTTGACCATAACTTCAGGCATGGCCTTTTATGCCATTTTCCCAAAGTTACGAAAAGTTGCCGAGAAATCAGCAATTTACTTGTAAAGCTGAGCCATATTGTCTATCTCCGCCTTGATTTCTTCCACTAATTTTGCGGGGGAGATGACTTTCACGCCGGAGCCGTAGCGGAGGATCTCCTGCTTGAAGTCATAGGTAGGGGCAAGGAAGTACTGGAATGTGGTGCCATCCTCGTCTTCTCCCTTGACTTTCTGGGAATGGTGCAGCGGCAGGCTCTTGAAGTATTTGGCCTGAGTTGAATCTGCCCAGATCTCTATGAAGCAAGGCTTTATGTCTTTATCGGAAATGATTCCGAAGTATTGGGAGAAATACTCCTCTGCCTTGAACCTATCCGAAACCTGGAGCTTGATTTTACTGATACTTAACTCTAGAATACGGTCCAGAGAATAGATTCTCGGAGAGTCCCAGTCTTGGCTTCTGGCCAGAAGATACCACCGCTGCTTAAATAGCTTCAGGCAATACGGATGTGCTGTAAACGAAGACGAATAATCTTTGAAGAAACTTTTGTATGTTATCTCAAGGGCCTTTTTGCCTTTGATGGCATCTATGATTACATTCAGCCACTTGCCGCCGGAAGGGATGCTCTCCAGAAGAATCTTGTCGTGAATGCCGGAACTCTCTTCCAGAAGATTGTTCACCTGCAGACAGTCCAGCATCCACTCCCTGAAACTGCCGTCTTCCAGACCGTTAGTGTCTATGTAGTAACCGTCTGGCCTGGTGTAGCTTATCTTTATGCCAAAAGTATCTTCAACGGCAATCCTGTGGTTGTGAAAAGTACGTTCAGAAAGATCCTCGCGAGTTTCGTTCAACGGACTATCTTTCCACTTTCTGTTAAGATCCTTGAGCGTTATCGGGCCAAGAGTCTTGATGGTGCTTATAAGCCAAATGTAACGGTTGAAGTAATGTTGTGCCATATCTTCTTTGTTTTTCCTGATGCAAATATAAGAAATCACTCTGCCAAAAAGTAGCAGAGCAAATTATTGCGCTAAAAACTCATTATTTTTGCAAAAAATATTTCTTATGGCAGGACTGAAGGTTTATTTTGCAGGCTCAATCCGTGGTGGCAGGGCGGATGCTGCTCTCTACAAGCGGATTATAGAGTATATCCAGAAAACGGACACTGTTCTTACGGAGCACGTGGGGGATCTGAGTTTGAGCAAGAAGGAAGGCTCAACTCCCAAAGGTTTTTCAAAGGGAGAAAAGGATGTTGCCATCTATCTTCAGGATACCGGCTGGCTCAGCGATTCAGATCTGGTGATTGCAGAGTGCACAACTCCGTCTCTGGGAGTTGGGTATGAGCTGGCCTTTGCCGAGAAGCTCGGGAAGCCGGTGCACATCTTCTACAACAGCACAAGGACCACTCTTTCCGCCATGCTCACAGGCGACAAGTACTTCAAAATTCATCCATATAAAGCTGAGGAGGAAATCTATCCAGCAATAGACATTATTCTTCAGCGATAGATTTACAGTATTTTCATTGCAATTGCTGCGCAGGCTTCTGCATCTGCCAGGGCGTGATGGTGATGCTTCAGGCAATAGCCGCAAGCCTCGGCAACGGTCTGCAGCTGATGGTTTTCAAGATCTGGGAAAGCTATCCTTGAAGCCCAGAGAGTATCATAGAAATCATAGTCAGGATAGTCCATTTGGTAGCATTGAAATACAGCCTTCAGGCAACCTTCGTCAAACGACTTGTTGTGGGCCACAAGCGGCAGAAATGGGCTTCCGAGTTTCTTTGCATCTTCATCGCTGAGGATGATCCTCTTCTCAACCTTTTTCCAGACTTTTGGAAAAACAGGCGCATCTTCCGTATCCTCACGGCATAGCCCGTGAACTTGCGTGCAGAACCAGTTGTAGTAATTTGGCTCGGGCTGAATAAGCGAATAAAACGAATCCGAAATCTCTCCGTTTCTGACAATTACAACGCCCACACTGCAAACGCTTGTACTCTCGAAATTAGCCGTTTCAAAGTCTATTGCCGCAAAATCTCTCATATCAATTCCAAATATACTCGTTTTATTTTAGTAGAAAAGCATTGTCTTCTATGATAATTTCTGTCTCAAATTTTCGTACATATATGAAATCTGTGATGGCAAATTCCATATGGTCAAAAAGATTATGAAAAGCACTGGTAAGATTCAGGTCTTTTGTCAATTCACGGTCCAGTCCTTCATTCCAGTTCGGAGGCGGGCAGTCCATACCTATCAGGCTCTCAAACGATTCTCTTTCGTTTGGCAGAGTCAATACCGGCAGCGTTACACCGTTCTCATACAACGGATTCCAGCCGCTGTCGCATAGGGCATACCATAAATCCTGCCTGTCTTCTCCTTGAACTGGATGCAGTTCCGGATAATCATACCCAAGAAAGCATTTGGCAATAAGCCTTGTTTCCTCACTAAAGTCTTTATTGTCCTTTATGCTGTTCCAGATTCGCTGAGCCTTGTCGTACATTTGGCGCAGGGCTTCAGTAAGGGCATCGTTGAAAGCAATGATATCCGGAAGTATCTCTTCCTGATGAGCTAGCACCCTTCTGTTTATCAGCTCTTTTCGTAAAGAAAGCAAATACTTGAGATTAGTATAGTCTCCTGTAGAGTCTTCATAATTCAATATGATTTCTCTCTCGATAGCCTGAATGTCATAATTATTAATATCCATCATAGTTCATCAATTTGCGGCAAAGGAAATGCATTTCTCTGCTAAATTCAGGCAGAGCAATTATAGCCAAGAAAAACTAGCACCAGTCTTTTACTCTTTTTTTTACACTGCCTGTTTATGGCAGAGAGAGGGGGCATCTTTGTCGCTGAGAAGAACTAAGCATTATGAAAAAAGAACGTAGATTAGAATTGAAAAGCATTGAGAAACAAATATTTGAGACGGCAAAAATGAAAGATTTTTGGGACGAGCAAGACTCTTGGACGGATGAAACAAAACACAAGCTTAAATATTTGCTGAAAAAGAGATGTGAACTCCTTAACGAGATGTTTGAAGGCAGCCAGGAAGAGGTTGAGCGTTTCAGGAAAGTTAATGACCTGCTCTGTAATCTCACAAAGAAAATGCACTCAAAGGCGTTAAACCTCTATAGAAACCTTTTGAAGAGCGGGTATGATCCTGATTTTGACGATGATATAACCTTAGAGGCCACACTTAAGTATGACTTGGATGCTGATTGTGATTTTCTTTACGATGAAAACAAGCCGGATGAGTATGGTTCAAGGTACTGGACTATTATGGCTATTTTAAATATTTTGTACGAAGAGTCTTATACATCTGAATGTGCTTTTTGCAATACGTCCTATGTGTTGCGCCACAACTTGGATATGACTCCAGAAGAATTAGGGCTGGATGATTTTCTGGATGACGGGAAATCCTGGTTTGAAGCTCCTCTGGACAGGCCGGAATTCAAAGATATTTGTATATGCCATGCAATCCACGACTTGTGCTGTCATAAGTCATATTCCATTCCAGACCTGCTCAAAATGAATAATTTCCGGATAGATATAAATATTGCCCATCAGCATTCAGTAAACATAGATGGTGAGCGTAATTCATACATAATCAGGCAGTAGTTATGACAATTAATAAAAAGGAAAATAACGCAAGAAGGCATCGGCAAATGTTGTTTCACAAAGAATGGGCAGAACGCCAGTGGAAAAAAGCTTTCAACGATGACTGGGATTATGAATATTTTCTGGAGTTCGTAAGAGCAAAGCTTATTACTATGGAAAGATACAATTCTCATCTGGCATATGTTGTAAACGGTTCAAACTATGGCTGTCAGATTAAATATGCCATCAGAATGATAGACATCATCTTAGAAGAAGGTGGGAAGAATGATTATTCCAGAAACACGGATAGTTCAATCATTCCTGACCCTGGAAAATTCCGCCATTATGTAAATATGCGTAATAGAAAACGTATTCCACGCCCCGACGACGGTGGAATCTCATTTTGGTCAGATGCCCAAAAGCTCCGCTTTGACAAGGCCTGGATGCTGCTCTGGAAGATTCTGTCTGAAAGGCTTATGACTTGGGGCGACTGAAATAGCTAGATTCACATATATTAACCCATATACCAAAAACATAAAGATTATGAAACGAATAGCACCCAACCCATCCGAGCTGGCATTCCGGGAATACTGGGACAATTTCGGATATGAACAAGAATCTATGACCTTGCAACAGAAAATACTCCGTCTTGGAGTTTTTGTCAAAGAAGGAGGCAAAATCTCTGATGTGCTGGATATTTACCTTATAGGCAGAGACAATTATGATCAGCTGAGAGCTATTCAGTGGATGTTTTTCCGCTATCTGACTTATACGATGAACGCCGGAATACCACTAGCAACTTATGAGGGCGGGACTCTGGCACAACGAATAAGATGTCTTGACAAGGAAGAACTCATTGAACTGCTTGAATTAGAATTGGACCGTTGTGTAACTCTTGACCCCAGCGGCAATTATGAAATCGATTATGAAAACTTGAGCAGGCCTGAAGATATGCATCTCTACAACATTGAAAGGAGGCATTGGCTGGCTAACCCTGATGAAACCGTATCAGCCTACTTCGGGAAATCTCGCCGATGGAGTTATCTCCAGCCACCATTATGGAATAAACAAGAAACAAAGTAACCTCCACGCAAACCCCAACCAAAACATAATATTCGCGATAACAATGATTGACAACAAAGAACTCCTCAAACTTGAACAGGACATTCTCAGCATTTATGGAGATGGCAACCCTTTCAATAACCACCAGGTTTTTATGGCCACTGGACTCAAGTCTCTTCTTGAAAAGAGAAAATATCTGATAGACACAGGTATAAGAGAATCTTCCAGCATAATGGATTTGGGTCTTGCAGATGAATTATTTCAGTTCAACAATAGCCTGAGACTTTTCCTTGAAGGCATCTACGATACTTTCCGCAACATTATTGAAGAAACGAAGTATGTCAACCAGCACTTATTCCAGTTAAGTGTCTATATGGCGGACTGTCCGGAAAGCATGAAGCAACGGAATGAATACGGTTGCAGTCTATGGGATATCTTCAACAATAAATTATTCATCGATGAAGACTTTTACGCTACACCGCTGATTCAGAACAAGCTCTTCGATATGACTTCTATTGGTTACCAGGATGTTGACGATAAGTCTTTTGAGGAGGAAATGAAACTCTCCCGCCCATTAGCCCACTGGAACTGCAAAGGACAGACCTCTCCTAATTTGAACGAACTGGAGGTAATCCGCCCCGTTGAAGCCTTAATCAAGAATACCTGCTTCGCCATTACAGACTTTGCCTACTGCCGCAATTTCAGGGCAGAAATAAACATAAGCCTAGAATGATAAGTGGAATAATCTTGACTAGCTTCAGAGATGAATTCAGTTTCTCCGGTTAATCAGGTTCACTACAACCTTTATCATAGTGTCCATCTCATCGGTCCGGCTCTCTGCAATCATCAGAGTAAGAGCCACAAGAGATGCATCAGCGATGCGCTTAGACCCGTCTAGGCGATAGAGAATGCCGTTTTTCTGCATAAACCAGAGGAATAGGGTAGCGGCTATTCGTTTATTGCCATCCACGAAAGAATGGTTCTTTACCACCAGATAAAGCAGCATAGCGGCCTTTTCCTCAATACTAGGATACAGATCTTTTCCGTCCCAGGTCTGGTATATCTGCCCGATGCTGCTGTGGAAAGACGCATCTTTCTCTACCCCGAATAGACTGCTTCCTCCAAATTTCTCCCTAAGGCTCTTTATGGCTTCCATTGCATTCTCGTAAGTGGCGTGAAACCTCTCCGGAGCTGTTGTGTCTGTAATCTTCAGATTCTGATAGTCGTAAGAATCAAGAGTGTCAAGAGCATAAGTGTAATCTCGAATAACATCAAACAGCCCTACAGCCTGATCGGATGTTAGCATCAATTCCTTACTGAATACATTCTCTAGCAGTCCAACAGCCTTTTTGAGTTCTTCATATTTCTGCTCTGACACTACACTGCGGTTTACAGCATACCCTTTAAGCATATACTGCTTGATTATTCTAGTAGCCCAAATCCTAAATTTGGTTGCTCGGATTGAGTTTACACGGTAACCGACCGAAATTATCATATCCAGATTATAGAATACAACAGGACGGTCTGAATTTGCAATTTGCATTTTTTGCAAAGTGCTTTTTTCTGATAATTCTCCTATATCCAATATTTTGTTGATATGCCTGGATATACCAGATACGTCAACACTAAATAAAGAAGCAATAGCCTTCTGTGTTGCCCAAATGGTCTCTCCCGAAGGATCAACCATTGCCTCCATCTTTACCAATCCATCATCAGACTGATAAATCACAATGTCTTTTCTCTCTTCCATACGCTCCTAGTTTCTAGCAACAAAAGTAAGAATTATTTTAGTACTAAACCTTTGTTGACTTATATAATTAATCCCTTTGGACAATGAAATCGAGAGTCTTACGAACCAGTTCCATTGTGGAATAAGGAACCCGAAAATAAAGACGGCTTTCTTTACTGCCCCGATGGCACCAAACGCATAGCAGACGCCACTCTTGTTGCCCTTACTCTCATGCTAGCCGTCAGCCATCCGGATGAAATGTCCACGATGGTGAATTTAGTAGAGGGGGTTAATTATTTTTTAATTTAATATGTTTGATTGTCCTGAGATTTAATACAATCATTAATTATGAGCATTACATTGGAAAACAACTCTAATATCTCACTTGGAGAATCTTTGGGTTCAAAGTATTTCCAAATAGCCCAATCTTTGTTACTTCCCCCGCTTGGTAAATATGTTTCTAATTTTTTCTTGAATGACTCTGGAAATCCTGGGTTTCGATTTTCAAATGCTACCTGACAATAAATCTTTCTATCGGCGACTTTTATAGCGTCTGAATCTTGGCTAATGGTGACTTCAATTTGTTTTTCATCAATTTTTAGATTAGGACGAATAGTTATTAAGCACCATTTTCCGTTGGTTGTAGCTTTTTCCTGCGAATCTATGTAGGAGTTCTTCTGGATAAAATCATTCTTTTTCGCTTCAAGCTCACTTTTTTGCCGTTCTATTTGAGAATCTAAAATGAGTTCATCAAATTGATTAGCCAATTTGTTTATAGAATTCCGTTTTTCCTCAAAGAAAGTGATTTTCTCTTCGGGCGTTTTATTTTCCAAATCCTTGTCAAAATGATTCAAAATTTGTTCTTTTATATTCATAATCAATAGTTTTTGATTGTCGCGTTCAAAATAAAGGCCCTTTAAATAGTCAATATATTGAAAGATCGCAGAATCAATAAGAGCTTCTTGTTTTGGATTAATACTAGGATAAATATCTTGTAACCAAGAAATGATATCTTCTTTGAAAGAAAGTTTTATAAATCTGGATTCAAACTCTTTTTTTAAGTCTTCTTTATTATTATCCGTTTGCTCTGGATTTTTCCAAGTTTGATCATCAGGGTCTCTATTAATAGTAGATGGCAAGTAAATGACGTATATTTTTTTCTTGTCATAACCTTTATTGATATTTTTTGTTATGTATCTATATAGTTGACCAGGTTGATCATTTGCATCATATATTTTATTCTCAATTATTATCGAATAACCGTTTATGTTAGGATCTCTTATCCATAAATCTATTCGGTCCGTTTCTGCAGGTTCAACCTTAATAGTATTAAAAACAATTTTGGAAAATGTTGTTTGTTGTTCTTCTTTTTTTGCTTTCTCTTTCTCTGCCACATATTTAAGAAATTGTTTTACAAAAGGATAGTCATTATCTTTATTGTATTGAAGAAGCTTGCATAATATTCGACTGTGAGCGTTCTCATTAATATGAAGTTCATCAATAATATTAAAACTATAAGGTAGTTTCTCTTGCTCTGTAATGATATAATCGTTTAACTTATCAGCAAAATCCAATAATTGTTTTATTTCTTCCATATCATAAATAACTTCAAGTCTCAATATCTCTTTAAATGATTTCATTAGTCAATTATCTCGAATGTGAAGTCTGTTGGATAGCAGCAGGCTTTCTTGTAGTCAAAACCGTAGATTCTCATATATTGTTCTCTGATTTCAGCCGCTCCATTGTAGAATGGGTTCTGGGTGTGGATTTTGGTGGTTACTATAACTTCCATATCGGGAGTAAGGACAGTGCCGTTTACTCTTTTGATTCTTTTAGGTCTGATTTTGAATACTTTGCTCATGATCTTGATGTTTTTGGCGGTTGATTGTTCTTTAAAAACAAAGTTCTAATCTATCTCTGCAAAAGTTAGGCAGAGTCAAGGGGTTGCTTTGTGGTGGAGTCTGGTTTTAACGCGGAGGTTGAATCTATTGCTTTCTTTGTGGAGTCTCTGGCTATGGTCTTTGTGCTGTCTTGGGCTGAGTTTTTTATTGTTGTGTCTTTCAGGATGATAGTGTCCTGCGGGAAGGTGATTGGGATAGGGTCGCCGAGGAAGTGGGGCTTCTTGCCAAAGAGGATGTCAAGGACAGCTTTGGTGCGGGCAAGCTTTTCACGGAAGTACATCCGGATGCGCCAGAATCTGGAGATGGTGTTTCTGGAGTTGAAGGCAACGGCGTTGATGCCAAGATGGTTGCAGATGTAGAGGGCTCTCTGGTTGTGGAACTTCTGAGATATAATGGTGATGGAGTCCTGCCCAAAGACCTTCTGGGCGCGGATCATAGAGTCGAAGGTGCGGAAACCGGCATAGTCAAGCACAATGCAGCTATCAGGAATGCCCTTGGAGACGAGGTCGTTTTTCATGTATTGAGGCTCGTTGTAGGACTTGTGGTGATTGTCGCCGCTGATAAGGACAACCTTGATCTTCCCAGCTTTGTAGAGGTCTACCGTGGCTCTGATGCGGTTGACGTAGTAGACGTTAGGCTTTCCGGTACGGCCAAGAGGGCTGGTGCCAAGAAGCAGGCCAACGTTGTTTTTAGGGATGTCGTTTACGTTGTCAAAGATCTTGCCCCTGGAGCTTTTCACAACAATGTGGTCGCACCAGACAACTATCACGATGCCGATGACGCAGAGAAGGAGGAATATCTTGAAGAGCCTTTTCATGCTGTAAAGCGTTCTTTTTTGTTTTTTGCCTTTTTCTTCAGCGATGGCTATGAGTTGAGGATCTGGGTGGCAGCGTTCTTGGTGTCAACCTTTTCAATGATGCGCTCAAGGATGCCTTTATCGCTGAAGATGAAGGTTCTGCGTAGGGTGCCTATAGTGGTTTTGCCATACATCTTCTTCTCTCCCCAGGCGCCAAAATCTTGGAGCATCTGGGTAGTGGTGTCGGCAAGAAGAGTGAATGGAAGGTCGTACTTGGACCTGAAACCGGTGTGGGACTTAGGACTGTCTTTGCTAACGCCAACAACGTTGTAGCCAGCCTTGGTTAGGGCGGCGTAGTTGTCTCTGAAACTGCAGGCCTCGGCAGTGCAGCCGGAAGTGTTGTCCTTTGGGTAGAAATAGATGATGGTTTTCTTGCCTTTTCCGATGAAGTCTTTGCTGTTTACAGTGTTGCCGTCCTGGTCCAGAACCTCGAATGACGGCATTTTGTCTCCGATTTTGAGCATATTGATTGTTTTTTTATTCTTGGTTTCTTTCCCAAAGTTACGATTAATTGTTTGCAGTTCTATGCGTGGACGGGAGAAAATATGATTAAATTTGCTTTGGTATTAATATGCATTTTATGAAGACGATTTTAAGTTTTTCCATTATCCCGATGCTGCTGAGTCTTTTTTCTTGCTCTGAAGCCAAGTATATTGATATGGATGTAACGGAGTTCAGCCTGCTTCTGAAAGAGAACGAAGCGGCTCTGATTGACGTCAGGACTCAGTCTGAGTACGATGAAGGCCACATTGCAGGGGCTGTGAACGTGGATTTTTACAACAAGTCTTTCCTCCGTCTGGTGGAGGATGCTTATCCTAAAGACAAGCCTCTGGCAGTTTATTGCCGCAGCGGAAAGCGCAGTGCAAGTGCCGCAAAACTGTTAGCTGAAGCGGGTTACATTGTTTATAACCTGAAAGGCGGCTATATGGCCTGGACAGAGGCCGGGCTTAGGGTTACTAAGTACGAGGTAGAGGTGTTTGAGACAAAGAACGGCTCTCCGGTAGCAATATGCCTGATAAAGCACGGAACGCTGGAGATCGAGTATGACGGCCTGACTATCCACGTGGATCCTGTGGGCGAGTACGGAAAGCATACTGACTATGCAATCGAGTTCCCTAAGGCAGACGTGATTCTTGTAACTCACGAGCATCCAGACCATCTGGACGATGCCGCCATAACGGCTTTGCAGTCAGACAGCACGCTTCTGATACTCAACAAGACAAGTGCAGACAAGATTGGCAAGGGAGAGGTAATTGCCAACGGACAGAGCCGTGAGCTTCCGAAGGGGATTCTGCTGGAGGCTGTTCCGGCATACAACACAACTCCAGGAAGAGAGATGTTTCATCCGAAAGGCAATGGCAACGGATATGTGCTTACGATAGACGGGCTGAGAATATATATTGCTGGAGACACGGAAGATGTGCCTGAGATGGCTAAACTGAAAGATATAGATGTAGCGTTCCTGCCTGTGAACCAGCCTTATACTATGACCGTAGAGCAATGCGTGAATGCCGCCAATATGTTCAAGCCAAAGGTGCTGATACCATATCACTTCAGCAAGACGGAAATGAGCGGCCTGCCGGGAATGCTTCCGGATATCAAGGTTCTGTTGCGCCAGATGCAATAATCATTGGATTTTTGCTCTGCCGCTTAAATCGCTGAATAACAGCGAGATGTTAAAAGTCCTTCCATCGAAAATACGGGAAGGACTTTTGCTATATTTCTGAATGTGAGACTTTTAAGTGGCAGGGCAAAAGCGCGGTGTGGCTTTATTATTCCTGCTTGTTCTGATCTTCTTTTTTGTCTAATGGGGTCTTAGGTTTCTTGAAATACTCCCAGATGGCCCAGGCAGCAATGACTATCATAAGCAAGACTGCGGCTACAGCATAGAACTTGGTGCCGTGCGTCAGGCTCATCCATATCATAAAGTAGTTGAAGACAAAGAGAATAGCTCCGCCGAGCAGAAGGATGAGCACGGCCGGAAGGATATTGCTTTTGTCTGAGACGGTTATCTTCTTTTTCCTTACAAGACGATATACGGAAATTGCTGGGAAGAACGCAATCAAAAGAGAGAAGAACAGTGCTATGTTCCTTTTCAGCTTTCTGCTGGCCTCTGCCTCTTCCGTCTGCTTTTCCATCTTTTCTATTTCCGCCTGCATCTTCTGGAACTGGACGTTGGTGTCTGCTCCGTACATCTTCAGAAGGTCTTCTTCCGTAGGATTGGTCTCAGCGATGGTTTCCTTAATTGAAGCCACGTCTATTCCTTCTGTGCCGGACTGATTTGTCTGGGCTAGGGCAAATGAAGAGAAGAAGAGAGCGGTGATTATGAAGAAGAAAGAGGCTTTCATTGTATAAGTTTGATATAAAAGTGATTAGTGTTCTAAAATGTGGTAGATAGTTTGCGGGGAAACTGTTATCTGAGCAACACCAGGTGGTCTCCCTCGTGGAGTATGGTGTTGCCGTTAGGTATGATAGTTTCGTCTCCTCTGCGAATCAGAATGATAATGCCGGTTCCGGGAACTTCTTTGATCTTCTTGCCTATTCTTCGGCTGGTTGGCTTGATGGTTTTTTCCAGGAATATAGCGTCTGAGCCTTCAAAGGCCTTGGTTACTAGAATGGCCTTGTCGCCTGGCATCAGCATAGTGTCCCCTCTGGCGATTATCTGATCCTTTCCTCTTATAATCAGGGCAATGAGAACGTTCTTAGGGAAGTCTATCTCATGAACTCGTTTTCCGCAAATGTGGCTTTCGGGATTGATCTCAATCCAGCTGAAATGGAGAGTGTTGTCTTCTGTATAGTCGTTGAAGCTCTTGAGCACGTTGCTGTGCTTGTCTATCATATCCAGCTTCTTGGCAGCCCACGGTATCAGAGAGCCCTGGAATGCAATCGAGATAACAACCAGGCAGAATACGATATTGAAAAGATCTTGCTGCACAGTCTCGTCGCCGTTTAAGCACATAATGGCAAACACGATTGCCGAAGCTCCTCGGAGTCCTACGAACGATATGAATGCCATCTGCTTGAAGTCGTATTTCCGGAATGGCGTCAGCACAGCAAAAACGGCTGCCGGCCTTGCAACAAGCAGCAAGAACAGGAATATGAGAATCGCCGGAATAATATCATTAGGCATCCTTGACGGTTCTACCAGCAAGCCAATCAGGAAGAAGGTCATTACCTGCATCAGCTCGTTTATTCCGTCAAAGAAGTTCACGATGGTCTTCTTGTCTTTAAAGTCCTGGTTACCAACGATCATTCCCACCAGGTAAACGCTCAAGTATCCGTTTCCTCCCAGGATGGATGGCAGGGAGTAGCTTGTAACCGCAAGAGCCAGCATGAAGAGGGATATGTAGCCGCTGCCTTTGATGTTGACCTTGTGAAGGGTTAAGCAGGCAATTTGGGCTATTGCCAAACCGCATAAAGTTCCTATTCCTATCTGCATCAGAAGCATCATGGCCAGTTTTCCTCCAGATGCCGTGCCGCTTGCCACTGAAAGCATGGCAATTGTGAGCATATATGCCATAGGGTCGTTGCTTCCGCTTTCAACCTGAAGCATAGGGGAGGTGTTGTTTTTAAGGCCGAGCTTCTTGGTCCTGAGGATGGAGAAGACAGAAGCGGCGTCTGTGGAGCTGACTATCGCTCCGAGAACCAGACTCTCGATAAGTCCCCAGCCAAGCACAAAGTAGCACAGAAGGCTTGTTACGCCGGCTGTTATGATTACTCCTACAGAAGCCAGAAGGCCGGCCTCCGTAACTATGTGCCTAACAGCGCTCCAGCGGGTTCCGAAACCGCCGTAGAACATAATGAATATCAGAGCGCAGGTACAGACGTTATGGGTAAACTGGAAGTCTTCCATCTTGAACGGAATCACATCGGTGACACCGAAGATAGCGCCAAGCAGAAGAAATGCCAGGAGAGCCGGAATCCCCAGGCGAGTGGAAATATTGTTAAGCCCGATGCTTATGAACAATACCAGTGCGCCGATAAGCAGAATGAGAGTAATCATACCCTGCAAAATTACGAAAAATGTCCTTTAGCTATAGGCACATCTTGTAGATGTTCTCCACATCCTGTTTCTGGAGCGGGATAAAACCAGGGAGGGTTCCGCCGTTTACGGCTTTTTCCGCCATTTCTGCAAAGTGGGTTTGGTCTATTCCCAAACTGGTGAGCGTGCTCTTCAGGCCAAGAGTTCCAAAAAGGAAATCGCTGAGGCACTTGATAGCCTTGCGGGCAATGTCCATAGGAGGAAGAGAAGAGTCTATGCCAAAGACGTTTACGCCAAACTGTACGAACTTGTCAACGGTTTCATCGTTCAGGCAGTATTCCATCCATCGAGGAGTAAGAATAGCCAATCCCAGGCCGTGGGTAATGTCATAATAGGCAGACAGCTGATGCTCCATAGGATGGCAGCTCCAAGCCTGGCGTTTTCCACCGTCTATGAAGCCGTTTATGGCCCAGGACGATGTCCACATAAGGTTGGCCCTTGCCTCGTAGTTTTCTGGATCTTTCATAGCTACAGGGGCAAACTTGATGATTGTCTTCATCAGGCCCTCCATAAAGCAGTCTAGCATATAGAGGTCTGTGTTCACGTTGAAGTATACCTCAAATATATGGCTGAGCATATCCGCCGCTCCACAGGCAGTCTGGTAAGGGCTTACCGTAAAGGTGTTTGTAGGGTCCAGGAAAGAGGCCTTAGGCAGCATTGGAGGATACATCGCTCCAATCTTGTCATTAGTTTCAGGATTACTGATCACTCCGCCGCAGTCCATCTCGCTTCCAGTTGCGCTCAGAGTCAGAATGCTTACTATCGGAAGCGCATTCTCCACCGGAACCCTTTTCTTCATGTCAAAGAAGTCCCACGGATCAAAGTCCACTAAGGCCCCTGCCGCCATAAATTTTGTGGCGTCTATGGTTGAACCGCCACCTACTGCAAGCAGCACGTCTATCTTGAGGTCTTTGCACATCTGGGCGCCTTTCCTCACCGATGAAATTCTCGGATTCGGCTCTATACCTGAGAGCTCAAAGACTTCCAGTCCTGCCTCTTTCAACTCTTTCATCACCCTGTCATACAGACCTATACGCTTAATAGATCCGCCTCCGTAAGTAAGCAGCACTCTTTTGCCCCACTTCTTTAGTTCAGGACCTAGATTTTGGAGCTGGTCCTTTCCGAAATATACCCTGCAGGGTATATCGTAAATGAAATCGTTTATCATAATTGTTTTTTAGAATTTCAGCGATTCAACCCAGGCCTTAACATCTGCTTCAGACGCTCTATTCAGGACTTTTCCGGCAGTCCACTTGATAGCAGGATACTGCTCCTTGAACTGGGCATTGGCCTTGTCTACGGTGCTTCCGCCTGAAGTGGCGAAGAACACTACGTTCTTTCCGGAGAAATCGTAAGTCTCAAGGAACGTGTTGATTATGGTAGGTGCAGTGTACCACCATACAGGGAATCCGATATAAATGGTTCCGTAGTCGCCTGCATTCTCAAGGTCTTTCACGATTGCAGGCCTTGAATTCTTGTCTGCCATCTCCACGCTGCTGCGGGAAGTCTTGACTGTCCAGTCGAGGTCGGCTGATGTATAAGGTACTTCAGGCTTGATTTCATAAAGGTCTCCGCCAGTTACAGCGGCAACCTTCTCTGCCAGGGCCTTGGTAGTACCTGTCGCTGAGAAAAATGCTACGAGTGTCTTCATTTGTTTTTCCTCCTGATTGTTCTGAGTCTGTTCTGTTTTCTTGTTCTGTCCGCAGGAAGCAATTACAATTGCCATAGCCGCGAGTGTGAGAAGTATCTTTTTCATAACCTAACAAATATAATGAATTTATCCTTTCAGGGCGCGCATCGCGTTGAGAACGGCCAGGACGGTCACTCCAACATCGGCGAACACGGCCATCCACATTGTAGCGATACCCAAAGTGGCGAGGATAAGCACTGCAACCTTTACTCCAATTGCAAACCAGATGTTCTGCCTGGCTATTGAAAGTGTGCGTCTTGCAATCTTTATGGCAGTGGCGATCTTGGAAGGCTTGTCATCCATCAGCACCACGTCTGCGGCCTCAATGGCAGCATCGCTTCCGAGAGCTCCCATCGCGATCCCGACATCCGCCCTGGCCAGTACTGGAGCGTCGTTGATGCCGTCTCCCACAAATGCCAGGGTTCCTTTTTCCAGAAGCTGTTCAACGATTCTCACCTTATCTGAAGGCATCAGTTCCGAGTGGTATTCAGATAGATTCAGCTTCCCGGCGATTTGCCTTGCAACCTCCTCCCGGTCTCCGGTAAGCATCACGGTATCTGCTATGCCCATAGACCGAAGTTCCGAGATCGCCTGGGTGCTGTCTTCCTTCATCTGGTCGTTGATGACTATGTGGCCGGAATACTCTCCGTTGATTGCAATGTGGATTATAGTGCCGGCGTGGTGGCAAGGATGCCATTTCACTCCGATAGATTCCATCAGTTTTTCGTTTCCGGCATATACAGTGTCGTTTCCGATTCTGGCTTTTGCACCTTTTCCGGCAATCTCCTCAATCTCAGAGACCTGGCATCCGTCTGTGGCTTCCTGCGGAAAGGCATCTCTTAGCGCTCCCGCGATAGGGTGGGTTGAGAAATGCTCCACGTGGGCGGCCAGGTGCAGCAGACGCTTCGAGTCTGAACCGTGACCCTGGTGGCATTCCTGCGAATGAGAGCCGTCTTTGCAGGTATCCGGATGCACGGCTTCTACAGCAAACTTTCCCTGTGTGAGGGTTCCGGTCTTGTCAAATACCACGGTCTTGACCTTGGAGAGGATGTCCATATAGCTGGC
>JAEEGH010000485.1_pt1 | contig 155718 bp, 103 predicted proteins | sample 9134181 | NCBI WGS metagenome assembly JAEEGH01 (sample SAMN16246544, study PRJNA631951) | gut metagenome | biome: gut microbiome; feature: rumen; material: DP-attached | host: Bos | place: Iran: Karaj | collected 2018-10 | reverse complement strand
TCATAGGCAGTCATCATTTCTGACTGCAAAGATACAGATTCAAATCCGTTGACTCGAAAAATCTCTACAACTAACTATATATCAATCGTTTCAAAGAACATTTTTAAGTTTTAACGGGACAGCAGTGCATTAAACCTTAAACCTTAATCACCCACCACCTTCGCCGTTTCCACTTGGAGTACGTCGCCGTTGTAGGGGTCATAGACGAAGGCCACGACTTGGCAGTTTCCAGGCACCCAGTCGGTTTTGGAGAGGTTGATGGAGGCCGCGAAGGTATCGGTGTCGCCGGCGTACAAAAGGGCTCCGTATTGGATCGGGAAGCCGACCGGGTCGGTGATGGCGGTGCGCAACACGTGGTTGTGGACGTAATCCAGAATGTCTTCGCTGCCGTCCTTCTGCGGCTTCACGACACCATCTTCAATGACGTAAGCCACGATATTGAGGGGGTATGGATAGTCCTGCAGCATGGTCACTTTCACGTTGGCTTTCAGGACCATGTCCTCAGGATCATACTCGTTGATGATCTGCACGGCGGCGCGGACCTTCGAGCGGTCGATTTCACGAATGACGGTGGCCCATTGCTCCCTCTGCCATCCACCCGACTTGTAGTTCCGGTTCATGATAGCCGACGGGATGGCATCGATATTGTACGAATCGCCGATCGTGTTGCCCGCTTCGGTGCGGAAGTCGTAGCTGTAGATGCTGCCCTGCGGTTTAGCCAATGCGCCGTAGTGGATGCCCACGGTCACGAGCGTGTCGCCGTACTGCTGGTGCAGGCTTTCGAGGATTTGGTGGCCCTGCGGACAGTTGACGCAGCGGTGTCCGGTGAATTCCTCCACGAGAACCTTGCGGTACACGCTGGCGGGGTCAATGTCAGGGAAATCGACCGTGACCTCTTCGTTGTTCACGATCACATAGTAATCGCCCTCAATCTTGTCGCATCCGGCGAGCACGAGGCAGCCGATCAGCAGGGCGCAAAGGGTTTTCGATATTCTATTCATACTGGATATGTTCTTGAAAAAACAGCGGCAAAGATACACAAATTACGAACACACGCGGCAAGGTTGTCAGATGATGGCGGTCCCGCAGATGAACTCCGACATCATGCGATACAGCTGCCGAAGCCGTTCGTCGTCCAGCTCGGACAATTGCGCCCGCATCACGTTCTCGTCGCGGCGGGCGGCCGGACCGGTCTGCGCCTCCGCGGGCGGCATCACCTCCAGCTTGTCCACGGTTTGGTGCAGCAACGGCAGCAGGATCTCAAACGGCAGACCTTTCTCCTGCAGCAGATCGTATGCGATGCGGCACATCGCATTGCTGAAGTTGCAGGCGAACACGGCAGCCAGGTGCAGCCGCGCACGCTGTGTCTCGGAGACTTCGTAGCATTTCGGGGAGAGTTCCCGGGCCAGGTCCCACATCTGCGACTTGAAACGGCATGCGTTGTCGGACTCTATACAGAGCGGGACTTCCATTGCCCTCATATCCTGCGATTTGGTGAACGTCTGCAGCGGGTATATCACCCCATAGCTGTCGGCATAATCCTTCAGACGCTGGCAGGAGACAGTGCCGGAGGTCATAAAGGCCGCCGGCAGACGAAAGGGGAGCTGCGGCAAAACCGCTTCGTAGGCGTTGTCTGCCAAGGCGAAAACAAAGAGCTGATTGCCGGGCTTCAACTGCCGGATATCGTCAATAGCCTCCGCATCGGACAGCGCCGCTATCCGGCGGGCGTTCTCCATCCTGCGGCTATAGACCTGCGTGACGGGGAATCGCGACGATCCTTGCAGTCGCTGGGCCATCCAGGTGGCCACATTTCCGGAACCTATCAGCGTGATCATCAGTAAACGAAGGTGCTTCCGCCCACGAACTCACGCAGAATGGAGGTTCCCGGGAGTGCGCCGACAGGGATGGTTTTGAAGAACGAGAGCAGCTTGATCAGGCGCATGGCTTCGGCATACTCCGGCACGGTCTCCGGCACGCCGTAGAGAATCGGCATGGCGTAGGGTTTCAGTACCGAAAGTTCGAAAACCAACGAGGTGTTGACCATCACATCCGCATTCTCCTGGTACGGGAAGATGTTCTGTTCCTCGCCGCGCCGCACGCTCGGCCACCGGCGAATGGTATCGACGGCCGAGTAGCCGCGGTAGTTGTAGTCACGCACAATACGGCGTATCAGTCGGTTGTCGGAGGTCGGGATCGGGTTCTGGCGGTCCAACGACAGGGAGGTCAGCGCGGAGACGAAGATCTTGAATTTCAGCTCGTCGGGCACCTGGGCGGTGAGTTCGGGGTTCAGGCAGTGGATGCCCTCGATGACGAGGATGGAGTTTTTGCGGAGCTGGAGCGTGTTTCCGTTCCAGATTTTCTTGCCCTGGGTGAAGTCGAACGAGGGGATTTCCACCTTCTCACCCGTCAAGAGACGGTTCAGGGTGTTGTTGAAGAGCGGCAGATCGATGGCGTGAAGGGATTCGAAATCGAACTCGCCGTGCTCATCGCGGGGGGTCTCGTCGCGCTCCACGAAGAAGTCGTCGACGGATATCGGCACCGGATGGTAGCCGAGGACGGCCAGCTGCACCGACAGGCGGCGGCAGGAGGTGGTCTTGCCCGAGCTGGACGGGCCGCTGATGAGCACCATCTTCACGTTGCTGTTCTGATGAATCATGTCGGCCACACGCGCCAGATGCTTCTCCTGATAGGCCTCGGCCACCAAGACACCACCCTGGATCTGCTGGCCGTCGTTGTATTTGTTCAGGTCGAAGACGTAGGGCACGCCCATCGACGCCACCCAATCCTTGTCCATCTTATAGACGGAGAAGAGTTTCGGGAAGCTTCTGGTTTTGGCCATGGCCTTGATATTCTTCTTGGAAGGCAGTTTCAGGAGCAGTCCCTCTTCGTACTTCTCCAACCCGAAGGTGGTCAGGTAGCCGGTGGAGGGCACCAAGAAGCCGTAGTAGTAGTTGATGCTGTCGTCCAGGTGATAGACAGAGGTGAAGATACGGTCCCTGTTCTTGAAAAACTCGTATTTGTCCTCCAAGCCGTGCGCCTGGAACGCGGCGATGGCGTCGGCGGTGAGCATCTCCTCGCGGACGAACGGCAGGTTACGGAGCACAGTGGCCTTCATGAAGAGGTAGAGCTTCTTGACCAGTGCTTCCGTAATGGGGCCGTCGAGGTTCTCGAGGGTGCAGTAGCGGCCGCCGGAGATGGAGTGCTTGATGTGGAGCTTCACCTCGTGGGGCAGCAGTTTGTCAACCGCGTGGAAGAGCAGGAAGAAGAGGGAGCGCATATAGCCGTTGCGGCCGTATGTGCTGTAATAGTTGAAGAACTCCACCGTTGAAGGTTTGGTGAAGCGGAACGACATGTCGCGCACCTTGTTGTTCACCAACGCACCGAGGAACGGCGCGTCGGGGTCTTGTTTCAGCCCGACTGTCTCGACGAACTCCTGCTGGGTGATGCCGCAGGGGACTTCCACCTGCTGGTCTATGTTCTTGCAATATACGGAAATTGTGGTTTTCATATTCCTGATGATTTTGAAAGTGCAAAGATACATTTTTTCTTTTTCTGTTTTTTGTACACCCCTACCTGTTTTAGGAATCTTTTTTTTTGGTAGTTTCCCATTTTTTTACTACCTTTGCGCTTTTATTGCCAAAATTTGTTTTATCAACAATAAGTACTTATGAGTCAGAGATATAGCGATTACCTTTTTGAAACTTCTTGGGAGATTTGCAACAAGGTGGGCGGCATTTACACCGTTCTTTCCACCAAAGCGGCCACTGTGGTAGAGAGTTACCACGACCAATACATCTGCATCGGGCCGGACATCCCGAAGGAGAACAACGCCGATTTCGTGGAGGATCCCACGTTGTTCAAGAACTGGCGCGACATCGTGGCCCGCGACGGCCTGAAGGTGCGCATCGGCCGCTGGCAGATTGTCGGCTCCCCTGTGGTCTTCTTAGTCGATTTCACCAGTTTCTTCGAAAAGAAGAACGAGATTCTCACCAAGTTCTGGCTTCGCTACAAGCTCGACTCCATCTCCGGGCAGTGGGACTACATCGAGCCCGCGCTGTTCGGCTACGCCGCCGGCCGCGTCATCGAGAGTTTCTACAATTTCTATTGCAGCTCGATGGACAAGATCGTGGCCCACTTCCACGAATGGATGACCGGCACCGGCATCCTCTACTTGGAGTCCGTGGCCCCGCAGATCGCCACGGTGTTCACGACCCACGCCACGGTGCTGGGCCGCTGCATTGCCGGCAACGGGCTTCCGCTCTACTCTGACATTCAGCAGTACAACCCCTTCGACACGGCCCAGCGTTTCGGGGTGCAGTCGAAGTTCTCGTTGGAGTCGCTGTCGGCCAAGCACGCCGACGCCTACACCACCGTGAGCGAGATCACCAACCGCGAGTGCGCCGCCTTCTTCGAACGGCCCGCCGACGTGATCACCATCAACGGTTTCGAGAACGCCTTCGTGCCGCAGGGCGACGAGTTCGTGCGCAAGCGCAAGGCCGCCCGCGAACGACTGCTACAGGTGGCCTCCACGCTGGTGCAGACCCAGATCACCGACGACGCCCTGCTGGTCATCAACAGCGGCCGCTACGAGTTCAAGAACAAGGGCATCGACGTGTTCATCAGGAGTTTGAAGCAGATCGCCGACGCCAACCCCGACCGTACGGTGGTGGCGTTCCTCATGGTTCCCGCCGGACACAGCGGTCGTCAGGAGGATATTGCCGCCCAGATGACCCAGCCGGTGAGCGGCATCCCCATGTCCGACCGCTTCGTCACCCACGTCCTCCACGACCCGTACCACGACCCCATCCTCAACGCACTGAGCAGCAACGGGCTGCACAACTCTCCGGAACAGAATGTCAAGGTCGTCTATGCGCCTGTCTATTTGGACGGCGAGGACGGTATCTTCAATATGAAATATTACGACCTGCTCATCGGCTTCGACCTTTCGGTGTTCCCGTCCTATTACGAGCCTTGGGGTTACACGCCGTTGGAGAGCATCGCGTTCGGCATCCCGACCATCACCACGTCATTGGCCGGCTTCGGTGCCTGGGTGCAGGAGCATTTCACCCAGCAGGAGAGTGTCAGCGTGATTTCCCGCGGCGACCACAACGACAACGACGTCGTCAAGGCCATCGCGGAACGCACCCTCTTTTACCTCAGCTGCACTCCGCAAGCCATGCAGGATATTCGCAAGACAGCTGTCAGCATCGCGGAGAAAGCCCTTTGGTCGCACCTGTTCGCCAACTACGAGCAGACCTACGACATCGCCCTGAGCAAGAGCGCCGAGCGACACACGCAATATCAGAACAAGACCTCCAATGTGGGCATGATGGTGCAGGAACTGCATGTGGAGAAGCCCGTCTGGCATCGTTTTTCCGTGAAATCGCATCTTCCCGAGTCCCTGCAGCTTCTTGAGAAACTGTCGGAGAATCTGTGGTGGAGCTGGACCTTTGAGGCCCGCGAGCTTTTCGAGGAGATTGCCGGTCCGGCGCTGTGGAAGGCCTGCGAGGAGAACCCCGTCCACATGCTCCAGACGCTGCCCTACGAGCGGATGGAGAATTATGCTCAGAACGAAGAATACATTAGCCGCTTACATAAGGTTTACGACCGTTTCACGGCCTACATGGCAGAGCCGAGGACACGGCAGGAGGAGCGCATCGCCTACTTCAGCATGGAGTTCGGCATCAGCAACGAGCTGAAGATCTTCTCCGGTGGTCTGGGCATGCTGGCCGGCGACTACCTCAAGGAGGCCAGCGACTGCAACGTGAACATGCTCGGTGTCGGTCTGCTCTACCGTTACGGTTACTTCCAGCAGCAGATTTCCTCCTACGGCGAGCAGGTGAACCTCTACCCGCCGCAGAGCTTCTCCAAGCTGCCCATCAAGCCCTACAAGGACGAGGAGGGCAACTGGATCATGGTGAGCGTGGCCATGCCGGGGCGAAACCTCTACGCCCGCATCTGGCGCGTTGATGTCGGTCGCATCCCGTTGTATCTGCTCGACACCGACTTCGACAAGAACTGGCAGGAGGATCGCAACGTCACCGCCACCCTTTACGGCGGCGACGTCGAGAACCGCCTCAAGCAGGAGATCCTGCTCGGCATCGGCGGTGTGCGGATGCTCAAGGCCATCGGCGAGAACCCGACCATCTACCACCTCAACGAGGGCCACGCGGCATTCCTCAACTTGGAGCGCATCCTCGATGTGATGCAGAGCGGTCACGTGAACCGTCAGGTGGCCGTCGAGCTGGTGAAAGCCTCCTCGCTCTACACCACCCACACACCCGTCCCCGCCGGCCACGACGCCTTCACCGAGGACCTGATGCGCACCTACTTCTCCACCTACTCGCAGCGTTTCAACGTCAGCTGGGAGACCTTCATGGGTTACGGCCGCCGTCACGACAGCGACACCTTCGACAAGTTCTCGATGAGTATGCTCGCGTGCCGTTTCTCGCAGGAGATCAACGGTGTGAGCCGCATCCACGGCCGAGTGTCGCAGGAGATGTTCGCCGACCTCTACGAAGGCCGCTTCGCCGAGGAGTCGCACATCGGCTACGTGACCAACGGCGTGCACTACCCGACCTGGGCGCATAAGAAATGGCAGCAGCTTCACCGCCGCACCTTCGGCGACGATTTCACGAAAGACATTTCCAATCCTCTGATTTGGAAAAAGATCGAGCAGGTTCCCGATGCGGAAATCTGGAACATGAAGCAGGAGCTCCGCAAGGAGATGATGACGGCCATCCGCGGGATGCTCTCCGAGCAGATGCGCACCCGCAACGAATCGCCGGCCCTCATCGACGCCACCCTTCGTGCGCTGCGCGACGACGTGCTCACCATCGGTTTCGCCCGCCGCTTCGCGACCTACAAGCGCGCCCATCTGCTCTTCATGAACGAAGAGAAACTCAAGACGGTGCTCAGCAACCCGGAGCGACCGGTGCAGTTCATCTTCGCCGGCAAGGCACACCCGCACGACAAAGCCGGTCAGGACCTCATCAAACGTATCATTGAACTGAGCCGTCGTCCCGAGTTCATCGGCAAGATCATCTTCGTGGAAAACTACAACATGATCCTGGCCAAGAAGCTGGTCTCCGGCTGCGACGTTTGGATGAACACGCCGACCCGTCCGTTGGAGGCATCCGGCACCAGCGGCGAGAAGGCCGTCATGAACGGCGTGCTGAACCTCAGCGTGCTGGACGGTTGGTGGGCCGAGGGTTACGTCCCGGGCGCCGGCTGGGCCCTCAAGGAGCAGATCACCTACACCGACAACCGTCTGCAGGACGAGTTGGATGCGGAGACCCTGTACAACATCATCAACGAGATGGTCACGGAGACGTTCTACAACCGCGATGCCAAGGGAATCCCCACCGAATGGGTCGCGATGATGAAGAAATGCTTCACCATGATATCCCCGAACTTCACCATGAAGCGTCAGTTGGACGACTACTACCGCAAGTTCTACCATAAACTGATGAACCGTCACCAGCTGCTGAGCAAAAACGACAACGAGAATGTCAAGATTCTGCTCAAATGGAAAGAGACCGTGCTGTCCAACTGGAACGAGATCGAGTGCGTAGGAGTCGAGTACCCCAAGAACGACAAGAACTCCTACAGCGTGGGCGACCACATACTGTGCCGCTTGCAGATGAAGCTCGGCAGCCTCCGTCCGAAAGACGTGAAAATCGAGCTGGTGTTCATCACCGCCGACGACCACACGCAGAAGCCCAAGCTGGAGTTCCGCGAGCCCTTCCTGTTCGAGGCGGAGCACAACGGCATCTACTCGTTCGTGTGCGACAAAGTGGCCCGTCGCGTCGGGGTGTGGGACTGCGCCGTGCGCGTGATCCCGAGCAACGAGCTGCTGCCCCACGACCAGGATTTCAATATCGTGAGATGGATCTAAATAGTCAGCAGTTAGTAGTTAGTAGTTAGCGGTTAGCGGTTAGCGATGGGGCTAAGGAGATGAAGCAAGCTCATATTGATTTTTGGTTGTCTGAGTTCGAGCCTTTCACCACAGCGGTGGTGGCCAATGGCGAGACCCCCGCATCCGAACTATCCTTGCGATTGTTACGAAAAATGAAGCGCGTTGTCTGTTGTGATGGCGCGCTTCAAAAGTTATTGTCTGTCAACATCATCCCGGATGTGGTGGTGGGCGATGGGGATTCAATGGATCGCGAAGAATTGTCGCGGCACAGCATCCCGTACCATGCCGACCGCAGCGAGGAATACAATGATCTTCAAAAGGCGTTGAAATACTGCCAGGCGAAAGGAGACGGCGAAGTGCTGCTGTTGGGGTGCGGCGGTCTGCGCGAGGACCATTTCATCGCCAACCTGAGCATCTTGGTGATGTATTCCGAGAAGATGCGGTTGTCGATGCTGACGGAGCACGGCGTCTTCAACGTGCTGCGCGGGAGGGCGCAATATCATGCTATCCCGGGGATGCAGGTTTCCGTGTTCCCGAGTGCACCGCTCACGAAGCTCACCTTCAAAGGGCTGAAATATCCCGTCAGCAATCGCTCCTTCCAATGGTTGTGGGAAGGGAGCCTGAACGAAGCGTTAGACGATGCGTTCACCGTGGAGACGGATGGTGGGGAGCCTGTGGTGGTGTACAGAACGCTTAACAGTTAGTAGTTAGTAGTTAGCAGTTTGCAGTTTGACGTGCTGGCGGGTTAAATAGGCTTTTCGTTTAATTCATGCTGTATTAGTCTTTATATGACCGACAATTATCAATCTACAGGCGAACGTCCTGAAATTCACGGAGCGTTTAAGGTGTTGTTGTGGTTTATCGCCATTTCGGTGGTGGCCAACATTCTTGGTCCACTATTTTTATCAGAGAGCATTGCCCTTATGTACGCTCATTCACCGTTCTATGTCCTGATTTCGCTTTTTCTCGCTATCGTTTTACCGACGATAATTGCCGCAATGGCCTTCATATCCTTCAGGGAGCGCCGCGGCGACACTCCGATTCTGCTTCAAGCCTATACACTCTACATGATTCTGGGTGCACTTGCCCTGCATCACTCCGACATCCTCGACTGGAAGATGCTGATAACCTTAGCCATTTGGTTACCCTGTTTCTTTTACATCAGCTTTTCGAAACAGGTCAGGCGAATTTTTCCACTTGAGGAGAGAAATCTCTCCATTCGCTTGGTTCTGTCGCTTATCGGGCTCCTTACCGTGTATGTCTTGTCGCTCACGCAAATGGGTTCATTCCTGCAATATGGATTTACGAATGACGAGCGTTTGTTTATTGACGAGAAAACATTGAGTGATGATGAATATTCGGATGGGCTGATTCGGTTGAAGAAGCCGGCGGGTTTGACGTGCGGCACCCATTACATCGATGGGGAGGAGATTATCACGCTGTTCAACGACGATTGTGTCTATTTTCTGAAGTCCGGCTTTTGGGAGGCGGAGACTGCTATGGTCAATGATTCATTGCTGGCCGCTCTGGCAGGACCGGAGTTCTGGGATTATCCTTACGAATTGATGTCGGACAACGGTTTCGGAATCGAGGGTGACCCAAGGATCAATGCCCACCGGAAGTGTTATGTTTACTACACCGAGCCGTATCCCACGATGGTGGACATCGTGATTCTCCGTGACTGGTTGACCACAAAATACTGTCTCGTCTATGGGAAATACGAGCAGGGCACCGGCAGCCACACCACGGAGATCTGCGATGCGGTGCGGTTCAAATAGAGTGTATCAATTAGGTATTTCATTTATCGGCATAGAAAAAATCGTATCTTCGCCGCATCATCTAATAATCCTCATAGTATGTATAAAAGGATCATCCCAGTATTGATAGCGCTGTTGGTCAGCGTGTTCACCACATTCGGACAGTCGATGTTGTGGAAGGTGAGCGGCAAGAAGATGAAAGCCCCATCCTATCTGTACGGCACCATCCACATCCAGGACGCGCGGGTGGCTTCGTTCGACACCACCGTGCTCAACGCGCTCAACCGCTGCGAAGCCTTCGCCATGGAGGTATTGCTGGACGAAATCAACATGCGCGGCATCCAGAAGGCGATGATGATGCCCGAAGGCAAGTACCTCAACACGCTGCTGTCGCCTGAGGATTTCGCCCTGTTGGACAGCATCTGCAAGTCGAAATTAGGGATCAGCGCGATTTTCATGAACGGCATGAAGCCCTTCTTCGTGAGCAGCACCTTGGAGCAGCTCGACCTACGGCAGGATGCCGAGGATGCGTTGGATCTGTTTCTGCTCAAGAAGGCGCGAGAATACGGCAAGGTCTGCTACGGACTGGAGGAGTACATGGACCAGATCAGGGCCATCGACGCCATCAGCTTGAAGGAACAGGCGAACATGTTGAGTCAAATGCTGCACGACACGGCGCAGGTATCTCAGGATTTTGAGGACATGTTGGAGGCTTACCTCCGGTTCGAGCTCGACAGTCTGGCGGCGATGACGCAGGACACCGCCCTTCCGAAGAAGTTCGAGAAAGTGCTGGTCAGCGACCGCAACGTCACGATGGTCAAGCGCTTCCTGACGATTTCCGGCGAGCACACCGTGTTCTGTGCCGTGGGGGCCGCCCATCTCGCGGGCAAGAAGGGCATCATCGCTCTGCTGCGCAAGAAGGGTTACACGGTGGAGCCGGTACCGTTCACGTGGAAGTCTGAAGAGTGACCGGTTTTGGAGGTTCAGCGTACCATAAACTTTTGTACTTTTGCCGACTTAAAGTGATAATATGAAAAACACCTATACTGACAAAGTCGTCTGGATTACGGGTACCTCCTCCGGCATCGGGAAGGAGACCGCCTTCCGGTTCGCGGAGGCGGGGGCGCGGCTGATCCTCACCGCCTTGGAGCCCGATCTGCTGGAGCAGGTTCGCGAGGAGTGTCTGCGCATCGGCGCGAAGGCCGTCACCTGTCTGCCGTTCGACCTCGGGCAGACCGACGCGCTGCCGCAGCTCGCGCAGGATGCCCTCAACGCCTACGGGCGCATCGACGTCTTCTACAACAACGCCGGCATCAGTCAGCGCGGCACCACCGTGGAGACCGACATGGCTGTCATCCGCAAGGTGATGGACATCGACTTCTACGCCCCAGTGATTCTCACCAAGGCCGTGCTGCCCACGATGATCGCGCAAGGCGGCGGTCAGTTGGCCGTCACCACCAGCATTGCCGGACTCTTCGGGTTCCCGCTGCGCTGCGCCTACTCGTCGGCCAAGCATGCCCTCTACGGTTTCTTCGAGACCGTGGCGGCCGAGAACTACAAGGACGGCATCCGTGTCACCATCCTCACGCCCGGTCGCGTGCAGACCAACATCTCCGTCAACTCGTTGGAGAAGGACGGCCGCAAGCACGGCAAGATGGACGCGGGGCAGGCCGGCGGCATCACCCCCGAGAAGGCCTCGCGCATCATCTTCAACGCCATCGCCAAGGAGAAGCGCGAGCAGCTCGTCGGCAGCAGCGAACTCATCATGGCCCACATCAAGCGGTTCTTCCCTGGTCTCTGTGCGAAACTGGCCCGCAAGATCAAGCCGATGTAACGATGACGCACCGCCTCGGAGAGGCGACACGCACGCAGTGCAATTAACACCATACAAGCGAAGCACAGTGTGGTGAAACACCATACAAGCGAAGCGCAGTGTGGTGAAACACCATACAAGCGAAGCGCAGTGTGGTGGTCACGAACGAACGAAACAACAAAATCGTACCAATATGAAACCAACCCTCTTAATCCTCGCCGCCGGTATGGGAAGCCGCTACGGCGGACTGAAACAGCTGGACCAGATGGGTCCAAATGGTGAAACCATCCTCGACTACTCCGTGAAGTACGCCGCGCAAGCCGGCTACGGCAAGGTGGTGCTCGTCATCCGCCGCAGCATGGAGGCCGACTTCCAGGAGTACATCCTGCCGAGATACAAGAACGTCATCCCTGTGGAGTACGTCTTCCAGGAGCTCGACATGCTGCCCGCCGGCTTCTCCGTGAACCCCGAGCGCGTGAAACCCTACGGCACCGCGCACGCCATCCTCGTGGCGAAGGACGCCATCCAGGAGCCCTTCACGGTAATCAACGCCGACGACTTCTACGGCAAGGAGCCCTTCCAGATTCTGGGCGACTACCTGCGCGACGTCACCGCCAACGATCCCGCCGCCTTCGCGATGGTGGGCTATCGGTTAGACAAGACCTTGTCGGAGAACGGCACGGTGTCGCGCGGCGTCTGCCAGGTCGATGGCAACGGCTACCTGACCACCGTCAAGGAGATGCGCAAGATCGCCCGCACAACCAACGGCATCCAGAACGACGAGGACGGTGTGGTGACCCCGCTCACTGGCGAGGAGCCTGTCTCCATGAACTTCTGGGGATTCTCCCCGCGTTTCTTCGACCGTTTAGAGTCGATGTTCTCGCAGTTCCTGAAGGACAACGAAGGCAACATCAAGGCCGAGTTCCCGATTCCGGACGCCGTTTCCGCGGTGATGGCCAGCGGCGACGCCAAAGTGCGCGTGTTGCACACCACTGCCGACTGGTTCGGCGTCACCTACGCCGAAGACCGGCCGATGGTCGTGGAGAAGCTGAAACACGTGGAATAATAAGACGTGTGACGTGTGATGAACGATGAACAGGACGTTGTAGGGGCGAATAATTATTCGCCCCTACTGTTATTATTTCCTGAGACAACATCATACACCGGCACGGGGAAGACCCGTTCCATGGCTTCGACCAGCAGCGATGAGGGCAGTTCGAATCCGCTGGGCGCCACGGGATTGACCGTCACGGCGAGCAGGTTCGGACGTTTCAGCACGCAGAGTCTCCCGCCCTTGCTTTGGAAGAGCCGCAGCGTCATCGGGGAGACGAATATCTTAGTGAAGTCCTTCACGACGACGGCGCAACCTTTCGCCTCGGGTTGCATCTTCAGGAAGTTCAGCATCATGTCGGTGAGGATGCCGCTGATAAACAGTTGGTTGCCGTGAGCGAACAGTTCGGTCTTGTATTTGTCTGAAAGCAGCGACGACGGGATGTTCAGCGACACGGGATTTCCATTCTCCAAAGCGTAAATTCCGTTCTCGATCTGAAGCAGTTCGTCTGCTTTATCCGTTTCGTATTCGGGAAGTTGCATCAGGGCGTACAGCTCGGAGGTTTTCTTCACGATGGTGTTGAGGTCGGGGGCGATAGCCGCGCCCGTGGAGAGTATCAAGCCGTCGGTGATGGTCGGGGCGGCATGGCTTTTGCGCGACAACGCCCCGTCGACGATGGTCAGTTCGACGCCGTACTCCCCCATCCTATCGAGCACCCTGCGCACACCGCCCGTGGTCGCCGGGCCCGAGAGAATCACCTTCCCGCGATGCAGCACCCGCGCCGTCACCAGACGGCCCAAGGAGGTGCTGTCGTCGGACAGATCCACAATCTCCGACAGCAGCTGTCGTTGGCGGTAGTGGTACTCCGATGTCACGAAGAGCGTCCCTTCGTAGAGTTCGATTTCGGGCTTCTCGGTCTGCGTCACCTGGTCGGTTTTCTCGCCGTCGATGCCGATGCTCGTCACCGCCACCCGCGTCCCATGCTCTTGCAGTCGGTCCAGCAGGTAGTTGAGCGTCACCGTCTTGCCGGTATTTTTCGCCATACCGGTGATAGAGAGAGTGCGACAGCGGAATATCGTATCGATCAAGGTCATCACGCCATCAGTTGTTCAATGTCAGCGACTTCCACCGGCACTTCCGCCATGAGGTCGATGGGCGTGTCCGCGACGACCACGTCGGTTTCGATGCGGACGCCGATGCCCTCCTCGGCGATGTAGATGCCGGGTTCGCAGCTGAGCACGTTGCCGGGCTGGAACACCCAGTCGCGCTGGCCCACGTCATGGACGTCCAATCCGATGAAGTGGCTGGTATTGTGCATATAGTACTTCTTGAAACAGGGCATCGCGGGATCCTGGTTGGCGACATCCTCCTCTGTATATAATCCCAGCTTGATGAGTTCCTCGTCCATCCGTTTGAAGACATAGTCGTTGATTTTGTGGATGGTCATGCCGGGCTTAAAGAGCGGGATGGTCTCCTTATAGATAGCGAGAACAGCCTCATAGACAGCCTTCTGCCTCGGGGTGAACCTGCCGTTCACGGGCACGGTGCGGGAGCAGTCGCCGGCGTAGTTGGCGTACTCCGCGCCGAAATCCATCAGCAGCAAATCGCCGTCCCGCATCTGCTTGTCGTTCTTGATATAGTGGAGGATGCAGGTGTCGGGACCGGCGGCGATGATGGGCGCGAACGAATGGGTGGTCGCGCCGTTGCGTATCACCTCGTAGGTCATCTCGGCCTCGATCTCGTATTCGTATTTCCCGGGTTTGATGGCGGTCAGCGCCCGGCGGAACATCTTGCCGGTAATCTCGCAGGCCTTCTTCATCGTCTCCAGCTCCTCGGCGCACTTGACGTTGCGCAGCGGGTAGAGGATCGGGGCGAGGCGACGGTAGTCGTGCAGCGGATAGTCCTCTTTCAGCTGCTTGGCGAAGCGGATCTCGCGGGTGGGCAGTTCCTGCCGGAAGCGCGGGTCTTCGGGAATGTGGAGATAGACGTGCTCCGACTGCACCATCACGGCGTTGAGGACGCTCTCGAACTCCTCGTTGAAATAGATGTTCTGGATGCCGGAAATCGCGGTGGCGTCGGCTTTGGAGAGCCGATGGCCGAACCAGACGATCTTCTCGGGCGACGGGTTCTTGATGAAGAGGGCTTCGCGGTAGGCGGGGTTCGGGTGCCACGGGGCGAGCAGCAAGGTGGTCTCCTCCTGGTCGATGCCGCAGAGATAGAGCAGCTCGGAATTCTGCCGGAAGGGGTGCGTGGTGTCGCCGCAGCGCGGGTACTCGTCGTGCGAGACAAGCAGTGCGACAGCGTTTTCCGCCATCTCGCCGACCACATTGCGGCGATTGCGGGTATAAAATTCAGCTGACAGAGGTTGGTAACGCATAGTCATAAATATTTGAGCGGCAAAGATAGCAATTTTAACGGTTTACTGCCGAGGATTCTTGCAAGCTTTCAAGTATTCCTCGCGGCGTGTGAAAAATTTGTACTTTTGCGCCTCATTCAAAGAACATCCAATATGAGAAAAAGAGCTATTCTGTCGGCCCTGATCACCGTTGCGCTGCTGACGATGAGTCTCGTCGGCTTCGCGCAGCAGCCGAAGGTCTACTACTATAAAATCGACGACAACATCTCCAAGCCAGCGCTCCGGCTCACCGAGAAGGCCGTGAAGGAGGCCGAGGCGGGCAAGTTCGACTACCTGATGCTGGAGCTGAACACCTTCGGCGGGGAGCTCGATGCCGCCGACAAGATACGCACCCTGCTGCTCAACACCACGGTGCCGACGCTGGTCTTCATCAACAACAACGCGGCATCTGCTGGCGCCCTCATCAGCATCGCCTGCGACAGCATCTACATGATGCCCGGCGCCTCCATCGGGGCGGCTTCGGTGGTCAACGAGAGCGGCGAGATCATGCCCGACAAGTACCAGTCGTATATGCGCTCGCTGATGCGCACCACCGCGGAGCACAACGGTCGCAACCCCAATATTGCGCAGGCGATGGTCGATCCCGACGTAGTGGTGCCGGGTGTCAGCGAAAAGGGCAAAGTGCTGACGCTCACCTCCGAGGAGGCCGCGAAAAACGGCTTCTGCGAGAGCGTGGTCAACAACCGCGAGGAGGCGCTGTCGTATGTCAGCGAGACCCCGGCAGAAATCACCGAGCAGGAGCTCTCCGTCATTGACAAGATCATCAACTTCTTGGTGAATCCGGTGGTGAGCGGCATCCTCATCATGTGCATCGTGGGCGGTCTCTATTTCGAGCTGCAGGCCCCGGGCATCGGGTTGCCGAGCGTCATCGCCATCACCGCCGCGCTCCTCTTCTTCGCGCCCCACTACCTCGAAGGTCTTGCCGCGCACTGGGAGATTCTCATCTTCCTCGCCGGACTCGTCCTGCTGATGTTGGAGTTTTTCGTGGTGCCGGGCTTTGGCGTCACGGGCATCTCCGGCATCGTGCTCATCCTCGCCTCGCTGGTTCTCACGTTGGTATTCAACGTCGGCTTCAAGTTCAATTTCAACCCCGAGTTCAACGCCTCAGCCTACGTCAGCAAGATGACGATACTGGTGTTGGTAAGCAGCTTGGCGGGCTTCTTCCTGGCATTGTGGCTCGGCAAGAAGCTGATTCTCGCGGAGACGCGTTTCGGGTCCCTCGCCCTACGTACCGGGTTGGAGAGCGACAAGGGGTTCACCTCGCAAGACATGCGCAACGAGCAGTATGTCGGCAAGGAGGGCGTGGCGCAGACCATCCTCCGCCCGTCCGGCAAAATCAACATCGACGGCGAGGTTCTGGACGCCACGGTGGAGCACGGTTACGTGGAAGCCGGCGAAGCGGTGACCGTCACGAAATTCGAGAACGCACAGCTTTTCGTAAGAAAAAAGATCTAAAACCTATCGCATGAGACTGAAAGAGAAACCCTACTGGCTGCAATTGATCGTGCTGGCACTGTTCATGCTCGGCGGGATGCTTGTCTTCTCGTCGTTGGGGACCTTGCTTGTGACGCTGATCTATCACACGCCGAATATGATGGAGTCCGCCGACCCCGTGACCGCCATCCGCATCACCCAGACGCTGACGACTATCGGGACGTTCCTCGTGCCCGCGTTGCTGTTCGCCTACTGTCAGGACCGCCGCTGGTTCGGCTACAACGCTGCCGACCGTATTCCCAAACAGTCGATGGTCAACATGGTGCTCATCCTCTCCGTGACGTTGCTTCCGGTGGTGGGCGTGCTGTCTGCCTTCAACCAGAACATCATGCCGCAGGAAGGGGCAGTGGCCGAGTTCATGCGCGACTTGGAGGAGGCCGCCAACCACATCCTCGAAGTCGTGACCTCGCAGCGCAGCAGCTGGGACCTCATATCCAACATCTTGGTGTTCGCCGTCTTGGCAGGCATCTGCGAAGAATTCTTCTTCCAAGGAGCACTGCAACCGCTCCTGATGAACTGGACCCGGAACCCGCACGTCGGCATCCTGCTCACCGCCCTGATATTCAGCGCACTGCATTTCCAGTTCTACGGCTTCATCCCCCGGTTCCTGTTGGGACTCTACCTCGGCTACCTGTTCTACTGGAGCCGGTCGCTGTGGCTCCCGATCCTCGCCCACGTCCTGCACAACGCGCTCTCCATCCTGGTGGATTTCACGCTCCAGGGACGGGACATTGACACCGACAGCATGCAGTTCACCGATATGCGCGGCTCGCTGCCCACGGCGGCCGCCTGCGCACTCATCAGCGCCATGGCCATTGTCTATCTGTGGCGGATTTACCGCGATGACACGGCAAACGGACAGACGAACATACAACGACCGACAAACGAATAAACAGACTATCATCCCTCTTTTTCCCATTTTCCAGAATGGGCTTAACATCAACATTATGAGAATTATCCTGATCTTTACGATTCTCGCGACCGTCTCCCTGACGGGTTGCCGCCCGAAGGAGCACGTACAGCCTGAACCGCACTGGTTCAAGCACTATACGCACTATCACGAGAAAGACTACGTCCATTTCGTCCAAGACCAGATTGGTGGCGAAAGTGACAGTTCCTTGAAGGCCGCGCTGACCCGGGAGTTCTACCGTTCCCGCGACTTCCATCCGTTCTGGACACAGAATGGACTGCAGGAGGCATTCACCGACTCGTTGCTCGCCCGTTTAGACGATGCCTGGCGCTCCCACGGCATTCCCGGCGAGTACTTCGGCTTGGACAGTCTCCGCCACGCCATCGCACGTCTTGTCGAGCATACTGTTCCCAACGACGATTCCCTCTACCCGTATCTCTACCGACTCGAGCGACAGCTAACCGACGATTACGTGCGATACGCCTGCGCTCTTGCCTACGGTGCGGTGAACCCCAAGGCGGTGAACGGCAGCAAATGGTACTACGAGACCCTTGCGCCCGACACGGCCTTCATACAGAGCACGATGGACAACATCCACCGTTTTTCCGAGTATATCACAGAGCTTCATCCGCAGTCAAGCGAGTATCAGGCTCTTCAGAAAGAGTGGGTCAGGCTGCAGTCGGACACGGTGGCAGAGGATCCTTCCGATTCGACCTTGATGCCCCTACCCTATCGCCGCGATGCCTTGGTCGCCAACCTCGAGCGACTGCGTTGGCGCACGCGGCATCAGAAGGCGGACGACACCATCTACATCGCCGTCAACATCCCGGACTACACGCTCTGTGTGGTGCAGAAGGACTCCCTGATGATGCGCAACCGGATTTGCTGCGGCAAGACCCAGAACCCTGAGAACGTGCCGGCAAGACATAAGAACGGACTTATCACGCCCTTCAAGGCCGAGACGCCGTTGATGTACAGCCAGATACGCACTCTCGTGCTCAATCCTGAATGGAACATTCCCTACGACATCATCAAAAACGAGTACTACCACAAGTTGGTGAAGAGCAACACGGCGGTGGTGAATCGCGAGCATCTCTACATCCGCGACAGCCGCAACGGACAATACGTCATCCCCGACTCCATCAACTGGAGCAAAGTGAACCGTGGCAACATCCCTTACCGGCTGCACCAAACCTCCGGCCGCTATAACGCGTTGGGACTCTACAAGTTCGTATTCGCCAACTCCGAATCGGTCTATCTGCACGACACCAACAACAAAGGGGCGTTCAAGCGGAAGAAGCGTGCGCTGAGCCACGGCTGCGTGCGTGTGCAGTACCCTGACAGTGTGGCTGAATGGGTCTATACTGTCAACCGCTTCGACACCAACTATACCGAGCAGCTGCACATCATCTCCGGTGCCGAGCCCACCACCGAGAAAGGCGAGGAGTTCGTGGAGAAGTTGCACGAGAAGGACTCCATCTACTACGAGAAACTCAGCGACTGGGACAAGCAGTTCTACCGCAAGCTGCGTCCCACGAGTGTCTCGCTCCGCAAGCCCATCCCGCTCTTCATCGAATACTATACCTGCTTCGTCGGCGATGACGGCACCGTGCAATACCGCGAAGATGTCTATTACAAAGACGGGAACATTCTCTATCTGATGCGACATCCCCAACCATAACTTCCTTCCGAATCACCAATCACCAGTCACCAATCAGAACAATCCGACATGAATCAGCATTCCCATCTCATCGTTGACGCGGGCGGCACCAAGACGGCTTTCGCGCTGCTGCAGAACGGGGAGGTCTTCCGCTGCCAGAGCACAGGCATCAACGTCAACTACACGCCCGAGCCGGACATTCTGCGCATCTTGGCCGATGCAGTCGCCCAATTCCCGAGAGGGACGTCCATCGGTGAGATAGACTATTACGGTGCTGGGTGCGCCACCCCGCAGAACGCCCTGCGAATGGAGGGGTATCTGCGCCTGTACTTCCCGACGGCAGCCATCCGGGTCTGGTCCGACTTGATGGCGGCCTGCCACGCGTTGGCGGGCGGGCGCGAGGCCATCGTCTGCATCCTCGGCACCGGCGCGGCCTCCTGCCACTATGACGGACGGGAGATGGTGGACCGCGCGCCCTCCCTCGGCTGGCTTCTCGGCGACGAGGGCAGCGGGACACACCTCGGCAAATGCCTGCTCACGGCCTACCTGTCGGAGACTCTCCCCCACCCGATTCGCCAGGAGTTCGAGGAACGATACCACCTCAACCGCGACCGCATCCTGCAACGGCTCTACCGCGAACCGCAACCGAATCTCTTCATGTCGCAGTTCGCCCCGTTCTTGAACGATCTTCGCGACGAGCCCGCCATCCGGCAGCTGCTCACAACGGCTTTCGGGACTTTTTTCGACAAACAGAAAAGCTACTATCCTGACGGCGAAGGTCTGCCGTGGCATTTCACGGGATCCGTGGCGGCACACTTTGAGCCGTTGCTGCGGGAAGCCGCAGAGAGCGCGGGGTGCCGAATCGGGGAAATCGCCGGCGACCCGATGGAGCGGCTGGTGCAATCAGGAATCAACCAATAGAAAGTATTTTACTATACGCACGCTTTTATCGTGCACCCACATCCACGGTGGAGGTCACTTCGCCCTCATGGAATCTTGTGACAATCCGGTCTCCCGGACGGAGGTCTGCGGCGGCAGTCACTGCCTTGCCGTCCTTCAGCGTGATGCTATAGCCTCGTTTGAGGACATTGTCGGGGCTCAACAGTTTCAGTTTGCCGTCCACAGCATCGCACTCGCGTTGCCGTCGCTGGAGCGTTCCTCGACACCCTTTGGGCAGCGCCTCGCCCAGACGTGCTATCTGCTGCCGCTCACGGTCCATTCGCAGTTCGACGCCGCGACTCATGTCCTGCGCGAGCGACCTCAACCGGAACAGTTGGTTCATTGTCATCTCCTTCGACTTGAAAACCAGATTCTTGGCAACCTCTCCTAACCGATTCCGATGGCTGTCCAGCACTTTCGGAAGTTGGTACTGCAACACGGTCTGCGTATGCACGAGCGACTGCCGTACCTCCGAGAGCCTGAGCTGCGCACTCTGCACGATGCGCCCCATCGTCTCGCCGAGCCCTTCGTCGAAACGGCGGAAAGCCTCCAGCAGCGAGAAGGCCACATCCGTCGGGGTGATGAAGCGGGCGTATGCCACCATATCGGTGACAGTGAGGTTGGTGGAATGGCCGATGCCCGTGAGCACCGGCAGCGGGAACGTGGCCACGCGGTGCGTGAGGTCATAGTCGTCGTAACAGCTCATCCCCACGTCACCGCCACCACCGCGCACGATGACCACCACATCGAAGTCGTCTTTTCTCAACTCGACGCGCTGCAGCTGGCTGGTAATGCCAGTGATGGCCTTGTCGCCCTGCAGGATGGACGGAAACAGCTCTGTATGAAACTTATAGCCGTGTTCGTTGCCGTGGAGCGTCTGCATGAAGTCGCTGTAGCCTTTGCTGGTCTCCACGGAGATGACCGCCACGCGCTTCGGCAAGAGCGGCATCGGCAGTTGGCGGTTAAGGTCGAAGACCTGCTCCTTCTTGAGCCGCTCGATGACCTCCTGGCGGTTGCGCACCATCTCGCCCAGCGTGTAACTCGGCTCGATGTTCTCGATGTGCAGCGCCAACCCGTGTTTCGGGCTGAACTGCACGGTGGCGAGGCACAGGATGCGGATGTTCTCCTTCAGCGGTTCGCCCGTAATCTGCACGAACCGGCGGTTGATGTCCTGGAAATTGGCCGACCAGATGATCGCCCGCATCTCCGTTTTGATGGTGTTCCCCTCACGCTCGACCAGCTCCGGATAGCAGTGACCGCTGTACGGATAGTAGTTGAGCTTCAGGATCTCCGCCTTGATGTAATAGGGACGGTTATAGGTGCGCTCAATCACCTTGTGGATGCTCATCGCCACCTCCGACAAGGAATATACGTTGTGGTTGTTATAGGTTTCGCGTTCCATTAGGGTTTAAGGGTTAAGGTTTAAGGTTTAAGTAGGCCCACCAAGAGAAAGTCACAAATCACAAGTCACAAATCACAAGTCACAAATCACAAGTCACAAATCACAAGTCACAAATCACAAGTCAATTATACGCAATGTTCTTCGGGATGCGGAGCCAGTGTTCGTAGCGGGGGCCGAGGCGGCGGACCGTACGGGTCCAGATTTCGTCGGCGGGGGTGTCGAAGACGAGGGATTTCGTGGCGGGAGCGATGACCCACATGTTGCGCTCCAGCTCGTCCTCTAACTGTCCGGGCGACCAGCCGGCGTAACCCAGCAGGAACTTGCTCTTGAGGTTGGGGATGGCGCGCTGCTCCAGCACGGCGATGAGCACGGGGTTGTAGCCCACATAGACGCCGGGGAGCAGCCGTGTGGCCTCGGGACAGGAGTCGAAACTGTGGAGCAGGAAGACGGCTTCCGGCAGGACCGGCCCGCCGAAGTAGATGGGGTCGTCCACGCGGATCTCGTTCACCACGTCATACACCGTGTGCGGCAGCTGCCGGTTGATAATCAGCCCCGCCGTGTGCTCCTCCTCGTAGTCCGTCAGCAGCACCACCGAATGGTTGAAGAACGGATCGTTGAAGTAGGGCGTGGAGACTAACAGCCGTCCCGCCTCCAAACTGAGGCCCGTAGGTTCGATGCGGAGAAGGTCGTCGTACATTATGGTTTATGGGTTATGGTTTAAGGGTTAAGGGTTAAGGGTTAAGGGTTAGGGGTTAAGGTGTCAGCAGGTCACCATTCATAATTCTCTAATCACAAATTACTAATTGCTAACTACTAACTGCTAACTGCTAACTACTCAGAATCCCGCGAACGGCATGAACAGCGGCGGGAGCAGCAGCAGGAATCCCAGCACAATCAACGCGAGCAGGAACTTCCAGATGAACTTTGCCCACGTCGAATAGGGGATGCGGGCGACGCCGAGCACGCCGATGAGCACGCCGGACGTGGGGGTGATCATGTTGGTGAAGCCGTCGCCGAACTGGAAGGCCAGGACGGTGAGCTGCCGCGGAATCTCCATCAGGTCGGACCATTCGGCCATCATCGGGATGGTGAGCGCGGCCTTGGCGGAACCCGACGGGATGATCAGGTTCAGCAGGTTCTGCATCACGTACATGGTGGCGGTGCTGCCGATACGTCCCGCCCCCTTCATGCCTTCTGCCACGGCGTAGAGAATCGTGTCGATGATGTGGCCGTCTTCCAGAATGATGATGATGCCGCCGGCCAGACCGACGACCAGCGCGGCCACGAGGATGTCTTTGCAGCCCTCCAAGAAGCTGCGGACCACCTTGTCGAATTTCATCCCGAAGGCGATGCCGGCGGAGATGCCCATCGCGAAGAAGAGACCGGCAATCTCCATCACGTACCAGCCGTAGCCCAGCACGCCCGTCACCAAAATCAGAATCGTGAGCAGCAGGATGGTGAGGATCAGGTGGTGGACGGACTTTCGGGTGGCGAAGAAGCCGATGAGGACGAACAGCGCGGCCCAAATCGGGAACAGCAGCACCCTGCGGCTACCCAAGCCCACCGTAATGTCGGTGTAGGGCATCGTGACGGCACAGAATATCAGGACGGCGGATATACAAGCATATACAATCCATGCGGAGATTCCCGACTTCACCATTCCCTGTTGCGAATCCGTGACAGCGGTCTTTTCGCGCCAGTAGCTGTCGATGTTGTAGGTCAGCGACTTCTCGGGATTTTTCTTGATGTAATTGGCGTAGATCAGCGTGAAGACGATGGCGATGACCGTCAGGATAATCCAGCACAGCAGCCGGTAGCCGAGGCCCGAGAAGGTGGGCAGTCCAGACAGTCCCTGCGCGATGCCGATGGTAAAGGGGTTGAGCATCGCGCCCGCGAAACCCACGTGCGCGGCCACGTAGCACATCAGCACGCCCGTGATGGAGTCGTAGCCCATGGAGACGGCTAACGGCACGAAGACGACGATGAAGGCGATGGTCTCCTCGCTCATCCCGAATACCGACCCGAAAAGACTGAACATCAGCATGATGGCGATAATCAGCAGGTTATTGACCCCTACCTTTCGAAAGAAGGCGTGCTGTTGCATCCGCTGGGTCTTTTCGAGGAAGAGCCAGATGCCGCGGTTGATGGCGTCGGTCTCGTTCATCACCCAGAAAGCGCCGCCGATCATCAGGATGAAGACGATGATGTTGGAGGTCCGCTCGAACCCTTTGAAGAAAGCGGTAAAGACCTGCCACGTCTGCGGCGCGGGATCGACGCGATGGTAGGAGTCGGCCACCACCACGTTGCGCTCGTGCCCATCGACCGTAACCGTCTGACGGTCAAACTGTCCGCCCGGCACAATCCAGGTCAGGACGGCGCACACGGCGATGATGGAGAAGACGATGGTGAAGGTATGGGGGATGTTGAATTTGGTACGCATTCTGGATGGTTTATGGGTTAAGGGTTATGGGTTAAGGGTTATGGGTTAAGGTTTAGAGTTTAAGGGTTAAGGGTTAGGGTTTAATAAAAAAGACATTTTCCTTGAGCAGTCCCGACAGGGGCAAGAGCTCGGTAGCGGAATTTATTTCAGATGTATCAGGGCGGCGGCGCCGAGGACGGCCGCGTCGTTGGATTGCAATTCAGAGAGTTGGATGGAGATACGGTCTTTGTAGATGTAGAGCAAGTTTTCGGCGAAGTAGCGGCGCAGGGGGGCGAGCAGGGCCTCGCCGGCGCGGGTGGGGCCGCCCATGAGGAAGAAGGCCTCGGGGGAGCAGAACGAGGCGGCGTTGGCCATGCCGAGGGCAAGCCAATAAGCCGTTGTGTCGTACGTTTTAAGGGCCAACGGGTCGCCCGCCACGGCCATCTCGCCCACATCCTTGCAGGTAAGCTCAGCACCTTTGAAATTGTCCGGGAATTCGCCTTTGGCAGCCTCTTCTCGGTAGGTCTGGCAGATGCCGCGGGCCGAGGCGTACATCTCTAAGCAGCCCTTCCGTCCGCAGCTGCATAGCCGGTCGCTGAGCGGGTTGACGATGGCGTGACCGAGCTCGCCGGCCATGCAGCCGTGCCCGTGGATGAGGCGGCCGTCGACGAAGATGCCGCTGCCCACGCCGGTGCCGAGGGTGATGGTCACGAAATGCTGCATCAGCTTCGCGCCGCCGTAGATGTGCTCGCCGATGGCGGCGGCGTCCGCGTCGTTGGAGAGCGTGACCGGCAGTCCGAGGATGTCCTGGAGCATGCGGCAGATCGGGATTTCCTCCTTCATCCGCAGGTTGGCGGTCTCCGCGCCGATGCAGCCCGTGTCGAAGTGTGCGTTGGGCGCGCCGATGCCGACGCCGCCGACTTCCGTGAGGCCGTTCTCCCGCAGCAGGGCGGTGATGGCCTCCGCGATGTCCAGGATGTACGGGCGGTGGTCGACGTAGTCCCAGGTCTTCAAGATCTTGTGTTGCAGCACTTTGCCATCGGGGTTCACGAGTCCGATGTCCGTATTGGTGCCGCCGATATCGATGCCAATGGCGAGGTTGTTCATAATGGGTGGTTCTTTATAAGGGAACGGTGATAAACAGGGTGCAAAGATACTTCTTTTTCGGATGCGTCTCTCGTTTTAAATCAAATCTTTCAATATGTCAGAGAACGTACGAAATCGTTCGCGAACTGATTTCGGTGCAAAGATACAACATGATGCAACTCTGGTCTAACTCCGATGTAACTCCGATGTAACTCCGATACTGCTACAGACATGGATCCCCTAACGGGAATGGGTGCCGTTTCTCTGTGATTGCCATCCATGCGTCATTCCGCCAGTGACGAAGGAGCTGGCGGAATCTCGGCGCCTACTGCACATCGTCTTCCGTAGCGTGTCGGCACGCGCGCGACCACATACAGGCATCTGATCACGAACATAGGTTCATCGGCGCACCCAACTGCGGGACGCAGTTGGCTCCATATACAAAGACGGGACACCCGAAGATGTCCCGTCTTTATTGCGATTGCAGAGACGCACGGTTGTGCGTCGTTTGTTGTAGAGGCGCGCCATGGCACGTCTCTACGGATGGATTACAGCAGGTGGACGGCAACAGTCAGGCCGGCCATCACGATGCTGACCATGCTCATCAGCTTGATGAGGATGTTCAGGGACGGACCGGAGGTGTCCTTGAAGGGATCGCCCACGGTGTCGCCCACGACGGTGGCTTTGTGGTTGTCAGAGCCCTTGCCGCCGAAGTTGCCTTCCTCGACATACTTCTTGGCGTTGTCCCAGGCACCGCCGGCATTGGCCATGAAGATAGCCAACACGAAACCGGCACCCAGACCGCCGACGAGCAGACCGAGTACACCGGCCACGCCGAGGATCAGACCCGTGACGATGGGGGCCAGGATGGCGAGGATAGACGGGAGCAGCATCTCTCTTTGAGCACCCTTCGTGGAGATGGCCACGCAGCGGGCGTAATCCGGAGTACCCTCACCGGTGAGGATGCCCTTGATTTCGCGGAACTGGCGACGAACCTCTTCCACCATCTTCTGAGCGGCGCGACCCACGGCATTCATCGTGAGACCGCAGAACAGGAAGGCCATCATAGAACCGATGAAGACACCCACGAGCACCTTCGGGTTCATCAAAGAGACGTTGTAATATTCCATGAAGTCGATCAGGGAAGCCTGAGCGGTTTCGACGACGCGGTTGCCAAGGTCGAGGGTGTCGGTGCCGATACGCACGAGGGCGATCTTGATCTCCTCCACGTAGGAGGCGAGCAGCGCGAGGGCGGTCAGAGCGGCGGAACCGATGGCGAAGCCCTTACCCGTGGCGGCGGTGGTGTTGCCCAGCGCGTCGAGAGCGTCGGTGCGTTTACGAACCTCGGGCTCCAGACCGCTCATCTCAGCGTTACCGCCGGCGTTGTCGGCGATAGGACCGTAAGCGTCGGTGGCCAAGGTGATACCCAGCGTGGAGAGCATACCCACAGCCGCGATACCGATACCGTAAAGGCCCTTGGAGAGGTTCACAGCCGTGAACTCAATCTGGAAGCCGTTGGCGCACAGGAAAGCGAGGATGATAGCCACACCGATGGTGAGCACCGGAATGACCGTGGAGATCATACCCAAGCCGATACCGGAGATGATGACCGTGGCGGGACCCGTCTGGGAAGCCTCGGCGACCTTCTGCGTCGGTTTGAAGGACTGGGAAGTGTAGTATTCCGTTGACTTGCCGATGATCACGCCGGCGAGCAGACCCACGACCACAGAGAGGGAGACCTGCCACCAGACGATGTCGGTGCTGTCCTTGAAGAGCACATACATAATGCAGAACGTAGCCACCGCGATAAGGCAGGCTGCGGTGTTGGTGCCGCGGCTCAGGGCCTTGAGCAGCTCGGTCATGGAAGCGTCTTCTTTGGTGCGGACCATGAAGATACCGATCACGGAGAGAATCACGCCGACGGCGGCGATCATCATCGGGGCGAGGATGGAGCGCATCTGCATTTCGGCACCGAGGGTGGCGAAAGCGGCCGCGCCGAGGGCCATGGTGGAGAGGATGGAGCCGGCATAAGACTCGTAGAGGTCGGCACCCATACCGGCCACGTCACCCACATTGTCGCCCACGTTGTCGGCGATGGTGGCGGGGTTGCGCGGGTCGTCTTCGGGGATGTTGTACTCGGTCTTGCCCACGAGGTCAGCGCCCACGTCGGCGGCTTTGGTGTAGATACCGCCGCCCACACGTGCGAACAGGGCCTGGGTGGAGGCACCCATACCGAAGGTCAGCATCGTGGTGGTGATGATGACGAGGTGGTGATCCTCCGGGATGAAATGGTCGAGGATGAAGAACCACACGGAGACGTCGAGCAGCGCGAGGCCGACGACGGTCAAGCCCATGACGGCACCGCTGCGGAAGGCAATCTGCAGACCCTTGTTGAGGCTCTGGCGAGCACCGTTAGCGGTACGTGCGGAGGCGTAGGTGGCGGTCTTCATGCCGAGGAAGCCGGCCAAACCGGAGAAGAAACCGCCGGTCAGGAAAGCGAACCAGACCCAGCCGTTCTGCAGGTCGAAGATCGACATGATGAAGAACAGGATGGCCAAGACGATGAACACGATGGTCACCACCTTGTACTGCTGTTTCAGGTAGGCCATGGCGCCCTTGCGGACGTGCGAGGCGATTTCACGCATGGTGGGTGTGCCTTCGTCTTCCTTCAGCATCTTGCGGTAGAAGAAGAACGCGAAGCCCAATGCGACGATGGACGCGCAGAACACGATCCATACATACTTTACGAGATTTTCTTCCATACTTTTACGATTTTATGAATAATTAAGTTAGATGTTCCGAACTTGAAAAACCAAGCCGCAAAGATGCAATTTTTTTCAATACGATGTATATTATAATATCAACATCTATTCTCACAATCCATCAACTCAGGGGAACGCCGAAAAATTGCACAAACCGCACAGCAATCAAAAAAAAGTGTATTTTTGCGCGGTCATTGGGTGGCCTTGTGTTATAGGATTTCGCACAAGTCCAGGCAATGGCGTCAGAGACTAAATTAACCAAGAAATCCTTAGGAAAAAACAATGAAAAAAATCTTATCTTTGGCAGTCATTTGCTGCATGGTGGCCTTGTCGGGCATCGCGTTCTCCTCTTGCAAACCGGTTGAGAAGGGCGACTATTTCTTCAGCCTCCAACTGGATCCTGCATCTATGGAGTCGCACGCCAGTTCCTACCAAGTTCTCGTCTATCCCAAAATGTTCGACTCGATGGCAAAGGATGCAAGCGAAGCTTTCCCCGAAAACGGATCGCTCGTTTTCAGCGGCGAGAAAAACGAAGTCATGAAGAAGGCGAAAGAATCCTTCCAAAAAGCTGCCAAAAGCATTGAGGATGCTCCGAACTACAACCAAGCAGGTGTCATTTACACCGGCATGAAAGTCAACCTGAGATACACCAACACCGACGGTGAGGGTCAAACTGAAGAGGTTGTCGACAGCCACACTTTCAAATAATAGGTGTTTCCTGTAACATAAATAAAGCGCCGCACAGATTTGTGTGGCGCTTTTTTTGATTATCATGCGACGCTTGGAAGCGTCGGCTCCTATGCGATGCTTGGAAGCGGCGGATACTAGAGGTTCTCTAAGATGTACTTCGCCAGCTTGTTGTACAAGTAGGTGCGGGTGTTGCCGCCCATGATGAAGTGGTTCTTGTTGGGGAAGAAGAACTGGTCGTAGTCGATGCCGGCCGCGTTCAGGCCCTTCACCAACTCCATGGCATTCTGGAAGTGGACGTTGTCGTCGGCGGTGCCGTGGATCAGCAAGTACTTGCCCTTGAGGTCCTTGGCGTAGGTCGTCGGGGAGTTGAGGTCGTAGCCGTCGGGGTTCTCCTGTGGGGTGCGCATGAACCGCTCGGTGTAGATGTTGTCGTAGTAACGCCAGTTGGTGACCGGCGCGACGGAGATGGCCATCTTGAAGGCGCCGTCGCCACGGAACATCGACAACGCGGAGAGATAGCCGCCGAAGCTCCAGCCCCAGATGCCGATACGCTCGCCATCAACGTAGCTCAGCGTCTTGAGCCAGTTGGCCGCGGCAATCTGGTCGATGGCCTCGTATTTGCCCATCTGCTGGTAGATCACCTTCTTGAAGGCGTCGCCGCGCGTGGCCGTGCCGCGCCCGTCGAAGCAGACGCTGATGTAGCCGTGCTGCGCCAACATCTGGTAGAAGGCGAGGTCCATCGCGCTGCTGTAGGCGTTCATCACCTGCTGCGAGCCGGGACCGCCGTAACAGTTCATCATCACCGGATACTTCTTGCTCGGGTCGAAGTCGGCAGGCTTCATCATCCAACCGTACAACGTCACGCCGTCCGGGGTGGTGAAGCTGATGATCTCGCGGTTCACGAAACCGTACTGGTCCATCACGTTCTTCACGCCGAAGTTGTCGTTCAAGACGCGCAGCTCCTGGCCGGTCCTGTCGTTGATGGTGTACTTCGGGAGCGTGTTCAGGTCAGAATACTGCAGACGGTAGTAGTTGCCCGTCGGGCAGAACTCCGTGCTCGCCCAGCCGTTGCCCGCCGTCAACAGTTTCTTCTGTATCTTTTTGCTGTCGAAATTGATGGCGTAAAGGTCGCGGTTCAGCACGCCGGACTCGTTGGAGAGGTAGTAAATCAGCTTCTTGGCCTCGTTGACATACTGAATCTCATTCACTTCCCACTGCCCGTCGGTCAGCTGTTTGATCTCGCCGCCGAACGTCACCTTGTAGATGTGGTTGAAACCGTTGCGCTCGGAGGTGACAATCATGGAGTTGTTGTCCTTGAGGAAGTAGTAGTTGTCGGTCACATCCAGCCATTTCTCGTTGACATCCTGATAGACCACATCCTGCACTTTGGTTTGGGTGTTGTAACGGATGAAGTCGAGCTGGTTCTGATGGCGGTTGAGCTTCAGCACGATGGCGTCGCGGCTGTTGGGCAACCAATAGACGCGCGGGAAGTAGCAATTGCTGTTGTCGCCGAGGTCGAGGCGCGTGTCCGTGCCCGTGGCGAGGTCGTAGATGTGCACCTCCACGAGGGAATTGTCCTCACCGGCCTTCGGGTATTTGTACTTGAAATCCGTGGGATAGAGCTCGTCGTACATTGGGATGGTGTACTCCTTGACGCGGCTCTCGTCGAAGCGGAGGTAGGCGATCTTGCTGCCGTCAGGGGAGAACGAGGCGGCCTGCGACATGTCGAGTTCCTCCTCATAGACCCAGTCCGCGAAGCCGTTCAGGATGTGGTTGGGGTTGCCGTCGCGGGTGATGCGCACCACCTTGCCCGTACTCAGGTCCTGGTAGTAGAGGTCGCAATCTCGGGCGAAGACCACTTTCGTGCCGTCCTTGGAGAGTTCGGCGAAGCGGAGCAGATGCGCCGTGTCGGAGATCGGCGTAAGCGTCTTCTTTTCAATGTCATAGACGTAATAGTGCGCCAACGAGGAGCGGCGGTAGATGCTCTCCTGGTCGAACGCCAACATAATCTTCTTCTCGTCAGCGGAGAAGGTGTAGTCGCTGATGCCGGCGACGCTGAGACGCTCCTTGCTGGCAGCCGTCAAATCGCTGTGCGACAAGATGATGCCGGCAACTTCACCGTCGGAGAAGTGGTGCCGTTCAATGCCGGCGCGCTTGATGACGGTGTAGTCGTCGCTCACAGGCATGGCGGTATAGCCGGCCACTCCGCGGGGGTAGAACGAGAAGTTGTCCCAGATGTCCTCCACGGTGATTTTCTTGGTCTGCGAGAAGCCGCAAACCGCTAATAACAAAAGGATTAACGTCGATAACAGATATCTCTTCATAATCGAAAATTTTAAGGGGCAAAGATAAGAAATCCTTGGATATGTTCGACTTGTGACTAGTGATTTGTGATTTGTGATTTGTGATTGGGGAATAGTGATTGGGGATTGGGGAGCATTATCCATTCTCAATTATCTATTATCTATTATCTATTATCAATTCTCAAAACCTCACCGTCACTTTCGCAGCAAGTGTGTGGCCGAAATCGCGGTGGTCGGCGCGACGGCGCAGGGTGTAGTCGAGGTGGACGCGCACGTGTTCCTCGGGCCACCACTCCAGGTCGAAGGAGTAGCGGTGGGACGTGGTGGAGGGCTCCAGACGGTCGTTGACGCAGTAGTCGTAGCGGAAGAGCGGACGTATGCGCTGCACCACGGAGCTCTTGCCGCCCCACCCCATATAGAACCAGTAGCCGACGAATGCGTAGAGTCCCCGGGTCCTCACCTTATAGACCGAATCCACCGTCATGGGATCATCCTCGGCGATGCCGGTGACCCCCTCCAGGTACTCCGCGCGGGCGGTCCAGTGCTTGCCGAGGTATTCCGCGCCGGCGGACCAGCGGTTGCGCGGCGCGTTGCGGTCCTTGTACAGCGGGTAGTTGCCGATATAGACGGAGCCCGACAGCCGGAAATTCTTCACGAAAGGGTAGAAATCCAACCGCGCGGAGAAATCCTTGCTCAGGTTGTCCTTGCGGATGTTGATGCCCGCGCCGCCGAAGATACCGGCATAGTAGTTCAGAATCGGGATGCGCTCGTCGCCGCGCTTGTAGTCCACCAAGGTGCCCGACAGCATCGCGCCGATTTCCAGACCGTTGGCGTACTCCGGGATGCCGGAGACATCGGTAAAGCCTGCCAGCAACGCCACTGACTGCGATAGTTCCACAAACTCCAACTGCAAGGGCGTCAAGAAGTTGTCCATTGTGTAGGGCGTTTTGATCTGTCCGATCCAGAGGTGGGCGTACTTGCAGAACTTCACGCGCAACCAAGCGTCGAGCAGCCGCGGGGTGAAGGCCATGTCGGCCTGCAACCGAAAGTCAAGCATCGGGTGAAACTTGCCGGAAAACTCGAAGCGGGCGCGGCGCAGCATGATGACATCACGCTGCGTCATCGTGCCGTCATTCTCGCGCTGCCATTCGTGGTCGTACTGCGTGTCCACAAACCCGTGAATCTGCAGGTAGTCGCTGAGCTTCCAGTCCCGCGTGCGCTTGGCCTTGGCCGGGAGCGTGTCGGCCTGCGTCTGCGCCGTGGCTTGATACGACAAACAAAACGTCAGCAGCAGCAGAAATGAAAAGCAAATAAGTGCTGAACGACGAAAAGAACAAGGGACAATCGATCTCATAACGCCTCGCATTTTATATCCAGTTTATTCCAGGCGGCAAATATAGTAAAAATACGAGCACTACCCGTCTTGAAATAATTTTGTACTTTTGCGCTCCGAAAAAGCTGCTGCCGAAGATGAGAAAACGCCTCATAACACTCGCACTCACGGCAATGACACTCTGCACGGGCGTCTTTGCCCAGACCTCCGTACTCACCGACTGCCAGCCGTTCCAACTCGTATTCGACACCGCCCGCTGCTCGCACCTTCCCGTCCTGAACCCCGCAGACGGATACCAATACCTTGACCTGTGTCCCGGCGAAAACGTCCACCTCGCTGTGAAAGGGATTTACAGCGGCGGCCTTTACGCCCAAAGCGACGCCACCACGACCTTCTCCTGGCATCTGGAGAACAGCGTCACGATGAACGGCACAGGGCTCGACTCGGTGGCGCACACCTTCACGCCGGGCAACGGTTCAGAGGTGGTGGTGACGGCTACCGACACGATAGGCTGTCCCGCACAGCAGGCAGTCACCTTCCGGGTTCGCTCGTCGGCCAACCCGATTACGGGCACTTTCCACATCCCGGATCTCTGCGTGGGAGAGACCCTTACTCCGAGCGTGAGCACCGACAGCAACAGCCACATCGTCATCGAGCAAGTGGGGTTCCAGCAGCCGGCATCCCTGTCGGTCAGCGACACCGTGTTCCTACCCGACGGCGAAAGCTGCCCTCCATACGGTCTCTACTACCGCTCTGTCGTCACCTTCACGGAGTTCCCCGCGGGCGCGACCCTCACCTCCGCCAACGACATCCTCTACGTGCGACTCAAGATGGAGCATTCCGCTGTCGAGGACATCCAAATCCAGATTTTCTGCCCCAACGGGAGCTCCAGCACTATACTGCCCTACCCCAACTTCGAATCCACCTACGACAACAGCACTTTCCCCGCGACGCCGCATTTTTTCCGAGTCAACCTCGGCAGTGCCTACCGTCCTGACGGCGGGAGCTGCAACGCCGCCCTCAACCCTATGGGCGAACCGTGGAACTATGTCTGGTCGAACAACACCACCAATGGCTACCAATACGCCTCCGACGGCGGCAATCTGTTCAGTTCCAGCAACTTCATCGGCCACTACAACCCGCATTGGGACACCGAGCTGTCGCCCTACTTCGACACCCACCACTCCTACAGCGTCGATTCCACCGATGTGTCGCAGATGACGCAGGTCTATCATCCGTACCAGAACTTCAGCTCGCTGATCGGATGCCCGCTCAACGGCAACTGGTACATCCAAGTGCAAGACATGCTGGAGTACGACAACGGCTACATCGTGGAGTGGGAGCTGGCGCTGAATCCGCAGCTGATGCCCTCGTCGTGGGGCTATACGGTGGGGATGGACACCTTCTACCTCTCGGGTGTCGGCGTGGAAAACGGCCATAGCATCACGGTCACGGAGCCCGGCACGCAATCCGTCGCCTTCACTGTCATCGACAGCTTCGGGTGCCAGTTCGACAGCTCGTTTCCCCTCACCGTGTACCCGTTCCCTGAAGTGTCGCTCGGGGAGGATCTCTACGTCTGCCCCGGGATAAGCGTCAATATCCATTCCACGCCCACTGACAACACCTGTCACTACGTCTGGAGCACCGGTTCCACCGCCTCGGCAATCTACACCTCGGAGCCGGGGACATACTCGGTCACGGCCACCACTGACAATTCCACCTGCTCAACCAGCGACACCATCGAACTCCACAACTACGTCCTTTCGGACACCACCTTCTTGAGGGACACCATCTGCCAAGGCTATGACTACACGGAATACGGTTTCTCCATGAGCGCAGAGTTTCTGAGCCAAATGTTCACCATACAACCAACCTGGCCGGAAAGCTGGTTTACCGGCTTGCAAAGTATTGAGGACCAGCACGGCTGCGACAGCATCGTGCTCCTGAGTTTGGTCGTCGAACGCCACTGGCAGAATGATCAGACGGTTTTCGCCTGTGAGAAGTACGTCTGGTACGGCGACACCTTGACGGAAAACGGGGATTACGTCAAGGATTTTGTATCCCAATACGGATGTGACAGTACCGTCACGCTTCACCTTGACATCGGTCACCCCGAGGAGGAGGAGGTATGGGAGACCGTATGCGGGCAGTACGTCTGGGCTGGGGAGACATTCACCGAATCAGGCGATTACGTCCGTTATTTCACCTCCATACACGACTGCGACAGTGCGGTCACGCTGCATCTGACGGTCATCGACACGTTCCTGCGGACGACCGTCTCCAACCCCGATTTCTGCACCCTTCGCGAAACGGAGCTCTCGGTGGAGGGCAACTTCGACGACTATCTGTGGAGCACCGGCGAGGTGGGCACTTCCATCCTCGTCACCGAGAGCGGGCTCTACACCATCACGGCCTCCAACGGCGTTTGCGAGCAGGTGGAGCAGTTCAACATCCCGTTCTGTCCGCTGAGCATCCTGCTGCCCAACGCCATCACGCCAAGCAAGGGCGACGGGCTGAACGACGCGTTCCAACTTTCCGAATTCGACAGGAACCAGATCGGCGAATTCAGCATCAGCATCTACGACCGTTGGGGCGAGCAGGTGTTCTACTCCGAGGACAAGCATTTCCGCTGGGACGGCCGCAACGACGGCAAGCTGATGGTCAACGTGGTCTATAACTACCTCATCCGCTGCACCGACCGCAGAGGAAAACCCTACGTTTTCACCGGCAACATAACCGTTCTTTAACCCATAAACCATAACCCTTAAACCTTAAACCTTAAACCTTAAACCATCCCCCCATGCACCTTCTCCTCTTCAACCCCGAACACGATTACGCGCTGGCGGACAACCAGCCGCAGTTTGTGGCATTGCGGTCGGCGGCGCAGTTCGCCTACGACTGCGCGCCGTTCATGCGGTATCTAACAGAGGATGAGGCGGTTGTACTGGATGTCTACCGTCCTTTCGGGAAGGAGTTCCAGAAGAATTTTGCCCCATTGGAGGGGGCAGAGCATATCACGAAGGTGACGCCGTGGGGATGGGATGCGGCGGCGGTCTATCAGCTGCGGCGCATCGGGATTCCGGACGCGCTGCTGCCCACGGATGCACAACTGTCGGAACTCCGTGAACTGGCGCACCGCAGGACCGCCATCGCGGCGATGGAGTTCTTGCACGACAAGCATCCTCACCCAGAAGGCCTACCCATGCCTCCTTTATTCTTGACAGAGCTCCAACAGGTTGAGGATTTCGTGAAACGGACTCCCGACGTCATCTTCAAGTCGCCGTATTCGGGCAACGGGCGCGGGCACCTATACGCGCACGGGACGACGAACCCCACGCTGCTCCGGCAATGCGGCGGCGTGCTGAAACGGCAGGGCGGTCTCATCGCGGAAAGGATGTACACGGTGGTCCAGAACTTTGCGATGGAGTTCGAATGCCGGAACGGGGAGGTCATCTTCCGGGGCTATTCGCTCTTCAAGACCGAGCATTACGGCTACGGCGGCAACCTGCTGATGCCGGATTCCGTTATTCTACAGGCTCTTTCCCTCTATGTTAACATTGAAGAGCTGGCCGTCGTCCAGTCGCTCGTCAGCGATTTTCTGCGACAGGAGGTCGCCCCGCATTACAAGGGCGATGCCGGTGTGGATATGTTTGTCTATCAGGAAGATGGTGCGTATAAGCTGCATCCCTTCGTGGAGGTGAACCTGCGGAAGACGATGGGGTTGGCGGCGCACGACATCTACGCTAGATACTGCCATCCCGAGGCGCGGGGCACGTTCCGGATCGTCCGCGGGGAGGTAGAGACGTGCCATGGCGCGTCTCTACAGAAGGGAATGCAATTGCGTGACGGGCTGTGGTGGTGCGGCACGATGGTGCTGAACCCCGTCACGGAGAGGACGGGGTACGCGGTGGTCATTGAGTTGGAGAAGATGTAGAGACGCAACATAGCACATCTCTACGAACTGTTCACCATTCACAAAATAAATTTTCCGCCTCGAGAAAAACCCGTTGCGAATGTCATTTTATTTGATATTTTTGCGCTGAACTAAAAAAGAAGACAAGCGAGGAATTAAGTTACTGTATGACAAACTGTTGCTTGATTTTTCGTTTTGTTCTTTTTGCGGTGTGGAATACTATTTTTGACAACTTATAATTTTGCAGTAAAATAAAAGAATTTATGGCAACAGAGCAAATCACGAAAATTGACGACATCGTCGTCCGTTTTGCGGGTGACTCTGGCGACGGCATGCAGCTCTCCGGAACCTTGTTCTCGGACGCCTCAGCCCTGACAGGCAACGACATCGCCACCTTCCCCGATTATCCGGCGGAAATCCGCGCCCCTCACAACACCATCGCCGGTGTCTCCGGCTACCAGGTGCACGTGGGTAACCACATCTACAGCTCCGGCGACAAGTGCGACATCCTCGTCGCCATGAACCCGGCCTCCCTCAAGTCGAACCTCAAGTGGGCCAAGAAGGGCGCCACCATCATCGTGGACATCGACACGTTCACGGATGAGGCCCTGGAGAAAGCCGGCTATACCGAGAACGACCACCCCTTCACCGATGAGATGGAGCGTGCCTACACTATCATCAAGGCCCCCGTCACCTCGTTCACGCAACGCATCGGCAACGAGCAGGGCGCCGACAAGAAGACCGCCGACCGCTGCCGTAACATGTTCGCGCTGGGTATCATCTTCTACGCCACCCATAAGAAACTCGACCAGACCTACGCTTACCTGGAGCGCAAGTTCGCCAAGAAGCCCGAGGTCGTGAAACTGAACAAGGCCGTCCTGACGGAAGGTTACGAATATGCCGACAAGTTGGAAGTGATGCACTCCCACATCTTCGAGATCGCGCAGGCCGACAGCATGCCCAAGGGCCGTTACCGCAACATCACCGGCAACGTCGCCACCGCTTGGGGTCTTCTGGCCGCTTCCGAGAAATCCGGTCGCAGACTGTTCCTCGGCTCCTACCCTATCACCCCCGCTACGGATGTGATGGTGGAGCTCGCCAAACATAAATCCTTGGGTGCACGTGTCTTCCAAGCTGAAGACGAGATCGCGGGCGTTTGCTCCGCTATCGGTGCTTCCTACGCCGGTGCTTTGGCTTGCACCTCCACTTCCGGTCCCGGTCTCTCGCTGAAGAGCGAAGCCCTCGGTCTGGCTGTGATGGTGGAGCTGCCGCTCGTTGTCGTTGACGTGCAGCGCGGCGGTCCCTCCACGGGTCTGCCCACCAAGACCGAGCAGAGCGACTTGAACCAAGCTTTGTACGGCCGTAACGGCGAGGCCCCCCTCGTGGTGATGGCTGCCTCTTCCAGCGCCAACTGCTTCTACTGGGCTTACAACGCCGCCAAGGTCGCCCTGGAGCACATGACCCCCGTCATCCTGCTCACTGACGGCTACCTCGGCAACGGCTCCCAGCTGTTCCGCATCCCCAAGATGGCCGACATGCCCGACATCAAACCGCGTCTGGCTACGCCTAACGATCCCAACTACAGACCGTTCCGCCGCGACCCCGTCACGTTCGCTCGCGAATGGGCACTGCCCGGCATGGAAGGACTGAGACACCGTGTGGGCGGTCTGGAGAAATGTCCCGACGGACCTCTGAGCACCGATCCCGAGAACCACGCCTTGATGGTGCACAACCGTCAGGAGAAGGTGAACCGCGTGGCCAACTACATTCCCGACCAGGAAGTGACGGGCGATCCTGATGCCGAGCTTCTCGTGGTGGGTTGGGGCGGCACCTCCGGTGCGCTCACCCTCGCTGTGGAAGAGATGAACAAAGAAGGTAAGAAGGTGGCTTACACCCACTTCAACTATATTTGCCCGCTGCCGAAGAACACCGGCGACATCCTCAAGAAGTACAAGAAGATCGTCGTCTGCGAGCTCAACAACGGTCAGTTCGCCGGCTACCTCCGCACCCAGTTCCCCGAATGCCCGATGACCCAGTACAACAAGATCATGGGTCTCCCGTTCGAGGTGGGCGAGCTGAAGGCCGAATTCGAAAGACTGCTTGCCAAATAATTTCAATCAAGAACCATTTAATCACAGATAATTATGGCAGAAAAACATTTTGTTCCGAAAGCGGACCGCGAATATACAAAAGCTGACTTTACCAGCGACCAAATGGTGAAATGGTGTCCCGGATGCGGTGACCACGCCATCCTCGCCGCATTGTTGAACACCTTCCCGAAGACCAACCACAAGAAGGAGAACATCTGCATGGTGTCCGGTATCGGATGCTCGTCACGTATTCCTTACTATGTGGACACGTACGGTTTCCACAGCATCCACGGCCGTGCCTGCGCCATCGCCACGGGCGTGAAGCTGGCCAACCCTGCTCTCTCCGTGTGGGTGAGCATGGGCGACGGCGACTCCATGGCCATCGGCGGCAACCACCTCATCCATGCGGTGCGCCGTAACCAGGACTTCAATATCACCATCTTCAACAACGAGATCTACGGCTTGACCAAAGGTCAGTACAGCCCGACCACGAAGTTCGGTCAGGTCACCAAGACCTCTCCTTACGGCACCATCGACTACCCGTTCAACCCGGGTGAACTGGTGATGGGCGCACAGGGTACCTTCTACGCCCGTGCGTTGGACTGCCTGCCGCAGCTCACCACCGACATCATGACCCGCGCCGCCAAGCACGACGGCACCAGCGTGGTGGAGGTGTTGCAGAACTGCATGATCTTCAACGACAAGGCCCACGCCGCCATCACCGACCGTGCCGTCCGTGACGACCGCACCATCATCCTCGAGGATGGCAAGCCCATGATCTTCGGCAAGGAGAAGAACAAGGGTCTGCGCTTCAACGGCCGTTGCCTGGAGGCTGTGACCATCGGCGAGAACGGCATCACGATGGACGACATCATGATCCACCACGAGGACACCGAGGACACCGGCATCCACATGATGCTGGCCCGCATGAGCGGCGACCTGCCCGTGGCCATCGGCGTGATCCGCAACGTGAAGAAGACCTCCTACACGCAGCTGTACGAAGACCAGATGGAAGAGCAGATGGCCAACGGCAAGTACAAATGCGTGGACGACCTGCTGAACAGCGGCGACACGTGGGAAATCTAGTTTAGTTAAGAGTTTAGAGTTAAAAGATAATAGTTAAGGGCTCTCGGGAACGGGGGCCCTTTTTTTGTGGAACTGATGCGCATTCCCCGAAAAATGCTACTTTTGCCGTGATTTTTCCAATGTTAATGAAAAACGGAGTTACACACGATAATGCGCTTATTAGGCTGCTACTCGGGGTCGTCTTCCTGATGCTGATGACGGCGAGGACGCTGTGTGCGCAGCCCATCGACCGGGAGATGTACGCGAAGGTTGTGGGGATGAACACCAAGCGGAACTGTCCCTTTTACGAGGAGGGCTGGGTGGTCAACAAGCTGCGATATACTCCCGGCTATCTCCATTTCGACATCACCCTTCAGGAAAACTTTATCCCCGGAAACGACAGCGCACAATTGCGGCAGTACCTCGCCGACCGCATCCGCTACCGGCTCGAACCCGACGAGTTCAACTACCTGCTCCAGAAGCTGGGTGACATCAACGGGGGATTTGTCTATGATATTGTCACCGACAGCACCCAAACGAAACTCACGCTAAAGTACCCGCCAGCGGAGGCGAGACAGATCTGGGCCGACCGCTCAAAGCCCGCCTACAAGGACAACAAACGATGGAAGGCAAGGAATCGTCTCTCTCGAGAAGTCCGCGTTGCCAATGAGAGTCTTCCACGGCAGGTGGACGAATTCACGCGCGCCGACGCTGCTGTTCTCACCCAAGACACCCTTCTATACCTCTACACCTTCTTCGAGAGGGAAACTCTCAAAAAGGAGCAATTAATCGCAACCCTTCCTCAAATCCGAAACCAAATCAAGAGCAACTTACAACTCCAGCCCCAATACCTCGAGCTCTTGGTAGAAGCGGGAATAGACCTGATTTACAGACATTCGGACACGGATAGAGTGTTATTTACCGAGATTCGGCTTCCCCATTCTGAACTGATGGACTTGATGAAGGTCTCCGGGAGACTCAAGCCCGCCACCGATGAACAGATCGACCATTTCATCCGCGAACAAATCCTGGAAAAGGAGGCCGTTGCCATTTCGAATGACCCCAGCGACTCCCTCCGCCTGACCAGCGTTGATTACGCCAACCGGACGATCCAATTCACCTACACGGTCATACCCGAGTATTATCAGGACGGGATGAGTCCGGAAACGGTGGAACTGGTCCGGAAATCCACGGCGGCAAATCTCAACCGGAACTTCAGTCTCTTAATGGGCAACTCCGCCGTATATGACGGTGGCATCATCACACTCGATCGTTTCTACCAGCATATCAAGGGCGTACAGATGCTCTACATGGAAGAAGGCACCCGCCGAGCCACCGATGTCTTCATCTCAACAGAAGAGATTCTGAACAGTCCGTCGCTCGACAGCATACCAATGAACAGTACCGTCGAATTCTTCCACCGAAAGATGCTTTACGAGGAGTTTCGGCGCGAAATGGATGCGTTCATCGCCGACAGTCTCCCGATGGCCGTCGATTATGGCACATTAGACAGCGTCCTCTTCGTCCGCGACACTCTCCATTTCCATTACACGGTGGCCCCTGACCTGGTCGGACTTTTCAACGACTACAATCTCTCCCAAAAGGACTACCGCGACCTGATCTGGTACACCGACACGGAAGAGTTCTATGAAATGTTAGTCGAATTGGACGTCAACATCACCCAACACTGGCATTTACCGAACAACTGTCTCCGTTCGGTAACGTACTCGACTGCCGAAATCCGGCAGGCCATCGAAATGCCGGAGGAGGAGGTACGGCTGGAGATGCGGAAGATGCTGCTCGACGAGGTCATCCCCGCCGTCAATATGGAGTGTCCTTTTCAGGAAGATGACTTCACGATTCTTGATTCCGTAGGCATCCAAAACGGGATGTACACCTATTATTATAAGGTAGTCGGGGTACCGATTGAGGTCATCAACCAGGCCGAAATGCGCTGGAACATCCAGTCCTCACTGATGTCCATTGACGATGAAGACGGCCTCGCATTGTTGAACATGATCGTGAAGGCCGGCTACGGCGTATGCCACGTCTTCGGTCAATCCGCGCCGGAAGAGAAAAAGTCAAAGAAGACCCGGGGGCCGGTCGCCATTCGCATTTGCTTCACCGCAGAGGAGCTGACAAGCTTTATCGAAGAATAGGCGCGGTGTCCTTTACGAAACGCCGCATCTGGATTTCTCGCGCCGCCACCCACTAAGGTGACATTGCTGATGGTGTGGTACGGCGCACGGAAAGACCGCGTAGAGATATATGAAAAAGCCCCATAACACTCCTGCCAAGAAAACCAGCCATTCGCAAGTCTGTTTTTGTTAATCCATTTCGACGAACACCCCTTGATATGCTGTATTAAATCGGACAACGATTGCGACGTTCCCCTTTCTACCGAGCTTTAGCCCCCGCCGGGCCATTCGCGGCCGTTCTGCTTCCCGCAGTCCTTTACCGGCCAATAAATACACCGACAGGGGCGGCACAATCAAATTCCGCGTCTTTCCGCATTTCCGCAAGTGTTTCCGCAATAAAATCACCGCCTACCCCAGTTGTCCCGATCCAGATTCCGGAAATTGATGGCCTCGCTGAGGTGGCCGATCTCGATGTTCGAGCTGCCGTCGAGGTCGGCGATGGTGCGGGCCACCTTGAGGATGCGGTCGTAGGCGCGGGCGGAGAGGCCGAGGCGATCCATCGCTTGCTTCAGAAGCTGCTGCCCCGCCTCGTCAATGCGGCAATATTCGCGCACCATCCTGCTGCTCATCTGCGCGTTGGCGAACAACCCCGGGTGTCCCGCGAACCGCTGTTTCTGGATCTCCCGCGCCGCCACCACCCGCTTGCGGATCTCCGCGCTGCGCTCCGACGGTTTGTCGGAGGCCAGCTCCTCGTGGCTGACCGGGACGACCTCAACATGGAGGTCGATTCTGTCCATCAAAGGTCCGGATATCTTACTCAAATAGTTCTGAACCTCAAAGGGTTTGCAGGTGCAGGCGATGGTCGGGTGGTTGTAGTTGCCGCACGGACAAGGGTTCATGGCGGCGATGAACATAAACGACGCCGGAAACTCGACGGAATACTTCGATCGCGAGATGGTGACCCGTCGCTCCTCCAACGGCTGCCGCATCACCTCCAGCACCTGCCGCTTGAATTCGGGGAGCTCATCCAGAAAGAGCACCCCATTGTGGGCGAGACTGATTTCCCCCGGTTGCGGGTGCGTGCCGCCACCCACCAACGCAACATCACTGATGGTATGGTGCGGTGCACGGAACGGCCGCGTGGAGATGATGGAGGCGTAACGACTCATCTTGCCCGCCACCGAATGGATTTTGGTGGTCTCCAAGGCCTCTTCCAAGCACAGCGGCGGCAAAATCGACGGCAACCGCTTGGCCAACATGGTCTTGCCGGAGCCCGGGGGACCGATGAGAATCACATTGTGGCCGCCCGCAGCCGCAATCTCCATCGCCCGCTTGATGTTCTCCTGCCCTTTCACGTCCGAAAAGTCGTACTCGTAGCGGTCGAGACTGTCGTTGAAGGCATGGGTCACGTCTATCCGAGTGGGTTCGATGGGAACCCCCTTGTCGAAAAAGTCGATCACCTGTTTGATGTCGGAGGCACCCAGCACGTCAATGCCATCGACAATGGCGGCCTCCCGGGCGTTCTGGATGGGCAATATAATTCCCTTCTTCTTCCGTTTCCGCGCCTCCAACGCAATCGGTAGCGCCCCGCGGATCGGCTGGAGACTGCCGTCTAGCGACAACTCCCCGAGGATGAAGTAATCCTCCAGCTCCGCCGCACCGGCAATCTGCTCCGACGCGGCCAAAATGCCGATGGCCAGGGTCAGGTCGTATGCCGAGCCCTCCTTGCGGATGTCGGCCGGTGCCATGTTCACGACGATCTTGCGACCCGGGATTTTGTAGTTATAGACGCTCAGCGCAGTATCTATCCGCTGCTGACTCTCCTTCACCGCGCTGTCGGGCAGGCCGACCAAGAAAAAGCCGATGCCGTTATCGACATTCACCTCCACCATGATGGGTATCGCGGAAACGCCCATCAAGGCACAATTGTTCGTTCGTATCAACATAATGGGTTTCGTTTTCGATTCGGCAGCAAAGATACTATTTTTACCAATACAATAACATACCGATAAAAATATTTTTAATTTTAACTATTATTAGTTAAATAGATGTTGCAAATGGCTAAGCTGCTGAAGAATACACGATTTAGCATTTACCACCCTGCCAGGCATCACGCCGGGCCAGCTCCGCTTCAATCGCGCGGACTATCGCATCATGACGGAGAAGATGCCAATTCGAAACGGCAAGGTAACGGGGTGGAACCTCCGCGGAAAAGCGTTCCACAATGATCTCGGGCGACATTCGCTCAAGATAATCGCAGATAAAACGGACATAGTCCTCTGCCGCAAAGGTATGAAAACGTTCCGGGTATTCCACATACTCCACCGCCATAGCCGTGTTCTTGAAAATCTGCAACTGATGGAATTTCAAAAACTGGACCGGCAACCGGTTGACAATCTGCACATCCTCCATCCATTGCGAGGGCGTTTCAAAGGGAAGTCCAAATATCAGATGTATGCAAACTGGAATCTTTCGCTCCGACAATTTGCCGATGGCCTCGAAAGTCTGCTCCACGGTATGTCCCCTATGGATATGGCCCAACGTCTCGTTGCGGAAACTCTCCACGCCCAATTCCACGGACAACTCTGTACGCAACGAAAGCTCCGACAGGTAATCCAAGACCTCATCGGGCAGACAGTCGGGGCGCGTGGAGATGACGAGGCCTCTTATCTCCGGCACTTGCAGCGCCGATTCGAATTTCTCCTTCAAGAGAGGAAGCGACGCGTAAGTATTCGTATATGCCTGAAAATAAGCAAGGTAACCTTGATTATGTGGGTATCGTTTATGGAAGAAGGCCTTGCCACGTTCCAGCTGGGCGGCGACGCCATCCTCTTTATCAAGGTAGGATGGAGAAAAGGCATTGTTGGCGCAGTAGGTGCAGCCACCATGCGAACGGTCCAAGCGGTTGGGACAGGAAAAGCCCGCATCCACGGGCAGTCTCTGCACCCGTCCACCGAAATGAGCCTTGCAGTAGCGACTGTACGCGTTGAACCGTCGTTCGTCACCCCAAGGGAACATTATTCTTCGTCTTTGTACAACAGATTGTCTCCGAAGGGATCCAGATTGTGAATCGACTTCTTGTCGGGATTCACCAGAAACATAAATTGCTGACCTTCGCCGTCTTTCTCGAAAGCCCCCGTCACCATAAACAGGACCACGCCCGTCGTTTGGAGATCACCGTTATCGATGAGATCCTCAAAATCGGCTTTTGTGCGCTGTATCTCATTAAGGTACAATCCAATAACCTCTCGTCGCGACGAATCACCTGCAGCATCCCAGTACATCTGCCCATAGACCTCCCCCATATTTTCGAGAAGTTCAGAGGTGAGTTTGGCATACCCGAACTCCGTCAAAGTGTCCACACTCGTAATCGTAAGATTCTTGTAATCTTTAACTTGCTCCTGTTCAAGATAGGTTTTGGCCACTTTTTTCATCTGGCGGTTCAGCTTGTTCTGCTGCATTTTCTGACAGCCAACGAGGCTAATTGCCAACGCAAGAAGCGCCACGATAATGTGTTTTGGGGTTGTCATATTTACATATTTATCTATTATTTGAGAAGTGAGACTTGAGACGTAATATTTGAGACTCGAGACGCGGGATGTATGACAGCTAAAACACAAAGCCAAATTCCTTGACTCCTTTCACCTGTTTATCGTAAAGAGGTGGCAACTGGAGAGAGCCGGCCTGGTGCATGTTGATGATGCCGAAGTCATGAACGTTGGCGCTGTTGTGGGAGAGCGACACCTGAACGGGTTTCGTGTCGCGAGTGACATAACCATGTTGCGGATAGTTAACATCCACAATTTCGGTGATATACTTCCTATAGACTCTGCTGAAAATCAGCTTATAGGCATCCGCTTCAGCCCCTTTATCCTGACTAAGGCCCTTCGTTGCGTCAAAGTAGAACGCGGTGACAGGGCTAAGGCTCTCGGGGGTGACATAAAATACATACGTAATTGTATCAGCTATAGATATCCCGGTAAAGAGGCTCATGTAGTTATTCTCCCAAGCCTTGAGTTCGGCAAGCATGGTCTGGAGCGCTTCACCTGAGTAGGGGGTTTCCTGCTCTCCGGCGACTAAATTGTACTGGTCTTTGCGGCTCTTCATGATGGCATCGGCGGCTTCGCGGGCCTTGCTTTCGAAGCTCTTGGAGACCGTTTTGGTGTGACTTGCGGGCACTTGCGTCACCACGCCGTCGATGATTTTGGTATCCACAAAGGCCTCCGACTGCTGGGTATAGGAGATGTTGGCGTAGTTCTTGAAGAAGTCGGGCAGAGTGGCCGTGTGGATTGTGTAGGTGTTGAGCGGTGCCGCAGCGAGCACGTCGGTCGCGGTCCGGCTCTCCTCCTGCCACAACTTCGCGATGTCGGCATTTGAAGTGTAAGCGCAGTATATTTTCGACTCGTCGGGAGTTGCAATCGGTTCAACATCAACGGAATTAAGCGTGTAGTAGGTGCGGTTCTGCTGGATGATGTTCGTGAGGCCGAGCAGGCTCTCGGCGTAGTCGGCGAAATAGCCGCGGACATCTTGGACCTTCGAAACGGAGACCGTCATCTTCAGCGTGGTGGTCGGGAGCGCATAACGCACACTGCCCACATATTTCACCCCTTTTGCCGGCAAGGTCTCTACAGGATAAACCTGTATCTGCGCAAACGCGCCCATCATCAACACGTTAATGACGAAAAAAGCAAGTATCTTTCTCATTGTCAATTATCCATTATTAATTATCAATCATCAAATATCCACGTTAATCCCTTCTCCCGCCGAGGAAAATCATCACATAATACAGCAAGGTTGCCAGCGAAGAGATAGCAGCGATGAGGTAGGTGCGGGCAGCCCATTTGAGGGCATCCTTGGCCATAACCGTCTCATTTCCGGTAGTGATGGCATTGCTATCAAGCCACTCCACAGCACGTTCGGATGCGTTGTATTCCACCGGAAGGGTGATTATGGAGAACAGCGTGGTGATGGCGAAGAAGGCGATGCCGAGGAGCAGGACCCAGCGGCCAACACCCATCATGTTGAAACTCATGAGGAGGATACCCGCAAGGAGCACCCATTGCGACAGTTGAGAACCGATCTGCGTGGCGGGAACGAGTTGGGAACGCATCGTCAACCAACGGTAGGCGGTGGCGTGCTGCACGGCGTGGCCACACTCGTGCGCGGCAACGGCGGCAGAGGCGATATTGCGACCTTCGTACACTCCCTGACTGAGATTCACCGTCTTCTTAGTCGGATCGTAGTGGTCGGTGAGGAAGCCGCCCGTACAGGTCACCTGCACGTCGTATATCCCGTTGTCCCTCAGCATCTTCTCGGCAACTTGTTTACCGGACAAGCCGCTGCTGAGCTGCACTTTCGAGTATTTTTCAATTCGCGAGGTCAAGGTTTTCTGGATGATGAAGCTCGCGACCATCAGCACCACAAAAATGATGAAGTATCCCATTGCTTACAATTTTAATTTCGAAGCGCAAAAGTACATTTTTTTTTTGTATGTGCGGAACAGTCGACGAGCTTCATTGCCATACGGGACTGATTCCTACCCCTTCGTATTCATTTTCTCCTATTTGAGTTCAGCCAGCTCAGCCTCAAGACGCGCCATCCTACTTTCGTTGTCATTCTCACGTTTTACCGTGTGCTTAATCTTGAACATTGCGAGGTTTAATTCCACAGAAGTCTCACTGCTTTTTACTGGCATGGTATCAGACAGCAACTCCACTGCCAACTGTCCCCCCCGTTGCATCAACGACTGTTGAGCTTCGTCGTCATTTTCACGTTGAGACATTTCCGCAACAACCCGAGAAAGTTCACGCAGTTTCGCATAAGCCTCCACTATGGCTATGGTTGTCTCCACTGCCTTTGGGCTTTTCAAAATGGTTGCCAACATATAAAGTCCTTTCTCAGTGAAGGCCTTAGGAACAGTCGACGAGTGCTTTTGAGGGCTGAACCGGTCGAAATTTTCGACCAGTTCCTTTTTTTCATTCTCTGAAAGTTCAAAGACATACCCATCAGGAAACTTCCGAGGATTGTTGCTGACCGCCTCATTAACCCGTTTGGTTGTCACCCCATAGAGTTCTGCTACATCCACATCCAAAATCACCTGTAGGTTTCTCAGGACAATAATTTTGTTTTCTACTTCCATAATGTTCGTCATACCATCTACATTATATTAATTCCAAAATTCCTTTTACTTCTCTTTAATGCATCGCACGCTAAATCCGAGGCCTGACGATGGGTGTTGCTCCACAACAGCATCGCAATAGTAGTTAATCGCATAGACGTGTTTCGCCACCGACGATCCAACGTCTTTCGTGGACCAGAAGTAGGTTTCAGTCAGCAGACCCTCGTAACGGTCTAACTGCCCGTTGTAAAAGCCGGCGGGCAAGGCCGTGAAACCGGTGCTGTTGTCGCCAGCACCGACAATCCAAAGATTCGGAGAGCGAAGTGCAGGCGTTCCATACTCGTTCAAGCTTTCGTAATGTTCCGGAGTGGGTAAAAACCAGCCGTCCGGACAGATACCCTGGATGTGGCCGTGCCCATTGTCGACACTGTCGCGCACCGCCGCCTCGAAACTGTAAAGCCGCCCGAAGACTGCCACATTGGCCGATGTATCAGGATATTGCAGGTTCGCATAGGCATATCGGCCAACTATTTCCGCTCCATCGCTGTACTTCGTGGACTCCAAATTGCGCTGGGTCCAGCAGTTGCAGCCGATGCGCACCCCATGATAGACGTTTCCCTCATAGTCCACAGCGTCAGGACATTGCGGAAAAGCAATCACCACGTGCTGCTCACAGGTGACGCTGTTGCCGCACTCAGGATCGGTGGCCGTCCACGTCACGACATTATCTCCCTGCGCGAATAGATAATCTGCAGGAATGTCATTGCTGATGAGAAACGGCCACTCCCCGTCATACAGAACCGTGGGGGTTCCGAGTCGCTCGGGATAGATGGTCATGACACAATCGCCGTAGGCCAGCGTGTCGTAAACATCCGGTGGACAAAGTATCGAGAAGTCTGAGACGCAAGGCGTCACCGTCAACTCATACACTTCGATGCTGTCGCAGCCGTTCCCCGCCGTCAGCGTGTCCCGCAGCTCGTAAGCACCAGCAGCGGTGATGCCCTCGAAGGTGTGGCCGGAGACTGTGACGCGACCGTCCACAACCTGGTGCTCGGAGACGACATGGCGTACCGTGTCGCGCTCCACCCGCCGCGCATCCACGTGCAGGAAGACCACGCTGTCGCAGCCGTCGACCGTCTGCATCCGCAGCGCGAAGTCCGCCGTAGTGCCGGGCACAGACGCAATCTCTTCCACCACAATCTCTTCCGTCTCCGAGCTCACTGTCACGGAGGTCCCGTCCACAGTAATGGAGACGCGTGAGTCGCCTTCGTAGCGACGTGTCTCCGACGATTCGTAGAGGCACCACCCTATCGTGTCAAACTGTTCATACGCAGGCAGTATCGTCAATTCGTAGTATGCGATCGTATCGACCGGCACCCCATCCACCGTCTTGGTCCCGTGATGCTCGTACACTCCCGAGACCGTCCCCGCCGCAAATACCGTATCGAACGGCGCGAAGTAGTAGTCCTCCTTGAGCGGGCAGAGCGTGTCGCTATAGACCACGTTCGCCACAACCGTCAGCAGAAGGGTGACGATGCTGTCGCAGCCGTTCCTCGCCGGCAGCGTGTCCCGCAGCTCGTATACCCCGGCGGCGGTGATGTCCTCGAAGGTGTGGCCGGAAACTGTGACGCGACCGTCCACGACCTGATGCTCGGAGACGACATGGCGCACCGTGTCGCGTTCCACCCGCCGCGCATCCACGTGCAGGAAGACCACGCTGTCGCAGCCGTCGACCGTCTGCATCCGCAACGCGAAGTTTGCCGCGAGGCCGGGCACTGACGCAATCTCTTCCACCACAATCTCTTCCGTCTCTGAGGTCACTTTCACGGAGGTCACGTTCACAGTAATGGAGACGCGTGAGTCGCCTTCGTAGCGACGTGTCTCCGACGATTCGTAGAGGCACCACCCTATCGTGTCAAACTGCTCATACGCAGGCAGTATCGTCAGTTCATAGTATGCGATTGTATCGACCAGCACTCCGTCCACCGTCTTGGTCCCGTGATGCTCGTACACTCCCGAGACCGTCCCCGCCGCGAACACGGTGTCGAACGGCGCGAAGTAGTAATCTTCCTTGAGGGAACAGAGCGTGTCGCTGTAGTGGACATTATTGTTGACGGTCAGCAGAAGGGTGACGATGCTGTCGCAACCGTGAACTGTTTGGAGAGTGTCTCTGTACTCGTAATCACCCGGCAACGAGATGTCCAAATCGTCAAAAAGATCGCTCAATTGAGACGTATAAGGTTGCGGCGAGGTATAAACCGTTTCATAGAGAGTATCTGAAGCGGGCCAAAACACGGTCACATTAGCGGCTAACGAAAGCGTATCGGAGCGATAGACAGCCACAGCTCCGTATGAGGTCGTGACTGACGGACTTACCACAGTATCTCCAGACGAACGACTATCGGTCCAATAGGCCTGAACCGAAGCCGTATCCGGAAAATCCCGTACAAGACGCACATATTTCGCCGTCATTCCCGATACACTTTCCAGCCTCATATTGGAGGCTATGGAATAGGCCTTCTCCGAAGGATCTCTCCAGATTGTGGAGCTCCAATGGGATCTTGTACAAAGCGAGGAGATATTGCCACCATAGGACTCGAAAGCGGGAGACAAGTAGGCCACAGACGCATACAGTTTGTACAGCTGCATCACATCTGGAATGTACCAACCCTCTGATTCAATGGCGTTTGCCGCGGGCGACACTCCCGATTCTGCCAGCACCTGTGTACAGCGCCGGCCATGATTCTCCCACCCTGCAATATTGCGGAAGGAGATTCCACCAAACGGGGTGAAAATCTCCGCTAGAGCCTGCGGTTTGACTCCCGACCACAAGGCGAATTGCCCGTCCAAGTCGTTGAGTGCCGCCACGGTACCGGTCGTCGGATCGTCCGGATTCACATAAAAGACTACCCCTTTCGTACCATCTTCGAAGGTGTACAAATCTCCCAGCTTATAGACTTGTCCTTTAGCGACAGCTACTCCCAGCACCATGGAGATGAGGCAAAACACAAACTTCAAAATGACATTAATGTTCTTCATATTCTATTTGTTGTTAGGTTTTTAAATTTATAAGATTAAAATTTCGTAACAGGTCTCGCACATGCTGGATAGTCAAATTCGCTACTAATCCAATCGGAACCCAAGAACATCCAGACTTGAGAAGCAGTACGGAATGTGGAGCTCCAATAGCAAGAGGATGCGAAATTCTGATATGCGGAATTCGTTTGGCATAAGCGGTTCATGGTCTTCCGGACCTCCCAAGCATTGCCTTGAAGGATGCAGAGTTCGGCATACGAAGGCAGATACCAGCCATGTGGTTCCCCATCCGCTTTCAACGTGCTATGGTTATAATAGTAACAATAACTCGCAGCCGTGGCGTCCGTCGCGAAATCCACACCAGAATAGGCTTCGTCAGTGACCTTCATATGCAGTGTATTGGCCTCTCCGTCCACATCCAAAATAGCGTCTTGCGGGTAATAGCATAACTGGGACATGATTATATGCGGAGTAGTGGACGAAAACACCCTGTTGGTTTCGACGAGAGCCACCGCCAACCCATGGATGCCCGTTTGGTCAACGTGAAAGACTACCCCTTTCGGGGACTTGCCGCTGACAAGGAACGAATCAACGGGCAACAGCGATCCATCGGTGCAGAGCACATCGCCCGGCCGCACCTTTCGGCTCATCAAGGAGTCCTGTCGGTAGGCGTCCGACAAGCTTGCCGAAAGGGTGAGTGTGGCGGAATCGTCCCGACAGATCTCGGCACCCGTGCACTCCGCATCAAAAACGGTGAGGTAGAGCACGTCGAGGCGGTCGCAATCATCTGGATTTTTGAGAAGTATCGAATATCGACCGCTTTCGGTATAGAGGCTGTCATGCCATACGAAACCCGTCCGCTGCGCCGCCGTCGCCGTAGTCACCGTCTCCATCGGCGGATTGACGGTAAGATGGAAATGGACCGAAGAGTCGCAACCGTTCCCATCAGCGGCCGGGAAGGTTTTCGTATAGAAGTAGTTGCCGGCTTTCCGCATCGCACGAGCCATCTCTTCAGAAGAAACCACATCGGGCACCATTCCGTAGGGGTCATCATAGACGAGTGTCTGGCTTTGGCATACCTCATCTTTATATAATATGGTATTGCTTCGATGGACGTCAGCGACGGCAATGCCAGGGGAAGCCTCTACCACAGCACTCCAATCGGAGCCCACCGTCTTATTTCCCAAGTAACAAACGGTCATGGTGTTCCCGGCCGCCACAACCGTATGCGATGGTGCGCTTCTGTCGGTCAGGTCAAGGAGCAACGAATCGGCATGAGGTTCTGATCCGGAGAACACCAACAGATGTCCGGCACCGACAAGGTTGAGGTCGTCGAAATGGAGGCTCACTCGCGTACCGTCGGAGGTGCGGAAACGGTGAATGAGACGCTCTCCCGAGGAGCTACTGCTGTCTATACCTCCCGAATCATAGAACCGCAGATGTCGCCCGCAGGAGAGAATCGTTTCCCCATCACACATCGACATCACACTGTCTGTCAGCCCGTTGACACTCGGGCAAACTCCCTCTTTCTGCAAAGAGACATACAGCAAGGTCCTCCTGACAATGCCAGCGGTATCGTAAAAGCTTCCCTGACCATCCTCCAAAATGGTATCCGATTTCAGCAGCTGCGTTTGATAATAATCCCCGTACCACCGGAGTATGTATGGAACCGAATCGGTGGCCTCTGCGGAAAGCAGGGCATCTCCACCATAACATACTGTATCGAAAGTGGTTATCACGCGGCACGCTTTGGCAACATCCGTACGTAAATGGATAAAGATCGTATCGTCGGGATCTGTAATAAGGTATTCACATCGGTCATCCTTGATACTGACGGGATAGATTTTGGCTGCCGAAAGCGTCGAGAAAGTGTCCGTGACCGTCACTCCGGAGGCGGAGGAATAGTCGCGGACGCTGATTCCAGAGGCATTGGCGAAGGCGATGGAAAACGGAAGGTCGCCGGATGGTATCTCGCTATGCGGGGTAAAGCGCACCGTCATCACCTCGCCAGGGCAGACGGTGGTGTCGGGTGCAATCGAGATCGTCGGCGAAGGCAGGACCGAGAGATGGATACTGTCGATAATTTCATCCGTGCAATTGGTCTGCCGGATCACCACCTTGTACCAGCCGCCTTCGGCACCACGCGGCACGTATGCATACGGGTCGGACGTGGTCGCGGTGAAGCCTCCCGGCCCTGACCACTCATATTGCCAGATGTCCCCGATGGCCAAAGCGTGGATCTGCAGCATAGATCCTTCGCACGCGGTGGTCTCCGTCAATCCGCCATCGAACCACAACTTCTGCAGTCCTGCCATCACGACAGGCTGGAAATTGACGTGGAAATAGGCGTTGCAGGAGTCTTGGACCAAACAGGAAAGGGTCTGCGAACTGTGCATGGGAACATTGGGGAATATTCCGGTATGGTTGACAGCCAAAACATTGCCCTGCTTGTCCGGCTGGTCATAAAGGGTGAAAGTGTAGGGCGGGATGCCGTGGCCGGCGCTCACCCTTGCGCTGCCTTCCGTGGAAAAGGCGTCACACAGCACGGCGAATGCCTCTTCAAACTCCACCGTGGCTGCGTCCAAGTGGAATGTGTCATAGCGGCAGATGTCCGACGAGCATACGTCCACGTTAAAATTCGGACAAACCCGCAACACATATCTCCCGGGCATCGAGAAAACGAAATGCGGAGTGAAATGGCTTTCCACATCGACCAGGGACGCATTCGGCGCCTCAACCACTGTGGCTTTCATCGAAACGTTCTGAAACACAGTGTCTAACGGGAGACCTGTGATCAGAGAGGTATTGGTCCTCACCCATTGGTATGCGCCGTGTGGGTAGTCGATATACAAATTGCCGCAATCCGTGCTTGTGACGCATTCAACCTCCTGGGACTGCCGCATCTCCATAAAATCGCCAAACGAGACCCTCTCTGAAAGCACCTGTGTGCCGCAAGAGGTGGTCACCTCAAACTCGTATGGTCCAGTCGGCAGACAGAAATCGCTGATCACCAATGAAAAGCCGCTTGCACCGCCCGTTATGGCCGCTGTATTCGCGACGCTGTCCTTCACAATCGTCCAAGTTTTGTCAGCAGCCCGATACACCGCTTCGAAATTGTACAGGTTGTTGAGGGGACTGCGAACCAATCTGATAACCGTACCGTCTGCCGGGCCGCCGAAATCCGTGGACCGATACACACGCACCCACCGCAAATCGGTACAGCACTTGCCTCCGTCATCCTTGTAGCTGACATTCCAACAGACCGCCCTTCGGCCAACATGACGGACGTACCGGAGGGTATCGAAGGTAGCAAAAAGTTCGCACCCCTTAGCATCGAGAAGGCGACGTTCAACGGGAATGGCAAACACCGAATCCTGCCACTCACCGTAAGCGGAGACCACGTCTTCATAGGTCAGATACGATTTTTCCGTGATAATTGACACCGTGTCTCGCTTGATGAGCGATTCCGTTCGCGTGTCCGTGTACACCCAAGTCAACGGATGTGTATAATGATAGCGGTAATATTCATCTTCTATATCCAAAAACACATCGTTCGGAGAATATTGCGGGGATGCCGATTCCTTATAATAACGGATGGAGTAGCTCTGCCTGTGCCAGAACTCGACATTCACGCACCCGCCTTCCTCTTTTCTGACGGAATCCGTGATATCCACGCTGTCTTTTTCGAAAAAGAGTTCATTCGGTTTCAGCACTTGAAACACTCTTGTAAAAGAAGAGGATCCGCAACCCGTAATTTTGTATTCGAAGCGGATATCATGGTTCCAAATGTCACAGTACTTTGTGGCCGATCGGATCGTGTCATACAAGTAGAAGACATGGTCACCAAACGTCGTAACATCTTCAGGAATGGTGTGCCACGACTCATCCGCTACACCGTCGAAGCTGAAACGATAACGAGCGTATTTGCGGAAAACGTCGATTATCTCGTTAACTGGGAAGGTATAGCCGATGTAGATTTTCACCACATTGCTGTCGGCGAAATTACCGGAGGAGGCGAACATTCCGACGATGCTTGGAGAACTCAAATGAAACGTCGAGACTGTCGCCACTACATCGGGCAGACCATAACCGCAACCGTCCTCCACATGGAACGACCAATTCCCACCGGACAGGCTGTCTATGGAGTAGTAATCCTTATAATCGTAGGCGGCCTCAGAAGTGCCGTCGTACTGCCGATCGTTGAATACGACGGTGCGGAGGGAATCGCCATTGGCATTATTCCTAACGGTCACTGTATAGGGGAATTGTCCGTAAAGGATACGCAGCTGCACCCTTCCGATGTCCTCACAGGAGATGGTATAGAGGGTTCCTGCATCATCCCTTTTGAGCCTCGCGTCGAACGGCACAACCGCCGCAGTGGGTTTCTGGTAGGTAGTGGCGACAGTCAGAACAGTCTGCGTGTCAACCCGGGTAAAACCGCCGACACTATCCGCCAAGAGACCCTCCACACCCACGATATACGTACCGTAATTAACGGTCAACGTGTCAATTCCACCGGAATAATACCAACCTGCGTAGTGTGTCGAATCTGATGCGGTCATTTTGTAATAGACGCGCACTTGCGTCAGCTGCGGCGGCAAACTGTCCAACACCGCCCCGGAATCGTCCGTCAAGGCATAGACCACTTTGCCATTATTATAGCAAGTAGCGTCCACCGTTGAGAAACGGACATGGAGAAAATCGTTTTCCTGCGCAAGCAGCGCTCTTGACAGAAAAACCGTCATAAAAGCCATCAAAATGGGTAGTTTTTTCTTCATAGCATGTTTTTTTTAAGAATTAATTGTTAAAATTGCATCATTTTAGATTCGTTTTTCACTGCGCAAAAATATAAATTTTCCTTACCGTTACACCACTATTGTAAAATTATTTTTCGTTTTCTTTTTTTAAGAATTAACTGTTAATTTTTATGTGCAGAAAAAAATGGTCAGAAAGGCAGGACAGACACCTTTTTCCCATCGTCCAACAAACATTTTTTAAGCGAACAGGCGAATCGAGCTGTATAAAACAAAAATCGATATCAAATTTCTGATTTCAGCAGTTGCACAGAAAAAGAAAAAAAGCGTATCTTTGCGGCTTGAATTTACAAGCCTTCAGACGATATGAAACGAGCTTTATTGTTGTATTTTGTCATTTTGACGGGAATTTCGTTGCAAGCGCAGGTCATTCCCGAACTCGATACGGACGGCATGGAATGCACCTCCATCACCGTCGGGAAGAAGGCGTCGGCGGACGGGTCGGTGATGACCTCGCACACCGACGACAGCCACCGTTCGCGCACGAACATCTACGTGACGCCGGAGGAGGACTACGAGCCAGGCGCGAAGCAGACGCTGTACAAGCGCGTGTGGGCCAAGAAGCAGCTCCCCGGGCAGATGCTGCGCTATGACAACATCCCCGTCGGCGAAATCCCGCAGGTCGACCACACCTACCAGTTCCTGAACACCGCCTACCCGTGTGTCAACGAGGCGCAGCTGGCCATCGGCGAATCCACATTCGGCGGGCGCGAGGAGCTCAAGTCCGACAGCGGGCTCATCGACTGCCAGCGGCTCTGCATGCTGCTGCTGCAACGCTGCTGCACGGCGCGGGAGGCCATCGAGACTGCCGGCGTGTTGCTCAAGAAATACGGATGGATTGACGCGGGCGAGTGCCTGACCATCGCCGACAAGGACGAGGTATGGCATCTGGAGATCCTCGGTCCCGGCAAAGGCAAGCTTGGGGCGGTATGGGCGGCCCAGCGCGTGCCCGACGACCATGTGGCCGTCAACGCCAACGCCTCCACCATCCGCGAGATCAACCTCAAGGACAAGGACTACTTCATGGCTTCCGACAACGTTTACTCGTTAGCCCGCGAGAAGGGCTGGTGGGACGGCCGCTCGACCTTCCGTTTCGCATACGCCTACGCGCCGAAGACCCGCGAGATGCTCGCCTGCCGCCGCCGCGAATGGCGCGTCTTCGACCTGCTGGCTCCCTCCCTCCACCTCGACCCCAACGCCGAGAACTACCCCTTCTCCGTGAAACCTGACAGCCTCGTCACCCTCGAAAAGATGATGAGCGTCTTCAAGGACTACTACGAGGGCACTCCGTACGACATGCGCAAGACACTGACGGTCACCGACAAAGACGGCAAGAGCGTCATCTCCCCCATGGCCAACCCGTTCATGAAACTCGACGAGCTGAAGCTGCACCGCATCAACGGCGGCTGGCACGAGCGCGGCGAGCGCAGCATCGCTGTCCACTTCACCGTCTATGCTACCATCATCCAATGCCGCAACTGGCTGCCCGACGAGGTCGGCGCCCTCTGCTGGTTCGCCCTCGACAATGTGGCCTCCTCCATCTACGTGCCCATCTACGCGAATGTCACGGACCTGCCGAGCACCTACAAGACCGACGGCCGCATCACCGGCTTCAGCAAAGAGTCGGCATGGTGGGCCTTCAACCGCGTGGGCACCCTCGCCGCCCAACGCTGGGGCGACATGCACGTGATGGTGGACAAAGCCTGGGGCCCGATGCAGAAAGACTTCATCCAAGAGCACTACGTCATCGAGAAACAGGCCATGGACCTGATCAACCAAGACCGCTACGACGAAGCCGTCCAAGTGCTCACCAACTTCACGGACATCTGCGGAAACGAAGCCGTGGAGCGCGCCTGGAAACTCGGCGACGAAATCTGGACCACCTTCGACGGACAATGGTGATTTGTGATTTGTGATTTGTGATTTGTGATTTGTGACTTGTGATTTGTGACTTGTGACTGCTAACCCTTAACCCTTAACCCTTAAACCTTAAACCTTGACCCCTCCCATCCCCATTTTCGAAGAACATATCACGGTCCCGTCCTATTTTGTGGGCGAGGACTCCCGGATGACCGTCAGCTCGCTGTTCAGCCTGCTGACCGAGGTCAGCAACCGCCATGCCTCGCTGCTCAACGCGGGATGGCACCAGCTGCGCGAACGCGGCTACTTCTGGGTCATCACCCGGATGCGCATGGAAATCAACCGGATGCCGGAATGGACGGAACCGGTGCTGCTCCGCTCGTGGGTGCGGAAATCCGATGCGGCGACCTCCCCTCGTGACTACGAACTCATCGATGCTAACGGCAACGTGATTGTCGCGGCCAGCTCCGTGTGGGCCATCCTCGACATCGAGCACGGCCGCCCGCAACGGATGAGCGCCTTTGACGCCGACTTCCCCGTCCAAGAGCGCAGCGCGATGGAGCACAAACCCCAGAAAGTCAAAGCCCTGACGATCCCGGAGGCCCATCCGGAACCGAAAAGGGTCTGCCCCTCCGACATCGATATGAACCACCACGTCAACAACGCCCGCTACATCCAGTGGGCATTCGACACCATCGACAACGATTTCCGGCAGACGCATAAGCTCACGGCCATGACCGTCAACTTCCTGGGACAAGCCAAGTTAGGAGACACCTATGCCATCTGTTCCGCTTCCGAAGACGGCGAGACATACCGCACGGCAATCGTATCCGCTGGGGAACCGCAAGAGTTCTGCCGCATCGAGACCGAGTGGCACCCTATAGAGCAATAACCGATTGAATCACAAACCAATACCGACCCGCTATGTATATGAACGAAGCATTATTCTCAGATTTCCTGAAGACTCGGGAGATACTGTGGGTCGGCATCAACTTCGCCAAGGCCAAATTCACGCAGGAAGGGTTCGACTTCAACCAGGAAATCCTACAACATTATCTGCAAGAGTGGAACAAACTGATTCTGAACGACCAGAAGAAGTATGACATCCGCATGAGCTTCCGCAAGCCCGTGATGCAATACGATCTTTCCGTCATCACCAAGATGAACAAAGCCTTGAAGGTCAACGACGTGCTTACGCTGTTCATCAGCTCGCAGCACGTCTATTCCGACGAGCAGATGCGGGAGTACGCCTCCAAGATAGCATTGCCGACCACCCTACCCTACGCGCTGATGTTCGCGGTGGAGTCGTTCGACACCACCGTGAAGACGGCGGCCATCTGGGTGGTCATCACCAAAACGGCAACCAAAGAGGTGGTCCTTTGCGAGAAATTCCTGAAAAAGCCCGCCGGCATCGGCACCCGGAACTACTGGGCCCGCACCTTCTACAATGTTTTCTATGACATCCAGTCCGACACCTTCCACCGCTGGGAGAACATGGTGCAGACGTGTGACGTGTGACGTGTGACTTGTGATTTGTGACTTGTGACTTGTGACTTGTGACTTGTGATTTGTGACTTGAGATTTGTGACTTGAGACTCGTGAATTGTGACTTTTATCGTTCACAATTACGATTCGCTGCAACTGCTAACTGCTAACTGCTAACTGCTAACTGCTAACTGCTAACTGCTAACTACTAACTGCTAACCGCTACAGATACAGATTCGCGTCGCCGTAGCTCAGGAAACGGTAGTCGTTGTCCAACGCGTGACGGTAAATACGGTGCCACTCATCCCCCAAGAAATTGGAAATCAGCAACAACAGAGTGCTTTTCGGCTGATGGAAGTTAGTAATCAGCCCGCTGACGACATGACGGGTGTAGGTGGGCAGGATGATGAGGCGCGTGGCCGCCCGCAACATATCCGTATCGTGCTCGCGCAAATAGTCAAGGATGGCGGCAAGGGACTGCTCCATCGTCACTTGGTGAATATCCGGATTGTCGTAGGTTTCCCACTGATCCACCACGAGAGGGTTCGCCAGCCCGAGGTGCAGCTTCGCCCCGACCACAAAGAGGGACTCCAACGTCCGCGTGACCGTCGTGCCAACCGCTATCAGCTGCTTCCCTTGGTTGTTTTGGAGCTTACGAATGAACTCCTCGGTGATGACAATCTTCTCCTCGTGCATAAAATGACCGCCGATGGTCTCGGAAGAGACCGGCTTGAACGTTCCTGCGCCGACGTGCAACGTCACATACTCCGTTTCCACGCCCTTTGCCTTCAATGAGCGGATAAGTCCGTCGGTGAAATGGAGCCCGGCAGTCGGGGCGGCCACGGAGCCGTCATGGCAGGCATAGACGGTCTGGTAGCGTTCCGTGTCGCTCTCCTCGGCGTCGCGGCGAATATACGGCGGAAGCGGAACCTTCCCGTAAGCCTCGATCCACTCGGCGAAGGAGACATCGGGATCCGTCCAAGTAAACGTCACCTCGAACGTGCCCTCGACCGCCTCCCCGCGCTCAGCCAAGATGCGCACAACTCTTCCCTCCATCGGCACTTCAATCTCGATGGGATGTTTCCATTTGCGGGCGTTGCCCACCATACATTTCCACGTCACACTTCCGGTGAGCGTGAAGGCCACCGCTGGGTCGGTACTCGGCGCGAGCGGTTCCAGACAGAAGATCTCGATGGCGGCACCGGTGGCGTTGTGCACCCGCAACCGCGCATGGATCACCTTGGAATCGTTGAATACTATCCAATGGTTTTCGTCCAAAAAATCCGGCAGCTGGTGGAACACCGAATCGGTAATTGTATCTTTCTCTTTGTTGTATATCAACAACTTGGAATTATCTCGCTGCGGAGCGGGATAGTAGGCTATGCGCGACTCCGGCAACGGGTAGTCGTAGTCTTCTATGCGGATATTTCGGTTCAAATCGTTCATGGCGGCAAAAGTACAAAATTATTAACAATTATTAACTTGACAAAGGCTTTTTGGCGTTGTATCTTTGCCTTGAAACGATTTATTGGAATCATGGAAATGAGAAAGACCATAAAAGTATTGGTGTACAGCTGTTTGGCTGTCTTGATGCCGGGCATCGGCTCGTCGCAGGACGCGCTGTTTTGCGCCCACATCACCGAAATCGCTTCCGAAAGGCCCTCCTTGGGGTGCTTTGCCCCGTCGTACGCGGGCTTCCACATCCGCAACAACTTCTGCACGAAAGAGCTGACGTATGCGGAGGTTTCAGGACAGATTATACTTCGCAAGAACGCGATTCAGGCATCCGTAAGCCATTATGGCTATGCGGATTACGGGGAGATGGCCCTGTCCGTCGGCTACGGCCGTAACTTCGGCAACCGCTTCGCCATGACCGCCCGGATCTTCTACCTGATGGCGCACGCACGACATTACCCGTCCCGGCACTCGCTCTGCGCGGATTTCGCCATCGCGTGCAGAGCCTCGCCCAAGCTGCTGTTCGACGCCGCCGTCTATAATCCGTTCATGCTTCGCTACGGCATTGTCGGTCAGGAGGTTATCCCGATGCGATTCTCCATCGGCTGTACCTACACGCCCGTCCGCAAGCTGCTGTTATCGCTTTCGACCGCCAAGACATTGCCCGGCGCTTGGGAGGTGGACTTCCACTTCGCGACCCGTCCCGCCGAGCCGCTGCTCCTCGCCGCCGAATGCTCCAACCATCGGATAGGCCTTTACGTGGGATGGAGGTTCAAACGACTTCTCTTCTCCGCGAGAGCCGTCTGGCATTACCGTATCTCCGTTTCTCCGGAAATCGGGGGATTCTATTTCCACAAGACGCTGTAGTTTCCACATATTTCCGCAATAAAACCAAAACAAATTTCCGCAATAAGAAACACCAATGGAACGAGATAAGATATTCATATTAAATGTATTTATAATCCTCTGTCTATACGTCCCGCGAACCGTCGCCCAGCAGGATTCCACGCTGTTTATGGAGAACGCCGTCGAGACGATGGAGATGCAGCTGGAGGATTTGGAGGATGCAGAGAACGTTTCTGAAGATCTGCTGGAACGGATGGAAGACATCCGGGACGGGAGGCGTCCGAACCTCAACGACCTCAGCTACGAGGTGGCTGTCTCCAAGCTTCTGCTGACCGATTACCAATACTACCAACTACAGCTGTACATCGAAAACTACGGACCGCTCTACAGCATCTACGAAATCCCCTGTATCGACGGTTTCACTGAGGAGAAGATGCGGTGGTTGGCGGAGAGGACCGTCATCCTGCCGCCGCCCAAACCGAGACCGACTTTCAAGGAGATGATGAAATCCAGCAAGAGCGTGCTCTGGTTCCGCTACGGGCAGGTGGTGGAGCGGCAGGAAGGTTACGACACCTCTCGCACGAGCCATTACGACGGGTCGCCGCCACACCTGCAGTTCCGCTACGACTTCAGCATCCAGCAGCACTTCGGGTTCCGCATCGCCGGGGAGAAGGACGCGGGGGAGCAGTTCTTCCGGGGCAAGCAGAAATACGGCTTCGACCACTATTCGGGAGCCGTTTACGCCCGGGACATCGGGCTGCTGAAATACGCCGTCGTAGGCGACTACCGGTTGAACCTCGGGCAGGGGGTCGTGCTCGGCTCGTCGATGATGTCGGGCAAGGGGGCAGGCGTCACGGCCATGCGCCGGTACAGCGACGGCATCCGGCCCGTGGCAACCACCAACGAGGGCCAAGTGTTCCGAGGCGGAGCATTCACGATTGGCAACACACACTGGTCGGGGAGCGCGTTCGCGGGCGCGATCACGCAGACCACCCTGACCGCTTTCGGCGGGGCGCTCTCCTACCGGCGGGCACGATTCTCCATCGGGGTACAGGCGATCGGCCTCGGGGAATACGGCGACAGCGCGAGCACCGGCGAGAAATGGCGGTCGTTGTTGCAACCCAACCGGCTGAACGCCAGCGTGTCGTATCAGGCTATCGTGGGGAAGGTCCTGCTCTTCGGGGAGGCGGCCCTCAACGAAGGAGGGAGACCCGCCGTGCTGCAGGCCGCTCTCATCCCGGTGGCTCCCGTGTTCCAGATGGCGACCCTGCTACGCTACTACGCCACCGGCTACCACTCCCCGATGGGCAGCGGGTTCCGCACCTCCTCAGGCGACTGCGGCGAATTCGGCGCGTACCTTACCGGGCATCTCGTCGTGTCGCGGAACGTGGAAGCGGACCTCTACTGCGACTACTACCGACTGCGATGGCTGAGTTACCTCACCGATGCGCCCGTGCAGGGAATGGACGCCGGCGTGTCGCTGACCTGCCGACTTCCGGGACGGAACATGTTGTACGCCCGCTACCAGTGGAGAGCCAAACCGAAGAACGAGAGCGACGACACCTACCTGCACCGACTCGTGGAGCAGTGCCGGCACCGGTTGCGACTACAGTGGACGAGCACTCCCCTGCCCTGGCTGAACACCAAAACGGAAATCAGCATGGTGCTCAACAGGGGACCGGATGGGACAAAGCGCTGGTACAAAGGGATTCTGATGTATCAGGATTTGGCATTAGACTTTAAGAGACCACAGTTGAGCATGCATCTGCGCGTGGCCTACTTCGACACCGACCGCTACGACGAGCGACTCTACGCTTACGAAAACGACGTCTATTACGCCTTCACCATCGGCTCGTACTACTATCAGGGAATGCGGGCATACCTGCTGCTGCGCTATAAAATCCAGAACTTCAGCGTATGGTTCCGGATTTCAAGAACGCACTACCTCAACAGGAGCGACATCAGCAGCGGTTTGACCCATATTGACAAACCGCACAAAACGGAGGTGAAAATACAAGGGATGTATCGGTTTTAGAGAATCATATCCCGAACAGAATCGTGGATGCCGAGCTCTTGCGCGATGCCAAGGAGGACGTTGTCGATCTTGTCCTTCACGAACTCCTCCGACTGGATGAGGTGGAGGTTGGGATGGCTCTGCCAGACGCGAATCAGATTGTCATCGACGGCGATGGCCTCGGCGAGGGTCTCCTCCATGCGGGCGGAGTTGTTGCTCAGCGTATAGCTGTTCGGGGCGCCCTTCGCGCTGGTGCAAAGGTGGAAGACCGCCTTGTAGCGGTTCATCAGCTCGTCCTCGGTGTGGCCGGTCTCGCGAAGAAGCCGTTTCCAGTCATCAGGGTCCATATAGGCGGAAATGTCCATCGCGCCGCGGTCGTTGACGATAAGCGCGGGTTTGCCCGTGGCCTCGGCAATCTCGTAGAACGAGTCTTCCATCTGGAGCAGGAAGCGCATCATGCTCTTGTGGATTTCGAAGTAGAGGTTGCGGTCCTGCGTGAGGAAATCAGCACCCGCCTTGATGAAGAGTGTGGGGGCTTCGGGCAGCGTGAAAACGGCGTAACCCACTTTGGTGAAAAACTCCTCGATACGCTCGTTGGTGGTGGTTTTGCCGGCACACGGGCCGCCGGTGAGCACGATTTTGGTAATCATAAAGGCAATCAATTGAAAAGCGCGGCAAAAGTACACAAATTACGAACACCGACATCCACCCATAACCATTAAACCTTAACCATTAAACCTTAAACCATAACCCTTAACCATTAAACCTTAAAAATCGTATTTTTGCGCTTTCAAAAAACAAGAAGAATATGAATAAATATCGTATGGCCATTTTGATTTGCATGGCGGCGCTGACCGCGAGCATGAGCGCAGTAGCTCAGAAATCAGACAGTTACAAGAACGCCGCATTGGAGAATATCGCGACGCGGACTTCCGTGCGCAGCTTCCTGCACAAGCCCGTGGAGGCGGCGCAGATCGAGCAACTGCTCCGTGCGGGCATGGCGGCCCCCTCCGCCGTGAACCGTCAGCCGTGGCATTTCGTGGTGGTCACCGACAGGGAGCAGCTGAAGGAGCTCGCCAAAGCCAACCCCTACGCGGGAATGGCCGCGAAAGCACCTCTCGCCATCGTGGTGTGCGGCGACCTGACCAAAGCCCTCGACGGTGAGGCCCGCATGTTCTGGGTGCAGGACTGCTCCGCGGCCACCGAGAACATCCTGTTGGCCGCCAACGCCATGGGACTCGGCGCCGTCTGGACCGGCACTTTCCCCGACCAGAACCGCTGCAAAGACGTCTCCGGCATCCTGAAGCTGCCCGAGACCCTCATCCCGCTGAACACCATCGTCATCGGCTACCCCGCCGGCGAGAACAAGCCCAAGGACAAGTGGAAACCCGAGAACATCTCCTACAACGTCTATGGCGGCAAGCAGCCCGAAGAGGTGTCCCGTCCCATCCAGGAGTCCGACTTCGTGGAATTTGACTACACCCAGTCGCCGAACCTCAACCCGTTCACGTGGTTCAAGGGCAACGGGCTGCTGTTAGCCTCCGGCGACGTGCGCAGCCACAACGCGATGACCATCGGCTGGGGCGCGATGGGCAACGTGTGGAGCCACAACGTGAACACCATCACGGTGTACGTGGCCCCCGCCCGCTACACCTACGAGTTCATGGAGCGCTACCAGTACTTCACCGTGATGGTCTTCGACGAGGACCGCAAGGACGTGTTGGAGTATATGGGCACGCACAGCGGCCGCGACGGCGACAAGGATGCGGCGTTGGGCTTGCATGTGGCTTATACCGAGCACGGTGCACCGTACTATCTAGAGGCTCGCGAGGTCTATGAGTGCGAGGTCATCTACCGCGACGGCTTCGACCCGCGGGGCTTCGAGGAAATTCCCCGCAAACGCTACGAGAACTTCCCCGCCGGCATCCACCACCAGTACATCGGGAAGATCTTAAGTGCAAAAAGACGGTAAGTGAGAGCTGGAACATTGAGTAAAATCCTCAAAATAGCGGGAGTGAATTTGTAAATGATATACATACTAGTATGAAAGTTAAAGCAATAATTGAAACAGGCAAAGATTTGGATTACGACATTTATACGGATGACGAATCATTAGGCTTCATGCTGCTCGGTCAGGGAAGAACCATCGAAGAGGCGAAAAACGACTTCCTCAAGTGCAAAGAGGAAATGAAGCGGTTGTTTGCCACAAAAGGCGACCCATTTGACTTCGACAGCTTGGAATTCGAATATGTGTTCGACACCGTCTCCTTCCTTAAATATTCGCCGTTCACACTGACCGGGTTGTCGAAGGCTACCGGCATCAACTGCAAACAATTGAGTCATTATGTGACTGGATACCGCAAGCCATCACCCAAAACGAAACTGCGGATTCAGGAAGGCGTGACTCGTTTCGCCAAGATGTTCAGCACTTTGACGTTGGTTTAATCCAACAGGAGCGATGTCTGAGCAGATAGAAGTTTGAGAAAAGCGGATGACAATGGACGACAACAGCAAAATCATGGAGCTGGCCTACGAGGCCGGGGCGATCCTGTTGGAGAATGGGGCGGAGATCTCGCGCGTGGATGAGACCATGCGGCGCATCGCCGGTCACTACGGCGTGGACGACGAGAGCTTTTTCGTGCTCAGCAACGGCATCATGGCCACGGCGAGAGGGTTCGCCCGCACCAAATTCATCCCCATCAAGGGCACGAGCCTCGACAAGGTGGTGGCCGTCAACCAGCTCTCGCGTGAAGTCTCCGAGGGCAAGTGCGACCTCGGGCAGTTAGAGTCGCAGCTGAAGGCCATCCGCGCCATGCGCCCGAAGCCCGCGTGGGAGCAGATTGCGGCCTCCGCGTTCGGCAGCGCGGCTTTCTGCATCATCTTCGGCGGCGGCTTCGCCGACAGCATAGCGGCGTTCGTGGCCGGACTGGTGCTCTGGGTCTATATGCTGTTCGTCGGCTACCGGCACCTTTCGCGCATCGCGGGTGCCATCACAGGCGGTTTGCTGGCCACCTTGCTCTGCGGGGTGATGTACAAATTGGGACTGGGCACGCACCTCAGCAATATGATCATCGGGGCCATCATCCCGCTGATTCCGGGGGTTCCCTTCACCAACGGCATCCGCGACCTGGCGCACGAAGACTACATCGCCGGCATCACGAGGCTGTTGGACGCGCTGCTCACCTTCTTCTGCATCTCCATGGGAGTCGCCCTCGCGTTCATGTTGGACGCGACCATCAGCGGCACGATGGAGCACTTGGAGGCCTTGACCGCCGCACCCGAAACAGCAGGAATGTTCGTGCAGCTGTTAGCGGCCTACGTGGGCACCGTCGCCTTCGCCGTGCTCTTCGGCGTACCCCGCAAGTACTACTTGGACAGCGGATTATGCGGAATGTTGGGGTGGCTACTCTATCTGATCTTGGTGAACCACACGGGCTTGTCCGTCGCCAACGTGGTCTTCTTCGCCACCGTGTTGGTCACCTTCACGGCCATGGTGTTGGCCATCGTGCGCAAGTGTCCAATCACGGTCTATTTGATTTGCGGCATCTTCCCATTGGTGCCGGGCGCAGGCATCTTCTGGACCACCTACAATGTTGTCTCCGAGCAACTTGGCGCTGCCCTGCACACGGGCGTCACCGCCCTGAAGGTCACCGTCGCCATCGCCTTCGGCATCATCTTGGTGGCCGAGTTGAACGGGAAGAACCGGATTGGGCGGTGGCTGGCGAAAAGGAGGAAATGATGGAAAAAGTACTGATTGTGTGCAAACCAAGTGGGAAGAATTGATAAATGAATAGCACTATGAAAAAAATCACCTTTTTTGTTTTATTCGCATGGTTATCGTTGATTACATGGGCGCAGCCGGCGGGGCATTTCGCCTCCCCGATGTCGCCGCGCCAAGCGATGCCCTTTTTCGGTGCGAAAAGCGATTACCAATGGAAGATGACGGACTTCCACACGGACGACAACTACCAGATCTGCACTTTCGCTTATAACGGCGACCATCAGCTTTTGGCAATGACCGACTCCATCTATGGCGAGTACCAGGTCATCGACTCCATGAGTTACGACGCCGCCGGCAATTTAGTCCGGCTGTCGGGTTGGCAGAAGCTCGGCGGGGTGTGGCAGAACGTCTATTACATCGACTACACCTACAATGCCGCGGGGCTGATCACCTCGAGGAGCAACTACAACAATTTCGGCGGCAGTTGGGAACTCGGCGGCATCTACCATTACACCTACAATGCGCAGAACCAGTTAGTGCTTACCACCTTGGATTTCGCCGGGATGTTGTACCAGAAGATTGAGTACCAGTATGTTGGCAACGACTGCGTGCAGGAGTTGTGGTACAGCTACAGTTTCGACACGGGCACGCTCCTCCCGTCGGAGAAGATCGTGACGAGTTATGTTGACGGTCGCAAAGTGTTGCGGTTGGACAGTGTGAGCGAAAACGGCATCTACTGGCAGTACAACGGCAAGTCCACATATCAGTACGACAGTCGCGGCAACTGCACGGAGTATCACCAGTACGACCACACCGACTACGAGGTGGAGCGGAGTGTCTATACTTACGATTACGGCAAGCCGCTCAGCAGCACGGTGATCCCGTGGAACCCGGAAATGGACCGTCCGCGGATGTACGACAACGTAGATGCCTGCGTGCGTGAGGCCTGGCACAGCGTTGACGTGGACCACGTGCTGCAGTACGTGTGCGACTACGTTTACGACTACAGCGACGTCGTCACGGGGGTGGAATGCCCTGCGGTGTCGGAAGCTTCGTTGTATCCCAATCCGGCAACGGACCGCGTAGTGCTGGACGGTTTGGCAGATGGCGAAGCCGAGGTACGCATCCACGACCTCTCGGGCCGCCTCGTTCTCACCCGCCTCGCCACCGGTCCCACGGCTCTCCTTGATGTCAGCTCCCTCGCCCCGGGTTGTTATGTGGTCAAAGTGATGCAGGGAAATAGAGAGAGGGTTGTGAAGGTGGTGGTGGAAAGGTAAGAGAGGGTTCACCGTAGCACTCTACTTCGTAGGCAAAGCCTCCGCACCAAAATTCCACAAGCGGCTAAAAGTCTCTGGCAATGAACATAGGTTCGTGAGCCGACGGACATAGGTTCGTAGGCCGATGCCCGTACACGCATGAGCCGATGCCCGTATATGCATGGGCCGATGAGAATATTCTCGTGGGCCGATGAGAATATTCTCGTGGGCCGATGAGAATATTCTCGTGGGCCGATGAGAATATTCTCGTGGGCCGATGCGTATATTCTCGTGAGCTGATGAGTATATTATCGTGGACCGATGCGTATATTCTCGTGAGCTGATGAGTATATACGCTGTATCACTAGTGTTTCGAAAATGTTACACCTGGGAACAAAAAAATTTTTTCAAGTTTTTCTTTGTTGTCGTGTATTAAAAATAAATTGTATATTTGCAAAACGATTGCAAGCATTTGTTTGCAAATGTAATATGTTGAAAATAAAATAATTGAAAATAAAAAAACTATAGAATAAGAAACATTAATCGGTCGGCAGACCGCCATTTACAAACCAAAAACATAAACCTATGAGTACCACATTAAAAGAAAAACTTGAAAACGAGGCCCGTTTCCTCCGGATTTCCATTCCTTACGACAAACGCGACAAATACACCATGGTCTCCTTCGACGACGGTATAATGTCAGAGCTGGAGTGTGACGAATCTTTCGTGCCCCCGATGTACGACGAGAGCACCAAACTACTGGAGTTCTGGATAGATTTAAGAGAGCGGAAGCTGAAGGACTGGGACGAGAGCAATGGCTATTTACACATTTGGGCAAAGGTGCGCGACGAAGGCGCTTACACCTTGTATGACACAGACATGAAGCCGCTTTGGCAGATCCAAGGCTACGTCCCCAGCGCCTTGATTCCTCCGTATGACATGGGGTTCGGTGATTATCTGGAACTCACCATCGAAGCCGACGGCACACTCCCGCAATGGCATGACAGGCCCGACTTCTCAGACTTTCTCGTGAGCGGCCGGGAGCCCGGGCCGGTGATGTCCTACAGGTGGAACCACGCGGCAACCGCCTACTACGATGTGTTGGGTTACAAACTTGACAAAGAAGAGGTGATTTGGCTGGTGCAGCGATTGATGGGGAAATATTCGATCAGCGCGGAAGAAGTGGTGGAGAATGTTTAGCGAACGGAAAGCGGGCTGCTGAGGCAAAAGAAAAAATGCGTATCTTTGAGGGCTTGTATTTACCTGAATAAGGTAGTGACAAATGGTTGATATTCAAAAACAAAAGGCGACCGATTTCTTCTATAGTGGAAGATGGATGGTGTGTGAAAAAGTTGTCCAAAGCACTTGCTTGCGCTTCAAACAACGAGAGTGCGATCAAGATAGCTCACGAAATAATCAACAAATAATATGGCAACAAAGACCACTAAAATAGAATGGACCGACAGAACTTGGAATCCTGTCACGGGATGCACCAAGGTCTCACCCGGATGCGCCCACTGCTATGCTGAGGTAATGACGCGGAGATTAAAGGCAATGGGATTGGAAAAATACGCCAACGGCTTTCAAGTAACGTTACATAACGATTGTTTGGAGGAACCACTCGCTTGGAGAAAGCCGCATACCATCTTTGTTTGCTCTATGAGTGACCTTTTCCACAAGGATGTCCCTTTTGGCTTTGTTGACAAGGTGATGGATACGATACGTCGCACACCTCAACACCGCTACCAACTGCTTACCAAGCGTGCCGAGAGAATGGCGGAGTATTTCCTGACCCACGAAGTGCCGCAAAACGTTTGGTTGGGTGTGACGGTCGAAGCACAATCTTCTAAATCAAGGATCGACTGTTTGCGAGTGCTTGATGCCCCGATTCGATTCCTTTCGTGTGAGCCGCTCATTGAGGATTTGGGCAAACTGGATTTGAGTAACATTAATTGGGTGATCGTGGGTGGCGAGAGCGGTCCGCAAGCCCGACCGATGAAAAGAGAATGGATTGATTCCATACAAGAACAAACCGAAACCCAAGGCGGGTTGTTCTTTTTCAAGCAATGGGGCACCTGGGGCAGCGATGGTGTGAAAAGGAGCAAACATAAAAACGGGAAACTGATTGATGGCAAAGTATATCAAGCAATGCCAGTATAAAACCAACCTGTCATGCCAAAGAAGAAATACACCTTCATCGACCTGTTTTCGTCAATTTCGGCAGTGAAAGGCAAATAGTACAAGGTAAAACAGCGATCTTAACCATCGCACTGTTGGTCCCATACTGTCCTCGATGTCAGCTCCGTCGCCCCGGGCTGTTATGTAGTCAGAGTGGTGCAGGGGAATGAGGAAAAGGTTGTGAAGGTGGTGGTGGAGTAATCTCCTTTAGTTCCATTATATCCAGCATATTAAACATCACTCCGTCAATCTCGGAGTGCCAGGATTGGTGGAAATGAGCGTAGTACCAACGACAAAGCGGATGACCTCTTTCGCGTAGATGTGTGTATAGGGAATCCATTACCTTCCGCTCGTATTTCACATCGTCCAACAAACCCTCATCGCGCATCGCCCAATCGTGCAAACCTTGATGCGACGACAATTCGCAAAACGACGGCGATGTGTGAGTAATAACTGTATCAATGGCACACGCCTCGTCGATCATCGCAAGTTTCTCCTTGTCAAAAAACGGACTCTCGTCCCTCCAGTAGACATTGGGGACAAGCGGCTCTTCAGGATTCGGCGGATGGAAATCCTTGTCCGAGATGCGCCACATTCGGTCAACGGAGGTGGCGCCGCCGACACAGAGGACAGTGTGTTCACAAGCTTTCAACACGGAATAGTCGGGCAGCGTCATCCAGCGTTTGTGTTTGATAGGCTGGAGGTTGAAATAGGCCGGATTGTCGTGGTTTCCGCGAATGAACGTCAGGCAGTTGTTGGCTTTCGAGAGCCGTTTGCTACACTTATTGTACAATGCTTCATAATATCCCGGCCGTTCAAAGCCGAAACCGCAGTCGCCCGCCACGACAATCAGTGTGTCCGTCATCCCATACTGCACACAGCACTTATAGACGAGCTGCGTGAAGTCGCCATGAATATCACCGCTCACCACGACACCCTTCGCCTGCGGAAACTCGTATGTGTTCACTTTTTTCATCTTTCAAACTGCAAAAGTAAGAATAATCTGTTTTTGTTGTTTATTGTATTAGTATGAAAAGAAGAGGGAAAGTTACAGGGGTGGGTAATAATTTTTCTTAACACAGAGTTCAAGCGCTTATAAAACAGGTGACTTTTTTTGATTCGTCGTGTTGCAAAAAAAAGTAATTTTGCGGGTTGGATAAACGCATTTGAAAATGATACCTGTTTGTCCATCAATATGCAAATATTTGACAATTTACAGAAAAATATAGTCATTATCTCTTAAATCATTGTAATAATGGAAATAGTTCCCGGTGTTTATGAAACATTGATCAGTAAGGCAATAGAAGAGAGGTTACGTTCTTTTCCTAATAATCAATATCTGGTGAAAAAGGAGGATATTGATAGCGCCGATTCATATAAGATTCTAGCAGATTATCTTGCCGAGGTGGTAGCCAACATTCTCAAGTCTTATTTTTGTGAGAAAGACAGAAAAGATACCGTCAGTAGTCAAGTCAATGTTATCAATCGAATATTGAAATTTATCGAGGAGGAATGGGACACACAGCATGTCGAAACATCACCCGAGCAATTAAGCGAAGAATCGAAATTGCAGTTTTTGAGAGGCATTTACAACAAAGTTGGCTACACGCAGGAGCAAATTGAGGAAAAAGCAAAGAATCATCCTGTATCAGGCTATCGCGTTAGCAATCTCTTTACAGGAGGAAATGACATCTCAATGGATGATGAAGTGCGAAGAGATATCCAGACAGCAGATAGTATAGATTTGATAGTCTCGTTTATCAAGTTTGAAGGCCTCAGGCTTTTATATGATGACCTGCTACATTTTGTAGAACGAGAAGGGACAAAGTTGCGCATACTGACAACAACCTATATGGGCGCCACTGACCCAAAAGCCATCAGGAAACTCTATGAATTACGCCAATATGGTCAAGTATCTATTCGTGCTTCATACAACACTAAACAAGAACGCTTACATGCAAAATCCTATATCTTCCATCGTAACAACGGTTTCGACACGGCTTATATTGGTTCTAGCAACATTTCCCGCTCAGCGCTAACAAAAGGCTTGGAGTGGAACATTCGTGTCACTTCTATCGAGAATAGACATATTATCAGCAAGACTCAAGCAACTTTTGATAATTACTGGAGCAGTGACGATTTTGAGCCGATAGAAAACGAGGATGCTTTGAAACGTTTCGAAAATGCCATCTGGAAAGAGCGCAATCACGAAGATTCTAACAACAACGAAATAGAATATATCACTCGATTTGAGAGAAAAACACATCAGATCAGGGTTTTGGAAAAATTGCAGTATGAGAGAGAAATTATCCATAGCCGGAAGAACCTAATCATTGCTGCTACCGGCACGGGAAAGACTGCTATTTCTGCTTTCGATTTTAAAGACTACAACCAACAGTGCATAAAAGAAAAAGGACGAAAAGCCCGTCTTCTGTTCATAGTACACCGCGAAAAGATATTAAAACAGGCTCGCTTTACGTATCGTTCGGTAATGGTCGACGCTAATTTTGGTGAAATTTGGACAGGACGTATTCAACCCAATTACAGTTCCAATTTAGATCATCTTTTTATAACCATTCAAACACTCAACAACAACTGGGATACTGTTGAACAGATGGGAAGCGATTACTACGACTATGTTGTTATCGATGAGGTGCACCACAGCCAGGCTGGAAGTTATCGTAGCATTTTCGAGAAGCTTAATCCTGAGATATTTGTTGGTCTCACTGCCACTCCCGAACGCATGGATGGGAAAGAAATCAAACCTGATTTCAACAACAGGTTTGCAGCGGAGATACGATTGCGCGAAGCACTGGATCAGCAACTGTTAGCTCCGTTTGACTATTTCTGCGTAACGGACGACAGCGTAGATTTAAGTAAGATAGCCTGTCGAGGGGATGTCTATGATCGTTCAGAGTTGAACCGACTTTATAACAATAATTTGACACGATTTGGTCTCATTCAAAAGGCATTGGATCAATATGTCAACGATCCGCACCGATGCAAAGCGGTTTGTTTCTGCTGTAGCATCGAGCACGCGGTATTTATGGCTAATATGTTTAATAAAACTGGTTATAGAGCCAAATCGGTCACTTCTAAAAACAGTGCAGACATAGACAATGTTTCAATGGAACTCGCACGCGGTGAAATCAATTATCTGTGTGTGGCAGATATTCTGAACGAAGGTATAGACATACCCGAGATCGATACTGTTTTATTCCTACGCCCTACAGAATCGCTTACCATTTTCTTGCAACAATTGGGGCGTGGGCTTCGTTTAGCTGACGGAAAAACATGTTTGACTGTATTGGATTTTGTCGCACAAGCTAATCAAAGCTACAATTATGAGAGTCGGTTTCGCGCCCTGATTGGACGAGGGGGGCGCAGTATCACACAAGAGATTGAAAGTGGATTTCTATTCCTACCTCGTGGCTGTTCCATCACTATGGAAAAACAAGCGCAGGAGTATATCTTAAACAATATCAACAATGCCATCTTCAACCTTCGAAGACTCTGCAGAGAGGTGAGATTTTTCACTCAGAATACTAACCGATCATTGACTCTCGAAAACTTTATTGATAACTTTTGCCTTGATTGGCGCCATATTTATAAAACACCCGGCTCTTGGGCTAGATTAAAAGTTGCAGCAGGAATATCAGTCAATGGATTTGATGAGAATTCTAAATACACCAAGCTGCTTGAGGGAGGTTTACCACGACTTTATCATGCCAACAGTCACGAATATCTCAGCTACCTGCAACGACTGATAGCAAATAACCTGCAACAAGTAGATAATCCTTCTGAGCATGAAAAAAAATTTTTAGAATTATTCTACTACACTATCTGGTTGGACACAATAGAGAAAATTCGAGAAAAATACAATGTTTCCTTCAACAGCATTTCCGAAGCAGTTGCTTCTTTAAACAGTTTAGCATGGATAAAAGAGGAACTTGCCTGCTTGGTCCGTTTGAAGCTCGAAGGATTAGCCAAAACAACAAAATGGTTTAAAGTGGGCGATCAAGCCGAGATTGAACTTTATGGTTGTTATTCTGCGGATGAGATTCACTTGCTCTTGGAAAACAAGTTGGGTAGATGGCAAGTACTTGGGACTCAATACAATGAACCCGGGAAATTTGCCATGGTTTTCGTAACATTGAACAAATCGGACAAAGAGTATTCTCCCAGTACGCTTTACGAAGATTATGCCATTTCTGTTAATCAATTCCATTGGCAATCAAAGAATAGCATAAGAATTGAAAGTAAGGAGGGGCAGAGAATCATGCAACAACGTCAGAATGGATGGAAGTTTATCCTCTTTGTTCGCGATTCGAAGAAAGACGAATTCGGTAATACCAACGGCTACTACTGCCTCGGACTGATGGACTTCCACGAAAGTCATGGGGAAAAACCACTAAATGTTATATGGGATATGCAACAGCCAATTCCCGGATTCATCCTCGAAACAGCAAAAGCTGTGTAATCTAACTTGTCGAAAAAACACCTGTTCCGTTATTTTGTAATATTTTTGCATTCTAAATAAAACCTGAATGAAACACACCCTCTACAAAACCCAAGGCACCTGCTCGCAGTTCATCGATGTGACCGTCGATGACGAGGGCGTCATTCAGCAGGTCTTCTTTTATGGCGGATGCGACGGAAACCTCCAGGGCATCTGCCGGCTGGTCACCGGACAGAAAATCGACGACGTCATCCAAAAACTCAACGGCATCCGCTGCGGAGGCAAGCCCACCTCCTGCCCCGACCAGCTCTGCCGCGCACTGGAAACCCTCAAAAAATAAGCCGTCATGTCCGTACTTCGTGTCCTCCTCGCCATCTTTTTCCCGCCGCTGGCCGTCATCGACTGCGGGTGCGGGTCCGTCCTCATAGTCCTCATCCTCACCTGCGCCGGATGGGTGCCGGGCGTTATTGGCGCGCTGGTCATCCTCAACAAGAACGAGTAAGCTATGAAACACATCACCGTTTCCGCCGCCGTCATCCACGACTCCCAGGACCGCATCTTCGCCACCCAGCGCGGGGCCGGCGACTGGAAGGACTGGTGGGAGTTCCCCGGCGGCAAGATCGAACCCGGCGAGACCCCCGAGGAGGCCCTCCGCCGCGAAATCCGGGAGGAATTGGACACCCGCATCACCGTGGGCGAACTGCTGCACACTATCGAGTGGGACTACCCCAAGTTTCACCTCACGATGCACTGTTTCCTCTGCACTGTGGAGAGCGAATCGCTCACCCTCCTCGAACACGAGGCCGCCCGCTGGCTCGCCCCTCACGAACTCGACAGCGTGCAGTGGCTGCCCGCCGACTGGGAGGTGATTGAAATACTGAAACAACGGTTCCTGGCAGAATGAAAATGATACTGGAAAAAATCAGAACCTGGCTGCTGGCGTTTGCCGCCGTCTTTATCTCCGCTGCGACACCGCTCCTCTTCAGCGGGGCGGTCGTCCTGACCTCCTGCACCACCGAGGAGTACTCGGTCGCGCGTCCGACCATCGAGCGGATTCAGCAACGGGGCAAGCTGCTCGTCGGCACCACCGGCGACTACCGGCCGCTGACCTTCTGCGAGTCCGAAACCGGCGAATACTGGGGCTTCGGCATCGAGATGGCACAGGCAATCGCCTACAGCATCGGCGTTCCCGTGGAGTTCGTCCGGACCTCATGGCCGACTTTGACCGCCGACGTTATGGCGGAACCCCAGACCTTCGACCTCGCCATCGGGGGCATCTCTATCACCGATGCGCGGTGCGCCATCATGCTGATGAGCGAGGGGTACTTGACCAACGGCAAGACCATCCTCTGTCGGACGGAAGACACCAACCGTTTCCGCTCGTTGGCAGACATCGACCATTCCGACGTGCGGGTGATGGTGAACCCCGGCGGTCTGAATGAGCAGTTCGCCCTCGAAAACCTCACCCACGCCACCATCATCGTGCACCCCAACAACGAGGAGATCCCGTCGCTCATCGCCGAGGGCGAGGCCGACGTGATGATCACGGAAATCACAGAGGCACCCTACTACGTGCAGACAAATCCCCGCTTGGCGGCACCGCTCCTACACGCCCCCTTCACCCACGGGGAAATCGGCGTGCTGATGCGCAAGGGGCAGGGCGACCTGCTGGAACTGGTGAACGGCGTCATCCGCCGGATGAAGGCCGACGGTTCGCTCCAACGGCTGTGCGAAAAATACGGGCTGATGCCATAATTTTCTGTATCTTTGCCGTTTGATAATACTAACAAAAAGGATATGCTTCTTACCAACAACATCATCACCCTTGAGGTGTCGGAACATGGGGCCGAGATGCAGAGCCTCACGAAGGACGGACGTCAGTATCTGTGGACGGGCGACCCGCAATTTTGGAACCGCCGCGCCCCCATCCTCTTTCCCGCGGTGGGCAAGCCCTACAACAACGAAATTCACGCGGACGGCGTCGCCTACCCGCTGTACCAGCACGGCTATGCGCGCGACAGCAAGTTCGCGCCGGCCGCCTCTGACAACGACCACGAACTGCACCTGAAAATGCTGGAGAACGAACATTCGCAGGCGTACCCCTACAAGTTGGGACTGGAGGTTCGCTACCAGCTAGAAGGCAGTACCGTGAAGGCGGTTTGGACTGTGGAGAACCTCGACGAAAAGGAGGCCTACTTCCAGATCGGCGGCCACCCAGGATTCCTGCTGCCGGATTACGATCCAGACAGGATGGTGAACGGATATGTCCGTTTCTACAACAAAGAAGGAGAACTTGTCGCTCCCACCCTCATCTCGGACATTGATGACGGATGCCGCGTGCCGCGCAGTTCCAAATCGATGCTGCTGCGCGAGACGCCTCTCATGCCTAACACGTTCATTCACGATGCCCTGGTGATCGAGCAGGGGCAGGTGACAAAAGTCGAGCTGTGGGACAGACATTGCAATCCTATCCTCAACGTCAACTGCCCGCAAGCAGAAGCCTACGGCGTTTGGGCGCCCCATAAGGAGGGTTGTCCGTTTGTCTGCCTTGAGCCCTGGTGTGGCATCTGCGACCCTAAAGGGTTCACCGGGAATGTCTCCGACCGCGAATACATCCACCACCTCGCCCCGCGCGAAACGTTCGATTTCGTCTATTCCATCGAGATATATTAGTCACGTCCGATGACCGACACGATGACACCCCAGCAGCGGCACTATTGCATGTCGCGCATCCGCAGCAAGGACACCACGCCCGAAAAGCGCGTGCGGCAGTGGCTATGGCAGCACGGCTACCGCTACCGCCTCAACGTGAAGGGCGTGCCGGGGAAACCCGACATCGTGATGCGCAAGTACCGGACGGCGATATTCGTGAACGGGTGTTTTTGGCACGGACACGATGTGGAGTTAGTAGTTAGCAGTGAGCAGTTAGTAGTTAAGTCCTCGAATTGTTGTAAGATACCACAAACAAACAGGGATTTTTGGGTGGCGAAGATACAGCGGAATCAGGAGCGGGATCAAAAGAACTATGAGATCCTCTCGGAGAATGGGTGGCAGGTGATTGTGCTTTGGGAGTGTCAACTGAAACCCAAGAAATTGGAACAGACGATGTTGCAAGTGGAGCAACAGCTGCTCGACTATTACATCAAGACCTTCGGCCGCAAATCCAGATCCTACATCCGAATTGACGAGGAGAGCCTGCCCATGGCGGCAGAAGACCCCGAAGAGTATGGAATATGAAAATCAATGATCATGATTGAAATCACCCAAGCAAGCAAATCTCATGCCTCCGACATCGCCAACCTGATCATGACGGCCATGACCGACGAGTGCTGTCTCTATTTTTGCGGCGAAGGCTACGGGTTAGACGACTTCCGCCGGATGATGACCGGACTCGTGGAGCGAAAAGACTCGCAATACAGCTACCAAAACACCTTAGTCGCAGTGGACAACGGAAAGGTGGTCGGCGTCTCCGTGAGTTACGACGGCGGAAAGCTGCACGAGCTGCGCAAAGCATTCCTCGCAGCCGCCAAGGCCCAGATCGGCAAGGACCACACCGGCATGGACGATGAGACGCAGGCCGGGGAACTCTACTTGGATTCGTTGGCCGTGCTGCCCGAATACCGGCGCAGAGGTATCGCCAAACGACTGCTGATGGCCACCAAACAGCGCGCCGACGAGATGGGACTGCCAGTGGTCGGGCTTTTGGTGGACAAAGGAAACCCCGGCGGGGAGGCACTCTACGCCAGCGTCGGATTTCGCTACGTGAACGACAGCCTCTGGGGCGGCCATCCGATGAAACACTTGGTGCTATAAGGCATCGAAAACACGTAAAATAGAATATTGTGTATTCTTGCAGCGGTGACATTGTTGAACTTTATACGAAATCTAATAATAATAACTACTACATCAAAAGATGAATACCTATTACAATTTTGAACATTCGACAAAAACAAAAGTCTTCGGAAGTGCCCCAGGGGAAAACGATGGAAATAAACTCCTATCTCTGTCGCAACGATGCGGAAGTACTGGGAAATATCTTTAAGGAACTCGGCGTGCGGTAGAGATCATAAATCCAACAGTTTTGTTATGTATAAGTTTTTTTTAGACTAAAATGTGGTTGAATCAAAAATAGTTGTATTTTTGCAGCGGATTTGCAGAAATAATCAGAAAGCGATTAGTTTTGCTTATAGACAGACAATAAGGCGATTACGATGGCAGATATTAAATGTTTGCAAGATTGGGTTATCCATGAAATGGTGAGGGGCCGGTACATTTTCACGAAGGAAGATGTGCTGAATTTGCACCTGCCCATTTCAGACCAAGCGTTGCAGAACAGTTTGACCCGACTGACTGATCGTGGCATCATCATGTCGCCTTGGCAAAACTTTTACGTCATTATACCCAATGAGTACAAGTTGAGAGGTGTGGTTCCTCCTTCGTTTTACATAGACAAGTTGATGAGTTTTCTGAAGCGTGATTATTACGTCTCGTTACTGACGGCTGCTGCGATGAATGGAGCTTCGCATCAACGGGCCATGGTGTTCCAAGCAACGGTCAATGGGGGACCTATCCGTTCAGGAATGAAAAACGGTGTACGCGTACAATTCACTCTAAGACGAAATCTGCCACTTGAATTCACCAGGCGTGTGAAGACTTTAACTGGCTATATGACTGTGGCAGAACCTGAATTAACTGCTTTGGACGTGGTGGCAGAAGAACGCAAAGTGGGAGGTGTGAGCCGAGCTGCTGAACTTTTAGTGGAACTGTGCGAGGCCACCTCCTGGGATGACAAAAAGCTGCCATTGCTGAGTTATTTCAGCAGTGCCACCATTCAACGTCTTGGCTATCTGCTTGAACAGATTGAAGAGCAGGATCAAGCCGACCAACTCTATACATTATGGAAACAAACAGATAGGATAATGCGAAAGACTCCACTGAAGCAAACGTACGCCGTTAGCGATGATATGCCCATAGATAAGCGTTGGAAAATTATTATAAACTACGAGGTTGAAATTGACGAAATATGATTCCCCAATACTACATACAAGAATGGTACGAGCAAGTGCCTTGGAACACTGATGCGATGGTCGAACAAGACCTCATCATCTGCAAGGCCCTGGTCTGCATATTCAACGATGAATTTTTGGCTTCGCAACTGGCATTTCGCGGAGGTACGGCGTTGCATAAGCTGTACCTTACTCCGCAATCTCGTTACAGCGAAGATATTGACCTCGTGCAAATCCATCCCGGTCCCATCAAACCCATCTTGTTCCGTCTTGGGGAGGTGCTGTCGTGGCTCCCTGGCAAAGTGACGAAGCAGAAACGGTACAACAATACTATGTTCTTCCGTATGGAGTCAGAAGTTCCACCAGTACAACCTTTACGACTGAAGATTGAAATCAATTGCTACGAACACTTTAACGTCCTGGGGTTACAAAAAATGCCGTTTGAAATTAATAACTCTTGGTTCAGCGGTAAATGCAAAATCACCACTTACACCCTTAACGAATTGATAGGAACCAAGTTGCGTGCATTATACCAAAGGAAGAAAGGTCGCGACTTGTTCGATCTGCAAGTGGCTTTGGAAAGCGGAAAGATAGACGTGGCGCGAGTGCTGGAATGCTATCAAAAGTATATGGAATTTGTGGTGGAGAAGGTTCCTACATACAAACAGTTTGTGCAAAATATGGAACTGAAGTTGCAGACACCGGAATTTTCAGGAGATATGGACATATTGCTTCGCGGTGGCGCAGAACGATTTAATCCGAACAGAGCTTACGAACTGGTCAAGAAAACCTTCATCGACTTAATGCCCGGAAGTAGAGATTAGATTTTTGCAAACAACAATTAAAAAACGTAATATTATGAAAAAAATCCTGATTTTTGCCATCGCCGCGCTGTTGTTTGCGGCATGTAGTGATTCTGAAAAACAGCTGCAGAAACGTGCGGCCGAGCTGTGCCAGTACATCCCCGACCACGAACTGTCGGAAAAGTCGAAACCGTATATGACAGCGGATTTCTACAACGTGCTGGACACGATGTTCAACCAGCTGCCGGAGTTCGAAGCCATGGACCACGAATGGCTCTACTATTTCGTGACCGGCAACGGCGGAACCATTGCAGATTACGAGGTGGCCGGCGTGGAAAAGACCGATAACACCCACGCAGTTGCGACTATCAAGGTGCGCCAGAAATGGGAGGACGGCTCGTTCGACGAATCGTCTGACGTAGAGGAACATAAGCTCTATATGGAGAAGGTGGACGGTAAATGGCTGATGTCCGACTTCGACGAGCATAAGGCCGACTGCATCCGCCATATCGCCATCAACAAAAAGGAGCAAGTGGTGCGCAACGCCATCAGCGACTATTTGGTGAACGAAATTGGCGAAAACTACCAGAAAGGCGAACTCTGCATCCCTATGATGATCATGGTACACGAAGAGGACGAACTCTTCATGGGAGATTTCTGGGTGTACTGGTACGACAAATCCGGCGATACGCTGAAGTGCGTCTCAGGCGGCAACCACGCGGGCACGATGACCCTGAAGAAGGAGGGCGGCCAGTACAAGGTGGTCTCCTTTGAGCAGACCGTTGACGGAGCCGGCAACGAGGCCAGCGCCCAACGCATCTTCGGCAGCTATTTCGACATCTACCAGAATATCCACTCCAACGACAAGGTCCGCGAAGCCGTCCGTCAGGAGCAGTTGCGCGAGTACGTGAAAAAACACAACCTCAACGTCAAATACTACCAGGACTACGGCTGGCCCGCCGTGGAGCTGTAAGGTTGACTGTTTTGAGCTATGAACCCCATTGCCATCATCATGTTGTCGCAATCGGTCACCATGCAGAAGTGATGAAGGCGTTGTGGAAGACACATTCCATTTGTGATTAAAATATAGTATTCAAGACCGAGATATAATAATAAACCACCTTGTCACCTGCTGATCTACAAGTTAAGACGACAACAGAAACGGAGAGAACACTTCCTTATCATACAAAACCAAAAATTCTTGATATGAAAAAAATTGCCGTTATCATTTTCAGCCTGTTCCTCGCGCAAGGCGTGAGTGCACAGTCAATTACGTTTACGGTTCCGACCATCCCTGGAGAAATCGAAAAGTCCGAGTATGCCAACTACACACTTCCCGCCATGGACTGCATCGAATGGCTAAAAACACATTCCCCGAACGACCCTCGTCGGAAAGAGGTGTCTGAGTTTGCAGTCTGGTGGCTCCTCGGCACACCCGATGTGCGCATTGAACTTAATACAGCCGCTGCAGAATTCGAGAACAGGAACCTGTTAATTCTGTTACTCGGGGGCTGGGCACAATATGCCATTCAGTACAAAAGCGATGACCAGCTGGAAGGCTGTCTCGCCGGTGTGACCACAGCCCTCAATTACTACGTGAAGTACAAGAAGGAGCTTGGTAAGGACAAAGGCGCGGAGAAGCTCCTCAAAATGCGCGACAAAGGGACACTGAAATCCTATCTGGAGGAGTTGATGCCGAAATAAGCTATTCTCCCGCATAATTCGTTGACTAACACAGAATTATACATACATATACGCGGAATACGCGGAAATAGAACAAGGATTATACAACGGAAATGGCCATCGAAATCACTTACCGACGAACCCGCCGGCTGTCGATGCGCATCGTGAAGAACGGCGATGTGCACGTTTCGGTGCCCATCGGGGTGCCGAAACGGGAAGTGGAAAAATTCATCGAAGAACATCGCGACTGGATAGCGGATGCACGGAAGAAGACTCTCGAACGGCAGAAACAGCGGGCCGAGTTCTACAACAGATTGCCGCTCACGACTCGGGCGCAGGCTGATGAGTCTCTGCAGCGACTCAAAGCGTTGGTGGAACCCTTAGTGGAACGGCATTCCAAGATAATGGGCGTGAGTCCCAGATTCGTCTGGTACAAGCCGATGATCTCGCGCTGGGGCGTGTGCAACGTGAGGGACCGCAGCATCTGTTTCTCCGCTTACGTGCTACTGCTGCCGGACTGGTGCGTGGAACACATCGTGGTGCACGAACTATGCCACCTGTTAGAACCCACCCACAATAAACGTTTCCACCAGCTGATGGACAGATATTTCCCGCGCTGGAAAGAGGCAAGAAAGGAAACTCGCAAGATTTGTCGGATGGAGGAGGAAGAGGAAGATGACTAATGGGAGACCTTACCCCATCACCCTCATCTCGCACTTCCCGCAGTCGAACTCCAACCGGAAACGACGCTTGCCCGATACCAGAAACAGCGGATCGTTGGGCGCCTTCGAACCGTCTATGCGACGATGGCACCAGCCCAACTCGTACCGCAGGCAGTACTTGCAAGTCATCACGGCTTTGCCCGCGTAATCCTCGGTCTTGTCCAACCCGTACTCAATGTCCGTCGCCCCGAAATCCTCATATACTGATTTGTGCGCTTCGTTGATGATGTTTCGCAGATAGTCGGCTCGTTGGAATAGCTTTTCAGGACAGTATTCCCGATGTACGTCTTCAGGACGGAAATATCGGACACGCTCCTCCATAAGCTGCTTAATCGCTTTGGATTTCAGCTCATTGATGAATCCGGCACGCAGGAATGCCGTGCACGTCGGAATGTTGATGCTGCGGGCCTCGAACGGGGTGCCGCCTAACTTCGACAATGCGGTTCGCAAAGTTTCCACCATCTTCTCCGGCTGCTGTGCGGGAGCCAACTCTACGTTCTCCCCTACCCTGACCGTACAACCGTCCTCGTCAATCATGGTAAGCCGCACACCGTCCGCGAGTTCTTCAAAAAGCATATCCACCGCAATTTTCCGCTCCGCCGTCTTCCCAGACAATATCTTCTCGAAATTCTTGTCGATATTGCGGTATAATTTCACCTTTTGAAAACGGGACAACGGTTTCTGCGGGATGATACGATTCCCCTCCACGCCATTGACCAAAAAACCTTCCAATTTGCCGTCTGCATTGATGAAACACAGACCATCCCCGTTGGATATCGCGCTACCGAGATCCTTGCCCCTATCGGGGCTGCTTAAGGAAGCGGTTTTTAAATATTGGGGCTCAACGTAATATTTCCCGTTGACCTGTTTCAGGGTACCTATAGGTTCTCCGATGGCTTTCGGGGTATCGAAGGAGGATATGGACACTACGGGATCGCGATAACCGTCAATGTAGTAGGAAGTGTATTCCCGGTTGAATGTTTTTTGCACGTCTGGTATGAAGAAGAATGGGGTGACACCGCTGCCAACATGTTGGTATTCAGGATGTCCTTCCAAAATAGCATCCAACTTCTGCCGGTAAAATGCCGTCACATTCTTGACGTAGCTTTCGTTTTTGAGCCGTCCTTCGACTTTGAAGGAGACAATGCCGGCTTTCATCATCGCTTCAAGATAATCGACGCGGCACATATCCTTCAGCGACAGCAAGTGCTTGTTGCGAATCAATGTCTTACCGTTGGCATCCTGAAGGTCGAAACGGGTGCGGCAAATTTGGGCGCACTCGCCCCGGTTGCCGCTCCGGCCGGTCATCATCCGGCTGATATAGCACTGTCCGCTGTAGCACACGCACAACGCCCCGTGCACAAACGCCTCGAGCTCAATATTCGTCTGCTGGTGTATTTTTTGGATAGTCTCCAAATCGGTCTCGCGGGCCAGCACGACGCGGGAGAAACCCAACTTTTCAAGAAATTGGATGCGTTCTACGGAATGATTGTGGCATTGCGTGCTCGCATGCAGGGCAATCGGCGGAATGTCAAGCTTCAGCAGCCCCAAATCCTGAATCAAAACGGCATCCACACCTATGTTGTACAAGTCCCAAAGCAGTTTTCGGGCACCCTCCAACTCATTGTCGTACAGTAACGTGTTGACGGTCACGTGGACTTTGGAACCGTAAAGGTGGGCATATTGCACCAGCGCTTCAAGGTCTTGGAGAGAGTTCCCTGCCGCTTGTCGCGCCCCGAAAGCAGACGCGCCAATATAGACGGCATCTGCGCCATGGTTGATGGCGGTCTTGCCCGTGGGCAGATCCTTGGCGGGAAGGAGGAGCTCTATCTTACTCATCGGCGAAGCGCTTTGCTTTCATCGGGAACTGTTCGGCCAGCTCGCCGGAGAAATAGAAGTCGTTGCAAATCACACCGAAGGTGTACACCTCATCGTGCACAGTGATATGCGAGCCGCCACATTGAGGATCGGGACCCGGCTTGGAGGCTTGGAATCCCAAATTAAAGAGGGTGAACAGGATGTCGGGGCGATTCACGATGTCATAGCCGGAACGCCGCCACTGCAGCATGGTCTGGTGCAGGATGCAGCCGGTGTAGATGTACGAGTACAAGTGGTTCCGATAATTCGTCAATCGGTTGAAACGTTCGCTCTGGTGGTCGGCGGTCTGGAAGTCGAGGATATGCTCGTACGGCTTGCCCATATAGAAGATAGAGGCGGTGTCGGTGAGGTTGCGTTCCACCTGCATGGCGGTGAAATCCTTGATGCCGTTGACGCCGAGCGAGAACTGCGACTGCACGGAGAGCACTTTCATCGGGCCGAGATAGCGCTTGTACATCTCGCGTTTACTGTTGAAGAGGCGCACCTGCTCGCCGATGAGGCAACCCACGATGAGACGCGGTTCCACACCTGTGAGACGCGCAGCCTCGTAAATCACGGCGGTATCCTTGATGACGGCGGCCTTCAGCGCGGGCCATGCGGAATCGTTCATCCACGGAATCACATTGCCCTCGAAAGGTTGCAGCTTGTTGGACTTCAGGACATTCTCCACATCCGCAGCCATCTTCTTATACGCGAGTGCGTGTTCATCGTCCTGCATATACATGTTGGCGGCGTAAACCATCTCCTGCACGGCCGTGGGGCGGTCGCTGAATCGTGCGGCATTGAAGATGAGGTCGGCATTTTTAGGGTAGAACTGCCGCAGAACGGACAGCGAACGATAGCCGTTGAGCGCCTGATCCTGACGGTCGATGGAGTCGGCCTGCGCGACATACTGCTGGCTACCGGAAAGGTAGCGGTTGTTCCGGTCGGCACCGCCCCTGTTGTTGGTGAAGCCTAACTCGAAGAACGCCCACGCACCGAGAATCGCTGCGCCCACCAATGCAAAGAGATGTAAGACAATTAGATAGATTTTAGTACGCCTTTTCAGCCGTTTCCACGACTTCCATAAGGAACGCTTCTTGCGCACCTTCTTTGGAGATTGTTGGGACATGTCATTTTGTGATTGTAGAGACGAGGCGCGCCCCGTCTCTACAGAGAAATTTGTCTCTTCCATTTTTATCTTTCTGGCTTTACCGCAGAGACGCAATGCCTTGCATCTCCACATCGATAACCATTAACCATTCATCATTAACCTTTACTACACCAGATTCTGGAAGCCCATGAACGCCATGGCGAGGATGCCGGCGGTGATGAGTGCGATCGGCACGCCCTTCATGCCCTTGGGGATTTCCACCAGCTCGAGCTGCTCGCGCAAACCGGCGAAGATGGTGATGGCAAGGGTGAAGCCGATGGCGATGGCGACGGCATACAGCGTGTTGTCAATCACAGAGAAACCGTGGCCGGGGATGATGGTCTGCTGGGTCACGTTGATAGCCACACCGAGGACGGCGCAGTTGGTCGTGATCAACGGCAGGAAGACACCCAAGGCGCGGTACAGCGACGGGCTGACCTTCTTGAGGATAATCTCCACCATCTGCACCAAACTGGCGATGACCAGGATGAAAACGATGGTCTGCAAATATGTGATTTCCAACGGCAGAAGAATGTACTTCTGGAGCAGCGAGGTCACCAATGTGGCCAACGCCATGACGAAGGTGACAGCCGCGCCCATACCGAGGGCGGTGTTCACCTTGCTGGAAACGCCCAAGAACGGGCATATACCGAGGAACTGCACCAAGATGATGTTATTGACCAGCACAGCTCCGATGATCATTAAGATATATTCCATTGTTTTGCTTATTTGTGATTAGTGAATTGTGATTGGTGATTGGTAGCTTGTGTGATGAAGATTAATCTTTAACGCAATTAAATACGGTCAAACAGCTTCATTAACCAATAACCTATAACCTATAACCATTATTTGTGTTTCTTCTTCTCTTCACTCTTGTTCACGATATACCGAACTGCGGCCATCACAAATCCGAAGACGATGAAGGCACCGGGGGCGAGCACGAAGATCAGCATATTGTATTCCGACGGGATGAATTGGAAGCCGAGGAAGGAACCGGCACCGAGGATCTCACGGATGCCGCCGATGAGCACCAGCGCGATGGTGAAGCCGATACCCATGCCGAGACCGTCCAAGGCGGAGTCCAGCACACTGTTCTTGTTGGCGAAGGCCTCCGCACGGCCCAGCACGATGCAGTTCACCACAATCAACGGGATGAACACTCCCAGACTGGCCGACAGCGCGGGGAGGAATCCCTGGATCAGCAGGTCTATCATGCTCACGAAGGTGGCGATGATGACGATATAGCTCGGGATACGCACCTTGTCGGGGATGATATTCTTCAGCGCTGAGATGATGATGTTGGACATCAACAGCACGAAGGTCGTGGCCGCGCCCATACCCAGGGCATTGCCCACCGAGGTGGTGACGGCCAACGTCGGGCAGCAGCCCAACACCAAAATCAAGGTCGGGTTCTCTTTGAAGAAGCCCTTGGTCAATATATTCAACTTACTGTTACTCATGATAATCCTCCTTTATTTTCATAAAAACATCGTAAGCGCGTTGCACCGCGTCGCAGTAGGCGCGTGACGAAATCGTGGCCGCCGTGATGGCATCCACATCGCCGCCGTCCTTCTTCACCACCAGCTGGAACTCAGCCGGATTCTGGTGATTGAACTGCAAGGCAAAGTCGCTCTTGTCCTTGTTGATTTTGTCACCCAAGCCGGGAGTCTCGCCCGCCTTGATGACCTCGGTGTTGACGATGGAGCCTTCCGCGTCGAAGCCGACCATCAAGTCGAAGCGGCCCGCGAAGGCTTTCTTGGTGTAGGTCTCGATACCCGCGCCGCAGAGCTCGCCGTTCTCGCCGATAGCCAAGTGGACGGGGATTTCCTCGTTGTCGGCATCGACAATCACGGTGTCGCGCACGGTGCCTTTGTAGTCAGGCAGTACCGCCTGCAGGGCTTTCTCTTTCTTCTCACGCTGTCCCTTCTCAATGGGGCCTTTGGTGAGGGCATATACCCCGGTGAGCGCCAGGGCCGCGATCAGCGCAATGCTCGTCAGCACAATCGCCAACCGCCATATAGATGCTTCTTTCTTTGCTGTCATAATCTGGGATTTTAAGGGTTAACGGTTGGCGAACTGTTTGGGTTTGAAACCTTTGTTAATCAAGGGCACCACGGCGTTCATCAGCAGGATGGAGAACGAGACACCCTCGGGGTAGGCGCCGAAGAGGCGGATGATGATGGTGAGCAGACCACAGCCGCAGCCGAACACGATCATACCCCACGGGGAGGTCGGAGAGGTCACCATGTCGGTAGCCATAAAGCAGGCACCGAGGATGAGACCGCCGGCGAGCAGGTGGATGAACGGGTTGACGTATACCGCCGGGTTCACCAGGTGGAAGATGCCCGCGACCACGAAAACGGTGGCCATGAAAGACACGGGAATGTGCCAGGTGATGATGCGCTTCCACAGCAGGAAGCCCGCGCCGATGAGCAGGGCGATGGCCGAGACCTCACCGAAGCTGCCGCCCATCTGTCCGAGCAGCATATTGGCGTAGGTCGGAAGCTGCGTCAAGTCGCCACCCTCCTTGATGAGGCCGAGGGTCGTCGGACCCGTGACGGCGTCGGCAAAGTGGAAGCCCCAGATCGGGGTCGGCACCGGCCAAGAGGTCATCTGCACCGGGAAGGCGATAAGCAGGGTGACACGCGCCACCAAGGCAGGGTTGAAGGGGTTGTGGCCAAGACCGCCGAAGGGCATCTTCGCAATGCCGATGGCGACAATCGCACCCACCACCATGATCCAAATCGGCAGGTTGGAGGGCACGTTGAAGGCCAGGAGCAGACCCGTGACCACCGCCGAACCGTCGTCGATGGAAGGCTTCTGGTGCAGCATGAAGCGCTGGATGAGATACTCCAAGCCCACACAGCAGCCCACCGAGACGAGCGTCAGGATGATGACGGGCAACCCGAAATAGTAAATCGACACCAGCAACGCCGGCATCAGCGACAGGACCACCGACCACATGATCTTCTTCACAGACTCGTCGCTGTGCACGTGCGGTGACCCGGAAATGTGTAACAGTTTATCCATTGTGGTTTATTTTATTTGTTCCAAAATCTAATATCAAAAACAAACTGCAAAAGTAAATTTTTTTTGGATATGTTGTGTTATTAAAAAACAGCAAGGCCGCCACAACATGACAGCCCTACCTTAAACCTTAAACCATAACCCTTAACCCTTAACGCACAAGCGTCACCGAGCCGTTACGGACCATCATCTCTTCGGGGGTGCCGATACGGGCATAGTTGATCTTCCAGACATACACTCCTTGCGGTGCGGGTTTGCCGTCGAGGGTGCCGTCCCAGCCCTGCTCGGGGTTGTTGGTGTAGAAAATCAGCTCGCCGTCGCGGGAGTAGATGACGAACTCATAGTTCGCCACGCCGTTGACTTTGGGCAGGAAGACCTCGTTGACCCCGTCGGTGTTGGGGGTGAATGCACTCGGCACGTAGAAGGCGAAGTTGTCCTCCACAGGCACTACCTGAATGGTGTCGTCACTGCAGCCGTCGCTGTTGGTCACGGTCAGGCGCACCGTCATCAAGTTGCTCTCCTGCAGATGGTACGCGTGCGAGGGATCTTGCACGTAGGAGGAGTGGCCGTCGCCGAAGTTCCACACAAAGTCCGTGAGGTTCGTACCCGTGGACTGGTTGTAGAAGAAGACCTCCTCGCCGTTTTGGGGCTCCGACGGGCTGAAGAGAAAATCGGCATGCGGATAGCCCGCCACATGCACCACGTTCTCCAACGTCAGCGAATCACTGCAGCCGGGCTGGCTGGTCACGACAAGCTTCGCGGAGTAGTAACCCTCATCGGGAAGCGAGGTATGCAGCGTAACGGCAGAATCCACGTGGGTGTAGCTACTGTCATTGTATATGGTCCAGTGGAGAGTGGCATAGTCAGGACTGTACTGCGCCTGCCAAGTCACGGGCAGCGGCTGGCAGCCGTGGTCGGGCGTGTACGTAATGTTGATGTCGGGTCGTGGCACGACGGTCACCTCCACGGTGGCGGTATCGGTCATGCACTCCCACCTGTCGGAGGCCACCACGTGGTAGGTGCCACTTTGGGTGATCGCGCAAGCGGTGGCAAGGCTCTCCGGGTCGGCGATGTTCGTTGCCGGAGACCACTGGAAAGAGAGATTCTCCGTACCGCGCACCTGCTGAACCTCCATGTAGGTCAGCGTATCGCAGGCGACGAAAGCCGTGTCGCGGAGCCGCACACTGTCGTTGGCCTGAAGGTGTATGATAATCGTATCTCTTTTGTAGAAGAGATCCATCAGGTCGGGGAAGCCGTTGCATCCTTGCGTAACGATGTACAGCTCGGCGGTTTTCACCTGGTCGGGATTGGTGAACGTCACCGTGGGAAGCATCGTCACATGCACGAGCTCCACCGTGTCGCCGGGCTGGTAAACGAACTCGTTGTTGTCAACCGTCAGTTCCATTCCCTCCTCGGTGGTCAGGGAGTAGTCCACGCCCAAAACCGCATCGCCGCCGGTCTGGACAATGACGGAAGTATAGGCCGTGATGAACGGATGCTCAATGGAGAACGTGAGATCCAAGTTTCGGCAGTTCTGTATCAAGGTATCGCCACCTTGCTCGCTCTCCCAAGCCTGCTCCACCATCACACGGGGGCTGTAGAAACTGCCCTCCTCAATGAACACGCCGGAATCCAAAGCTTGGTCCGAGACGTTGCAGACGGCCAATTTCATGTGGTAGGTATTGCAACCGAAAATGGCAGCGTTGGCAGACAGCTTGGTGGTAAAGCCATCGTAGCTCACACCAAGGTTGTGGTTACCGTTGCAAATGAAATATTGCGAGTTGGAAGGATTGGTTCCCGGACCGGTACTACCACTATGGTAGCCGTGGTTCACGTTGTTGATGGTCACGGGCACACCGTTGGGATTCGACGCCGTGATGGTGCCCGGCACTATCGCCACATTTTTGTTGCAAGGCAGGTAGGTCACCGGGTCAACACCCCCGGTAAGCAGGAAAGCAAACACATCATTGTACTGGGAGTTGACATACTCGCAGTATTCCTGGGAAGCAAAGATGTAGTTGAACGCGAACGTGTCAGCCATAGCGATGAAGTCGAACTCCAAGGAGGCGCAATTCGTGAGAGAATACCCTCCAGAATAAGGAGCAAGGGCCGTTTCAGTATACGTATTCGACAGAGAACCGGACATGTTGTACGTACCAGTCGTCAGGAGAATGCCGGTATCGATCGGAAATGAGGGATTGCTGACGGTAAAGTAAGCAATCTGCGGAAAGGTCACAATGCCTGTTTGGTTGTTGAACTTACCGTTCGAGATGAGCACCCCCTCACCCTCCACATGGTGCTTGAGAATAGTGTCCACATGCTGTCCCTGCAGTGAGGTCAAGCTCTGAGCCTGCAACACTGTGACAGTAAGAATCATAAATACCGCAAAAAGAAATCTCTTCATAATCATATCTATATTGAATCCCCTAATCGCATTTCTACACTTTTTATACACCCTAACGAAAAAGGTCACTTTTTGTGGCAAGAAAAATTCACTTTGTGAAAAAAAATTTCACTCACAAATCTCACTCGACTTCAATCTCATCGACGAAAAGCCAGGCGGGATGACCGAAGCCGGTATGTCCTTCCGGCAGCTGGTGACCGGCGACGCATACACGCAGATAACGGGCGGTCACGGGCTCAAAGGCAAGCTCGTAACGCTCTATACCACTGTCACTTCCCCACTCCGCCAGCTCGTAATCAGCGTGTGTCAGCTCCCGAAATTCCTTCCCGTCATCAGACACCAACACGTTGAAACTCTTCGGGTTGTAAATCCAGTCATTGATGTTGAGGATGCTGTTGAACGACACCTTGCGCATCTCAGTGGGCTTTTGCATGTCGATGGTGGCCTCCAGCGGCGTACCCCAGAAGCCGATCCAGCGACCAGTGCGGTAGTTGGTGCTGCCACGCAGGCCGTCGGTGAGCGTGGGCGCACCGGCGTAAGCGTAGTTCTCGTGCGGCGGCGTGGCCAACGTCACGGGCTTCATCGACGACTTCGTGAAGTGGAACTTCGTCTTGTACTCGGACGTCGCGCCGTCGGGACGGACCAACACTGCCTGGAAGTCAGCATCCTCGCGAATCTCCACGGGCTCCGTATAGAGTTCCCCGCGTTTGGGATTGCTGCCATCGAGCGTGTAGCGAATCTCGCCGTCGCCGAACTTGGAAAGTGCGACCTTAACGCAACCCGCCTCATAGTCTGGCGTGACGTCTGCCTGCAGGTCGAAGATGTGGCGGGCGTAGTTGTAGTCATACAGATCGTATAATTTCGCCATCCGGAAACAGCGTTTCACAAAGTCTTGATAGTCACGTTGCTGCGGGTCGCACCACTGCAGTTCGGCAAGGGCGGCCATACGCGGCAGGGCGTCGTACTCCACGTCTTTGAAACTGTGCACGTACTCTCCCCAAATGTTGGCCTGTACGCCGATGATGTGTTTCTGCTGCTGCTCGTTGAGCTCTTCGGGCAGCGGCTGGAAGGAATAGACACGCTCCACGGGCAGATAGCCGTCGGCGAAAACGGGTTCCTGCTCGGGCGTAAGCGACTGTCCCTGACTGAAATAGAGGTAGTCTCCAGGAGTCATCACCACGTCGTGCCCCTTCTTGGCCGCTGTAATGCCGCCGGAGGTGCCTCGCCAGCTCATAATCATCACACTCTTGTTGACATTGCCCTCCAGAATCTCGTCCCAGCCGATGATGCGACGACCGCGCGCCCGCACGAACTTCTCCATACGGTTCATCACGTAGCTCTGCAGGTAGTCCTCTGCCGTGAAACGACCATCGTCGTGCAAGCCGAGTTGCTGGATCCTTGCCTGGCATTTGGGACACTCTTTCCAGCGGGTCTTGGGGCATTCGTCGCCTCCGATGTGGATGATGTCGGACGGGAAGACATCCATCACTTCGCTGAGAACATCCTCCAGAAAACGCATGGCAGACTCGTTGCCGGCGCAGATCACCTCATCGGTGACGCCCCAGCGCCGCCACACCTCGTATGGGCCGCCGGTGCAGCCGAACGACGGGCATGCCGCCAACGCAGCCTGGGTATGCCCGGGCAGGTCGATTTCAGGAATGATGGTGATATGACGCTCGGCGGCGTAGGCCACCAAGTCGCGGAGTTCCTTCTGCGTGTAGAAACCGCCATGACGGATAGAGTCATAGCTGTTGGTATTGCGTCCGAGCACGGTGCCGCTGCGCCAAGCGCCGGTGTAGGTCAGCTCGGGATAACGCTTGATCTCCATGCGCCAACCCTGGTCATCGGTGAGATGGAAGTGGAACTTGTTCATATTGTGCATCGCCATCATATCGAGATAGCGTTTCACAGAATCGAGGGCGATAAAGTGGCGGCTCACATCGAGATGCATGCCGCGGTACGCGAATTGCGGATGGTCAACGATGCGTCCCGCCGGAAACTTTACCGTGTTGGCCTTCACGCCCGCCGGGATGCTCTTGCGCAAGGTCTGGATGGCGTAGAAGACACCGGCCGCATCGGCACCGCGCACGACGATTTTGTCGGAGCTGATGTCTATCTGGTAAGACTCCGGGGTCTTGCACACAGCCGTGTCCTTCATCAAGAAGATGCCGGCGGCGGTGGACTGGTTCAGCGACTTGACCTGCAACTTGATTTTCAGGAGGTCGTTGAGATATTCGTTGAGGAACTCGGCTTCACGCTGCAGGGAGTCCTTCTCTATCAGGAAAATGATGGTGTTCCCGGTGAGCTGGAACGGGGCGTGTTTGGTCACCGACACCTCTTTCGGCAGCGGGATGACCTGATAGTCAGCCTTCACGATGCGCGGTTTGCAGCCCGCCAGCGCGATGCAGAGACCTACGACGGCCAACATAATCCATACTTTAGCGTACAATTTTCCCATAATCGTCATTTTGATGAATGAAACGGCAAAGATACGATTTTTTCTTTGCCAACAAAAAATCACACAAGCGCATTCCTCGGCCCCCAGCCCAGCACACGCCGCCGCATCCCCTCCACGTCGAGGACACCAAGCGCGAAACTCTTGCGGACGAGCTCCTCGGGCACGTACTCGTCGTACTTCTCGAAGACCGGATTCTCTTTGGGGTAAACCAATTCCAACGGGTCGAAAGGCACGGAGGCCTCCTCGGCCAGAATCCGGTAGAACTCCTCCTCACCGACCTTCATCGTGAACTGCATAAAATAGGGCCTCGACGGACTCAACCCTTTGATCCCGAGCCGTTTGCCACAACGAATCTTCAAGAAACGCTCCAACGCGAGGAAGGCGTAGCTGCCCAACCACGGGAACAACGCCCACATCTGACCACCCAAGTTGATGAGCGGGTGATGCGCCATGCCCGACTTTCCGAAAGCGTCACGAGCCTCTGCGAGACGGGCGACAGCGTGGGACTTCAGGTAGGGGTAGACCTTATCCTTGGCCAGCACGCCATACATCCGCTCCAGAATGCGGGTGTGGATGTCGCCGGCACAGTCACCGAAGTAGGCCGGGATGCGTCCCTTGACGAGCGTGCACCAGACCTCACGCCGTTGGTGGTCAACCTCATCGACCGCCCACACGCGTCCCGCAATGGCAACCTTCTCACCCACTGGCGGCGGTTTCACAATGGTGCCGAGCTGCTCAGAGCCTGTGCGCACGGTGTACTCAACATTCTCCTGAAACACGGCGTAGAACTTGTAGTTGTTGACGATGCGCTCGCCGGTGAGCCCGACAATAAGGCCGCCGTTTTCCGTTCGGACGATGTGGTCGTTTTCGAGCAGATGCCGAAGCAGCACCCGGTAGTCCTCTTGGGTGATGCGGTGGAAGCACGACAGCGGCAGTACGCGAGAGGCCAGTTCGGCGGGGGTCATCTCGCCGCAGGAGGCCAACGTGCTCATCGTCTGATGGTAGAGCAGGCTGAAGGGCAGCCGGTCGGTGCGAGGCGGCTCCACAAAGCGGTCCTCGACGTAGAGCTGCACCAAGGCAATGCCCTGCAGCAGGTACCACGGCAGGGTCTCCGGCAGCATGGCCCTCGCCTCGGCGTGTTCCTCGCGCATCACGAACCACATCTCCGAAGGGTCACCGCGACGACCCGTACGGCCCATGCGCTGCAGGAATCCCGACACGGTGAAGGGCGCGTCGATGTGGAAAGCCCGCTCCAAACGCCCCACATCGATGCCCAACTCCAACGTGGCCGTAGCGCAAATCGACATCAGCGAATCGTCGTCCTTCATCTCCTGCTCGGCGCTCTCGCGGTACGAAGCCGATAGGTTGCCGTGGTGGATGAGGAAACGGTCGGGCTCGTGCTTGACCTCGCAGTACTGCCGCAACTGCTGACATACGGATTCGCACTCCTCCCGCGAGTTGGTGAATATCAGGCACTTCTTGCCCCGCGTATGCTCAAAGATGTAGTTTAGCGCAGGGTCGAAGGGGGAAACGCTTCCAAGCGTTTCTTCAAGTTTATCGCTTCCCAGCGTTTCGGATGGTTTTGCGACGCTGGGAAGCGTCGCCTCCTCGCCGGCTTGTGCCCCCGTATTGAAGAAGTGTTCCATCGAGAGGCGCCACACCTCTTTGCCGCCGTCGAACTTGGGGATAACGGTGTTGCGTCCGCTGCCCGCCGCGAGGAACTTTCCCGCCGCCTCGGGGTTGCCGATGGTCGCCGAGAGTCCGACGCGCCGCGGCCGGCAGCCCGCCATACGGCAGAGCCGCTCGATGAGGCAGAAGGTCTGCATCCCTCGGTCGCCGCGCAACAGCGAGTGGACCTCATCGATGACGATGAAGCGCAGGTCGCCGAACAGGGCGGTGATCTCCGCGTGCTTGTTGATGAGCAGCGACTCCAACGACTCGGGGGTGATCTGCAGGATGCCCGACGGCTGACGGAGCAGCTTGCGCTTGCGCGACTGCGACGCATCGCCGTGCCAGCGCGTGACGCGGATGCCCGCCTCCTCGCACAGCTCGTCAAGTCGGCCGAACTGGTCGTTGATGAGAGCCTTCAGCGGCGCGATGTAGAGCACCCCGACCGTCCGCGACGGCTCTTCGTCGAGCAACGTCAGGATGGGGAAAAAGGCGGCCTCCGTCTTGCCGGAGGCGGTGGAGGCAGTGAGCAGCACGTTGTCGTCGGTGCCAAAGATGGCCTCCCCGGCGGCGTTCTGCACGCCACGCAAAGAGGTCCATCCCGAGCGGTAGATGTAGTCCTGGATGAAGGGGGAATAGCGGGCGAAAACGTTCATGGGGCGGGGGGTATGGTTTATGGTTTAAGGGTTAAGGGTTAATGTTTAAGGGTTAAGGTTTAGGGGGTTATGGTTTAGGGGTTATGGTTTAGGGGTTATGGTTAGGGGTTATGGTTAAATCGTGAACTCCACGAACCCCTCTTCCGATTCGTCGCTTACGGCTTCGGATTTGGCGAAGCTGAACTCGTCGGATTCGAGCAGGGCGGCGAGAGTCATCGCGGGGTGCTGGTAGAGCAGGTCGAGCAGCTCGATGAAGTCGCGGATAACCTCGCGGGGCGTGATGTTCTGGTCGGCGCCAATGCGACCGTACTCCACCTTGATGAATGTTACGAGGTCGTCGGTGGTGAGACGGCGCGGATAGCCGTAAAGGTCGGCGTGCATCTGCGACAGCTTTTCGCAGAGCACCAGCATCTCCTCGGCGGTGAGAGGCTCCAGCCGGATGACGGGCGCGAGCAGGTCGCGGGCACCCGGACGCGAGAACTTGCCCTCCGCGAGCCGCGAACGTAGGGCCTCGTAGCTGTAAATGCCCCGCCGCTTGTCCTCCAAAGCCTGCGGCGTCGCACTCATGATGATGCCCAAGTAGCGCGCCTTGCCCTGCAGCGTGTCGTTGTACATCGTCAGCATCTTCTCGTAGTTGTACTGCCGCGTGATGGTGTTCGGAATCTTGTAGATGTTCACCAATTCGTCGATCATAATCATTAACCCTGCATAACCGGCCAAGCGGAAGAAGGTGGCGAAGAGCTTCAGGTAGTCGTACCAGTCGTCGTCAGTGATGATGATGTTCACCCCGAGTTCATCCTTGGCCTCCTTCTTGAGACTGTATTCCCCTCTGAACCAACGCACTATCTTCGCCTTGGTCACATCATCGCCCTCCACGTATGCGTGGTAGTAGCCAGAGAGCAGACGGGCGAACTCGAACCCATGGACGAGCTCGCTGACGGAGGCGGTGACGGCATAGATCTTCCGATCCACCGCCTGCGTGAGGTCAGGGTCACCGGGGGTGAGGCCGCTCTCCTGCACAGCCTCCGACTGCACGTTGTTGATCCAACGGTCGAGGACAAGGGTCAGCGCACCACCCTCAGGCTTGGTCTTGGTAGAGAGATTGCCGATGAGCTCGCGGTAGGTGGCCAAGCCCTGCCCGCGCGTGCCCTGCAGCCGCCGCTCGGGCGAAAGGTCGGCATCCGCGACGATGAACCCACGGTCCATCACGTAGTTGCGGATGGTCTGCAGCAGGAAACTCTTGCCGGAGCCATAGCGACCCACGATAAACCGGCACGACGCGCCGCCCTCGCTGATGATATCGACATCATGAAGCAACGCCTCGATTTCGCTCTTCCGCCCCACGGCAATATAGGGCAACCCAATCCGCGGCACCACCCCACCCTTCAACGAGTTGAGTACCGTCTGGGAAATCCTCTTCGGTGCTTTTCTGTTCTCTTCGTTCATATTCCTTGTTCTATATTCCCTTATTAACCTTAAACCATAACCCTTAAACCTTAAACCATAACCCTTAAACCATAACCCTTAAACCATAAACCATAAACCATAAACCATAACCCTAAACCATAACCCTTAACCCTTAACCCTTAAACCTTAAACCATAACCCCTACACCATCCCCCGCACTTCCTCCACATAATCCTCCACCAAACATATCCTGTCGCCGTCGCATTCGAGGATGCTGTCGCCGACCTCATCGAAGAAAGCCTCGTTGAGGGCATCCGCCACCACGGAAGGAATCAGACGGTGCATCCGGATCAGCTCGTCGGCCGAATCACCGTTTAGCAGGGCGAGCAGGATCTGACGATGCAGCGGGTCCAACGGAACAGTTCCCTCGTTGTCGTCCTCAGGCACGGCAACGACAGTTCCCTCGGGTTCCGGCTCGACGGCAACAGCCTCGGGCTCAGCCACGACGACTTCCACGGGCTCCAGCTCGATGGCAGCCTCCAACCTGTCCTCGTCGGTGAGCAGACTCTCGCGGGTGATGACCGCATCCTGGCGAATCTGGACGAGACTGTCGAGGTTGATGTTGACCTTCGGTTTGGCAGCCTCGATCTTCGCCTGCCGATCCGCCTCGATGAGTGCCTCCACGTATGGGGTTGCCCACGCATTGTCGGGTTTCTCCCGAAGAGGATGACCCGTCTTCAGGTAGAGACGAAGCAAGCGGTCGGTCTCATTTATCCACTGATTGATCTTCTTCTTGTTATAAAAGAGCTCCTCGTATGACTTCACAAACCAACAGCCTTTGCGAAGCTGGAATATCCTGCATTCGTTCAGCTCGTAATCGAAATCCTCAAGCTCACGGGTCTCGTGATAGACCGAGTTGGCGAGAGGATACCACGGGAACTGTTTCCATTCTCCAAAACAGGCGGTGATCAAGTCCTTCCCTTCGTCGCTATAGTGCGCTAACGTGTGCTGCCACGACTCGGAGAAGAGACGGCGTCCCTCTTCCGGATTCTTGGTGACGACCGGGGAGGTTGCTAGATTCCCAACGGCAAAATAGCAGAGCGTATCGAAGACCTCCTCGTCGGGATACGACCCCGGATTGCGGAGCACCGCGATTTTTCGGTCGCGTTCCAGCCGGGAAGGCAGCGCATACGAAAGCGCCAGCTTCTTCGGCAGTTGGTGGATAACCGCAAACTCCAACATCCAGCGGTGGAGGTTGAACGTCATCATGCAATCCCCAATATCGGTATCGAGGAACTCCGTCTCAAACTCCTGCATCTTCCAAAGGCTCTCCTCGGGAGAAGAGGTCCCGATACCGTTCAGCAGCTCGTAGAGGTAGATGTAGGCGAGCGAGGTGGCTATCGGACGGTAGATGCCCTTGCGGACCTCCGTGCGCCACGTGAAGTAGCCCCGCAGCTTGGGGATGGTCAAGTCGTGGTAGGTCGGGAAGTAGCGTTCGAACTCCCCGCTCCACGGCGCGTTGTCCTCGTAATCCTCCATAAACTTGCCCTGCCGGTAGAAGTTGAGACACTTTTGCTTGTAAGAGCCGTCGCCGTACTCGTACATACCAATCATCTGCAGAATGCGTTCCGGGACATCCGATTTGTCGGCCATCTTACGGGCTTCCGTCAAGGGGATATCGGAAGAGACAGCCTCCGAGCCACTTTGACGGTTATCGAGCACGATGGTGCAGCCCTCCCCTGCCCCGTTCACGTCAGAGCGGGATAGGTTGTCCGCATTCCATGTCTTGTCCAAAGGTTCCATCCGTTCCAGTAGTGGCGGCAAAAATACGAATTTTTGATATTCCCCATCGAAAAGGGAATCGGAGCACGACCACAACTCACCCGCTTCTGACCCCCTCAGCTCCTGCGGAACTTGTGGAAGTCGCTGGCATCCCACGACTGGTACAGCAGGATGTGATGGATCTCGTTGATGATCATGATAAAGAGACGGAGGTCGTTCTCGGCAAACCAGCGGATGGCCGCCGTCTCCTTGCGGCAGGCGGCAGCAAACGTGGCCAAGAAGGTGCAATGGTACTTGTCCAACCAGGCAATGGCCGCGTCCTCGTTGTCGATGGCGTTGCTCAACACCGCGAACTCCGGATACCCATTGTCCAACAACCACTGCAACGCGGCCTCGTTGGAATGTATCGCCGACGACAACGCCTCCAACTCGCGATACCCATTGTCCATCAGGTAATCGCTGAACCTCCGATCACCCTCCAAACTCTTCAGGAAGGCCATCAGCACCTTGGGGTCGTAATCCAAAAGACTATGCATGATTGGTTAGAAGTTAGTAGTTAGCAGTTAGCAGTTAGTCGTTAGAGGAGGCCAACTACTAACTGCTAACTGCTCACTGTTTCAGGCTTACGGTTTTGTTGAACACCAACTTCTCCTCCGCGGAGTCGGGGTCGCAGTAGAAGTAGCCGATACGCTCGAACTGGAAGTGCTTGATGGCGGAGGCCTTCTCGTAAGTGAGACCCTCTTCCACCCAAGCCTGCTTGATCTCCAAGGAGTTGGGGTTCAGATTGTCGAGGAAGGTCTTGCCCTCTTCGCAGTCGTCGGGGGCGGGCACGCTGAAGAGACGGTCGAAGAGGCGCACCTCAGCGGCCTTAGCGTGCTTGACGGGCACCCAGTGGATGGTCGCCTTCACCTTGCGGTTGCTGTCGGGCATTCCGCTCTTGGTCATCGGGTCGTAGGTGCAGTGAATCTCCGTGATCTCGCCGTTCTCGTCCTTGACGATGTGCGTGCACTTGATGATGTAGGCGTATTTCAAACGCACCTCGCGGTCGATGGAGAGGCGGTAGAACTTCTTGTCGGCGTTCTCGCGGAAGTCGGCGCGCTCGATCCACAGCTCTTTGGCAAACGGGATCTGGCGGGTGCCGGCGGTCTCGTCCTCGGGATTGTTGACGGCATCCATCATCTCCACCTGATCCTCAGGATAGTTGTCGATGACGAGCTTCACCGGGTCGAGGACAGCCATCGTGCGGATGGCGGTCTTGTTGAGGTCCTCGCGGGCGCAGAACTCCAGCAGCGACACGTCGATGATGTTGTCGCGCTTGGCCACGCCGACGGTCTCGGCGAAGTTGCGGATGGCTGCGGGCGTGTAGCCTCTACGGCGCAGTCCGCAGATGGTGGGCATACGCGGGTCGTCCCAGCCGTTCACGTAATGTTCCTTCACGAGTTGCAGCAGTTTACGCTTGCTCATGATCGTGTAGTTGAGATTCAGGCGCGCGAACTCGATTTGCTGCGGATGATGGATCTTCAACGCCTCGCAGAACCAGTCGTAGAGCGGACGGTGCACCTCGAACTCCAAGGTGCAGATGGAGTGCGTGATGCCCTCGATGGAGTCGCTCTGGCCGTGCGCAAAGTCATACATCGGATAGATGCACCACTTGTCGCCCGTGCGGTGGTGGCTGGCATGCAGGATGCGGTACATGATGGGGTCGCGGAAGTGCATGTTGGGCGACGCCATGTCGATCTTGGCGCGCAACACGCGGCTGCCGTCGGGGAACTCGCCCGCCTTCATCCGGCGGAAGAGGTCGAGGTTCTCCTCCACCGAGCGGTTGCGGTAGGGACTCTCGATACCCGGTGCCGTGGGCACTCCCCTGCCCTTGCTGATCTCCTCCTGCGTCTGGTCATCGACATACGCGAGACCGTCCTGGATAAGCTGCTCGGCCCACGCATAAAGCTGGTCGAAGTAGTCGGAGGCGTAATGCTCCTCGGCCCACTGGAAGCCCAACCACTGGATGTCCTCCCGGATGGAATCCACATACTCGGTGTCCTCCTTCACAGGATTGGTGTCGTCGAAGCGCAGGTTGGTCTTGCCGCCGTATTTCTGAGCCACACCGAAGTTCAGACAGATGGACTTGGCGTGTCCAATGTGCAGGTAGCCGTTCGGCTCCGGGGGAAAACGGGTATAGACTTTCGCATCGTTCTTCCGGTTCTGGATGTCTTCTTCGATGATTTGCTCAATGAAATTCATAATTCTTCGATTTAGGGGTTAAAAAAAACAAGCGGCAAAGATACAATTTTTTTAGGAGCGCGCCGCATCGTGAGGAGCAAAATTCCACCGGCAGGAATGCCGACGCTCCTATTCCAACGGCTGCTCCAGCCCCACCACGCGGCTCACCGTCATGCCGTCGATGACGAAATCGACGCGGTAGAGCTGGTAGGGCTTGTTCTTCGGGAGTTTCGGGAGCGTGATGACATAGCCAAGTCCGGACAAACCCGCCTTGATGTTGACGATTTCCTTCGCCATCTTCACTTTTACTGGTTTGCCTTCGATGGCTTTCCCGTCTCGGTAAACGAGAGGCGTGGCGGTGACGGTCAGGGTGGAATACGGTTCTTTATCCAAACTTTTGACGATGGCCGTGAACTGGCTGCTCGTCTTGTCAAACATCTCCTTGGAATATTCCATAAACAGCACATCGTTCTCGTTGCCGTACATCAAAATATTGTACGCTCTCAGAAAGTCGGTGATGCCGTAGCCATAGCCGTCGTTGCTGTCCGGCTCCGTGATGGTCTCCCCGTTCAGGCTGATGTTGTGACTGCCGGCCTGACGCACGGCCACCATGATTTCGTAGTTGCTCTTCTCGGGGAAGGCCTGCCACAGACAGGCGACCATGCCGGAGAGCATCGGCGAGGAGAAGGAGGTGCCGTCGGCGATGGTGATGATGCCAGCGGGGGTACTGAGATAGGTGCTGCGACCCACGGCACACGCATCGGGCTTGATGCGGCCGTCGGCGGTGGGCCCGAACGAGCTGAAGTAGGCCCGCTTGCCATGCACATTGACGGCACCCACGCTGAGGATGTCTTTCGCATCCGCCGGCGCCCCGATGTAGTTCCACTTTTTGCCGCCTTCGTTGCCCGCACTGTTGCAAATCAGCAGTCCCTTGCTCGCGGCAATGGTGGCGGCCCGCGACGCGCGACTCACCTCGCCCGTCATGTCGGCATAGGTGCGCTGGTTCACCGAATCATCGAAGGTGGTATAACCCAACGAGGAGTTCAGCACCTGACAGCCCAGACTGTCGGCATACTCCAGACCGGCCACCCAGTTGTCCTCCTCCACACGGTCCTCGCTGCCCGACTCTTCCGTCTGGGCAACATAAACCTGCACCATCGGGGCGGTACCGACCAGCTTCCCAGGGAGATACGAGGCGATGCAGGAGAGCACCATCGTGCCGTGGGTGTGCCTGCGCATCGGATCTTTCTCGGGTTGCACGAAGTTGCGGGCGCCGAGCAGCCGATGGTCGTCGCGCAAGATCCTGAAGCATGAGATGGTGTCGATGTTCTCGAAGCCGCCGTCGAGGACCATCATCTGCATCCCTTCGCCACGGAAGCCCATGCGGTGCAACCACTGCACGTTGTTCACGCGCACCTGCTTGGCCGCCTCGCCGTAGTCGAAGTCATTCTTCTTTTGGATATCAGACTGATAGGAATGTATCGGCCGACCGCCACTGCCCGGGAAGACGTAAGCGGGTTCCCACGGTGGCAGCAGGGTGTCCTTCGGGACATCGGTGCGCTCCACAGAATCCACGAAGGGGAGCCGCTCGATGGCCTCCTGCATATCCTCGCGCAGGGCATAGACGGTCATGCCGTTGTGCCACTTGGAGGTGGTGAAGCAGCGGGCTGCCGTGTCGAGGGCGAGCACCTGCCGCACGTAGTCGGGGTTCACGGGCAGGTCGCGCTCGTCGATGGCGATGCCGTGCGCCTTGCGCAGCTCGATAGCGCGGGGCGACAGGAACGCCTCGGGTTTGTCAATGCTGTAGGGCGTGCCCTTCTTGTCGGTGAAGGCCACCCAGTATTTCGCGGGAGACTGCCCGAAGGCGGCGGCCACGAGGACGGTGACCAGGGTTGTCAGGAGGATTTTTTTCATATTGCTTTTTGTTTTTGATGAGCCCCACACTGCGCTTCGCTTGTGTGGGGTTACTTGCGCTTCGCGCGTTTTGCCCCTCCGGGGCTGTTTAAGGAAGATGTTTTAATATGTCTGACTTTTCGGTACAACTGCTAACTACTAACTACTAACTGCCAACTACTAACTGCTAACTACTAACTACTAACTACTACCTCTTCGTACTCCCGCTTGAACCACGTCAGCTGCCGCTTCGCATACCGGCGCGTGTGCGTCTTGATGTCGGTGACGGCCTGCTCCAGCGTGCACTTGCCGTCGAAGTGGTCGAAGAGCTCGCGATAGCCTACCGTGTTGAGGGCGTTGAGATGGCGGTAGGGGTAGAGTCCGCGCGCCTCCTCCAGCAGCCCGTCGGCCATCATCTTGTCCACGCGACGGTTGATGCGGTCGAAGAGTTCCTCCCGCGGACGGTTCAGGTACCTCTTCACGATCCGGAAATTCCGTTCCGCCCTACGGTTGTGCAGCTGCGAGGAGTAGGGTTTGCCGGTCTGCAGCGACACCTCCAGGGCTCGCATCATCCGCTTACCGTCGTGCGGGTTGACGGTGGCGGCATAGTCGGGGTCGAGGAGCCGCAGCTGCGCGTGCAAGGCCTCCACGCCGTTGTGCTCAAAGAGGTTGGTGACGTACTGCCGCGTCGCCGGGTCGGGGTCGGGCAGCGCGTCCACCCCGTGGCACACCGCGTCCAGGTACTGCGGGCTACCGCCGGTCATAATCACCACGGGATGTTTCCGGAAGAGTTCGTCGAGGAGTTTGAGCACATCCTGCTCGTACATATAGACGTTGTAGTAGTCGTGGATGGAGAGCATCCCCACAAAAAAATGTTGCGCAGCGGCCAGCTCCTCCTCGGTGGGGAAAGCCGTGCCGATGCGCATCTCACGATAAAACTGGCGCGAGTCGGCCGAAAGAATCGGGGCGTGCCAGCGTTGTGCCAGCTCGATGGTGCAGGCGGTTTTGCCCACCGCCGTCGGGCCGGTCAGAATGTAGAGCGTCGGGGCGTCAAAAGTCGGAGAACTCATTGAGGTCGTTGTAGTCCTCCTCGTTGTAGCCGTCGTCGAAGCCGTCGTCGTACTCGTCGTCCTCGAGGTCGTCGAGCAGCAGCTGCGCCTCATCGACGTCGGGCTGCGGGACGTTCTTGGCGGTAAGCTTCACCGGCAGCGTGCCCTTCTGGTAGGTGCAGCGCGGGAAATCCTCCGGCGTGTCGGTCTGCGCGGCCTTCTGGAACTCGATGTAGAAGGTCTTCGGGTCGATGAAGTCGTACTCGTAGAGGATGTGCTGGTGCGGGTCGGTGATGAAGTCCTTGAGGATGGCATCCTTCATCACGAACCTCGGCAGCCGGGTCTTCGTGCTGAACGAATCCTCGTCGTCGTACTCCGGCGCCTCCGCCATCTCATCCTCCTCGGACGTGTCCATCAGCGTGATCTCCTTCTGCTTGTTCCATTTCTGGTCGCAGATGGAGAAGGCCGCAAACTCATTGCCCTGTAGTCCCAGGCACTGGTACAGGAACAGGTGGAAGTCTTCGAAGTTCGTGTTCGCGAGCACATCCACGTCGCGCACGAAATCGTCCACCTCGTCGTAAAACACCTTGAATTTGTAGTAATACATAATGGTTAATGGTTTAATGGTTAAGGTTTAATGGTTATTATTCCGCCTCTTCGGGTTCCTCCATATTGTGATAGACGTTGGTGACGTCTTCGTCCTCGTTGATTTTGTCGAGCAGGAGGTTGACCTCGGCGCGTTGTTCTTCGGTGAGGGCTTTGAGTTCCTTCGGGATGCGGTCGAACTTGAAGCTCTTGATCTCGTACTTATTGTCGTCCAGATATTTCTGGATGGCTCCGAAGGCCTTATATTCGGCCATGACGAGGATCTCCTCGTCGTCGGCGTCGATTTCGGCGTCGAAGTCCATCATCGCGAGTTCGAACTCCTCGATGTCGATTTCGGGGGTGCGGGCGACGGTGAAGATGCATTTGTGGTCGAAGAGGAAGTCGAGCATGCCGGAGGTGCCGAGGGAGCCGCCGAACTTGTTGAAGTAGCTGCGCACGTTGGCGACGGTGCGTTGGTTGTTGTCGGTAGCCGCCTCGATGAGGATGGCGATGCCGTGAGGTCCGCGGCCTTCATAGACCATCTCCTTGTAGTCGGACATATCCTTCTCGAAGGCGCGTTTGATGGCGCGGTCGATGTTGTCCTTCGGCATGTTCTCGTTCTTGGCCGTTTGGATAATCAGACGGAGTTTGGTGTTCTGCTCGGGGTCGGGGCCGCCAGCCTTGGCTGCCATGGTGATTTCCTTGCCGAGACGGGTGAAGGTCTTGGCCAAATATGCGTTTCTCTTGAAGATTCTTGCCTTGCGATACTCAAAAGCTCTTCCCATTTTGTCTTAATTTAAATATGAATACTTTAGTTAGATTTGTCGGATTCAAAAGACGCCGCAAAGATACATTTTTTTTGTGACTTGTGATTTGTGATTTGAGATTTGTGACTTGTGACTTGTGATTTGTGACTTGTGATTTGTGACGCCCCACGCCCCAACTATCAGAAAATGAGTTACAAACAACGAATTGAAGAAAAAATTACGAAAAAAGGACGGCCGTATTCCAAAAAATACTATCTTTGCGACCTCATTTTTGAGACATAAAAATAATCGTATCATTCTAAAAATCATTCATAATTATGCAGAAAAAAGGTAACAAATACGGTACGCACCGCGTGATTGAACCCAAGGGTGTTCTCCCGCAACCCGCCAACAAGCTCGACAACAACATGGACGAGATTTGGGACAACGAGATACTCATCGATGTCCAGACCTTGAACATTGACTCCGCCTCTTTCACCGACATCCACAACTATGCCAAGGAGCAGGCCGGCCCCGGCGCCTCCGAGGAGAAAATCATGGAAGAGGTGAAGAAAGAGATGCTGCTGAACGTCGAACTACAAGGCAAGCACCGTAACCGCCGCACCGGTTCCGGCGGCATGTTGCTCGGCAAAGTCGAGAAGATCGGCGACGCGCTGAAGGGCAAGATCGACCTCAAGGAGGGCGACCGCATCGCCACCCTCGTGAGCCTCAGCCTCACCCCGCTGCGCATCGACGAAATCCTCGAGATCCGTCCCGATGTCGACCAAGTGGACATCAAGGGCAAGGCCATCCTCTTCGAGAGCGGCATCTATGCCAAGATCCCGACCGACATGCCCGAGAAACTCGCCCTTTCTGCATTAGACGTGGCCGGCGCCCCCGCACAGACCGCCAAGCTGTGCCAGTACGGCCAGACCGTCGTCATCCTCGGCGCGGGCGGCAAGAGCGGTATGCTCTGCTGCTACGAGGCCAAGAAACGCGTCGGCGTCACCGGCAAGGTCATCGGCATCGCCAACAGCCCCAAGAGCACCCAGCGCATCAAAGACCTCGGCTTCTGCGACATCGTCGAGTCCGCCGCTGGCATGACCCCCGTGCAAGTCTATGAGCTCATCGAAAAGCTCACCGACGGCAAGATGGCCGACGTCACCATCAACTGCGTCAACGTCCCCGACCAGGAGATGACCGCCGTGCTCTGCACCAAAGACGACGGCATCGTCTATTTCTTCTCCATGGCCACCAGCTTCACCAAAGCCTCCCTCGGCGCCGAGGGCATCGGCAGCGACGTGAACATGATCATGGGCAACGGATATACGAAGGGACATGCTGAGTTCACCCTCCAAGAGCTGCGCGAGAGCCCCGAGCTCCGCAAGATCTTCGAGGAACTCTATGCATAACCCTCCCTATATATCACATTAGTAATAATTATCTTAACAAATAAGCGGCGTGTAACGAGCGCCGCTTATTTTTTTCTGGTATGCAAAAAATGTGTACCTTTGCACGCCAAAAAAATAACGATATGGGCAGAGTCATGGCCATCGACTACGGACAGAAACGCGTGGGGTTCGCCGTCACCGACGAACTGCGGATCTGTGCCCATGCCTTGGAGACCGTCCCGGTGGCGCAAGCCTTTGACTATCTGAAAGATTACCTCCAGAAAGAACGCGTCGACGTCGTCGTCATCGGCGAGGCAAGGCAACTCGACAACACCCCGTCGGAGTCGTGCCGCTTCATCGAACCGTTCGTCAACCGCCTGCGCAAGGAGCTCCCGAAAATCTCCCCCGGCACCGAAATCGCCCGCATGGACGAGCGCTTCACCTCGCGCATCGCCTTCCAGACCATGATCGACATCGGGCTGAAGAAGAAGGACCGCCGCGACAAATCCTTGGTGGACAAGATGAGCGCGGCCATTATCCTCCAGTCGTATCTGGAACAACAAGACCTGTTGAATTTAAGAGAAAAAGAACAATGATACTACCAATTTGTTTGTATGGAAACCCCGTGCTGCGCAAGACCGCCACGGAAATCGACCTCAACGACGAGACGCTGAAGCCGTTCATCGCCGACCTTTTTGAAACCATGTACCACGCCGAGGGTGTGGGACTCGCCGCCCCGCAGGTGGGCAAGTCCGTCCGCGTGTTCGTGGTCGACTCCGAACCCTACAAGGAGATCTACCCCGACCACGAGCCGTTCAAGGGTGCCTTCATCAACCCGACCATCACCGACCGCTTCGGCACCGACACGCCCTTTGCGGAGGGATGCCTCAGCCTGCCCAAAATCAACGAGGAGGTGATCCGCAAGTCCGACATCCACATCACCTACTACGACGAAAACGGCGAATACCACGACTGCGACATCAACGGGGTCCTGGCCCGCATCATCCAGCACGAGTACGACCACCTGGAGGGCAAGGTCTTCACCGACAACCTCTCGCCAATCAAGAAGATGGTGCTCAAACGCCAGCTCAACGACATCGCCAGCGGCAAGGTGCACCCGGCGTATAAGACGAAAAAGTAGTTAGCAGTTAGTAGTTAGCAGTTTGCAGTTAAATGAAACGAATCATCACAATAGTTTTGGCTGCTGTGTTGTTGGCGGCGTGTGGCAGTAAGAACAACGCGGGCAAGACGACGCGTCAGGAGGCGGACTCCTTGGTGGCGGCGTACCGCTATTCCGACTCGCTGTTCGCGGCGTGCGGGCGCATCGACACGGCGGCGTTCAACGACTTCATCACGCGGGCGCAGGCCTTCGCGGAGACGCACCCGCAGGACACGCTCGCCCCGGACATGCTCTACCGTGCCGGCGTGGGCAGCATGATCCTCGCCAAGGCCGCCCATACCACCGACGACCGCGCCGCGAATGCCCGGCGCGCCCTCGCCATCTTCCGGCAGTTTCAGGAGCAGTTCCCCGACCACCCGCAGTACCGCCTCTGCTACTGGCAGCGGGCTATCGTCTATGACGACGTCCTCGGCGACTGGCGCAGCGCGGAGGCCGAATACCGCGACTTCATCAACCGCTACCCCGACGACCCCCTGACCCCGCAGTTCCAGGACTACCTGACCTTGCTGGGAAAGTCCGAATCTGAGATTGAGAAGACGTTGGAAATAGGACGATAGTCTTTCGTAAGAATCACTAATCACTAATCACTAATCACTCTCTGTTCATAACTAATAATATCTTTTTGTCGGAGAATCCAAAGAAAGTGAGTACCTTTGCATATTGAAATCGCAATAGGTTAATATACAAAATATCAGATACTTATGAATCACGATTACGTATTGGTTGCTGGCCGGGCGAACCCTGAGCTGGCGAAGCGCATCGCCGAGTTCCTTCACAAGCCGCTGTTGTCGGTGGACATCATGCAGTTCAAGGACGGCGAAATCCAGGTTTATTACAATGAGAGCATCCGCGGACGCGACGTGTTCATCATCCAGCCGACCTTCTCGCCGGCGGACAACATCATCGAGCTGTTGATCGCCATCGACGCGGCCAAGCGCGCCTCGGCCCGCAGCATCATCGCGGTGATCCCCTACTTCGGCTACGCCCGTCAGGACCGCAAGGACAAGCCCCGCACCTCCATCGGCGCGAAGCTGATGTGCAATCTGCTCACCACCGCCGGTGTGAGCCGCGTCATCACCATGGACTTGCACGCCGACCAGATCCAGGGCTTCTTCGAGGTGCCCGTTGACCATCTCTTCGCCTCCAACGTCTTCATCCCGATGGTGAAGAACTCCGGCTGGGAGAACATCAGCATCGCCTCCCCCGACACGGGCGGAACGAAGCGCGCCTCCACCTACGCGAAAGCCCTCAACTGCGAGCTGGCCATCGGCTACAAGCAGCGCGAGAAACAGAACGAGGTGGCCTCGCTGCAGATCATCGGCGACGTGAAGGACAAGAACGTGATTCTGGTAGACGACATCATCGACACGGCAGGCACGCTCTGCAAAGCCGCCGCCCGCATCAAGGAGATGGGTGCGAAGAGCGTCCGCGCCATGTGCGCCCACGGCCTCTTCTCCGGCGACGCCCTCGAGAAAATCGAGAACTCCGTGCTCGACGAGGTGCTCATCACCGACACCATCCCGATGAAGCGCCCCTGCGACAAGGTCAAGGTGGTCTCCGTGGCCAAGCTGCTGTCCGAAATCATTCTCAGCGTCGAGGACAACACGTCCATCTCGTCGCACTATTACGTATAATATAGCCTATGAACCAAAAAAAGCCCCTCCATTCGGAGGGGCTTTTTTGTGATTCCGCTGCGACTCGAACGCAGAACCTGCTGCTTAGAAGGCAGCTGCTCTATCCAGTTGAGCTACGGAACCGTCGGCGCTTAGCCCAGTCGGGATAGCCTGATTCGAACAGGCGACCTCCTGCTCCCAAAGCAGGCGCGATAACCGGACTACGCTATATCCCGTTTTTTTGCGGCGGCAAAGATACACTTTTTTTCGATACGGCGAAACTAATTCCGTTTTATCTCAAAAATCTCGTGCGCGATGCCGTGTTCGCCCAAGATGGCCCGCACCCGGGTCTCGTCGGTGTCGGAGATGAAGACCTGCCCGAAATGCTCCTGACCCACCATATTCAGCAGCTCGGTGATGCGATTCCGGTCCAATTTGTCGAAAATGTCGTCCAACAACAGAATCGGCTTGCGTTTGTTGTAGGCGAAGGCGTAGTCGAACTGCGACAGCCGCAGCGCCAGCGAGAAGGACTTCTGCTGACCCTGCGAGCCGAAATGCTTCACCGGTTGGCCGTCGATGGTGAACTCGTAATCGTCCTTGTGGACCCCGAAGGTCGTGAACCCGCACTTGGCATCCGCAGGGAAAGCCTTCGCCAGCCCCTCGTCATAGCGCGTCTCCGACAGTTCCGAGACGTAGCGGATGTCCACCTCTTCCCTACCCTGCGTCAGCTGCCGGTAGTGCTGGAGAAACATCGGGCGGATATCCTCGATGAACTGCCGCCGCCGTTGGAAGAGCTGCATGCCGTCCTCGATCATCTGGTAGTCGATCACCTGCAACAGCGAGTAGTCCGAATGGCGGGTCTCCTGCTGCTGCCGGAGCACGGCGTTGCGCTGCTGCAGGAGCTTTTTGTAGTGAATCAGGTGCTGGAGGTATATCTTGTCGAACTGGGAGATGATCTTGTCGAAGAAGCGACGGCGCACCTCGTTGCCATCGTTGATGATGTCGCTGTCGTAGGGCGAGACCATCACGACGGGGAAGAGGCCCACGTGGTCGCTCAGCCGGTCGTACTCCTTCTTGTTGGCCCTCAACGACTTGGCACCGTTTTTATAGACGCAGCTGACCTGGGTGGTGTTCCCGGACTCCTCGTCGGCGAAGTCGCCGTGCAGGGCGAAGAAGTCGGTACCCAACCGCACCGAGCTCACATCCTTGGCCGAGAAGCAGCTCTTCCCAAACGACAGGTAGTGGATGGCGTCCAGCAGGTTGGTTTTGCCGCTGCCGTTCGCCCCCACGATGCCGTTCACGTTGGAGTTGAACTCGAAGGAGGCCTCCGCGTGGGATTTGAAGTTGGTGAGATGGAGGGATTTGAGGTACATTTTCTCAAAACGTTGTAGAGACGCAATGCATTGCGTCTCTACAACTGCTAACTACTAACTACTAACTACTAACTACTAACTACTAACTGCTAACTACTAACTGCTAACTGCTAACTACTTCAGCCCCAGCACGTCCAACCCTTGGTTGAAGCGGATGTCTCTGGGGATGCCGGACTTGTTGATGCGGTCGAGGTCGTTCTGGAGTTCGGGGGTGATGGTGCCGTGGTCTTTGCTGTACTGCTGGGCGAAGGCGAAGTCACCTTCGGCCTGGGTCTTGAGGATCAGGGCAATCCAGCCTTCCATTGCCTTGCGAGCCTTATCGTAGTTGATGTGGTAGGTGCCGTTGCCGTTGCGGGTGAAGGCGCCGTTCTCGAAGAGGTAGTTGTAGCACATCATGTTGGCGATGCCGTGGGCCTCCGCCGCGCCGAAGCGCACGCTGCGCAACAGGCCGACGATGTAGGTGGTGATGGCCTCCTCGACGGTGATGTCGGTGATCTCGCCCTTCTCGATGAGGCTGCAGACGAGGTTCAGTCCGATGATGTCGGCTTTGGCCTCCTCCCAGCTGGAGTTCTCGGTCTGCATGGCCTCGTCCACGCTGCCCTTACCGTTGATGGTCTGCTTCACGCCCAAGCCGTGAGCCACCTCGTGGAAAGTGACGTTCCAGAAGAAGGCGTCGAAGCTGATGTTGGCCTGCTCCGAGGGTTCGATGACGATTTCGCCGATGGGCTTCATAATCTTGTCGAACTTGGCCTGCATGGCGTTACGGAGCTGGAAGCGACGGGAGCCCTTCTTGGCCTGCACCTTGTCGTCGTTGGGCAGGTTGATGGCGATGGTTTTGCCGGCCGCGTTGCAGTCGCCGCCGTAGAAGACCACGTCGTAGAGGTTCATGTCGCAGGTGGTGCCGGGCACGTACATCTTGTGGGCGGGGTCGCAGGGCAGCTCGCGCTGGAGGGCGGGCAGCATCTGCACGAACTTGTCCAGCTTGGTGCTGGCCTCGACGTCTTTCACCAAGACGAAAGCCTCCCAGGAGGTCTTCACGGAGTTCAGGCCATCGTCATAGTTCTCGATGGGGCCGAAGACGAAGTCGATGTTGGAGTCGCGCAGGTCCATCCAAGCCATGTCGCTGGGGTAGTAGTCGTTGGTCTGCAGGGATTTCTTGCGTTCGACGAGGTATTTCTTCATCGTGGGGTTGTCGGCGATTTCGATGGCCTGGTCGAGGAGCTCGCACACGCGGTCGAGTTTCTCCTTGTAGGCTTCATAGTAGCCGACGGTGATGAGCTTCCCGTTCTCGTCGCGGCGAAGGACGGTGTAGTGGGAGGACTTGAGCGGGTCGTCGTAAGCGTCATATTCGGCCTTGGTGATGTCCTGCGGGTAGTAGTTGGCCATCGGGGGGCGTTCGCCGTAGCCGGGCACGAAGGGTTTCTCGCCGTCAAGACGGTCCCACGGGCCGTAGTTGATCATCGCATAGTCTTTCATCCAGGGGTCGGAGATGGTGTCGATGAGGGACTTGTCGCCGAAGGTCTGCTCCCAGAAGAGGTCGTCCATGATCTGACCGATCTCGAAGAAGATGGGCAGCAGCTTCCGCTCGCTCTCGGTGAGCTTGGAGAGGTCCGTGGTGAGGTCGAAGTAGGCGTACTCCTCAACTTTCTGCTGAAGTTCGCTCTTGGACTCCTCTTTGAGGGTCTCTTTCTTGTTGTTTTTGCACGAAGCAAGGAGGGCGATGCAGGCAAGCATCACCGCGACTGTGGATATTTTTTTCATATTCAAAGAATTAAATTTTTCTAACCGATTTTACGGCGGCAAAGGTACATATTTTTTTTGTATTTTTTGTACTTTTGCCGCCGTAAAAAAAAACACGCTACAATGAAAAAGACCCTTATCGCCCTGATGCTCTGCTTTTTTGGAGCATTATCGGCACAGACCACCCTTACCTTCACAGGAAAGGACAACCTCGACAACTACGTACAGTTACATCACGTTGTGGTGGAGAACCTTACGCAGGGTTGGGCCGACACACTCTACTATCCGGACACCGTCCTCATCATGTCGGGGGTCGGACTGACGGATCACGAAACCGCGACCGCTTTCGCCGTCTCGCAGAATGTGCCGAACCCGTTCGACGGGGTGACCGACTTCACGATGGCGCTGCCGTATGCCGACCGCGTGGACATCGAGGTGACCGACCTTTCCGGGCGGAGGGTGACCGGCGCGACACAACGGCTCGACGCGGGGACGCACGCTTTCCGGGTGTGGCTGAACAGGCCGCAGTCGTACCTGCTGACCGTGAGGACCGGCCGTGACGCCGCCACCATCAAGATGGTGAACCACGGCCACGGCGGCCGCAACCATATCGAATACCGCGATGCCGCTCCGCTGGTCTATACTTTAAGGATGACGATGAGCGGCGACCATCCGTGCGCCCCCGGCGACGCGATGCGCTACGTCGGGGTCACGCTCTTCGACAACCTACTCGCCCAAAGCAACACCGAGGAGCAGACCCTTGACGGCGACGCTCTCATCCCCTTGACGTTCACCCTTTGGGGACAAGCTCCAAGCGATGGACAGTTCTACGGCGACCAAACGCTGTTCATTCCCGATGGCATACCCTGCAATGGCAGCTGCATCGGCACTGTGGGCATCGATGTGAGCGGCTACCCTGACGGCAGCATCATCGAAAGTGCGGAAGACCTCCGATACCTGCGGCTGAAGATCGAACACTCCTTCATCGGCGACCTGTGGATCGTGCTCGCGTGTCCCAACGGGCAAACCGCCACTGTCTTGAAAAAATACAACTCCAGCGCTGGGAACCAATGTTCCGCAACGATTCCATCCAATGACTGGGGTTGGCAGACCGACGACTCCCCCAATATCTATTTCGGGCAGTATTACAAACCGGATGGTTCTGGCTGCGACCCTTCCCAAAGCCCTATGGGCATCTGCTGGAACTACTGTTGGTCGAACAACACGACCGAAGGTTACCAATACGCCTGCTCCAACGCGTTGGTGTATGAGGCGTGCAACCACATCTACGCCACCAACCCGTCGCCCAATGGTCAGGAGAACAACAAGTACATTGACTCCACCGATGTGACCACTATGACCAATGTCTATCATCCCGACCAGTCCTTCGCCGCCCTGACCGGCTGTCCGATCAACGGGCACTGGGAAATCCGCGCCATCGACGGGTGGAATTCGGACAACGGATACATCGAGGAGGCTGCCATCGTGTTCCGAACCGACAGTTCCTGGCATCCCGTTTCCCTGCCAAGCGTCATCACCAAGACGGCCACGGACGTCGGCTACACCTCGGCCGTCTGCAGCGGCAATGTGCTAAACAGCGGTCTGTCGGACGTGACGGCGAGAGGCATCTGCTGGGGCCTGCTTCCGGATCCTGACATTTCGGGGGCGCATACTGCAGAAGGTCAGGGCATGGGAGCGTTTTCCTCCAATCTTAACAACTTGGATGCCGGCACCACCTACTATTACCGTGCCTACGCCACCAACGCCATAGGGACCGCCTACGGTGCCCAGATGACCTTTTCCACCCTCGCCTACACGGTTCCCGAAATCACTACCACAGCCGTCACGGACATCACGGATGTCTCCGCCGTCTCCGGGGGCACACTCCTCTCCGACGGCGGTCTGCCCATCCTCGAGCAGGGTGTCTGCTGGAGCACGGAGCAGAATCCCACTTTGGCCGACAACCACGTCACCGCGAGCGGTTCCAGCACGGATGCTTTCACCTGCACTCTGGCCTCTTTGGCGGCCGGCGTCACCTACTATGTACGGGCCTACGCCACCAACGCAGCGGGCACGGGCTACGGCAATTCGTTGAGTTTCACCACCTACGATACACCCTCCAACATCACGGCAAACTACACCTACGTCACCAACATCGGAGCGGATGTGACTGGCCATATCACCTCCAACGGCGGAACTTCGCTCACCGCGAGAGGGTTCTGCTGGAGTCTCGCGCCCTCCCCCACCCAGCAAGACGACTATATCACGGTTTCCGGGTCCTCCACGGGGGCCTTCTCCGGTCACATCAGCAATCTGATCCCGGGCACCACCTACTACCTCAACGCCTTCGCCACCAACAGTGTGGGCACTGTCTATAGCGCGGATGTGACGTTTACCACGCCGGCAACGCCCGTGGTGACCACCGCGGCCGTCCACAGTGTCACCACCTCATCGGCGGTCTCCGGCGGCACAGTGGTGCACGACGGCGGTCTGCCCATCTCCGACCGCGGCATCTGTTGGAGCACCGAGCCGTCTCCCACTTTGGACGACGCATACGTCTCGGGCGGTGCCGGCGCGGGCGACTTCTCCTGCGGCCTCACCGATCTCGAAGCCAACACGATATACTATGTCAGGGCCTACGCCACCAACAGCGTGACCACGGCGTATGGCGAGACGGTCAGCTTTATCACGGACGACAGCGCGTTCATCTGCGGGGTTTCCAACATCCGGGATTACGACGAGAACCTCTACCATACCGTGGCCATCGGTTCGCAATGCTGGATGAAGGAGAACATGCGGAGCACCCGTCTTCCCGACGGCACCTTGATTCCGCTGAGTGCCACCGCTACCGCCACAGAAGCCGCCCGCTGCTACCCGAACGGCAACATCGCCAACGTGGCCAAATACGGGTATCTCTACAGCTGGAGCGCGGCCATGAACGGCAACCCGCCGTCGAGCGCACAGGGCATCTGCCCCGACGGGTGGCATATTCCCAGCCGGGAGGATTGGGATGCGTTGTTCAGCTACGTGGGCAGCATACCCCCTTACACCTGCGGCGGGTCCAGCGAGAAATACGCCAAAGCCCTCGCCGCCGACCACACCTGGCAGTCAACGGGCTTCGCGTGCGAGATCGGCAACGGAATCGCCACCAACAACGCCACCGACTTCTCCATGATTCCAGCCGGAGAATGCACAGGGAACTACCAGGATTTCAACGCTTTGGCTGTTTTCCACAGTTCATATCAGCAAGGGAACTCATCGATGGTGTATGCCTTTTACAAAGACGACTGGTATGTTTTCGACTATATCGGCGGCATGGCCAACCGATTGATTTCGGTGAGATGCCTGCGGGATCTGCCGCTGAACACGCCCACGATGGTGGCCATCACCCACGCAGTTGACAGCATCACCACCACGTCCGCCGTTGTCCCCTTCTCCGTAAGTGTGTATGGCGGAGAGACCACCGTCGTCTGCGGAGTCTGTTGGAGCACCGAGCCGTCGCCCTCCCTTGCTGACAACTCCATGCCCACAACCGCCACAGTGGCCGGGGATTACACCCTTCCGCTGACCGGCTTGGAGAGCAACACCGTTTACTATGTGCGGGCGTATGCCTCCAACAATTTCGGCACCGTGTATGGCCGCCAGCGCATGTTCCGCACGTTGGACACCACCAATGCCGGAAGCGCCACGCCCACGCCGATTCTGCCCATCGTGAAGACGGTGAACATCGCCAACGCCCTCGGCGGCAGTTCGGCCTTCTGCGACGGCAACGTGCTCTTCGACGGCTACAGCACCGTAACGGAACGCGGGATTTGTTGGAGCAACACTTCCGAGCCCACCGTGGCAGGGCCGCACACCGCCAGCGGCTCCGGCACGGGACTGTTCAGCGCCAAAGCCAACGGGCTGACCCCCGGCGAAGCCTACTTTATGCGGGCCTACGCCACCAACAGTGCCGGCACCGCCTACGGGGAGATGCTCACCGTGATCATGCCCGAGTTGCCGATAGTGAACACCTTGCCGGTCTCAAACATCGAAGGGATTTCCGCCGACTGCAGTGGAAGCGTCTTCTTCGACGGCAACTGCGAGGTTTTCGCCCGCGGCTTCTGCTGGGATACGCTCCCCAACCCCACCCTCTCGGCGAACGTTGTCACGTGCAACCCGGAGGCTTTCAGCCAGACGCTGACCGGTCTCACCCCCAACACCACCTACCACGTCCGCGCCTTCCTCACCAACAAGGTCGGAACGGGCTACGGCGATGACGTCACCTTCACCACGAAGGCCATCCCCGTCATCAGCACCGCGCCGGCATCTTCCATCACCTACACGTCGGCCGTTTCCGGCGGTTTCGACATCCACGACAACGGCAATCCCGTCGTGGAGAAGGGCGTCTGCTGGTCCTTGGAGCCCCAGCCGGACCTCAACAGCCAGCATCTTGCCGCAGGCAGCGGCACTTCCGCATTCACGGTCTCGCTCTCGGGGCTGACGCAGGGTCTGCGCTACTACGTGCGAGCTTACGCCACCAACAGTCAAGGCACCGCCTACGGACAGGAGGTCTCCTTCCTCGTCCGCAACGACGCGAACCCTTGCATAGGCGACACCACCGTGACGGATTTCGAGGGGAACGTCTATCACACCGTGCAGATCGGCGAGCAGTGCTGGTTGAAGGAGAACCTCCGGTGCAACCACTACCCTGACGGTTCCTACTTCTCGGAATACGTCTATCCGAACAACGACAGTGCCAATGTCCCCACCTACGGGCTGATGTACAAATGGTCCGTCGTCATGCACGGCGCGGCCAGTTCCGAAATTCCCGGCACGGTGCAGGGAATTTGTCCCGATGGATGGCATCTCCCTTCTTATTCGGAATTCCAGCAGCTAATGAGTTACATCGAAGCCACCTATACTTGCCCTCCGAAAGCGTTGGCCTCCACCTCCGGGTGGCATTACTACAGTCTCTCTGGCTGTTATCCCGGCCACGACCCACAACTCAACAACGAGTCTGGATTCTCCGCATATCCCACCGGTTCACCGGACGACCATCCTGTATTATGCCAGTTCAGCTACTCCACCGGTTTCTGGAGTGCCACCATGCATCATTCCAACAACTACAGCACCTGTTCATACGCACTGCACCTGTTTTACGGCACTTATGATGCGGGGATCACTTGGTATTCCGTCAACGACAAGATGCCCGTGCGCTGTGTGAAAAACGAATAGCAGCACGGCCTTCTTTACCGAAAATTTCGTATTTTTGCCGCTTGTAATGTTTCTGAGCAGATGACAAACAAGAACAGACATATTCTCAGTCAAATCAAGGCCGTGGCACGCGGTTCTGCGCCCAAGGGTAGCCAGATTCTTTTGTTCGGTTCCAGAGCAAGAGGGACTGCTCGAAAGGGCTCCGACTGGGATATTCTCATCATTCTTCCTAAGCAGCAACTCATGCAGTCTGATTACGACCAAGTGAGCTTCCCTCTCGTTGAGTTAGGCTGGCTGCTCGGAGAGCAAATCAACCCTATCATTTACACTGAGGACGAATGGCAAGCGAACAGTATCACGCCCTTTTATGACAATGTCCAACGAGATGCCATCAAAATTTTATAACCTATGGATACCAAAACATTAGTCTCGCTCCAAAAAGACAAAGCTCATCGCTTTCTGCAAGAAGCAGATGACATGCTTCAACAGCAACGATGGGATTTAGCGGCAAATCGGTATTACTACGCCTGTTATCACATAGTCCATGCCATTTTTATTTCAAACGGCATTATCGTAAAAACCCATGATGGGACTCTTACGGAGCTCGGCAAACATTTCATCCTCACAGATAAGTTGGATAAAAAATTTGGCCGTTTTTTTGCCCGGATGATTCAACTTCGAATAAAAGCTGACTACAATAGCATTGCTGAAGTTTCTGATGTGGAAGTCCAAGAGATGGCCCCACTATCTCACGAGTTCGTAGAGAATATCGAGAAAATACTACCTTATTGATATAGTTGAGCACTTTCTCACCCCCTAACCCCTAACCCTTAACCCTTAACCCTTAAACCTTAAACAGTAAACAGTAAACCAAACAATATGACCTTACAAGAATTTCAAGCAGATTTGAGAGCGGGCATTCCGGCTGAAATCCCCGCCGCACAACCCTACGATCCTACCGTCAACCATGCACCGAAACGCAAGGACATCCTCACCAAGAAGGAGAAACAGTTGGCCCTGCGCAACGCGCTCCGTTACTTCCCGGCCTCGCAGCACGCCGCTTTGGCGCCCGAGTTCGCCAAAGAGCTGCATGACTACGGCCGCATCTACATGTACCGCTACCGTCCGACCTACGAGATGTACGCCCGTCCCATCGAAGCGTATCCCGCCAAGTGCCAGCAGGCGGCGGCCATCATGCTGATGATCCAGAACAACCTCGATCCCGCCGTGGCGCAGCACCCGCACGAGCTCATCACCTACGGCGGCAACGGCGCAGTCTTCCAGAACTGGGCACAGTACCGCTTGGTCATGAAATACCTGTCGGAGATGACCGACGAGCAGACCCTCGTGATGTACTCTGGTCACCCGCTGGGACTCTTCCCGTCGCACAAGGACGCGCCCCGCGTGGTCGTGACTAACGGCATGGTGATCCCCAACTACTCCAAACCCGATGACTGGGAGCGGATGAACGCGCTGGGTGTCAGCCAATACGGACAGATGACCGCCGGTTCCTATATGTACATCGGACCGCAAGGCATCGTGCACGGCACCACCATCACGGTGCTGAACGCCAGCCGTAAGATCGGCGGCGAGATCGGGGGCAAGCTCTTCGTGACCGCCGGTTTGGGCGGCATGTCGGGCGCACAGCCGAAGGCCGGCAACATCGCCGGTGTGGTCTCCATCACCGCTGAAATCAACCCCGCCGCCACGCAGAAGCGTTTCGTGCAGGGCTGGGTCGATGAGGTGCACGAGAACCTCGACGAGCTCTTCGTGAAGGTCAACGAGGCCCGCGCCCAGAAGATCGCCAAGTCGTTCGCCTACCAGGGCAACATCGTCGATCTGTGGGAGTACTGCGCCGAGCACGACATCCAGGTCGATCTCGGCAGTGACCAGACCTCGCTGCACAACCCGTGGGCGGGCGGCTACTATCCCGTGGGCATCTCCTTCGAGGACGCCAAGCAGATGATGGCCGACTATCCCGAGAAGTTCAAAGCCGCCGTGGAGGCCAGTCTGCGCCGCCAGGTGGCCGCTATCAACAAGCTGACGGCCAAGGGCATGTACTTCTTCGACTACGGCAACGCCTTCCTGTTGCAGTCCTCCCGCGCCGGTGCCGACATCCTCAAGGAGGACGGCACGTTCCGCTATCCCTCATACGTCCAAGACATTATGGGACCGATGTGCTTCGACTACGGCTTCGGCCCGTTCCGCTGGGTCTGCACGTCCGGCAAGCCCGAGGACCTCGACGTCACCGACCATATCGCCATGGACGTGCTGCGTGAGATCAGCGAACACGCCCCTGCGGAGATTTCGCAGCAGATGCGCGACAACATCACCTGGATCAAGGGGGCCAAGGAGAACCACCTCGTCGTGGGCTCGCAAGCCCGTATCCTCTACGCCGACTGCGAGGGTCGTACGAAAATCGCCGCCGAGTTCAACAAGGCGGTGCGCGACGGCAGACTGTCGGCTCCTGTGGTCCTCGGCCGCGACCACCACGACGTGAGCGGCACGGATTCCCCGTTCCGCGAGACCTCCAACATCTACGACGGCAGCAGCTTCTGCGCCGACATGGCCGTGCAGAACGTCATCGGCGACGGTTTCCGCGGCGCCACGTGGGTGAGCATCCACAACGGCGGCGGCGTCGGCTGGGGCGAGGTCATCAACGGCGGCTTCGGCATGGTGCTCGACGGCAGCGACGACAGCGACCGCCGTCTGCGCTCGATGCTCTTCTGGGACGTGAACAACGGCATCTCGCGCCGTGCGTGGGCCCGCAACGACGGCGCCCTCTTCGCCATCAAGCGCGCGATGGAGGTGTGCCCCGAGTTGCACGTGACGTTGCCGAATATGGCAGACGATGCGTTAATTGAGAAAATGTTCGAATAGTTAGTAGTTAGCAGTTAGTAGTTAGTAGTTGGTTCTCGCAGCGAACTGCTAACTACTAACTGCTAACTGCTAACAAACCTATGGTATGATAAAGCGATATATTCTCTTTGTTTTCACTGTCGTGGCGATAGTGCTTGGCGGGTGTAAGAAGAAGCCCACCCCCATCGTCATCACCCCGGACATCGAGAAGAACCACCTGGAGCGGAACCACATTTTCGGGAAGGTCAAATCCTTGGAGACGGAGACGTTCAACTTGCAACGGGACTCCCTGTCGGTGAAAGATACGGCGGACCTGAAAAAGTTGCTCGCGGCATGCGATTCGTTATGCGATGTACCCGACATCTCCCGTTCGAGTCAGCGTTACACCTCCGACGGCTACCTGCTGGAGTTCGTCAAGCACGGGCATATTGGCAACGCCTATTACCGCACCTACACCTACGACAACGAGGCGCGCATCACGGCATGGAACGAGTACGGCTATGACAGCACGTTGGTCTCCCACGGCACCTACACCTACGACCGCAACGGGTTCCTCGTGGGCGAGAAGGTCTATCAAGGCGACAGTTTGGTGATGTCGTTCACGCACACCACCGACGGCATCGGCAACGCCATACGCACCGTGCAGACCTTCGGCGACCTGCAGACCGCTACGGAGAACAAGTTCAACGAGCAGGGTCTGGTCACGCAGATTACCGAATACGAGCCCGACGGCAAGGTCTTCAAGACCGCGAAGATCGAGTACGACAACTACGGCGACGAGGTCAACCGCTGCGTGTATAAGGCCGGCAACCAGATGATTGAATACACCTACACGGAATACGCCCAAGACGGTCGCGTGCGCAAGGTCATCTACGAGGACAAGCTGCACCACGTCAAGGAATTCCACTACTTCTTCGACTACGACGCGAACAAAAACTGGCAGACGGAGGTCTGCGCCGTCGATGGCCGGATTGTTTACATCAAGAAACGGACGTTCGAATATTATTAATGAATGAATCTGATTATCGTTGTTTCCCGCTCTACCGAGCTATTGCCCCTGACGGGGCGGCTCAAGGAAAGCATTAAACAATAACCCATAATCAATAAACTATAACCAATAACCAATAAACTTTAAAAAGATGGATTTAAGCAAGATTTTATCGATCACAGGCAAAGGAGGCCTGTTCAAATTCCTTTCCAAGACCCCGAACAGCTTCATCGTGGAGGGGCTGGATGACGGCAAGCGTTTCCCCGCGTTCTCCAACGACGGGGTGGCCGCATTGGACAACATCGCCATTTTCACGGAGACCGACGAGGTGCCGTTGCAGACCGTTTTCCAGAACATCTACCGCAAGGAAGACGGCAAGAAGATGGTGATGCCGAAGGACAACAACGCCATCAAGGCTTACTTCGCCGAGATTCTGCCCGAGTACGACCGCGACCGCGTTTACGTCTCCAACATGAAGAAGGTGTTCACCTGGTACAACATCCTCGTGGAGCACGGTTTGGTGGATTTGGAAGAACCCGCCGAGGAACCTGCCGAGGAACAAACCGACAACCAATAATCCCCGTTTGTAGAGACGCGGTCCCCCGCGTCTCTACAATTCCCATTAAACCTTAACCATTAACCATTAAACCTTAAACCTTATGAGAGAAAACCGTCCCTGGATCATCTGGCTGACCATTGCCGCCGTCATGCTCGCCGGCGTGGGTGTCTTCTTCTACTACAACTTCTTCCGTCAGTCGAAGTCGGAGCTGATCGAGGCCATCCCGACGGATGCGGCGTTCATCTTCGCCCTGAACGACAATGACGGGTTCGTGTCCGCCACGCGGGAGGTGACGCCCTACCTGAACGAGCTGTTCGTGATGGACGCGCTGCCCGCCTACGAGACCATGCGCGGCAAGCTGCCCACCGGGGAGTACGACCTCACCGTCTCGGGCCACGTCAGCGACGAAGGGGTCAGCGTGCTGTTCAACATGCACGCCGACAAGGCGGCTTTCAAACGGCTTCTGCGCGCCCTCAGCATCGACCCTAACAACTACATCTCCTTCGAAGGGAGCCGCATCTACACCTACGGCACCAACTTCAAGAGCATGAAGTTCGTCTATATCAACCACATCATCTCCATCTCCCCGGACGTCGAGCTGCTCAAGCGCGCCATCGTGCAGCACGCCCATCCGAAAGACCTGCTCTCAGACAAGCAGTTCAAGGAGATGTACAACCTCACGGAGAAGAACCGCAAGCAGAACTGGCTGATCATCAACCCCGAACGCTACACTCCATACCTCTCCAGCTTCCTGACCGAGGATTTGTCGAAAAAGCTTTCCAACTGTCTGAAGGAGGCGGGCTGGACGGCGTTGCAGCTGCGATTCTCCGGCAACGAGATGTTTCTGTCGGGGTATGCCAGGCAAAAAGATACAGGAAGCGGGGATTTCATGGCGCTTCTCGGCAAACAGGCGAAGTCCGGCACTCCGGATGTCGCCTCTTTATTCCCTTGCCAAGCAAACTGGTACGCCCACTCCGTCGGTGCGAAGATGTGGACGCGGATGGTGCAAGCATCACCCGAACTCACCGAGAAAGAAGCGTCTTTCATAATCACCAACCTGTCGCCGAAAGCTACCGGCAGCTTTTCCCTGCGTGCCGATTCCTGCGACTACGCCTACTGCGTCGTCCTCCCCGACAGCAGCAACATCGAATTCCTGACCGCCCTCTACTGCGGCGACACCCACAAGTCGGACTCAGTCCGCAGTGCGAACCCCAACGGCATCTACCCCACCCCGCACAAGCTCTCGCCCATGGTCCCGGCCATCGCCGCCGACTCCTTGGGATGGGTGCTGGTCTGGAACGACGCCCTGGTCTTCGCCCCCTCCGTTGAAGCGGCCACCTTCTTCCTGAGCAACGTCAAAAAGAACGGGAATCTGACCCAGAACCGTTACTATGCTTTTGTCGACGAAGCCGTCGCGTCCACGTCGCTGTTCAACTTCGTGCTCTTCAACGACGAGAGCGCCAACGGCCTCGGCTCACAGCTATCCGAGAAGGGCAAAGCCACCCAATTCGGGAAAGGCCTCCACATCTTCTCCCTCAGCTGCGACGCCATGGAGAAAGGGCAGCATTTGTTGCCGGTGAACCTGTACCTTTTATTTTAGTTAGCAGTTAGCAGTTAGCAGTTAGTAGTTAGTAGTTAGTAGTTAGTAGTTAGCGGAAAACACTCATCTTTTTTTCGTTGTAACTGCTTGATTACAAGAGTGTGGAATTTTTTGATGAAAGTTTGATAGGTCATCAAAAGTCTACACAGCGTTCCCCGTGTTGTATCTTTGCCGTCGAAATTGTGACTTGTGACTTGTGATTTGTGATTTTGCCCGGATACAACCAGATTTTCTCTGATTTTCTATAATGATTTTCTCAGATTTCTACGCGAAGCGTACCCCACTAATACGCGAAGCGTATAAAATCACTACGCGAAGCGTACACACCCAATACGCGAAGCGTACCAAAATTACGCGAAGCGTACCCGGCAGCTCTTAGAAGTCGGAATTGACCTCTAAGGTCTCGACCTTGGAGTTTTTGCCGTCGATGTAGGAGATGACCACCGGGGAGGTGCTGTGGTAGCTGCACTTGGAGAGGATGATGGTGTTGTAGGCCTGGGTGACAGTGTCGGTGTCGGTCTGCCATTTGGAGTAGTCGGAAGTGTACTTCACATAGACGGGTTCGTCCTTGATTTTGTTGACCTCCTGCGTGATTTCCCCGTACTTGTCGGAGAGGCGTCCTTGCAGGTCGGGGTAGGTGAACTGCGTGCTCAGGCTGAAGAAGACATCGACCTTATAGACGAGGTGAGTCTTGGCGGCGGAGCGAATTTCGAGTTTCACGCGTTCGCCGGCAAAGGTGCCCTTCATCACCGTGTAATTCGGTTTCGTGTGGCTGACATCCTCCACGAAGCCCTTGCCCTTCAGTTTGGAGACGAAGGTGGACATGGTGCTGTTCATGCCGATGCCGAGGAACTTCATCGGCTGGGTTTGCGCATTGCCGACAAGCACGGCAAGGATCAGGAATAAGACGGAGAATATCTTTTTCATTAAGGGTTAAGGGTTATGGTTTAAGGGTTATGGTTTAAGGTTTAAGGTTTAGAGTTTAAGGGTTAAGGGTTAAGGGTTATAGGTTAAGGTTTATGGTTAGGGGTTTGAGGTTATGGATTGGAAGTGATGGGATAGGTTTAATGAGGCATTCTTGATATGTACGAAGGGCATCCCCACTGCGCGGGCGCTGGCGCCGTCGGTGTCGTTGCGGTCGCCGACCATCATACAGTCGGAAGGGGGAAAGCCGATCTCGCGGCAGAGCGTCTCGAAGGATTCCCGGCAGGGTTTGAGGCCGCCGAGCGAGGGTGCGTCGAAGATGCAGTCCGCCCAGTCGAGGCGGAATCCGATGGCGCGCAGTTTCTCCTCGACAAAGCCGTAGTCGGAGAAGACGACCACCTTCCGTCCGTTTGCGCGCAGTTCCGGAATGACGGTCTGCACCCATGGGGCGGTATGGTAGTGTTTACGCAGGATGGCCACCATATCGGGCATATACTCCTCGAAGTACCATCGGCGGGCGAACTCGGGTTTGTCGAAACGGGCGAAGAAGGCGGCATAGAAGGCCTCCTCGCTTTTGAAGTGCTTGCCGCGCAGCTCCTTGCGGACCTCGCGCTCGCGTTTGAGCATACGCAACCGTCCGCGCAGCAGCTCTGCGAATATCAGCCGCCGCGCGAGTCCGGACTTGTCGTAGAGGGTTCCGTCGAGATCGAAGATGACCGTTTTCATTAAGGGTTAGGGTTTAAGGTTTAAGGTTTAAGGTTTAGGGTTTAGGGTTTAGGGTTTAAGGTTTAAGGTTTAAGGGTTATGGTTTAGGGGTTAAGGGTTAAGGTTTAAGGGTTATGGTTTAGGGGTTAAGGGTTAGGGTTTGTTAAGGGGTTAAGGGTTAGGGTGTGCGGCGAAGATAGTATTTTTTGCGATATGGACTTATGGCAGGCTGGCAAACAAATGTTTGGACGTCAACTGGCTATGGATGAATGAAGAATGGATGCCACGTGACACGCCGGAGGGCGTTATGAAGGTATGGACCACATTATGGGTGGTTCCTGTGGCTTCAATGAAAAGTGCTTTACGCTGCTGCAACTTGTCTTCGTATTCTTTGGTCACGTTGTAAGATGCCTCCGAAAACTTCATCTCCACAAGATGAATGATTCGGTCGGCACGCTTGATGACCAAATCAACCTGGGCTCCACTTCGGGAATCCTCTTTTTTCGGCACATACCGCCATGACGAGGATTCTGTTGCGATTCCCGATATCCCGAGCCCGTACTTGATGTGGGACAAATGTCGCAGGCATATTTCCTCAAAAGTGAACCCTTCCCAAGATTCCACACTCCTATCGGTGTGGTGGTGCTGCCAATACTGCTCGTCCCGGCTTCGATTGTCTTCCACATAACGGAAATAGAACAGTGTGTAGAAGTCGGATAAGCGGTAGAGGGTCATTTTGGTCTTATGGCCGAACTGGGCATACGACACGATGAAGTCACAGCGTTCCAAGTTGTCAAGCATTTTCGTGAGACCACCACCGCTGAAACCAGTTGATAATTCTATTTCGCTACGGGTGAACCCTTCCCGCTTTTTGGAAAGCAACTTTACGATGGAGATGTAACGATCGGCTTTTGAGAACAGGGCACTGTAAAGTTCCTTGAATTCGTCGGACAAATCGCCACCACGTCTGAAAATCAGTGTATCCACATTCTCAGACAGGCTGAGATAGGGACGAAGAAGACTGAGGTAGTACGGTACGCCGCCGAAAATCATGTAGCATTGCAGAATTTGATAGTCACTCCATTCGAAACCGTGCTCTTCAAGATAAACTTTGCATTCGTTCAGATAGAACGGACGCAGATAGATTCGGTGCGTAATGCGGTTGTGCAAGCCGCCCTGGTTCTCTTCAAGTTTTTCTTTCATCCAACTGGTGGCACTACCACACGCGATGAACACGATATCGTCGCGATTCTGTACCCAATTAGCCCAGAAGTACTCCAACTCGTCTACAAATTCACTTCCTTTTGTGTCCATCCAAGGCATCTCGTCAAAGAAGAGTATCTTCCTCTTGTCTGCGCAATTACCGAGATACTCGGCCAGTTGTTGAAATGCCTCATGCCAGTTGCCGAACTCAGGAATATCTTGATTACCCGAAAAGCGTTCCAAAGCCTCTTTGAAATTCTGGAGTTGTACCTCCTTTTTCTGTTTGTGTGCCCCCACATAGTGAAAACTGTAGGTGTCACCAAAGAAACGGCGCACAAGAAATGTTTTCCCCACACGTCGGCGCCCATACAAAACGACCAGTTCCGACCGCTGGGATTTCAGAGCCCATTCCAGCTCCTCACATTCCCTTTCGCGTCCAATCAGCTTTTCCATATTTCCATTATTAATACACGGCGGCAAAGATACACTTTTTGTGAGATCTCAGAATACGAAAATATCCAAATCCAATCTTAAAACATACATTTGGACAAAATTGCGAAAAATAAAGTCCAAATCTACATCTCGTATGTAAGATTTAGACTTTTTACCCTAAACGACAGAATCTATCGTGGAGGTATCTTGCAATGCGTCCCCTACAGCGTCAACTTCTTGAACTTCTCGTGGCGTTTCTCGTCTTGGAGGAGGAGTTGGAGTTTGAACTGGCCGTCGCGGGCGCCTTCGGCGATGCACTGGGCCTTGAAGGTCTCGAACGACTCGGGGATCATGCGGTAGGTCTCGGGCATTTTGAGACGGAGGGAGTCGCGCTTGGTCTTGTACTCCACGTTGATGCGCATCAGAATCTCATCGACCTTCTCGGTGAACTTCTCGGCCTGCTCCTGTGTGACGTTCTGGTCTGCGAACTCGTAGTAGAACTTATAGCCGAGGATGCTCAGGTCGGCGAACCCGATGAAGAAACGGGTCTTGAGGCCCGTGGTCTCCTCCGCCTCGTGCACCGCCTCGATGAACTGCCGTTCGTGCAGCTTCTCGCCGGTGATGGTCACGATGCCGTTGACCTTCTGGATAAGATGCACCGTGGGGGTGTTGTGGAAGTTCGGACCGACCTCCAACAGGTCGTTCATATTGTAGCGGTAGAGTCCTGCGAACGTGGTCACGAAGGGGCAGTAGCGTTTGCCCTGCTGGAGTTCGTGCAGTTGCAGGTACTTGGGATTCGGGTTCTCCAGATCGGCCTCCTCGATGAACTCGTAGTAGTGAAAATGGGGGAAGAGGACGGTGTTCACCGTATCGTCGAGCACCAATCCGAAGCGGCACTCCGAGGCGAAGTAACCGAACTCCTGGTGGAGCATCGTTTCCGGGAAGGAGTCTTTGAACTTGTCGAGATAGACCTTCGTGTTGCCGCACTTCCAGGTGTTCAGCAGCTGGAGATCGGGCCAATAGTGTTTGGGCAGGACGGTGCCGTATTTCGCCTTGAGGGCCCGGAGTTCGGCGGCGCGTTCGGGGTTGGGTTTCAGGCAGGCCTCCAGCTCGGCGCGGATTTCGGGAGCGATGACGAGATCCTTCTTCAGCGTGCCGTTCTCGATGTCCGTGACATAGTCGTCGTAGAACTTGTTGACGTTGTTCTGCAGTTCCACGATGGTGGAGGGGTTGGCGGTCACGATGAGGGTGATATTGCGTTCGATGCCCATGCGCATCAGGACGTAGTAGCGGGCGTTGTAGTCGGCGATACTATAGACGCACTGCGGGTTGGAGTAGAGTTTCTTCACGAAGTTGGGGCAGTCGCGCTGGGTGACGCCGGAGACGGAGCCGAAGACGGTGCCGTCGGGGGCGTAGCCTTCGATGACCTTGCCCACGATGGAGAGGATTTTGCCGGCGAAGACGTTATGCCGGTTCTGGATGAAGTTGTAGAGCCACACCTTGGTCATCTTGCCGTAGATATTGCTCAGGTATTCCTGGGTGATGGGGATCCATTTCGGTTCGGAGGTGGTGCCGGAGGTGGTGGCGTAGAGAACGGGTTTGCCGGGGAAGAGGACATCGGCCTCTCCGTGTTTGTGGCGTTCCACGTAGGGGCGCAGGGCCTCGTAGTCGTTCACGGGCACCTTCTCCTGGTAGCGTTTATAGAGTTCCGCATCGTCGGCCGCCTGCAGGATGTAGGCGAAGTCGTGTTCACGGCCATAGACGGTATCCTTGGCGTAGGTCAGGATGTTGCGGAGGGTCTGTTCGCTGGATTTGCGCGGGTTCTTGTCGGCTTTCACGAGCTGGCGGTATTGGATGCCGCCGGCCATACCAAGCAGGAAATTAGGGACAAAGGGGTAAGTCAATTTTTCCATATAACACTATTTCTTACACGTAAATTGAGCGGCAAAGATACACTTTTTTCAGGGTAAGTGTTCAGCCGTACAGTTATCAAAAGGGAGACCCTTTCGAGTCCCCCTTCATTATCCATTATCAATTATCCATTATCAATCAGTGCATCACCTGCTTCCGGATACAGCGCACGCTCTTGCGGTCGCTCTTCACATTGGTCTCGCTGACCATGCTGTCGCAGTAGTACGGGATGCTCCAGTTGGTAACGACATTAGAGCCCGGCGTGGCGTCGCTCTGCCAGAAGTGGTAGCCGGTCATCAGGTCTTCGTAATGGCCGACGGAGCTCTTGTACCAGCCGCCGCCGCGCGCGTTGAAGCCTGTGCCGCCTTCAACGCCCTCATAGCCGGAGAACCAGTACTGCGTGCTCGGATCCTTCAGCAAGGCGGCGGAGCCAGCATACATATCGAGGTTGTGGTAATCCTCCACGCTACCGACAGACCATCCGGCCGGGCAGATACCCTGTACGTACGGCGTGCCGTTGTCGGCGGTGTAGGTTGTCGGAGCGGCGTTGTCGTTGCCTTCCGGCACACCCACGGTCGTGTACCAGCTATAGAGGTAGCCGAACTTCTCGAGGTTGGCATCGAGATCTTTGTAAGCGTGGTGGTCGCCGACCTCCTCGCGCAGGTTCTCGGTGAACCAGCACTGGCTGCCGATACGCTTGATGTTGTACTCGTGACCGCTGGCCATCGTGATGGTGCCCTCGCAAGGAGCGTACTGCACCGTCACCTTCTGACTGCAGGTGGTCATCGCACTGTCGCAGTCGTCGTAGAGCGTCCACGTGATCCAGTGGTCGCCCACGCCGAGCGGGTTGAGGCTGCTGAGGTTGTTGCCCACGTACGTATGCGTGTTGGCGGGCGTCAGCGTGGCCGGACCGTTGAGGTCTGCGTCAGTCACCGTCATCTCGGAGGTACCCTCGGTCAGGGTGAGCGTCACCTCACCCGGACAAGCGAAGCCGTCGGTAATCGCGATCACCTTGAGGAGGCCAGGCTCCGTGGTGATGGTGTAGTCACCCGTCACGTCTTCACCGTTATGGGTCACCGTGTAGTCGCTGATGACGTTCTCGCTCTCGCCCGAGCAGAGCTGCGAGCCGGAGGTGGTGGCGGTCACCACATCGGTGGAAGCGGAACCGGAGACCGAGAAGCCAGCCTCAGTCAGTGCCGTACCGTCATAGACCTTGGTGGCGCTGTTGGCGGTAATCGTCAACGTGCGCTCGGAGATGGAGAGCTTCACGTCGAACTTCGGCGCGTAGTTGCTCTTGGCGCTACTGACATCGAATCCACTCTGAACAGCGGCCAAGGCCATCATGTAGTTGAACGAACCAGCTTCGCAGAGGTACTCGCCCACATGGTAGGACTCAGTCTCCACCGTACCGGCGGTGATATACTCGCCGTTTGCCAGACCGGAGATGATCCAGTTGCCGGTGGTACCGTTGCCCAGGTTGGCGGGAACGGTGACCACGAGCTTCGTGCCATCATAGATCTTGCTGTCGGTGAGCTTGATGTTGAGGTTACTCGGTTTGAGTTTCACCGTACCGGCGGTGATGGTCATCTCGCCGACGTAGGCATCATCCACATTCACACCACCATTCGTAATCGCATAGGTGAAGCTGTTGTTGTGGTCCGTGTTGTTGGCATCGGCCACATTGGTCACGCCCGTGAATGTCGGGGTCACCGTCAGCTTGTCACCAGTGGGCAGCGTGAACACCAAGCCGTTGGAGCCGGCATCGGCGTTGATCACCGCATCGTCGTAGGTCACCCGGTAGAGTTTGAACGCATCGCCATGGGTCGTGCCGTCGTAGGTGATCGGCGTGGCCGCGGTGACGTCGTAGGTGGGCGTCAAACCGTTGGCGCTGGCAGAGGTGATGGTGATGGGTCTGTTGCTACCCGTGATACAGAGTTGTCCCAGAGTGGTGTCAATGGTGTAGTTGGTCGCAATGAAGACATTCGCCACCGGCGTGTACTCAATGGTGTTGTCCTCGCAGGTATTGATGTCCGTCACCGTACCCGTGGTGTGGATGTTGGTCACCTCGCCGTTCACGAAGCCGTCGCCGGTAATCGTGTAGTTCGGGTTGGTCAGCGGCGTGCCGTCAAACAGTTTGGAGTCGGATGCCGTAGCGATGTGGACGATACGCGGGGTAATGGCCAGCGTGCCATCCTGCGCCGTCACATTGAACTGTGCCGTCACATCGTTGCCGTTGCCATCTTTCACCACTGCCGTGCCGCTGATCGCGTTCGTCAGGTTGCAGACATTCGTGCTGGTCGGGTTACTCGTCGTCAGGCCGCTCACCGTGTAGGTGTTGCCCTCCACCGTGAAGGTCAGCGTCTCGAAGCCCGTAGCACTCTTGGCCGTGCCGTCATACACATTGCCGGTGTTGCTGTTCGCAACCACCGTGATCTCGTACTTGTCCGTACGGTCGGTGATGGTCAGCTTGCCGGGCGTTGCCGTCGTCAGGTTGTAGTTCGAAGTCACGTCGTTGTCGGAAGCATCCTTCACCACCAAGTCATTGCCGAAGCTACCCGTGTAGGTGCCGGCGACAGTACCCTGGGCCGGCGTGTAGGTGATGGTGGCCGTCTGGCCGTTCACCACGTTGCCGAACGTGTAGGTAGCAACACCCGTATGCGCGTCGCCGTCATACACGACATCGGTGGCATCGGCAACCGTGACCGTGATATTACGCTTGGCAATCTCAAGTGCACCGTCCGTCGTGTGAACTGTGAACTGGTCTGTCACCACATTACCGGCGGCATCCGTCACCACAGCCGTGCCACTGATGGCGTTGGCGATGGTGTCGGCATTCGTGCTGTTCGGGTTGGAGGTCGTCAGACCGCTCACCGTGTAGGGATGGCCATTCACGGTGAAGGTCAGCGTCTGGAAGCCTGTGGCGTTGTGCTGCTCGCCGTCATAGGTCGTGGAAGTGCTGTTGGCCACCACGGTAATCTCGTACTTGTCGGTACGGTTGTTGATGGTCAGCTTACCGGGCGTTGTTGCCAACGTATAGTTGGAGGTCACGTCTTGGTTGTTCGCATCTCTCACCACGAAATCGTCAGCGAAGGAGCCCGTGTACGTGCCGGGCAGCGTACCCTTGGCCGGCGTGTAGGTGATGGTGGCCGTCTGGTTGTCCGCCACGTTGCCCATCGTGTAGGTAGTCACACCCGTATGCTCGTTGCCGTCATACACCACGGGATTGGCATCGGCGACTGTGACCGTAACCGGACGCGGGGTGACCTTGAGTGTGTACTGGCAGTAGCTCGTGTCATAGTTGTTGGCGGAAGCGCGCACATAGACCTTTTGCGTGCCGACCGTGGTGAGCGAAGGCACCTCGGTGGCGCTCCAATGGAGGTTGTCCGTGCTGTATTCCACCTTCACGGAATCGCTTGTCGCAACAGCCGCCGTGACCGTGTAGCTGATCGGCGTGCCATCGTACACCTTTACGGTGTCGGACTGAGACGTCGGGCAGGTCATCGCCAGCGTGGTGTTGCTGTTGATGGTCATCGTGATGGTGTAGGTGACATCGTAGTTGGAGATACCATTGGTAATATCGAACGGGGTGTTGATGGTCACCGTGTTCGCAGCATTGGTATAAGTGCCGACGGCAGAGCCGTTGGTGGTCACCTTACCGGCGGTAAGGACTTCACCCGCGACATTGCCGCTGATGGAGACGCCCGTGGAATCATAGGCGCTCACGAGAGCCGTTCCGTCATAGAACTTGTTGGTGTTGACGATGATGGAGAGAGAACGAGGAGTAATGGACAGTGTGCCTTCGGTTTTGGCCTGGTTGCTATACTGGTTGCTATGCGCCACCGTGTAGCTGAACTTGTTCGTCACGTTGTTCTGCGCCACGTTCTTAATCTTCGCCGTCGCGTCGGGCGTGATGGTCACCACGTCGCCTGTGCTCAGGGTAGCCGTGCCTGTGGTTTCGCCAGCGGCAATCGTCACCGTGTAGGTTTCATCGGTTCCGTAGGTCACCGTGTACTCATACTTCGTATGCTCGATGCCGTCGTAGGTCCAGTTGCCGTCCGCGGAGACCACTTTCAGTTCCTTGGTGGAAGCCGTGATGGTCAGGTCACCCTCGACATACGAAATCGTGTAGTTGCCTGTGTTGGTTCCCACTGCGGCGGCACTCGGGACAATCTCATCCTCGTAGATGCCAACTTCCGTCCGGATGCCGCTCAATGTGATGCTCGTCAGAGCGTCCGTACCCTGAAGACCCGTCACCGTCACGTACGTGTCGAAACCGCTGGTGTACGTGCCGGCAGGTCCCTGGTCGCTGCCGTTGTACTCGTAGGTCTTGGCCACGGCGGCAATCGTCAGGGTGTGAGCCGTGATCGTCAGGTCGGCGGGCGTGTAGCTGATGGTGTAGTTGCCCGTGTTGGCTCCCAGCTCGGCGTCACTCGGGACAATCGCGTTCGTGTAGGTGTTCACGTCGCGCTTCGAACCGGAGAGCGTGATGCTCGACAGCGCATCCGAACCCTGCAGACCCTCAACCGTCACGTATGTGTCGAAGTCGACGGAGTACGTGCCGGCAGGTCCTTGGGCGGAACCATTGTACGTGTAGGTCTGAGGTTTCGCCGTAATGGTCAGCGCAGCCTTCTCCACGTTGATGGTCACCGTCTGCGCCTTGGAACCGCAATCGTAATCAGACATACTCGTGGCGGTAGCTGTGATGACATACTGTCCGACCGCGTTGGGAGTACCCGAGATTTTACCTGACGTTTCGTCGTAGGCAAGACCGGCATCCGCAAAAGACTTGGAAGCACCGTTGTGCGACAATGCGACCTCACGGGTGGAAGCCGTATTGCTTATGGACACTTCGGAAATGGGTTCTCCATAAGTGATATTCTGCGTCTCGGCAGGCACCACATCGAGCGTTACCCCAGGATTCACCGTAATCGTGAACTCCACGGGCTCGCCGGTGCAGCTGATGCCGTTGTTCGTGTAGGTCGGGGTCACCGTGAACTTGGTCGTCTGCACTGTGGTCTCGGTGTTCGTCAAGGCAACGGAAGGAATCGTTGCGGCATTCTCAACATTACCCGCAAGACCCGTGACATGTTCCGTATTCGTGCGTATCCAGTTGTAACTCATCGTGCCGTCGGTAATCGGAGTGCCGAAGACGATCTCGTTGATCGTGCTGTCGCTGCATACCGTCTGTGCCGTCGGGGTGGTCATCACCACTTGCGGATTCACCAAAATGGCGAAATTCACCGGAGTTCCGACACAAGGCTCCCCTCCTGCCGTATTCGTGTAGGTCGGGGTGACAGCAACATGCGCCGTATCGGTCTTATACTTGGTATTATTAGCCGTAAACTCTGCTATGGCAGTGTTACCGCTCGCATTAAGACCGATGTCTGTATTGTCATTCGACCATGCGTATGTCACGTTACCCCCGTGGATACTTGTCGTGAAGGATTGACTGGCAAAGGTTTCTCCATGACAGAGTTTGCGGTCAGAGATTGGATCCATCACCACCTGCGGATTCACGGTAACATTGAAATAGACCGGCTTGCCAGTACAGCTGACCTGGTTGGCGCTGTTTGTGAAGGTCGGGGTGACAGAGATTTGAGCTGTCTGCGGCAAAGTGGTAGTGTTGGCTGCCGTGAACGTAAGGACAGTCCCGTTGCCGGCTGCAATGCCGACTGTGTTGTTGTCTATCGTCCACTCATAACTCATCGTACCACCCTGCAAGGTAGAGGTAAAGATGATTGAGTTCTCCGAGCCATGACACACCACCGTGTCTGCAGGCGTGTTCATCACCACTTTCGGGTTCACGGTCACGGTAAACTCCACAGGCTCGCCGGTGCAACTGACGCCGTTGTTCGTGTAGGTCGGAGTCACCGTGAAGGTGTCCACCTGGGGTTTCAGGGTATTGTTGCTCAACACGGCAGCGGGGATGCTGGTCGTTCCTTGAGGCGCCAAACCGGTCACATTCGTGTTTTTCCGCGTCCAGCTGTAGGACATCTGGCCGTCGGTGATGGAGGAGGAGAATGTCTTCCCTGCAAAAGTGCCACCATGGCAGAGTGCCGTGTCGACCACCGGATTCATCTTCACCTGCGGGTTCACAGTAATCGTGAAGTTGACCGGATTGCCCGGACAGTTAACACCGTTCGTGTAGGTCGGGATGACGGAGAGGTTGGCCACGACCGTCGAGTTAGAAGTGTTCGCCACTGTGAACTCGTCAATCTTGGTATTGCCGGATGCCTGCAAGCCTATAGACTCTTCGTCATTCGTCCATGCGTAGCTCATGCTGCCATCGGTGATTTCAGTAGAGAATGTCATTTCCGTAAACTGCGTGCCGTGACAGAGTATTCTGCTCTCAGGCGTGTTCATCACCACAGTGGGGTTCACCGGCACAGTCACCGTAAACTCACCACCCACACAGATATCACCTGTTGTCGGGGTCACCGTATAGACTGCATTCTGCACTGCGTATGCCGGGTTGGTGAGGGTGCCAGTCACGGTATTCTGCGCCGTAGCGTTGGCTTCACCGCCGTTAATGTCAGTCACAGTAGGTTCTGACCACGTGTAGGTTGTTGCAAAGTTCCCGTGTTCAGGAGCGACCGGGGTGACCGTGAACGTGGTGCCGCTGCAGGTATTGGTAGCGACAATCGGAGCAAAGACATAGTCGGGATACGGGGTGTTCAAGGTCACCTCAACAGGCAGGGTAAACTCACAATTTGAAGTAGGATCTTTCACTCTCACTGAATAGGTTCCTGCGGCCTTACCCGGATATGATTTAGTGTTATTGGTGACCGCACCTTCATATCCTTCGTTATCCAACGCATATTGATACAAATAAATCGATGTTCCAGCGATTGCAGGTTGTCCACCTGACGCAGTCACCGTAAAGGCACCATCCGGTTCCGCTGCACAGGACTTTTCAGTCATGGACGTGAGTTCCAGCTTGACACCCGGATTCACGGTGATGGTGCCCTGGATGGAGTCCTTGCCGCAACCCGTGATATCGCCAGCGCTCTGGTTGGAGGTGGCAACAATGGTATAGGTGTAAGAGGTTGTCTCGGTGATGTCATCCGTAGGGGTACCGCTGATGACGCCGTTTGTCGCATCCAACGTAACACCATTGGGTAGTCCCGTAGCCGTAAGATTAGCGTAATTGAAATCCAAACGGATGGTGTCAATGGAATCGTTCTCGCAAACGGTCTGATTCGGATGGCTTTCGGAGTTGAAAGAGAGGGAAGGATTGGGCAAAACTAACACGGTAAATGAACCAATGGTATTCCCCCTTGATTTGCATTTATCTTTCACACTATACCTATATTCTTGCTGTGGACCAGGTGTTTGCGTCTGTTCTGTAAGGTACGCAGGTTGAGTGGAGGCCGTCAGCGTTTGAGTTAACCACGGAATCGGGCTGAAAGTGACCCCAGGCGTAATCGTAGCAAAATTCTCACCTGGATCGCAACAAAGTACCATCGGATCGGGAACATCCATCCACACCATCGTGTCGGGTGCCCAGACGACCACAGAGTCGGTTATCGTGCAATTGTAGTTATCAACCACGGTCACAGCGTATTTTCCATACAACAGCTGGTTGCCAGCGGCGTCCACACTGTCGCGGCGGTTCACCGGCAAAGAGAGATTCTTGAAGGTGCTGTCGGCGTATGAATACTGCGCACCGTTGTTCATCGTGAAGACATAAGGGGCGGTGCCTCCCGTGGCGTGTACCTTGGCGGTGCCGTCGCTCTTGTATCTGCAGCTGATCATGGTAATCGTATCAACCACCATTTCCAACTTCTCCGGCACATACACATCGCCGCCAACCGAGGTGGTACAGACACCATCGGTGAAGGCCACCGTGTAGTGATAGGTGGTATTATAGGCGTCGGGAAGCGTTACCGTAATATTATCCGTGTTGTTCAAAGTGGTCACCACATTCGTGTGCGTGATGTCAGCCGTGTTCGGGAACGTCCACGTGACCGTAGTGTTGTCATTGACCACACCACCAAACTCGGAAGTCAAGGTTACCTCTCGAACTTCAGGACAAACCTGATAATCAGGATTCGTAATGGTCACCGGAGGCTGCACCGTCACACCCACATTCAGAGCCATCTCGCCCGTGGCATGGCAGTAACCGTTGGTGGCTTCCACACGGTAGATTAACGTCACACTGCCGCCCGTGTTGTTGATGATAGCCTCATCATGCACGGAACTTTCCCCTGAAAGCTCATCCACGCCTGTGACACCGTCCGGAACATTGACAGTCCAAGAATAAGTGGTGTTCCCCGTCGTGATATTCACCACCGGGACCTTGTCGAAACTGTTATTCTCACCCGAACATAGAGGATCAGGTGTCGGGATGCTGAGTATCTTCAACGTGTCGTTAAGCGTCACATTGAAATTCTTGATATCCTTGCATTCTTCGTCTCCATTGGCATGTACCGTCAACGTGTATTCACCAATTGAAAGGTTGTTATAAGCGAACACCTCATTTGTTTCCTCTAGTGCGGAATAAATCGGAGTACCTGTCGGCGTATTCCCTTGATAAATACGGAATCTGTAAGTACCATGATCTGCGCCTACCGACACCCTCGCCTCAATTTTACCATCATTACCAGCACAGGATGTTTTATATACCGAATCAATACTCACTGTGAAGCCAGCAGCCTGTCCGATATTGGCATCCTTCTTTGACTGGCAACCGTTGTTGTCCGTCACCGTGATGACGTTCGTGGAGTGGCTCAATCCCACAAAAAGACCCGTGGTGTTCGTGGAATCCGTGTTGATGGTATAACTGTACGGTTCCGCGCCGTTGGAAGCTGTGACCGTAATCTCACCGTTATCGCCACCGTAGCAGCTGACAGGAGTTGTAGTCACATCCACAATCGGCAACGTATTGACTGTAACCGTCTTGTTGGCGCGATACGAGCAGCCGTTACCATCCGTCACCTTCACGCTCACCGTGTGGTTGCCGACGGCAGGCCAGCTCACGTTCTTCTGGTTGTCGCTGGCACCCGCCGTGGCGGTTCCGCCGTCATACGTCCATTCATAGCTGTTCAGGTTGTTGGGCGTGGTTGTGAGCGTCACCGCAGTCGAGAAGTCGGTACTGTTCTGACAAACCGAAGCATAGCCGCTAATCTGCGGTACAGGAACCGTATCCACGACGACTTCCACCGTCCTGCGGGAAACACATTGCGTATTGTTATTAATTACGGTCAACGTAAGGTGCCCCGTACCGGCATTAGGCCAGGATGCTGTTACCTCTTTGCCGTTCGGATAGATGGAAACACCTGGATCGTTCGTATTCCAACCATAGGTGTAAGCATTGGTTGTCCCATTAGACATCTCCTTCACTGTCACTGTGTTAGTATCCAAAGAAGCATTAGCACACACTTCCACCGTAGTGGGAAGGATCAATGCCAGCGTGTCATTCACATTCAGCACATAGCTACCCGATGACGCCAAAGCCTGCGGAGCACATTCTGCAGACTGGGCCTTGCGGGTAAAGGTGTGCGTACCCACCACCTGGTTGTATGCAGACGGTGTGAATGTAGCATCTCCTGCATCTTCAATTACCTCTTCAGGTTCGCTGTTCAGTTTATGATACCAATTGTAGGTAATCGTACCGTGACCGCCAGTGGCTTCCGCGACGTTGCCAATCGCGTTGACCGTTTGACCGTAACAAATCGTCTGCCCATTGGTAGCAATCGCACCCGCGGTGAAATCCTCGTACACCGTCAGCACATAGCTGCCGGCAGATTCCGTCCAGTCGTTGCAGGACTGGTCTTTCGCCTTACGGGTGAAGGTGTGCGTGCCCGCCTGCGTGCCGTAACCCTTGGGCGTGAGGCTGGCGGCCGTAGAGTCCGTGATCGGCTCCGTGACATTGTTGTACGTATGGTACCACTGGTACTCCACCGGCGACTTGCCGCCCACCGCCGCCGTGTTCGCGATGGCATTGATCTGGTCATCAGCCGTGCCGTAGCATACCTCCTGATGAGCATTATCGGCATTGATCGTGCCCGCATTGAATTGCGGGAGCACATTGACCGTCACATCGTTCGTAGCCGTAACCGTACAGGCACCCTCCGTGACCGTCACCGTCACGTGATAGACGGTGGTGTCGGTGAGCGTGCCCGTCAAGTTCGGGTTCGTACCGCTCTGTACCGGTGTCGTGCTTTCGCCTTGCGTCCACGTGTAGGTCGGCGCATTGCTGAACGTGGCATCGGCCGTCAGGGTGAACGGGGTGTTGTAGCATATCGTCGTGTCGGGAATGTTCGCCAACGTCACCTGCGGGTCGTTCACCGTGATGGTGACCTCGCGGGTCTGCACCGCTGTGGTACAGGCCACGCTGTTCACCGTCTTCACGGCATAGACCTCAACGGTATAGGTAGTGGTCTCCTGCGGCGTCACCACATAGTCGGCGGAAGCACTCGTTTGAAGCACTTCAGTGCCCCTCTTCCACGTATAGGTGTTCGTATTGCCCTCATACACCGTGGTGTTGGCCGTCAGCTTCACCGTCGTGTCCTTGCAGATGATGTTGGAGATTTCGGTATTGTTACTATTGTCGTATATACTGATGCCATTGAGAGAGAGCTGCGGGGTGTTCACCGTCACGGTCACCGTTTGATAGGCCGTGTCATAGCAATTCACACCGGCCGCTGTGGTCTTGGCTACGGCCATAATCGTATAAGAAATCGTCTCCGTCGGATTGGCGTTCACCGTAGCCCTGTCGGTATAGTCCAAACCGGAGGCCGGATCCCACAGATAGCTCACCGTGCTGTTCTCGTCATGTCCTGCCGAGGCGGTCAGCGGCGTGCTGCCGCCTTGACAGATGGTCGTAACCCCCGTAAAGGTCGGGGTCTCCACCGTCGGGTGCAGCACCGTCACCGTGGCCGTGGTCGAGTCTTTCTTGACACACTCCCCTACCGTGGCGGTCACTACCGCGGTATAGGCGGCGGTCTCCTCCAGATTGGCGAGGTTCAGCGTGTCGTGGGTTCTGTTCGGCATCACGACACCCTCCTTCTTCCACACATAGCTCAAATCGCCGGTGAAGTTGTACGGGCTCACGCTCAGCGTGGCATCGTCACCGTAACAGACCGTGCTGCCGGCCATGGTGTTCAAGGTCACCTGCGGGTTGTTCACCGTCACCTTCACCGTATCGGTGGTGGTCATCGTACATGTTTTGCCGTTCGCGCGCACCGTGTCCGTGACATAGGCGATATAATTCGTCGTGACATTGGGGGTAACGGAAATGCTGCTGGTTATGGCTCCATTACTCCACTGGTAGCCGACGCTGCTGTTCGCCGCCGTCTCCGCAAGCGTTACTTCGAGGTCGGCTCTGCCGCCCAGACAGATGATCGTATCGGTCATGGGGACCAGCGAGACCTGCGGTTCAAGCACCGTCAAGGTTGCCGTGGTCGTGTCGGTCTTCGTGCAGCCGCCCACCGTGGCATAGGCCACCACCGTATAGGCGTAGGTGCCGCCGACAAGAGCGTCGGATGTCTTGTAGCTCTGGGTGTTGGTCAGCGAATCAACGGCAGCGTTCATCCACTTGTAGCCCTGCGTGCCGTTCACACCCGTGGTCTGGGCGGTGAAGGTGGCCGTTGTTCCGGCGCAGATGGTCTGAGGCTCAATGTCGCTCACCGTCACCGTCGGGTTGTCCACCGTGATGGTGACCGGGGAGGCTTGTGCGGAACAGCCCTTGCTGTCCGTCACCTTCACGCCCACCGTGTAGCTGCTGACATAGCTCGTCTGGAGAGCGGCCGTCACCGTAGAGACGGTACCGTTCTCACCCGAGGTGGTGGTGTCGCTCAGCACCATGCCGCCGCCGTTCCACAGGTACGTGAATGCCGGGGTCGTGGCATGGCTCACATTGGTCGTCAAGGTTATCGGGTCGGTGTCCTGACACAGGGTGCTCACAGGGGTGATCATCACTGCGGGGACATCGTTCACCGTCACCTCCAAGGTGTCTCGGTAAGTGCAACCAAAGTTATCCTTCAACTCGAGCATCACCGTCTTTGCTCCAATCGTACTCCAAGAAGCCTTGACGGTGTTTTGCTGCTTGTTGGAGAAGCTGCCGCCCTCATTGTCGCCGAACGACCAATTATAGAAATATGCTGAATTGTAATCAGGAGCGCTTGTCTCCAGGTGCATCACATTGTTGTCGAGCGATGCGCTGGCACAGACTGTTCCAGGAGTTGCCGTTATTTCCGGCTTGTTGTTCGGACGCACCACGAGGGTGTAGGTTTCGGTTTCGCCAGACTGCATTGGTTCTTCGATGCAGCTGTTCGTCGCTAAACGTCTGAAAATATATGTACCCGCGGTGTTGGCGTAATCGGAAGGATCGAAGGTTATCGCCGTAGCTCCCTCAATGTCAGCAAATGCATTTTCGATCTTCACCTGCCATTGGTACTGGTACTGTTGCTGGCCTTCGACTGCCGGAGCACCGCCCGAAGCCTCAGTGCCGTTGATCGGTTGCACTGCGCCACCGTAACATATCGTTTGTCCCGTAGTGGCGATTGAGCCCGGATTGAACTGCGGATAGACCGTCAACACATAGCTGCCTTCCGAATCCATCCAGCTGTTACAACTATGATCCTTGGCCTGGCGGGTAAATGTATGCACTCCCGCCTGCTCGCTGTATCCCGTCGGAGTGTAACCAGCCTGGTTAGCGCCGGAAATCGGTTCCGCTGCACTGTTGCCCAATTTGTGCAACCAACGGTATTCCACGGGTGACTCACCGCCAACCGCTTCTGTATAAGCAACAGACTCGATCTCAGTATCTTCTTCGCCATAGCAAATCTCCTGATGATCATTGTCTGCGTTGATAGTGCCAGGATTGAACTGAGGACGCACATTGACCGTGACCGTGTCTGCCTTCTCAACCGAACAGGCGCCCAATGTAGCCGTCACTATCACGTGATAGGTGGTGGTGTCGGTGATTGTTCTTGTCAAAGTCGGGTTCGTGCCGCTCTGCATCGGCTCTGTGCTTTCGCCTTGCATCCAGGTGTAGGTCAACGCATTGGCGGATGTGGCTTTGGCCGTCAGGGAGAAGGGTGTATTGTAGCAGATCGTCGTGTCGGGAATATTAGTCAACGTCACCTGCGGGTCGTTCACCGTGATGGTGACCCCGCGGGTCTGCACTGCCGTGGTACAGGTAACGTTGTTCACCGTCTTCTCGGCATAGACCACAACGGTATAGGTGGTCGTCACCTCCGGCGTAACCGTGAGGGTATCGGAAGTATTATTCGCCAACGTCTCACCCGTGGAGGCGGTCCATGTGAAGTACGCAACATCATCCACACCCGTCGTATCAGCCGTCAACTTCACGGTATCACCCTTACAGATGGTACTGGTTATAGCGTTTACAGCATTGTCGAATATGCTAATGCCACTTAAGGTCAACTGCGGGTTGTTCACCGTGACCTCCACCGTGTCATAGGCATTGGCAGAGCATTGACCCACGGTAGCCTTCACAATCAACGTGTAAGTGGTGGTGGCGGAAGGCGTAGCCGTCACGAGGGAGTCGGTGGTGGAATTCAAACCCGTCGCCGGCTTCCATGCATAGGTAAGCGTGCCTTCATAGCCGCTCTGCACGTCCGGAGCAATACTCACTTGGTCACCCGCACAGATTGTCTCGTCATTCATAGGAGTCAATGCAACTGCAGGATGCATAACGTTGATAATCAGCTCCGTTGTATCTGAAGCGACACAACTCCCGACCGTGTCGGTAGCTATCACCAAATACTTGGAATCACCCTCGACGGCATCGATTGTGAGCGTGGCTGTGGTCATTCCATCGACCAGATTTGTGTCAACACCCACAACCTTATACCATTGCCAGCCGTTTCTTCCTTCAGGATGGCTGTTTTGGAGCGAAGCTGTGAAAGTGAAAGCGCTGTCGAAACAGACAGTCTGCGCAGAGAGGTCATACAGTGAAATATAGGGATCGTTCACCGTCACCGTCACACTCTTTTCATCCGTGGCCGTGCACGTATGCGTGCCCTCAGTCAGAGTGGCGGTGGCCGTCACCGTATAGGTAGTGTTGGAAGTCGGGGCGACACGGATGTGATCGGTCGAACCACTGTTGTCCAAGCCAGCGTCACTCCAAACATAGGAAGGCGTGCCCTCTGTGCCATTATCCAACTGCACCGTCAACGTGACATCCTCGCCCTTACAGATGGTGGGCGCATCGAAGTCCGTTATCGTGATGGCAGGCTGCAACACGGTCACCGTCAGGGTGTCTTTTGCCAGACAGGTCTGATCCAATTGGTCTTTCACCGTCACTGCGTAGGACGTAGTGGTCTGCGGAGCGACATGAATCGTGGATAAGTTGTTGATGCTGTCGCCGCCAACCTCATACCATATATATATATAGTTATTGGAGTTACCGCCATTAACCTCAACGTTGATATCAACACTGCCGGTCGGACAGATTGTGTCGTTGGAAACCGAGGTCGTCAGCTTGTTGGGCTGGGTGATTTCAATCGTCACCGGGTTGGAAGTACATCCGCCTTCCGCCGTCACCGTGTATACCCCGGCCGTAAGATTAGCGAATGCGCCGGTGGGGTTCGTGACAGCTTCACTGCCCGTCTTCGTCAATGTGTAAGTATAGCTACCCTCAGGTGAAACACTCACCTCAATCTCTCCATTGTCGTAACCGAAACAGGTCACATTGCTGCGACTCTCTTCGGTCAGTTGCAGGATGGTCTGCGTGCTGTGGAGGGTGATATCATAGTTGGTCGTCACGTCTGTGTTGTCCGCTTTCTTAACAGCCAACTCACTCACGGTGGCCGTGTTGGAAACCGAACCCGTGGCGAACGAATAGACGCCGCCCGTAGCCTGGTTGGTCGTCACCATACCACTAAGCGTGTGTCCGGAGACCAATCCTAAACTCGGGGCTTCATTGGATACCATATTCGCGGAAAGAGCGATTTGCTTGGCATTTCCGGAATAAGGTTGACAATCCGTCACCTCGACCGTCACCGGACGCTTGTTCACGGTAAAGGTGTACCCACAGGTGTTGGTGTTGTACTGGTCGTGAGAAACCTGCACCGTCACCTGCTGCATACCCGCATCGGTGATGGACGGGATATCATTGCTGAACGTTACGCCGTTGTCGATGCTGTATTTCAACGTATAACCACTTGTTATCGGCTCAGAGTTCTCGTCCAGCACCACCAAACGACTTATATTAATTTGGTGTTCGTTGCCGTCATAGATTACGGAGCTGTCGGGAGGACATGTCACCGTCATCACATTCTGCGCCACCTGCAGGGTGCAGGTATCCGACACCGTGCGACATTCCGCCGCGTTGTCGGTTTTGGTTATGGTAGCCACAATGGTGGCCTCGCCCACGGCATTGCCGTACACAACAAGGGTATCTAACGTTCTCGGCACATTGAGGCTCGGACTTGTGACGCTGTTGTTCGTGGAGCTGATGATGGTCCACGTCACCGTTTCGCCCGACAACAACGGACGAACCTTGAGCGTTCCTTTGGTATGATATGGCATCGTTCCCGGACAATTCAACGCCACTGCCGCGGGAGCCTCCTGCACCACTAACGTGTCGCGGCCCTCGGAGGCCACGTATTCCGTGGCACACATATCATCCATAGCTTCACGCCAGAAAACATAGGTACCGGGCGTGCCCGTGTAGTCCGCATTGGGAATGAATTCTGCACGCACAGAGTCGACAATCACCGAACCGTTGCGCAACCAGCGGTAAGAGATGTTTCCGGGACCCGAAGCCAACGTGGCATTGAGAATGCCATCCGCTGTTTCGCCCACACAAACCGTGTCTTTTCGGGAAACAATCGTTCCTGCATTGAAAGCCTCGCGAACATACAATCTACAAGGCATCGTGTCCGTCTTGACACACACCACGTTGTTCGTGCTCACCGTAGCGGTGACCACCACGCGGAACACGTGAGTGCTGTCGGCTTCTAATGAAGTCGGTGTGTTAAACACCTGCGAGTTATTCAGGGAATCGTTATTGGCATTGATCCACTTATAGCTCAATACACCGTTCACGCCAACGGTCTGTGCCGTGAAATCGGTGGAAGTGCCCGCGCAAATTTCCGTCATTTGCGGGGTTATCTCGCTAATCGCCACCGTCGGGTTGTTCACCGTGACCGTTGCCGGGGTAGCCTCGGCAGAACAGTTATTGTCGTCCGTCACCGTCACCGTGTAGGTGCCGGCGGAAGTGACCGTGGCTGTGTTGCTGTTCTCGGAAGTGGGGATAGCATCGGTGCTCCATGTATAGGTGGCACCCGACAGCTCAGTAGCCGTCAAGGTGGTTTCGCCACCGTTGCAGATGGTAACTGCAGAAGGGTCAATGGTAACTGTGGGGACGTCGTTCACCGTCACCGTCGTGCTTTTGTGTGAGGCACAATGGGTCTCGTTATTGGTCACCGTGAGATAGACGTGCTTCGTGCCCGTGGTGGACCAGGAGGCGGAGAACTCGCGCTCGGTGGCACTGCCGCTCACTGTGCCGTTCTCGTTGTCGCCCAACGTCCATTGGTAGGAGTAGCCAGCAAGGTTTTCAGTGGCCATTTCCGTCAAAGTGAGCTCGGTGTTGTCCAACGAGGTGCTGATACAAATATTGTCAGGTCCGTCGAGGACCGGCACTAAGGTGTCGTTCACCGTCAGGATGTAGCTGCCGGCAGAGGTCATCCATTCTCCACAGTCGGCATTCTTCACGTTACGGGTAAAGGTGTAGATGGTGTTGCCGTTGACGTTCTGCGCATAGGAGACATCCGGGGTGTAGGTGTCGGAATAGGTTGTCACTCCGTCAGGAAGTATAGCATCAGCGGGTGTACCACCGTTGACGCTCACCTGCCATTTGTACTCAAAGTCACCGTGGCCACCTGTGGGCAGGGTGCCCTCGCCGATGGACGACGGGGTGCCTCCCTCGCAGAGGGTCTCGTTGCCGCTGATGGCACCGCGGTTGAGTTCAGGATACACTGTCAGCACCCACTCGCCCGCGCTCTGTTCGAACTCGGTGTTGCAGGTGTTGTCTTTTGCCTTACGAGTGAAAGTGTGCGTGCCCGCCGTGCTGGTGTAAATGGAAGTCGGCGTAAAGGTGGGCGAATTGGAGTCGTCAATAGCTTCTCCATTGTGATACCATTCATAGGTGATGGCATCGTCGCCGCCGGATGCATCAGTGGTGCTGCCTATTTCGTTGAAACCGTTTGTAGCGTCAAAACATACACTTTGGCCAGTAGTGGCTATAGCACCCGGCGTAAAAATCGGACGGACGTTGACAGTTATAGTACTATTATTGGAGACAGTACAGCTTACACCACCCTGGCTCAAAGTGGCTGTCACCGTCAAATGGTAGTCTGTGGTATCTGACGGCGATGCCTTTACATGGTCACTTGTCGTACTGTTCAAACCAGTGGCGGGAGTCCAGGTATAGCTTAATGAACATCCGTCACTGACCGCAACATTGACTAACAAATCAGCACTGTCGCCAGAACAAATGGTAGTCATACCATTCACAACAGGAGAGCCCACTGTAGGATCAAGCACCGTCACCAATACGTCTTTCGAATCCGTAACAGAGCAGGCACTTGTACCTTCACCAACGGTATTCGTAGCCTCCACGCGATATTTCGTATTGTTAGTCACATTGCTCTGTTTAAGAGTATCGGTATTCTGACCCGTAATAAGAGTAGCCACATTATTCTCATCCACAGTGAACCACTGCCAAGTGTTTACCCCCCCATTGTTATAGTTGCTGGTAGATGCTGCAATATTCACATTGCCGCTACTGGCACAGATGGTCAAATTAGTCATATCTTGCAGAGTGATATACGGATCATTGACAGTAACTGTAGCCGTCGCGGTATTCGTACATTGTGTTGCAATAACAGTAGCTGTAACAGTATATGTTCCTGCGGCAGAAGCCTTTGCTGAATTGCCAGAAGAGCTATTCACATTGGAACTCCATGTATAGTTCACACCTGTCAAATTAGTGGCAGTAAGAGTAGTATCGCCATCCTCACAAATGGTGGCAGTTGCGGGAGTTATCGCCACTTGTGGCAACGCGTTCACCGTAACCGTAACCGTCGCATTCTTTTCACAACCATTGTTATCAGTCACCTTAACGGTATAGTTGTTGGGCCCAATATTGGCAGGGGTAACTGGGACCACGGAGGCATCAGAAGGGATAGTGGTATTATCTTGGCTCCATGCATAGTGGTATCCAGGGGTGCCGCCATACACATTGGCATAGACATTGGTGGAATTATTCTCACAAATTCCTACATTTGAAGCCGTTGTATGTGCAGAAACAACCAACGGTGTTGGCTGACTAATGGTCTCAGCATTGGACATGGCCGTGCACTGGTTGGCATCCTTAACGGTTACCGTATAAGATCCCTCCGCAAGACCCGTAGCCTTAGGATTCTCCTGCCCTGTAGTCCAAGTTGTAGTCCAAACATCACTTTGCTCTTTTCTCCACGTGTAAGTAAAACCATTAACCGGATTTTCTACTGTGACCGTACCCGTACTGCCGCCGTTGCAAAGCACGTCGGTCTTGCTGATGACCGGAGTGGCCGGCTTCTCAGGAAGCGTTATGGACACATTGGCTGTATCGCTGTTACCACAGCGATCGGTGGCTATCACCAGAATCGTGGTATCGGCAAAAATCTCGGTGTTGGCAGCAGGCGACTGGGTAATCGTAAGGTCCTTGTCCGCCGTACAGCCGCCAGTATAATCGTGTACTTTATAGACATGGGTGGTCGAGTTGTAGAAATCGGGCAGCACATTCGGCACATAGAAGTGGCAGCCGGTGCCCGCCGTGGGAGCCGCCTCCGTGATGACATCGCTGTCGAATACCGGTTTCCCAGTCTCGCCCGTCACCGTGATGGTATGGGTCCAGTATTTCACCGTACCGGCACAGTCCGTGTAACGGAAGGTGTAGGTGACTGTGCCTGAGCATACGATGGGGTTCGGACTACAGGTCATATTCACAAATTCGGAAGGTATGGGAATGTTACAGGTACTGGTTTTCACCTCAGGAGCCATGGGGCGCGAAGTGTCCGCCACGCAGGTTACCGTAGAAGCACCCGCCTGAGGGACATCCCAGGTGCCGATGCTCACCGGAATGTTACCCACCGCCATTTGTATGTTATTGTTGACATCCTTGTAGGTAACAGTATAGGTATAGTTTGTGTTACACGCATTTGCAGGAATCGTGAAAAGGGCCGTGTCGGAATCCGCCGTAATGCTTGTATGCGTGCGGGTGATGTTGCCCGGCAGGTTCCAAGTCATCGTGTAAGGAGTGGTGAAGTTTGTCAGCGTAGCCCTAAGCTCCACATCCGTAGTCCCTGGACATTGAGGACTGACGGGCGTCAAATTGACGGTAACCGGCGAACAGGCGGTAGTGCCCACCGTCACGGTGACGGTGAAGGGGTTGCCGATGCACAGCAGACCCTTGGTGGGCGTAACCGAATACATGACGGTCTGGTTTGCATTCGTAATGTTGTCGAGCGTTCCGTGGATGTCGATTTCGTGATCGCCTGGCGTGGCACCGCTCACACCCGAAGGCATGGTGGGCGCGCTCCAAGTGTAGCGCAGACCTTCAGGCACCGTGCCGTTGACACCATGCACAGGAACAACATGGAATGGCGAACCGATACATACCGGCCCGTAGGAAATATCGCTGATATTGATGACCTCCGACTGGGAGGTGAGCAACACGGTCGTCGGCGAGATGTGACAACCGTAGTCGTCGGTGACAATCACATTGTAGGTTTGCGGGAAAAGGTTGGAAATAACGTAGGGGCTTGCAGACTGGGAATCGCTACTGCCGTTTGAGGTGGTGGAGCTCCAACTTACTTCGTAAGGAGCGGTGCCTCCAGTCCAAGCGACATCGATACGGCCCATCTGGTTGCAGTTGGCCGTAACAGGAGTGACCGACGAAAACAAAAGTTTGTCGGGTTGTCCGATGGTTTGCTGGCTACTCACGAAACAGCCATTCACATCTACCACTTTTACGGTATAGGTGCCCCTTTCAAGACCGGAATACGTATAGTCACCAGCCGCCAGCGTTGACCTCGGATCCTGTTCGTCGTCCAAATAGTATTTCAAGTCGCCGGACACACCGGTGCCGTTACTCGTGTTCAGAACTATAGAGCCGTCACTATGGGAGTTTTGCGGACCAAGCGTGCTCTCATTACAGGAAATATTGTTTTTTGTAATGGTATTGATGATAGGCTTGGGGTTGACAGTTATTGAAATATTGATCGGATTAGGATTTGTGCAATTATTGTCATTTGTAGTGCTTACGGCAAAGGTATAAATTCCCGGCGTTGAAGGAGTACCACTGAACTTGATCTTGTTGGCATTGACGCTGCTGAATTCAATACCGTTGGGGGAAGTGCCACTGGTAACTTCTATTCCCGTGGCATTTTGGAAATTGAATATGATGTCGCTTATAGGATCGCCGGCACAAAGCGTTTGTGTCAACACGCCTTCAGTTGCCAACGTTGGCAGAGGATTTACGGTTACTTGCGCATATTTCACATCCGACACACTGCAAGTTCCCTCCGTGGCTGTGGCTGAAACGGTATAGGTGGTGTTGGATGCAGGAGAGACCGTAATTTCCTGTTGATCGCTGGAATAACCTTCCGGCGACGATGTCCAAGCATAAGAGAAAGCTCCCGAACTTGACGAGTTAGGTGTAGCTTTAAGTGTGGCGCTTCCGTCTGCACAGATGGCGACATTAGAAATGTTTTCTAATGTAATGGCCGGTTTATAAACATACACTGTCACCTGTTTCGAATCTGATGCAGTACATGATCCGACATCCACCGTCTCCGACGCTGTGGCTGAAACAGTATATGTTGTGGTCTGTGTGGGAGTTGCTGTCACCGTTTGACCAACATTGGATGACAAACCTGTTGGACTTGTTGAAGAAGACCATTTATATGTCACTGTACCTGTATGCGATGAAGGTGAGGCCGTTAACGTTACGCTCCCGCTGTTACATATCGTCTGGTCCGCTAAAACATTCAAGGTAACAGCAGGTGTTTTTACATTCACCGTCACCGCCTTGGTGTCCGTTTTAGTGCAACCACCCAAAGTGGCAGTAGCGGTAACTGTATAGGAAGTGGTCTTGGTGGGCGAGGCCGTCACCGAAGAGCCGCTTGTGGGCGACAAGCCAGCGTTTTGTGGACCCCAAGCATAGGTCACTTCGCCATTGGGTGACTGACACGAAGCGGTAAGTGTGGTACTGGAACCCTTACAAATAGTCTTTTCAGCCATATCTTCAAGGGTAACAGCAGGATCATACACCGTAACAGTGGCACTTTTGCAGGTATTAGGACATGCACCTACTCGGTTGGCGTACACCGTATGGTTACCTGCGGATGGATTCTCCAACTTATATGAGCCACCCACATGCAATTCAGCGCTGGAGGTTTCGCTTATGAGAGCAATATAATCAATCTCCATGGTAATTCCCTGCTCACTACAGAAGTCAAAGCGCCAGCCTTTGATATTGCCGCCTTTAGTCCATTCTGAGTGGGCGGAAGCGTCAATGGTGTACACATGCCAATTGTTATCATTATATAAACTCCGATGTAAGGTTTGTTCTTCATTTTGTGCCGACTCATACTTACTGTTGGTGAAATAAATCTGCATCTCGCCCGGATTTCCTCCAGCTGTCTTTCTGCATCTCACCTGAATGTACTTGTATTCAAACGGGTTGAAACCGTTATCATTGTTCAAACCGTACATGCTGATGGTGGGGTCATTCGTCGTGGAGGTGGCAATCAGATTACCGTTACTTACAGTAACACTACAGTTCCCATACGTGGGAGGTGTGGCGGTGAAATCGTTCACGTAAGCGGTTCTGAAGCATTTGTCGGGAGACCACACAATGCTGCTACTGCCTGTTCCACCTGTGGCATTGAAAGTAATATCATTACCATAACACGCTGGTGTAGGGGTGGATGTGATTGTAGTGGGAGCCGTGGGAGGAGTTATGGTACTTACCGTAGCCGGGACCTGGCACTCACAACCGCTGCTGTGCACCACCGTCACAACGTAATCGTCGCCAGGTTCCAAATTGACAAACGTGACCGTTTTGCCGGAAATATACGGAGTTATAGACAAATTCGTATTCCCTTTTTTGATGGAGGCAGATTTGATGGATCCCTTATCGTCATCATCAATAGTAACCACCACCACACCATCTCTCGCACACGAGGGTGAGCCGGTAGTCGAGGTCAGTGAACCGGTGATGTATTCGATCCAAACACGGCCTTGCGCACCCTTACCACCTGAAGGACCATTATTATATCCAGAAAAAGCACCGCCACCGCCACCGCCATATGGATTACCTGGTTTGCCTTCTCGATCACCATCACTTATACCACTTTGGCCCCCCTTTCCACCACTTCCTCCTGGCGAACAAGTACTTCCTTCATAATCTTGGCTCACAGATTCCGTATTGGACGGAAAACCTGGGGTACAAGAACTACTTCCAGCACCACCACCTCCAGCACCACCTTTGGAACCGCCTGCATTTCCCTTAGCACCGTATCCACCTGATTTAACATTACCATAACCGCGTTCTCCACCAGTACCAGAAGTTGTAGAGTTGGGGTACCATACTGTTTCACCTGCACCGCCACCTTTAGCTTCAACTTTTCTTTCAGCTTCACTCTGATATGTTACATACGAATCGTTGCCTAGACTTGCAGGATTCGACTGAGCGGCAACTGTAATGGAAAGATTTTTTCCAATAACATCTACAATGCCCTTACTATATCCGCCACCGCCACCACCGCCGCCAGCAGCATCGTAGGTACCCGAGGTCCATAGTTTATGTTTTTTCTGCGCATGTGCATTTCCGCCGCCGCCACCACCACCGATAGCATGAACAACCACTTTTGTCGCTGTGGATTTAGACCAATTGTTTGTTGTTCCTGCAGAATTAAATTCCTCTGTTTTTTGTCCCCACGCATCCCCCGCGCCCACAATGAGGGCGATCAGGAGCATGCACGCGCACGCGAGGGTGCGGGCGAGCGCCCGCGCGCGCGTACATATACGCGCGAGGGTATTGTTGTTTGCTGTCTTCATCGGTTGGTTCTTTCCTTTCGTAGAATTTCTGTTCATATTGTTACTTTTTTTACTTTTTTTCGATTCGGGTCCCGCAGGGAGGCTTTGATCTCGCAACACCAAGTCGCTTCCATCACCGCATTCTCTCTCGGGGTTCTCTGCTAACTACTAACTACTAACTACTAACTGCTCACTACTAACTGCTCACCGCATTTCGCGCAGTTAACAAAAAACCCGCAAAAGTACAATTTTTTTGCATATATTATACCATATATATGCGCGAAAGTGCATTTTTGTTGCAAGGGGCTGGGGGACAGGGGGTTGGGGGGTTGGGGCGCGGCCTGCGGCCGCGCGGGCCGACCACCCCGGCCTTCGGCCACCCCTCCTGAGAGGAGGGGAATGTCGCGGGACCGATGCTGTTTGCGGGAGGGATGGGGCGTTGCTCTTCGGCAGTGCGTGGAGGATTGGCTTGGGGGGTCGGGGAGGTTGGCGGGGGTGATGAGACGTTGTTCTTCGGCAGGGCGTGGAAGTCCGGCTTGGGGGTCGGGGAGGTTGGCGGGAACGAGGGGTGCCCCTCTCCCCTGCCCCGCCCGACCGGCACATCGAACCAGCGAGGGATTGCCGGAGAAGGATGCACCGTCTTCCCGCAGACGTTAACGACCCCGAGACATTCCCCTCCTTCAAGGAGGGGTGCCCGAAGGGCGGGGTGGTGCGTCCGCCGGCGCCGCCAGGCGACGGCCAACTCCCGTCAGGCATCGACCACCCCGTAGTGCTCGACAATGAACCGCTCCAACTTCCGCATCACCGCGGCCCGGTTATGTAGGACGTCGTAGTCGGAGACCCTAAAAACCCGCAGTCCCAAGGAGCGCATGTACGCGTCGCGCTGCGCGTCCTCATCCCTCTGCTGGTCATGATACCCGCCATCCACCTCCACCACCAGACCGAGGTCCCGGACGCAGAAGTCGGCGATATAGTTCCCGATGACGAGTTGCCGGGTGAAGTCAATACCGTGGAATTTGCCTTGGTGCACCTGTTTCCAGAAGACCACCTCCGCCAAGTTGTGCTTTTTCCGGTTCTCGCACGCGTATACGCCAATGCTCCTGTTCCGAGGCAGTCCCGGAAGGAGAGGCTTCTCGATACGCACGCCGTTGATCTCGATGTTTTTCGCTTTCATAAACACTTTGTTTTTTCGTTATTGTTTTGTTCTCTCTTTCCCCTGGCCGATAGCCCTTAGAAAAGACGTAGCAAAAATACAAAAAAATCGGCTCCACCCCCGTTTTCCTGCAAAATCCCGTTCCAAAAATTAACTATTCAACCTCGATTAGTTAACGGACTTCTCGCATCAGATTGAAAACCAGCAAGAAAAAAATTTTCAAAAACTCTTGACAAAGGAGGTTTGGTGTTGTAACATAATGAGTTACGACATGCCGGAGTTCAAGGGGAAGAAACGTTTCTTCTCAAAGATTTACCAAAAAGATGACGACAACGACATTTTTTCAAAAAACATTGTTTACTATTTCGTTGAATTGAGTAAATTTGCCGCGCAATTGGAAACGCTTGACATGAGCGACGAGCGCAACCGGATACTCTACATGTTCACCAACGTGGTGTACCTGCAGAAAGACGAGGTCAACACTCTGACACCCATGCAGATGCGTTTCTATGAGGAATGTCAAATCAACAATTTCACCGATATGGAAAAGCAGGATTATGTCAAGAGTCTGATGGAGTACCCCAGCGTGCAAGAGATGATGGAGTGCGAGCGCGCGGAGGCGAAAGAGGAGGGCATTCAGATCGGCATCGAGCAAGGCCGCGAAGAAGAGAAGCGCCAGATCGTCCGCAACATGCTCGCCGAAGACCTCGACCCGGACCTCGTGGCGAAGATTGTCGGTCTGCCGGCGGAGGCGGTGCGGGAGGTGTCGGCAACGGCCTGACGGCCGTCGCGGGCCGACCACCCCGGCCTTCGGCCACCCCTCCTGAGAGGAGGGGAATGTCTCGGGACCGACACTGTTTGCGGGAGTGATAGGGCGGTGCGGGGTACGCTGCGCATTGATTGGCGTAATACGCTGCGCGTAAGAATTGGATACGCTGCGCGTATTGGTGGAGGTGCGCTGCGCGCAGAAATCTGAGAAAATCTTTATAGAAAATCAGAGAAAATCAGAGAAAATCAGAGAAAATCAGAGAAAATCTGGGGGGATTCACATCAGTTAAACCTTAACCCTCAAACACTAACCCTTAACCCGTAACCCTTAAACCTTAAACCATAACCCTTAAACCTTAAGCCATAAACACCTCACTAAAAAAAACACACATTTTTTTTGCGGATATTAAAAAAAGTGTATTTTTGCAGCGGAGTCAAAGCATGGCCTTTGGCTAACGATTCTGCGGATTCGTTGAATACTGGACTGGTACATAACGTATCAGTCTTCAGTTTTAAACAGGACCTGATAATCGTCACCACGGCGAATCCATACCTCTGAAATCCCAACACCTGCCTTTTGCCGACCACCGACAGAACGAAGCATGTAACCATCCGTCAACCCGCACACCATCGACACGCCTTGTCAACGACAGCCCGCACACCAACGATGTGCCGCATCATCGACAGCCCGCACGTCAACGAAAGCGGCAGCTCCATTCCGTTTGGGCTCATGCTGTCACGGAAACGCCCTGCTCCGCCAGACCGCACTGCCATACCGGAAAAGTCACGCAGGTTCGGGCCCAAACGGAACCCCTCACCCGCCAGTGATCGCATCATCGAAAGCACCGCTCTACCGTTAACCTGCGCACTGGCGAGATGGAGGTTCCGCCTCGCCTAACGGCTTCGGCGGAATGACGGACCGCCGGTAGGGGGCAAAAGGGAAAAAGAAGGGCGGCGGGTGAGGGCTCACCGTTGCCAGACACCTTTTCTCCGCCGCCCTTCTTTTTCCCCTTTTTTTCATCCGCGGCGACACCCGTCATTCCGCCAGCGACGACAGGAGCTGGCGGAACCTCCTTCGATCAAAGACAATTTTTCACAAAACGAGCTGAGTCTTGCTTGCGAAGCCTGAGTAACCTCAACCCTCAAACCATTCCAGCGACAAAGATACAACCATCCGCCTTGTGAAAGCAAGAAAGAAAGGTGCGCTGCGCGCAGAAATCTGAGAAAATCGTATAAGAAAATCAGAGAAAAACTGGTTGGATTCACATCAGCTAAACCTTAAACCTTAAACGCTAACCCTTAAACCATAACCCTTAAACCTTAACCCTTAAACCATAAACCTTAAACCATAAACACCACACATTTTTTTTGCGGATATTAAAAAAAGTGTATTTTTGCAGCGGAGTTTGGAACTGTGGTTCCGGCTGTCGATTCTGCGGATTCGACGATTCAGGTGGCAGGACGTCAGTTCTGCTATTCTGCTTTAAATATCACCCTGATCTCATCCCCTTTCCTCACCAGAACCTCCCTTATCCTCTGATTT